>Ga0102934_1001385_pt1 | contig 16954 bp, 19 predicted proteins | sample SalPonR2_A_D1_MG_FD_78175 | JGI IMG/M metagenome (GOLD analysis project Ga0102934, IMG submission 78175) | Salt pond soil microbial communities from South San Francisco under conditions of wetland restoration - Salt Pond MetaG R2_A_D1_MG | ecosystem: Environmental > Aquatic > Marine > Intertidal... | reverse complement strand
GATTTTTACCAGCGGGAAGATATTGATAAATTTAAAATAATCGCCAATCAGCTTTCTATGATCATGGAAAAAATCCAGCTACAAAAGAGATTGAAAGAAAAAAATGACCGGCTAGAAAAAATTGTCAATAAATTGAAAAAGACTCAAGATAAATTAATTGAAAAAGAGCGGCTAGCAGCTGTTGGTGAAGTGGCTGTTACTGTCAATCATGAAATCAACAACCCTCTGACTTCCATTATTGGTCTTGCTGAAATTCTGGAAATTGCCTTTAACGCTGGCAACAAGGAAAAAGTCAAAAAAGGACTCCGTGGCATTCTCAAAGAAGCCAAACGCATAAAATCAGTTACCCAAAAACTGGCCAAAGTTAGTGATGCCAAGTCGGTCTCCTATCTCAATTCTCAGAAAATGATCAATATTCAGGATTAATGGTCAAGCTACCGACGGACTTATTTTAATCAATTACAAATAAAGTTTTAAGCCTCCAAAATTATAATATCAAAATTTTTCATCATATAATCAGATAGACTTTCAGAATTTTATTAGAACACAAAATCCAACTATAAATACCCACAACAAATCATGTCTGGGCAAAGCACAAGCACAGAAACAAATTTGAGATAAAGAAGCGTGCTCCGGGTTTCACACAAAATTATTTACCTTGAGCCCCTTTACCAGTCATCCTACCCATCCAACTATCAATTCCATCCAATCATCCATCTCAAATTTCAATGAAAATAATTCCGCCACTGGTAAATAATTCCGTTTATAATTCTACCTTTTTGCTGTATTACGGAATGAAAAATATTTTGAAATTGCACACAGATTTATTTTATAATATTCTGTTTTTATTCCATTTAAAATAATCATGCTATAGCGCAATAAACTAATTAGCAATTATCATAATTAGGTGGCAAAGTTGTTGCTCATAACTCTAATGGAATAAAAGGAGTTTTTAGCAATGGATTTTGAATTAAGCGAACTTAAGCAATCACTTTTATCACATGTTAACAAAAATAAAATTGTGGCTAATAATCTGGCCAACAGTAATACAGTTGGTTTCAAGAAAAGCATCCCCTTTGCCAAATACATGGAGCAGAATAGAGAGTCTCAAACCATTAGTAGTGCTCAGGATCTTTCTCAAGGCGAACTCAAAAAAACAGGTAATCCATTAGATTTTGCTATAACCGGCCGGGGATTTTTCACACTTGATAAAAATGGTCAAGAAATTTATACCCGCAATGGACATTTCAAAGTAGATCAAGAAGGCTTTCTCATTTCTACTAATGGTGATACTGTTATGGGCCGTGGCGGACTGATCAATGTGGCACCGCGAGGCGACCATCCTCAGGAAATAAATGTTGGAAAAGACGGTGAAATATTTGCAGATGGAGAAAGAGTTGGCCAATTGCTGATTTCAGATTTTCCATCAACCAGTAAATTTCGCCAGATTGGTAAAAATTCTTTTGTCCCTCAGAATGAGCGATCAGTGCCTGAAATAGTAGAACAACCCAGTATCAATCAGGGTCAGCTAGAAGGGTCCAATGTAAATCCGGTTGGTGAAATGATCGGTCTTATGGAATTAAAACGCAATTTTGAGAGTTCCCAAAGAGTTCTCAAAGTTCTCGATCAGGTCATGGAAAAAGCGGCCACAAGAATTAGCAAGGTTAAATAAAAGGAGTAAAATATGATACGTTCCTTAAGAACATCAGCACTGGGCATGTCAGCCCAACAATTAAAAATAGATAATATTTCCAATAATCTGGCCAATGTAAATACAACCGGTTATAAAAAGAGCAGCGTTGCTTTTCAGGATCTGATGTATGAAACACTGCAATCAGGTGAAGTTGATCGGCAAAATAATAAAGAAAAACCTGGCGAAATACAGATCGGTATGGGAAACAAACCGGTTTCCAGTTTTCGTTCCTTTTCGCAGGGAGAAATCAAAGAAACTGGCAATCCTCTAGATGTAGCAATCAATGGCTCGGGGTTTTTCCAGATTCTACGCTCTGACGGAACTTATGCCTACACTCGCGATGGTAATTTTCGTCTGGATCCTAATGGAAATCTAGTCACCTCTTCAGGTCTGACAGTTTATCCTGAACAGGCTATACCCGAAGGTGCCACCGGAGTCAAGATCAGTGAAGATGGTATTATTTCTGTAAAATTTGAAGGACAACATGAATCAGAAGAGGTTGGCCAAATAGAATTAGCAAACTTCATGAATCCTTCCGGCCTTAAATCAGTTGGTGGCAATCTCTATGAAAAAACAGAAGCATCGGGCGAACCTTTATTTGGAATGCCCGGCGATCAGGGTTTTGGAACTTTGCAACAAGGTTATTTAGAAAAATCCAATGTGGATGTTGTCAAAGAGATGGTCAATCTGATCGTCGCCCAAAGAACTTACGAGATCAATTCTAAAGCTGTCAAAACAGCTGACGAAATACTTGCTATGACCAATAATCTGAAGAGATAATTAAAATTATGACAGGAAAAGCATATCAGATTATTTTTTCATTTTTGATTTTCTTCCATCTTCTATTTGGTGGGGAAAAAATTCTACCAGATTTTCTTCAGAAGAAGATCCTGGATTTATATTCTGTAGATTTGAAGGTTAACCGCAAGGATATAAAATTTCAAATCTATCATGTTCCCCCAATTACAAAAGAATCAGTAGAGGATCTGAAAGTCACTATTACCCCACAAAATCAAAATTTAAATCCCGGCTACCAGCGGTTGAAAATTAAGACATGGCGGAATCAACAACTGCAGAATAGTTATTCAATTTCCATGAAAGTTACTGTCAAGATTCCCGTTCTATTAGCCAGTGAAAAGATAAGATATGGTCAACCAATCACTTCTGATCAAGTCAGTCTTGAAAAAATTGAAGTTGATCGGAATCTGGATAAATTTTTTCTCAGCCAACCAAACCAAAAGGATCTTATTAGCACCCAATTAATCAGAAAAAATGAAATAATCAAAAAATCGATGGTAAAATCGAGACCCGATGTAAAAAGAGGTGAGCAGGTCAAAGTTCATCTGATCTCTGGCGCTATCCTGATTAAGACAGAAGGCCGAATCAGAAAAGATTGTAGCATAGGGGAATCTGTCCAGGTTACTCTGGAAAGTTCGCGAAGAAGTTTAAGGGGCCAGGTAAAAAACCCCGATCTGGTTGTAGTCAATTTACAATAGGTAAACTATGATCAAAAAATTTACAATAGCATTCATAACCTTATTAATATTTAATTTACAAGCCCAGACTCTGGGCAATAGGCAGTCCTTATTTGCTGATATTAAAGCCCATCAGACCGGGGACATTATCACTGTTTTGGTTATGGAGCGAGCGAATGCTTCTCGGGAGTCAGAAGTTGAATCATCATCCAAATCCAATTTTTCTGCTAATGGTTCTAATAAAGGGAATTTAACCGATTTTCTACCCCTTTTTGGAGCCTCCAGTGACATCAGTAATAATTACGATGGTCAGGAAGGAACAGAACAAAGTGAACAATTAACAGGAAAAATATCAGCGACAATTGTTGAAGAACCTGGCCGGGGACTATTTAAGATCAAAGGCGAACGTATTCTGGAAGTTAATGGTGAACAAAATGTGATGCAGCTGGAAGGATTGATAAGAGGCCGAGACATTCGTACTGACAATACTGTTTATTCTTACAATGTAGCCAATGCAAGAATTGTGTATCGCAAAGGTGGCCTACACAATCGATTTTTTAAGCCGGGTACTTTTCAGAAAATATTGACCTGGTCAATAGGCGCTGGATTAATTGTACTTGGAGTAATAGGTGGTCTAGGATTATGATCAGAAAAAATCATAAATATTTAATAATCATTGTATTTATTTTCAGTCTGCTTCAGGGGCAGGTTCGCCTGAAGGACATTACCCGGGTGGAGAATGCTCAACAAATTTCCCTGGTAGGCTACGGACTGGTGACTGGATTAAATGGAACTGGCGACAGAGCCAGCCGTAATTATGGTTCGGTTTTCACCGTCCAAACAATCAGTAATATGCTCGAGCGATTTGGGATAACAGTTCCCCGGGAGAACTTACGCACTCGCAATGTTGCTGCAGTTATGGTCACTGCCAAAACACCCACTTTTGGTCGAATCGGAACCAACTTTGATGTAACAGTGTCTTCACTTGGTGATGCTACCAGCCTGGAAGGAGGCGTACTGCTTATGACGCCGCTGCTTACTCAGGATGGGACTCAATTTGCTCGCGCACAAGGTGCTATTTCCATTGGCGGATTTAATATTGAGACAACAGCTGGTGAAAAAGTACGTAAAAATCATGCTTTGACCGGCCGCATTCCAGGAGGAGCAACTCTGATCAAATCCTATCCTGCTCAAGAAAGATTTAATGTTGACGAACCAATCAGATTCTTGTTAAATCAACCGGATTTTATTACTGCCAGTCGGATAGCTAATAAGATCAACCAATCTTTGGATTCTCAGGGTTATCAGTCTCAGGATCAAGAATTAGCTCAACCTGTCAATGGCGGAGTTGTGGAAATTGCTCTTCCTGATGAAATTTCATCCAAGCAGGAAGCTGTCTATTTTACTGCCAGTATCGAAACTCTGACTGTTGAACCTGATGTGGATGCCCGGGTTGTCATCAATGAAAGAACAGGAACAGTAGTAGCCGGAGGAGATGTCAAGATCAGCGAAGTTATGATATCTCACGGTTCTTTGAGAATTCATATACAGCGTCGGCCTATAATTTCACAGCCTCAGGCTCCCCTCAGCAGCACAGGAAGAACAGTAGTAGAATACCAAACAAGAACAAAAGTTCAGGAAGATGTTGCTAAAACTGCCTCTGTAAAGTCAACCTCTAGTGTCAATGATCTAACTGCTGCCTTGAATGAACTGGGTTTGCGGCCTCGTGATGTTATAGCAGTGTTTCAGGCCATAAAGCAGGCCGGAGCTTTGAACGCTGACTTAATAATAATGTGAGAATATATGTCAGAAAATGTTGATAACATAAAATTTGCTTTTGATTCCAGTCTAGAAAAACAAAGCAACCGGAATTCCCGCAATATAAAACTACGGGAAAAGGCTCGTGATATGGAATCAATATTTTTAAGTCAGATGATCAAAACAATGCGAAAAACCATTCCCGATAATCCCTGGGGCGGTTCTAAAAATGATCTTCCGTCCATGATGTTTAGTTCGGTAATGGGAAAAGCCATGGCAAAATCCGGAGGAATCGGACTTGCAAAAAAGATATTTAATTCTCTGAAAGAAATGAATGATCAGGAGATCCAGGAAATTGATACCGAAGAACTCGATCAGAATCCCATGTCAGTAAACACATTAAACTTTATAAAATCGTCACCAATAGAGAGCAATAATGAATAAAGATACCCAAATTAGTCCCTTTTCAACTTTGATAGAGACGCTGGAACAGGAAATTGAACTATATTCTGAAATGGCCAATGCTATCCAGGAGAAACAGGAGGCTATAATTTCCGGCCAGATTGATAAATTACGGGATCTAGTTTCAGAGGAGAAAAAGTTTATTGATAAAAGTATGGAAAAAGCCCGGGAACGCAAGGAAATCCAATCCCAAATCAGTTCCCAATACCATCTCAACAATCCTCAACCAAATTTAAAAACAATCATAGATATTGCTCCGCCAAAATATGCTATTGAACTTTCCAATCTGCGCTATCGTTTGAGAGATATTTTAAATGATATCACGCGCACAAATAATGAAAACAAGCTGCTGCTTGATTTTTCTATCGAACATGTCAAAGGCATGGCCCAACTATTTCTAAACATTAATGATGAAGACCATGAAGTCTATGGAATGGATGGTATTGTGCGAATGAAACAGGATGACAATAAAATGCTGGATTTTCAAATATGAGGATATTATGTCAATATCAAGTATTCTAAATATATCAAAACAGGCTCTTATGTCCCACCAGTCAGCTATTGATACCACTTCCGGTAATATCTCCAATATGAATACTGAAGGTTATACCCGCCGTTTGACAAATTTCGATCAGGGTCTGGGTATCAATCAGATCAGTTCCAGTATTTCCGATGATTCAGTCGCCCGAGTCAGAGACAGTTTTTTGGAAAAGCAGTATATGCGCCAGAATTCCTATTTTGCCAGATACGATATGGACAAAACTATTTCCCAACAAATAGAGGATATTTTAGGGGAACCGGGAGAAGCCGGACTATCTAATGCTCTCTCAGATTTTTGGGGCGCCTGGGGAGATTTGGCCAATGACCCAGAAAGCCAATCGGTCAGAACCGTAGTCAAAGACAAATCCCAGGCCTTAGCCAGTACATTCAATAGAATTTACAGCGATCTGGCTCAATTGCAGGATAGTTTGCAAAATGATCTTTCCAGCAAAGTCAGCAGCGTCAATCAGAAACTAGAGCAGATTCACAAAATCAATAAGCAACTCAACACCAATCAAAGTGATGAGCTTCTGGATCAAAGAGATCGGGTTTTAAATGAACTCTCAGAGCTCATAAATATTGATACCAGTATTAGTGACAATGGCAAAGTCTCGGTCTATTCCAGCGGATTTATCCTGGTTTCAGAAAATCAAAACAAGCAGCTCCAATTACAAACCGCAGAAAAGGGTGACACTTCGAATCTTAAATTGACTCTGGTGGGCAATGAAAGTGAAGTTCAAGTTCAGGCTGGTGAAGTTGGCAGTTTGCTTGATATGCATAATGAAAATATTGGTCATTATATTGACCAGCTCAACACTCTAGCAACCAATCTCGCCGAACAGGTTAACTCTGTTCACAAAACTGGTTATAATCTGGATAATGAAACCGGGATCAACTTTTTTGCGGAAAATATCACATCTGCTGGTGATTTTCAAATCAATGAGGATATTGCCGAAGATTCAACATTGATTGCCACTTCAGACGAATCTGGAGAAAGTGGCAATAACAGCATTGCCCAATCTATTAACAATCTGCAAAATACAGGTAGCATTGAGGGCATTAATCCAGCTGATTTTTATGGTTCTCTGGTAACTGAAATTGGCAGTAAAGTACAGGAATCTGAATATTTGAGTTCTAGCCAGGAAAAAGTGGTCCAGACCCTCAAAAATCAGCGGGACTCATCTTCTGGAGTATCCCTCGATGAAGAAATGATCAACCTAACAAAATATAAACAGGGCTATCAGGCCGCAGCCAAAGTTGTCAATACTGTTAACGAAATGATGGTAACTGCCCTAAATTTAATTTAATATTTCCAGAAGGATAAAGAGGAGATTCAATGCGTATAACAAATTCCATGATTGCCCGCAATCTTCTGAAAAACATCCAGGATAATCAGCAAAGTATGTACTCCACTCAGGAGGCTGTTTCTACTGGAAAAAATATTCAGGAGCCTTCCGACAATCCAGTCGGTTTTTCTAAATCCAGCCGCTTCAGAAATACGATTAGAAAAAATGATCAATATTTGAGCACATTACAAAGTTCGCAAGGCTGGATCGATTCAACAACCGGTGTATTGGATCAAATGCATAACCGCCTTTTAGATGCTCGTGCCATTGCTACAAGGGCTTCAGATCTATCATCCGATGATGATGGCGCCCGCAACACAATGGCCAATCAGATTGAGGACATTATCAATGAATTAGTATCGCTGGGTAATAGTACACACCTTGATAAATTTCTTTTTGGTGGTACAAAGACCAAAGGTGAAAAGCCCTTTAAATATGAGAATAACACAGTGACTTATAATGGTAATACCGAAAATATCTATCGGAAAGTAGCTGATAATTTTAATGTCGCCATTAATCTAAAGGGTTCTCAACTGGTAAATGATGGAATTTTTTCAGCCTTAACAGATCTTAAAGAGGCGCTGGAAACCAATCATGGAGAGGCTATCAATGAATCCATTGATACAATTAAAGATGCTTCCGACCAAATCGGTTCAATGAATACGGCCATGGGCTCTCTGAAAACACAACTGGAAACAACCGAGCACCGTCTGGAAACAACAAATCTGAATTTGAAGTCCTATTTATCAGATACAGAAGATACGGATATGGCTGAGGCCATAACCCGTTATAATGCTCAGGAGACAGCCTACAAAGCAGCTCTTCAAACTACATCAGATGCTCTTAACTTAAATATATTGAATTTTATAAGATAATATTATGCAAAAAACACAAATCGACCAACAAACCAAACAAGAAACAAAAAATTTTGGACCTGTATCCAATATAAGTCCGACTTACAACTTCCGTTTTGGAATACCTGGCTTTGAGAATTTGCAAAAATTTGTTTTCCAGGATCTGGAAAAGTATCCTCCTTTTCAGCTTTTTAAATCACAGGAACAGGAAGATCTCAGTATGCTGGTTCTAAATGCCAAATACATCAGGAAACTAAAGGATCTCTCAATTCCGGGGCATGAATTAGAACAAATAGGTTCCAAGAATCAGGATGAGATCGAAATCTTTGTAATCTTGAGAGTTGATCAAGCGACGAAACAATTTGTCGCCAATACAAAAGCCCCATTAATCATTAATCTACAGAATAAGCTAGGGAATCAGATAATTATTGAAGGACAGGATCTGGAAAGCGCTTATCCTCTGGAAATTAGCAATGAAAATGACAATAATGAATAAAATATAACCCAATCTCCAGGGAGGGAGAATGTTAGTACTAACAAGGAAATGTGATGAAAGTATTCGAATTGGAAATAATATTTCAATTAAAGTGTTGGAAACCTCGTCTGGTTATGTCAAACTCGGAATAGATGCCCCTCGTGATATTCCCGTCCACCGAGAAGAAGTCTATCAACGTATTCAGGAGGAGAATAAGGCCTCACTGGTTTCTGATAGCTTTAGTCCTGATATACTAAAAGATATTTTAAATAAAGGATAATTGTTATGGATGAAGCCTCACATCGCTGGATAACACCAGAAGGAAAAGAAATCAGAGCCGACCATTTTATGGGTTTAATCTTAAAATATTTAAAAGCCCGATTATTAAGTTATGTCAACATTTTTACAAATACAGGTTGAATTAGGTTGATCTGTCATAATTCTCAGTTTTGATTTTAGCAACTTTAGAACATTAAAAAAAGGTGCGATTTGTACACATCTAAAAATCCAGAACAGATGCCCGGTCATTACTTTCCCTATTTTAAGGTTAGAGAAATGACACCAATCTGCGTAACCGGTATGCACCGTTCTGGCACCTCTATGGTTACCCGCCTTTTAAATTTATGTGGTATGTATCTGGGTTCAGAAGATCGCATCATGCCCAGTCATTCTACCAATTCCAAAGGTTTCTGGGAAAATCTGGATTTTGTTGAGATCAACCAGACCATTCTAGAGGCAATGGGAGTTAGCTGGGATACTGCTAAACAGTTTAAAAAAGGCTGGTACGATTCCGATCAACTTGATCATATTCGATTACAGGCTTATCATGTTGTCAAAAATTTTTCCAATATTTATCAATGGGGTTGGAAGGATCCCCGCACCAGTTTGACTCTTCGTTTTTGGAAGCAGATCATGCCAAATATGAAAGTTTTAATCTGCTTGCGAAATCCTATAGAAGTAGCTCTTTCATTACAAAAACGTAATTATTTTACCATTCAATATGGTTTAAATCTATGGTGGAATTACAATAAGATGCTATTTTCAGCCACTAACCCTGAAGAACGCATTGTTACCCATTATGAAACATTTTTCCGACAACCCGGTAAAGAATTAAACCGAATTGTAAAAGGTCTGGGACTATCGGTTGATAAAAGACAGGTTAAAGCCGCCACTTCAACCATTTCTAGTAATCTATGGCATAATAGAGATTCAAGTTCTATTGATGAAAAACTGGAAAAACATCCCCGGATTTTTGCATATTATCAGGAATTGTGCCTGGAAACCAATCATTCTCCTTACACTAATATTAAGGCTGATAACACTAAGGAAACTAAATCCATAAGCACAAAAATTTCAGAAACAAAAAATTCACAACCCGGATTGGTTTCAATCATCATCCCGGTTTTTAATAAACTCAATTTTACCCGCAACTGCCTCCAATCTCTGATCAAGGAAACCGAATATAATCATTATGAAATAATTGTTATAGATAATGCTTCCACCGATGATACTGCCTATTATCTGGATAAATTAAGTAAAAAGTACTCCCATATTAAGGTGATTTTCAATGCAACAAATCAGGGTTTTGCCAGAGCATCAAATCAGGGAGCTCAAGCGGCTAATGGAGAATATTTACTATTTCTGAATAATGATACAAAAGCTCTGGCTGGCTGGCTTCAACCGCTAGTAAATGTTCTGGAGAACGACCCGGACGTTGCCGCAGTAGGCAGTAAACTTCTATTTCCCGATAATACTATTCAGCATGCCGGTGTAATTATTGAAAAAAATAATAAGACAAAAATAGATGTTGTTGGACGTCATATCTATTATAAACGTCCGGCTTATTTTCATGAGGCTAATCAAATGCGCACCTATCCTGCCTTAACAGCAGCCTCTCTCATGATCAGGTCAAAAAATTTTTGGAATGCAGAGGGCTTTGACGAAAGTTATTGGAATGGATATGAGGATATTGATCTGTGTTTCAATATTGGCAGACAGGGGGGCAAATTAGTTTATCAGCCTTCCAGTGTTTTAATTCATTACGAATCTCAGAGTGGACCTGAGCGCTTCAGCAAAATCAATGAGAATGTTGCCCTTCTGCAAAAAAAATGGAAGGACAAAATACAACATGACGCAGTAGTCAATCAGGAAGGGAAGATAGAACTTGTAGATGATAATAACATTGGAAAATATAACATCCCTAATCAGGACTCCCCAAAAAAGAAATCAAAAAATAAAAAACCACTGGTATCAATTGTTATTTTAACCTGGAATGCTCTTGAATACACTAAAAAATGTTTTAATTCTATCCATAAAAATACATCAGTGCCCTATGAGATAATTTTTGTTGATAATAATTCATCCGACGGAACTCAAGAATATTTAAAGAAAGCCAAGTCCAGTAAATCCAACATAAAAATTATTCTTAATGAGAAAAATAATGGATTTGCTGCTGGAAATAATCAGGGCATGCAAAAATCAGAAGGCGAATATATAGTTCTGCTCAACAATGATGTTTTAGTATCGAGAGGATGGCTGCAGAGAATGGTAAGATGCGCTCGTACTCATTCCGATATTGGATTAGTTGGTCCACTCACCAATCGCATCAGCGGAACCCAGATGATCAGCAAAGTGCCCTATAAAGAACCGCAAAATTTTCAACAATTTGCCCAGAAAATTGCCAAACAGCAGGCCTATAAATATACACCACGCCGAAGGATTGCCGGATTTGCCATGCTCATCAAACGCAAGATCTATGAAGAAATTGGTGACCTGGATGAAAATTTTGGCACAGGTAATTATGAAGACGATGATTTTTGCGTTCGTGTGACTAACGCCGGATACAAAATTTATGTAGCTGAAGACACCTTCATTCATCATTTTGGTAGCCGCACTTTTCAGGCCAATCAAATCCACTATCAGGACAATTTGGACAATAATGGAAAATTATTCCGAGAAAAATGGCCCGAAGTTAATCTCGATTGGTTGTATGAAAAAGATGAAATGATTTTCCAGTACACAGATCGTTTAAATCGCCAAAGCATCGAACAATTAAACACAGGGAAATATGATCAGGCCAAATTGGGTTTCAGAGATGTTTTGGAGGCCGATCCTATCAATACCGATGCCTTGTTTGGATTGAGTATCTGGGCAGAGACCAATGAAAACTACGACACTTCAATAAAATTATTGAAGAAGATATTAAATATAAATCCTTCCTATTACTATGCCTATAATTTACTGGGCAAAATATCATTTGACTATAAAAGGCCGGAACGGGCCTACAATCTTTTTAAAAAAGCGCTTAGTTTGAAACCCGATTATATTAATGCCCGCCGCAATTTGGGCGTAGCTCTTACCAGGATGGGAAAACATAATGAAGCTCTTCAGGTATTTGAAGAAATTATCAAAGAATTTCCCGAAGACCGCAAGAGTCTGCAACACTTAATTACTCTCCACACGGAACTAGATAATACTAAAGAAGCCCATCAATATGCTGAAATGATCATCCGCAAAGATTTTCCGTCTAATCCTGAAGAAAGTAGTAGGAATAATTTGAGTAAAAATGAGGAAAGGATAAATAATGGTTAAAGACAATTTTGAAAGTGATTTACTCGATAAAGCGATGGCTGCCAAACAGAATAAGGACAATCAGGTAGCCATGGAATATCTAGAAAAAATTCTGGAGAAAAATCCAAAAAATGCCCGCGCCTTGAATATGGCCGGAATAATATTTTATGAAAGAAAACAACTAGAAAAAGCTCGCGATAGCTTTTCCGCTGCGATTCATAGTGACCGTTTACTTATAGATGCCCAGCACAATTATGGAGAAACCTTGATTGCTATGAAAGATTATGAGAATGGGGTCAAAGCCTTCGCTCACATTCTGGAAAATCATCCTGAGTACATTCCTGCTATTCTGCGCCTGGCTCATCTTTCAGCAGAAGCCGGTCGGCTAGATAATGCAGAATCCTATTGCAAACAGGTTCTCAAACTAGATCCTGACAATGAACAGGCTCAAAAGTTGATGGATCTGCTACCTAAATTACGAGCCCGTCAGCAATATAATACAAGGCAGCCCGGTCATCAGGATGAACTTTTTGAGCAAGCCCTAACTGCTCGACAAAAAGGTGAAAATGATAAGGCCTTTATGATCATTAATGAGATTCTAGCCAGTAATCCTAATCATGCAAGAGCCTATAATCTGGCTGGTAATATCTTTATGGAAAATGGTAAGCTGGAAAATGCAAAAAAATCCTATATTGCTGCCATTAATTGTAATTCCGATTTTACCGGTGCCCAGCATAATCTAGCCAACACATTTAAAAAATTGAAAAAATTTGATCAAAGCCGGAAAATTTACAAGCAGATTATTGATCAAAATCCAGAAGACATAAAAGCTTTGATCAACCTGGCAGAAGTCAATCTAAATCTTGGTTATCAGAAACAGGCTCACAAATGTGCAGAAACTGTTCTTGAAAAGGAGCCAAATAATGCCAGAGCCCGGGATTTTTTAAATCAGTAGAAAAATTTTCAAACTTATATATCAAATACCCGAATCTAAAACCAATTGCAGACAAACTACAGGTTGTTGAAAATGGATTTTAGCAAACAGCAGGCGAAGAGAAAATTTAACAAAGATGAAATCCTCTTTGAAGAAGGTGACTCCGGGCATTCAATGTTTGTTCTACAAAATGGAGAAGTCGAAGTCTATGTAAAAAAAGGCGGCCAAAAGGTCGTTCTGGCAAAACTGAGTCCCGGCTCAATTTTCGGTGAAATGGCCTTAATTGACCGCAAGCCTAGAACAGCCACGGTAAAGGCAATATCAGAAGTCAATTGCCTGGAAATAAGTGAATTAAGATTTAAACATTTGCTTGGTAATGTACCCAAATGGATGCGAACTTTTTACAATATTCTTGTAGAACGGTTGCGGGCTATGGATCACAAGCAGTTAGCAGCCGAAGATTCTTATCAAATTCCACGAGCAATCTATAATATTTATCTAATTCTAAAATCAGATTCACCCGGTAAGGCTAAAGAACTAGTTGTAGAATGGCAATCTCTCATAAAAAAACTATCATTTTTGTTGGATACTTCTTACCAGGAAGTTGACAAACTGCTTGCAAGATTGTCACAAACCTATCTGGCTGAAAATATAAAAAACACATCCAAAGATCGATTATTCCAGATCAATGATATTTCGCTGTTTAAAGAATTTGCAGAATTCTGCCGCAAAGGTGATTTCAAGAAAAATCCTAAATTCGAAAAGATCATAAAAACATTGCAGATTTAAAAAAGCTAAACCCACCATGAATAAAAGCAGCCTGTCCTTATGTATGATTGTAAAAAATGAAGCCGAATCACTGGCTGATTGCCTCCAAAGTGTGCAGAATATAGCAGATCAAATTGTGATTGTCGATACTGGTTCTAGTGATGAGACAATATCGATTGCTGAAAATTTTGGAGCCGAAGTTTATAATTTTAAATGGCAAAACCATTTTGCTAAAGCTCGTAATCATTCTATCAGATATGCTAACGGAGACTGGATATTATGGATGGATGCTGATGAAGAATTAATGCCGGAATCCCAGGAAATATTAATAAATTTATTGAAAAATGAGTACAGACCAGTTGCCTATAAAATCCAGATTCAAAATCTGCAAAAAGATCAAAAAACTGTAATAATTTCTGATGCTCATCGCCTTTTTACTAATAACCATGGAATCCGTTTTTCCGGTCGTATCCATGAACAAATTTCACCCAGTATTAAAAATCTGGGCGGAGAGATTCGAAATTCAAATGTAAATATTTTCCACAAAGGCTATAGTTTTACCGATGAAAGAGAGTCAAAAAAACAGTCTCGCAATAAAAAACTGCTCATCAAAATGGTTGAAGAGGAACCGGACAATGCTTACGCCCACTACACACTCGGACAATTCTATGGAATGAATGACAAACATAAAAAAGCTGTTAAGCATTATAAAAAAGCCTATCAGATTGATAGCCTGCCTACCAATATGACAGCCTCGCTTTTAAATGTTTTGGGCGAGGAGCTTTTCAAACAAAACAAATATATTGAAGCAGAAAATTATATTGAAAAATCTGTTAAGATCACTGAAAGACAGGTGGCTGCTTTCTATATCAATTATAAATTGGCTCAGGCCAGACATGAGACTGAGTCCGCTATTCATAATTTAAAAACCATATTGAAAAACAGTCGTTTAATCCAAAACTCCGGGAAAAAGATTTCTACTGATGTATTGATCGATAGCGATAAAATCCTGAATGTGATCGGAGAGTTGTATGCCTCGCAGGAAAATTTTATAGAGGCGGAGGAGTTTTTCAATAAAGCCCGAAAAAAAAACAATAAAAACAAGCGGGTTCAAAAAAATTTAATCAAACTGGCAATCCAATCAAGTAATTGGCAGAGATTGAAAGATCTGCTAAATTTCAGAAACTGGGATGACTCAGATCTCGATTTTTTCCATAAACAGGCTAAGTTACTTATCAAAAGGGGACAATATAAAATTGCTCTATTATTCTACGAGCAGATTCTTGCTATTGATGCCGATAACATTCTGGCTATAAAGAGAAAGGCAGGGCTTTTTGTTAAAACTGGCCAGAAAAGAAAAGCAAAAGAATTGGTTATAAAATTGCAAAAATTGAAGCAGTAGAAAATTCATCCAATAAAATAGAAATAATAGCACAAGCAAAAAAAATTAGACACAAAAAACCGCACAGTCCAATTTTCCTTCTACTGGACTTTGCGGTTTTAATAAATTTTTAGGTCATCAACCTATTTTATTCAGAAAACAGATCTTCAAAAAGGCGCGGATTTAACATACGTTCGGCAATTTCTTCCAGAACTTCTTCCGAATCGTACTTTTCCTCTTCTATATTCTTTTTAATCTCATCAAGGCGCTCAGCGGAGATCTCTCCGACTCGCTCTTGTCCTTCTACTCCGGACTCAACATTGTCAACTGGAGCTTCTGGTAAGGAAGAGGTCATATTTTCGACAATTTCATTGATGACTTCAGGGTCATCATAATAATTGTCCTCGACTCTCTGGTGAACTTCAAGCAATTGTTCCTTATTCAGATTATCTATCTGATCCAGAGATTCCTGATAATCTTCAATTCGGGAGGCACTTTCCATTATCGACTTACCTGAAGAGGAAATTTCAACTCTATCAGTTTGACTGGTTTTGCTCCCCGATGCCGATTCAGTTTTTTGTGATGAGTTCTTAACCTTTTCTGAAGAGGTTTTTCTTTGCCGATCAACCTTTTTTTCCTGATCAGTTCGCTTAAATTTTTTGAATGCGTCGGGAATATCTCTTATTATCGACATCTCGTCACCCTTCTATATCAACTAACTTACTGGTTCCCTGCTTTTTATAGGAACCCTCATTTCTAATATCGGCAACTTTATTAATATCTTTAACGATTTTTTCCTTTTTTTTCGATAAAATATCCAAAATTCTGGCATCAATTTCAACTAATTCTCTGGCTACTCGGGAAATTTCCCTTTTTAGCTTTTTTTCCTGGCTGGAAAACTTCTCAGTATTTTTGTCATCTTCCAGCTTGATAATATTTTTTATTAAATTTTCTCTGTCATCCAGGAATCTACCAATTTCCTGAATAGCCAGTTCTTCTCTTTCTTGATAATGTCCCAAAAATTTCTGAGTGTTTTTGAGAATATTTTCCAGATACTGAAGTTCTTCCTGCAATAGAAATCTAACTGAGTTTTGATCCATTTAAACCTTTCCCTGATATATTAAGCCACGAATTTCTTCAAGATTTTTAATTAACTTTAGCATTTTTTTAGGGGGAATTTGTCGGATCACCTCGTTGGTTTCTTTATCTATTACATAAATAATCGGACGCTGGGATTCTTTATCCACAGAAAATGAGAGCCTGGTATTAAAGGATTCTACATATTTCTGAACTTTATCCATTAAATTGGCCATATCATCGACTGTAACCTCACCTTCTTTTCCCTGACTTTCTGATTTCTCTGCACCAGACGTTTCCAATTGTTTACTTTCAGTACTTGAACTTTTCCCGGCAGATTTAGTTTTGGAATTTTGGGACATTTCAAAATTATCATTATGATTTTGAATACTTAAATTTATTTCAATTGATTCTATTTCTTTCATAACAGCACCATAAAAGTTTATAGTTATTTATATTAGAACATGGAATTAAAAAAACTATTCTGATTATTCAATTTGGTCATCATTTCCTGAATTTTTGAATATTTTTGCCGTAATTGCTGCTCACGCTGGGCAAGAATATCGTCCCACATACTTATCCGATCATCGAGGCTGACTATATTACTCTCAATATTATCCT
>Ga0102934_1001382_pt1 | contig 16964 bp, 8 predicted proteins | sample SalPonR2_A_D1_MG_FD_78175 | JGI IMG/M metagenome (GOLD analysis project Ga0102934, IMG submission 78175) | Salt pond soil microbial communities from South San Francisco under conditions of wetland restoration - Salt Pond MetaG R2_A_D1_MG | ecosystem: Environmental > Aquatic > Marine > Intertidal... | reverse complement strand
TCAGTTATACCATCCATTACAAAGGGAGCATCAGTAGCCGGCCAGGTTTGATCTGTTTCTACATCGGAACTAAAAACTGAAATTGTACTATTTCCTGAATGGCCAGCATAGGAGCTATGAGCGTCAAGGGAACCAATTAAATGAGCTGGGATATTGAGAGCCGCATAGGAGTTACCGTTAAAACTATTGTTATTGAAATCTCGAATTTCAGCATTTCTTTCAGCTTCCAATCCATATGATGAACTATGATCAAGCCTGCTATGACTCAATTTTAGAGCACCATTATAATTTACATAGATATTTGCATAATTATTTGCGCCACCATAATGAATGGCAGCGTATGAAATTTCATTTCCAATATTCCTTGATTTTACAATAATGCCAGCCCAGGATCCTGAAGCTTGATTGGCACCAGTAAAGATTATAGAATCGGTCTCAGAACCTACAGCAACAAGGGTTCCTTCGGATTCAACATCCATTCTTGCGCCGGCACCAAACTCGATTTTCACACCAGGCTCAATAGTCAAAGTAGCACCAATATTTACGATTCCGGAAACTGCATAATCAGCCTCAGCGGGATCTTCGATTACATTGGTTAGAGTCCGATCTTCATTAATATTTGAAAGAACCTCGATATTTGCTGTTATTGAAGTTTCATCCTGATCATTATCGTATCCATCAGAAACTTTTACACGAGCCTGATAAGAACCGCGCTTATCTGCTACAAAACTAGCAATCATACTTTTGGAATTGTTAAGTGTTGCCTGGCTTCCAGCTGGTTTTGATAGCAATGTCCATTCATAGGATAACACATCCTGATTAGGATCAAAGGAATCACTAGCATCAAGAATTACGGAATCTCCCAGAGAAACTTCCTGATCAGAACCGGCGCGTGCTGTTGGGGGTTCATTATCTTCTGGTTCTGTGAGATCATTTAGATCGCAGTTCATCAAAGCAACCAGAATAATAACAATCGGAAAAATTAATCTTGCCCCGCCTTTAAGCTTCCACATATTTCCCTCCTCATTTAAATTAAAAAACTACTCTCTTTTAGTGCAAATAAATTTTCAGTAATCAAGTTATGCACTTTTCACAGCTTAATCATGTCCATAAAGGGCATGTATTTAATAAGCAGATATGCATTTATGATGTAATAATGTCGATTATATTTTATTGATTGTCAAGCTTTTTTAGGCAGGGACAGAAAAATTATGCAGTTTTTATTATCTCAAGCAACAGATTTTATCCAATTAAACGAAAACTCCAAATTTATTCACTGCTTATAGTTTCGTGCAGCAAACTCAACAACTTTGTAATATCGTAAGGCTTTTGAATGAAACGGTAGCCTTTATCTTTGATTTTTCGTAAGGCCACTTTTTTATTGGAGTAACCACTACTCAAAATGACCTGTAGATCTTTATTTTGTTTTTTGAGCTTATTGGCTAATTCTACTCCATCGATTCCGGTCATGATAACATCACTGAGGAGAAGATCGATATTGTCTTTATTTTTGGCAAAAAGTTCAAGAGCTTCTTCACCACTTTTAGCGCTTAAGTAATTATAGCCATAATTTTCAAGAATTTTTTCAAGATAGGTGAGAACCGGCTTTTCATCTTCAACAATAAGAACAGTTTCGCCGTCTCCGGAAAAATTATTAAGCAGTTTTGTTTTTCTTTTTTTGGTTTCCTGCTTTTGCTCTGATTTTACTCTTGGTAAATAAATATGAAAAATTGTCCCCTCACCAGCTTCACTATAAACATTTATAAAACCTTTGTGTTCTTTGACGATTCCATGAACAACAGCCAAACCCATTCCTGTGCCTTCTGCCAGTCCTTTAGTTGTGAAGAAGGGATCGAAAATTTTGTCCTGAATCTCCTGATCCATTCCATGGCCTGTGTCTTCTATGCTTATTCGTACATACTGGCCTGGCTCAATATTTGGAATGGTTTCGGCTTTTTCATTACTTATTGATACGTTTTTAGTTTTAATGTGCAGATCTCCGCCGCCTCCCATAGCATCCCGAGCATTGACCACCAGATTGGTAATGACCTGTTCTAATTGATTCCTATCAGCTTTAATTTGCCAGAGATCTGAAGCCAGCTCATTGTGCATACTAATATTTTCACCTATTAATCTATTCAACATTTTTCTAATTTCAGAAATAGTTCTATTAAGATTGATGACTTCCAGGTCCATCTCTTTTTTACGGCTGAACAATAATAATTGCTTGGTTAAATCTGCTGCTCTTTCGGCAGATTTTAAAATACTATCAAGCTGTTCATAATTTGGATCAGATTTTATAGTTCTAGATTTTACCAGCTGGGCAAGTCCAATTATAACTGTGAGAATATTGTTAAAGTCATGGGCAACACCACCAGCAAGAGTTCCTATAGACTCCAGCTTTTGGGTCTGTAAAAGCTGCTCCTGTAATTTTTCCTTTTCCCGCTCTGCCTTTTTGCGTTCGGTAATGTCACGTACCAAACAAATCAGGCCTCCATCTTTTAGAGCGGTCAAGGAGATTTCCTGTGGAAATTTACTTCCGCCTTTTTTTCTGCCTTCAGCCTCGCCTCGCCATTTGCCTTTTTCTCTAAATTCAGGCATGATCTCTTTTTCAAATCGCCTTAATTCCTCATCATCATAGAGCATTTTCCAGGATTTTCCAATCAATTCATCAGGGCTTTGATAACCATAAATCTCAGCATGGGCTTTATTTATATAAATATACTTTTCCCTGGAATCCAAAATTCCAATTCCATCCATAGAAGCAGCAATTGCTTTAGAACGCAGTTTCAATTTTTTCTGAGTTTCTTTCCTCTGAGTAATGTCACGAATCGATCCCAAAGCAGCATATTTACCTCTATAAGTGATAGGAGCCACTGAAAATTCCAGATCCAGAATTTCACCATTTTTAGTCACACCACGAACCTCATAGGTTGAGGGTACATCTTTGCCCTTTGCTCGCCCATAGGCATATGTTTTAATTTTATTTAAGTCTTCAGGATGAATAAATTCCCAGAAATTAACATACAAAAGTTCATCTTTGCGATACCCAATTAGATCACAAATCCTATCATTAGCAAAAACTAATTTATTATTCTGAAGAATATAGATTCCATCATGACTTTTCTCCGTTATGACTCGATAACGCTCCTCACTCTCTTTTAATTTTATCTCAGTTTCTTTGCGGTCAGTAATATCGTTGACAAAAGCCAGAAATCGATTCTTAGAGAGTTTGACTGCTTTTACGCTCCAATATTTTTTAGTCCCACTTTTAGTTAAAAATGGTAATTCTAGAGTGTAATAATCACCTTTGATTACCGATTGAAAATGTTGTCGGGCTTCTTTTCTGCCTTCCGGCGGAATCAAATCTAACAAATTTTTCCCGATTAGCTCGTCTTTATTATATCCGGTAATTTGCTGCGCAGCTGAATTTACATCAACATAGTTACCTTCCTGGTTGGAAACGAAAATTCCATAGGGTGAATTTTCAACATAACTTTTAAGTCTTTGCTCACTTTTCTTTAGATCATTTTCAGCTTTCTTAGCTTCTGTAATATCAGTAGAAATGCCAACCATACTTTTAGGATTTCCATCATTATCTTTTATCAATCGGGTTCGACAATCAAATATAATTTCTTTACCTTCATTGCTATAATTGACAACTTCGCCTCGCCAGTGGCCATTATCCAGAGTTTGCTGTACAATATCCTTCTGAGTTGCACCTTTTTCAGAATTTTCACCATAGTCTTGAATAGATTTTCCAATTAATTCTTCTTTCGATACTCCAAAGGTTTTGGCTTCTGCATCATTGACATAGATAATATTTCCTTCAAGATCAGTAGCAGTAATATGGTCCTGGATTTGATTGAGCATCATTGATTGAAATTTCAGATTCTGTTCTTTTTCCTTCATCTCAGTAATATCAACGACAACACCAGTTACTTTTTTAGGTACGCCATCTACACTTCTTGTTGTAACTCCTCCAATATCATGAAACCACTTGTAATGGCCGGCCTTAGTTTTAATGCGATAATCAGTCTGATAAACTGATTTTCTATCCTTAACAAGGTCCATCATAGTTTCCATTTTATAATCGTAATCATCAGGATGGACAAGTTCCATGAAATCATCATAATGGGAGAATTCATCAGGATCATAACCAAGCATTTGGGCTTTTTTCTGATTGAATTTCACTTTTCCCGATTTAATATCCATCTCCCACCAGGCCAGATTTCCAACACGCATGGTTCCTTCCAGTCGGTGTTTGTATTCCTGCAGCTCTCGCTCTCTTTGTCTCCTGCGAATTCTGTGTTTATATTCATCCGTTACATTACGGAAAACCAGAACAGCACCGGTAATATTTCCATTGTCATCTTTGATTGGAGCCCCGGAGTCTGCTATTTGGTACTCTTTGCCATCTTTCGCTTTTAATAATGTGTGATTAGCCAGTCCAATTATTCTTTTTTCTTCAAAAACTTTCTCAACAGGATTCTTTAATTCCTTTTTGGTTTTGGCATTAAAGATTCTGAACACTTTTTCAATTGGTTGATTCAAAGAATCTTTTTTATCCCAGCCAGTAAGTTCCTCAGCAATTGGATTCATACGTATAATTTTACCAGCAAGATCTGTTGAAATAACGCCGTCACCAATTGAGTTAAGTGTGGTTCTAAGATTTTCTTCCTGTTCTTTGATTCGTTGCTCAGCCTGTTTGCGCTCCGTGATATCCAGCTGAGTTCCCCACATACGAACTACTTTGTCATCTTCTACAATGCCAATCGTATTATTTGAAAACCAGACTGTTTTACCATCTGCAGTTTTTTCAACAGTTTCATCATTTATTACTTTGTATCCGGATTTTACGAAATTACGTACTTCGGCGCGATTTGTAGGATTATCACGACCGCCATGTAATTCTATCATTTTTAGATTAAGAAAATCTTCAGGAGAAGCATTGTACATTTTTATGAAAGCATCATTGAACTCGGCAATATAAGCATGATCATAAATATGATCAATTTGCTTTTCCACAGGAAGCTTTGTATCCAGAGGTTCATCCATTTCCAGACGGTAGATGCCCTCATTACTATGTTTGATATAATTTTGATAGCGTTCTTTACTCTCTTCTAAGGCTTCTGATGTTTGCTTTTGTTCGGTGATATCGAGACAGGTGGTTTGATAAAATACTTCACCATCGTCATCAATTTTTGATATATTTAACAATACATTGATCGGGGTGCCATCTTTTTTCATTAGAATTGTTTCAAAGCCTTTGACCTGATCATTTTCCTTGAGTTCTTTTTTTATCTTTTTCCGATCTTCAATGTTTTTGTATAATTTAATGACATTCATGGCTTTCAATTCAGATTCTGAATATCCCAGTATATCTGAAAATGAGCGATTTAGAGTAATGACTTTACCTTGGGGGGTAGCCAGACCAATTCCAATAAGCGAGTTCTCAAATAATTTCTGATAGCGCTGCTTAGTGGCCATTAATTCTGATTCTGCCTTTTTTTGTTCGGTAATGTTTTTGAAAACACAGTAGCTTTGGGTGAATTCTCCCTTAGAATCGTGCCCCATCATTCCCTGCAGGGAAATATCCAGATAGTGGCCTTCGCTGTGTTGAATTTTATATTCCTGTTTGTATAAATAATCCTGATTCTTCAAATCATCAAAATTATTTTTAAAAAAATCTTTTTGATCAGGATGCAAAAATTGGCCAAACCATTTTCCAATAACTTGCTTGCGCTTATAACCTAGAGTATGTAACCAGGCTGGATTTACATCGACAATATGACCCTTTCTATTGAGAGATTGGTAGGGAAGAGGCGCATTATTATATAGGGCTTTGTGCTTTTTTTCGCTCGCTCTTATTTTTTTCCGGGCTTTATCCAGCTTGTGTTTATTGTTAATTTCTGCATGTACTTTATTTAGACGCAGCATTAAAAGATCGATAAAATTATTCTTTTTGATAATATAATCACTGGCTCCCATTCGCATCATTTCTACAGCAATTTCCTCATTACCGTGCCCGGTCATAATTAAAAAGGGAACATCTTTGTCATTTTTATGAAGAGTTTCGATGAATTGTTTTGCGTTCATATCAGGTAGATCATAATCAAGCAGAATTATTTCATTGCCCTGGCCCCGGATATTTGATAAGCCATCTTTGCCATTAAAGGCTACTTTTGTATCATAACCTTTTCGCTTGCAATTTTTGGTTATCAGTTTGTTTAATGTTTTATTGTCTTCTATAATTATTGTCTTTAAAGATAACTCTTCATTTTCTGTTTTGTCCATTTCCTGCTCTTATTTTGAATTATCACTATCATAATGATTAGAAGTTGAGTACAATTTTATAGAATTGTCTCTGATCATTTTTATAACGAATTTACAAACCCATTGACCCCTGCTTATTTTGTAAAGTAGGCATAAATAATATGGCTTGCAAGAATTAATCAATTATAAAATATCCCAGAGTTTAGGACTCTTGAATTGTATGATATAAAATTCTCAAAAGCTTCATTATATCATAAGGCTTCTGAATAAATTTATATTCCTTATCTTTTATTCTGGATTTGGATACTTTTTTATTAGAATAGCCGCTACTTAAGATTACCTTCAAGTCTTGCTTGCTATTTTTTAATTTATTGGCCAGCTCAACTCCGTCAATACCTGTCATAATTACGTCACTTAATAATAGGTCGATTTTATCTTTATGTTTTTTAAAAATTTGAAGGGCTTCCTCACCATTGGTAACACTGTAATATTTATAACCGTAATTATCCAGAATATTTTCCAGATAACTAAGAACTGGTTTCTCATCTTCCACAATTAGCACAGTCTCCCCATCTCCCCGATAATAATCATAATTTTCAGAGCGACTTGTTGATATAGGAGGATTTTCATCACTTACTGTCCGGGGCAAATAGATCTTAAAGATAGTTCCCTGCTCTGGTTCGCTATAAACATTAATAAAACCATTGTGCTCTTTTATAATACCGTGAACGACAGAAAGTCCCATCCCTGTTCCCTCTGCTCTACCTTTGGTTGTGAAGAATGGATCAAAAATCTTTTCTTGAATTTCTGAAGGAATCCCGTGACCGGTGTCCTCAACTGTGAGTTGAACATAGTCGCCAGGTTCAACATCAGGTATAGTTTTAGCCTTAGGCTCATCTATTATAAAATTCTCCGTGTTAATTGTTATCCGGCCTCCTCTTGGCATAGCATCCTGGGCATTTACAACCAGATTGGTTAGAACCTGTTCAATCTGGGTTTCATCGGCTTTTATATCCCAGAGATTATCATCAAAATTGTGTTCAAGATGAATATCTTCACCAATTAATCTATTTAACATTTGATCAAGATGTAGAATTGTTTGATTGAGATCAATAAGTTTGAGATCCATATCCTGTTTGCGGCTGAAAAGAAGCAATTGACGGGTTAGATTGGCAGCTCTTTCTGCCGACTCATCAATCTCTTTCAGATTATCATAATTTGGATCAGATTGCTCCATCTCACTCATACTTAATTGTGCCAGACCAATTATTACCGTCAGAATATTATTGAAGTCATGAGCCACTCCACCGGCCAGGGTGCCAATTGATTTCAACTTCTGAGTTTGTAGAAGTTGCTCCCGCAATTTTTCCTTCTCTTTTTCATCCTGTTTACGTTCGGTAATATCGCGAGATAGGGATAAAATATAATTACCATCCGATAAGACAATCTTGGAGAGAGTTACCTCGGCTTGATATAAACTACCATCTTTGCGCCGATGTTGTGTTTCAAAAGTCTGAGGGGGACCTTCTGGCTTTAACTTATCCCAGTAGATTTCTTTAGCTTTCCTCTCTTGAGCATCAGGCATAATATCATATATACTCATATTGCGTAATTCATCTTGAGAATAGCCTGTTGTTTTAGCGGCCGCCTGATTTACTTCTATAATCTGTCCATCAGTATCATGAAGAAAGAGCATTTCAGCAGCCTGTTCTACGAGAGTACGGAATTTATTTTCGCTCTCCTGAAGGGCTTTTTGAGCTTCTTTTTTGTCGGTAATATTATGAGCAACTTTAACAAAATTAGTAATTTCTTTATTGGCGTCAAAAATTGGAGATATATTGGCATCTTCCCAGTAAAGTTTTCCATTTTTTTTCTTATTGTGAAATTCTCCATTCCAGACCTGACCTGATTTAATAGTTTCCCAGAGCTCCTTATAAGCCTGTTTTGGTAATTCACCAGATTTTAGGATTCTGGGATTTTCCCCTAAAATTTCCTGAGATTTATAGCCGGTTATTTCGGTGACTTTTGGATTAATATATTCAAGATCACCATCTATATCAGTAATAGCGATCATTGAAGAGCTCTGCTGGACTGCAGCAGATAATTTTCTTAATTTTTCTGCTGCCTTTTTACGATTGGTAATGTCTAAAGCCATAAAAAGGAATTCCTGATTACTTCCCTTACCAATAACAGCTGGATAGACCTCTAGAATAATCTTATGGCCTGTGCTCCCTATCAGAGTTAATTCAAAGGGATCTAAATTTCCTGTCTTTATTTCTTTAAATTTATTAAAGTGCGTATCATCGGTAAATATTCCAAGTTCGGAAAAATGGCTTCCCATAAAATCTTTTTCAGTATTTAACTGACCAATGCTCTTATTATAATCTTTTATATTACCATTCCTATCAATCAGAACAATACCAGCAGGAGAATGGTTGAATAAGGTACGAAATTTTTCCTCACTGGCTTTAACTCTGTTTATAGCCTGTTTCCGTTTTGATATGTCAAGTATTGCTACCTGAAAAATAGGCTCACCATTGATCTCTATTCTTGAACTATTGACCAGGATATTGATTGGAAAACCCTGTTTATGATTTATTACAGTTTCAAAATTTATGAGCATATTATTTTTAGAGAATTTTTCTCGGATTTGCTCAAGTTCTTCTTTATCCTGGTAGAATTCCTCTAAATACATACTCCGAAGTTCTTTTTTCGAATAACCAACAATCGATGTAAGCGCCTCATTACTATCTAATATTTCACCTTCTTCATTAGCCAAACCTATGCCAACAAGAGAATTTTCCAGTAATTTTTGATAGCGATTTTTTGCATTTTGCAGCTCTTCCTGGGTCCGCTTTTTTTCTTCTAAAGTTCGGGCCAATTTTAAATTGCTATAGCTTTGATCGGCAAGCAAATTGGCTAAATGGGCATAGAATTGCATCACATTATCAACAGTCTCTTTTTTCCAGCGAGGTACTCTATCAAGTGCTTGTAAATATTCCTCTTCATCAAAACCATATTTTTTAGCCATATTTCTAAAAGTTTTGTAATCCGGTTCTTCACCTTCATATAAGAATTGCCCCAGAAAAATATTCCCTATATGAGTATCATGGATATAAATGGGAGTGACTATGTCCCACATATTATTTTTACACTTGTATTTTTTAAATTTGCCAGGTGGAACTCCTTGTGAAAGAACAGTATCACTTTCCAGACAATTTTTATTAGTTTCTGGATGCTGGCGGTGGTATTGAGTACAGATATCCTGCCATCCATTTTTGATCAAAACCTGCCCATTAACATCAACAATTGCAACGCCAATATTAGTTGTTTTATAGAAATCGTCCATAAGGGCCTGGATGCGTGGTATATCCAGAATATCTTCCAATTCCAATTCTTCTAGATCTCCTTCGGGTGAAAGAATTGCATTCAATTTGTTACGGATTCTTTTTTTACTATCTTTTAATTTCTTCTGAATGTTTATACGCTTAGTAATATTTTTTATAGAACTCAAAATTCCATTAAACTGCCCATTTTTATCAAGCAAAGGTGCTGAATTTATGGATAAATATTTTATTGTCTGGCCAGGTAATTGAATGGAGTGATTAAGATTGTAAACTGGCTTTTTAGTTTTCTTAATTATTTCAAAAGGTAGCTGAGCAGCAGGTACAGGATTTCCCTCAAAATCTTTTATATTCCACTCTTTATGATTAAAGGTTTTTTCTCTGATTTCCTGGACTGTGAGGCCAAATAATTTTTCAGCTTCCTGATTAGCATAGACTAACTTACCATTTTTGTCAACCTTTGTTATAGCAATTGGACTGATTTCAGTGAGCTGGTTTATGTATTTACTCTCTTCCTTGAGTTTATTTTGGGCCTGTTTCCTTTCTACAATTCTACCCAAACGCTCGCTAACGGAATCAATTAATTTACGCTCTTCTTTAAGAAAAGGGCCTTCATCACATTCTGGTTTTTCTTCCAGGTAACCAACTTCGACTGCTCCTACTTTTTTATTATTGACAACCAGATTTGATATTTGCTTCCATTTAGTATCTTGAAAGTTATCGGTTTTAAATTCCTGGTCAGCAAGAATAATTCTAGCCCAGGTATTTTTTGGATATTGCCAGGATTCTGATAGAATTTGAGTTGTACCCTGGAGAATTTTATATAAATTGTCTTCCCTGTTTACCAGATCTGATAATTTGTAGAGGCAGGAAAGCTCCTTTAGCCTTTCTTGTAGAGTGTGCATCAAATCCTTATTTTCAATTTCTAGTTTTTTGTATTGCCTGTTTTGAACCTGGATTTTCTTGATTTTCTGTTTTAACTGCTTATTCTGGTTCTTTAATTCACTAAAAGACAGAGTATTATTCATTAATATTCCTGGTATTTAAAATAGACAAAAATATAAATATTCAAACCCCTAATTGATATGAAAAGTACAGATAAAAAGTCTGGCTTGCAAGAAATATTTTTATCAATCTAAGCGAAAACTATATATTTTTTTCAGTAAAGCATAAGAGGCATAATTTTGAAAAATATGATGCCTCAATTCGATAATTCTTTTCAGTTTGCTTTATTTCCACAATCTAATTTTGACTGATATGTAATATTTAATAATAATAAAAAAAGATCAGTGTTATTTTATAAATTTAAACAGGTATCAAGTTGACTGGATAGGCAACAAATTTGTGACCAAATTATATTTTTAACAGTATTTATAAGACATTTAAACGCCGTTTAAAAAATCTGTTAATAAGCTATTTTTAAAGGATTTTGAAGATAATAGCTCAAAATATTTTATAATTTAAAATGGCTTTCAAAGGCTATTCCCAAAACTGTTCCCGGAGATAATGACGATTCTCCTGAAAATAGCGGTGTATAAAACATTCTGATCCCATATACACGCTGATTCTGGGTTTGCAAACCAACAAGACCGCTGATTATGGGACCAATAGCAAAAAATGAATCGCCTCTATCATCCAGACTGGATTTGTAATCAGGACCATAATGAAAACTAATTCCAACACCGGGACCATAGATCAATGAAGAATTGTTGCGCATCTTTTTGGAAAATTCCAGAGAAACTTGAGGCTCAAACTGAAGCATTTCAAAGGCAGCCCCAAATAATATAGGCCGCATAACCGGTACTTCCAGGGCTAAGGTTTTTTCGATGGAGAGATCTTTTTTGTATAAAAACATAATGTCAGCGATTGGACCGCCCTTTACATCAGCATCTGAACCGACACACATGCGCAGATCATCATAGCGACCGCCGGCCATTACTTTAACTCCAATACTTGAGTTTGGCTTCTGTCCTGCAAGTAAGGTTCCCATTATGAAAGTAAAGATAATTAAAAGCGAGATAATTTTGATTTTCATGGCTGTACCTCTTTTAATATTTTGTGAATCTGAAGTTTAATTCTATTCATTCTTGTCAATTTCCTTGATTATCTTGAGGATTTCTTCTTCATATTCTTCGGGCGCTTCAATGTGGCCCCAACCTTTAACATTTTGAAAAAGTCCATCATAAGCGGAATCACGATAACTTTTAATGAAATGGGGAATTTCTTTCTCTTTCAAAATTTCATCAAGATAATTAGATTGAATTTCATTGTCAATTACTGCAATTTTCTTGAATTTACTCATGATCTCCTCCTGAATTGATTATAAGAGAATATACAAAAATTTGTCACTATTGTAAACCCGGACAAAAAATGTGCAAAAATTGGAGATTGGTCTGTCTGATTATAGATGATTCCTGATTGTTGGCGCAGTCCTAAATTACCTTTAGAACCGACTTCTTTACTAAAAACACTCACTAATGAAAATCCCCTTTTCAGTTGCAATACCATTTTGTTTTCCAATCAAATAGCATGTTAAACATTCTTTCTACTCAATATATAGGTCGAAAATATTCTAAATAGTTACAAAAAATATTGTGATTTGCAAGTAATTATAAATGGATCAGTATAACATCTGGATCTATCTATTAAGCTAAATTAATCTTTTGAAGACTTAAAAAAATGCTGAAGAATATTCAGAGTAGTTGTTTTTGGCTTTCCTCCCGGTTCGATCCTAGAACAGGATTTGCTTTGTAAATTATCTATTGATTGGTAATAGGATTTTTAAGAGCAGATCGGGCATATAATCGAACTTCCCAGTCAGGATCTTGAAGTGCATTTTGGAGAGCATTTTGGGCTTGTTTTCCAGAAAAATTGGAAAGTGATAGAACTGCTGCTCTTCTCAAACGAGGCTCCCCTATCTCCAGAGCTTTAATCAAGGCCTGGCCGCCTTTTTTAGATGGACTTTTCCCCAATTCATATGCACAACTGGTTTGAATCCACCATCTGGGGCTTTCTAAACCCATAATGAAAGCATCTTCCGACTTATTTGAGCCTAATTTTTGCAGAGCCTGACCAGTTATCAAAAAATCACAGTAATTTTTATTTTGTAAGCAATTAATAAGTCCGGGTAGAGCTTGCCTATCACCAATCTCACCTAGGGCCCAGCTGCACCATTTTGTAATAGCAGCGTTTTCGCTCTTAAGACCATTAATAAGAGCGGGAACTGCATCAGCAGCTTTCAGTCTTCCCAAAGAACGGGCTGCATCACTTCGCAATATTTCATCTTCTCCTTTTAATACCTGCAGTAAAATAGGAATGGCTTTTCCAGTTGTGCCGCCCAAAGAATTTGCTGCTGCTTTTCTTACATTTATACTAGAATCTTTGAGTAATTTGGCAAGAGGATCAATAACTCTATCTGACTTCACTTCTCCCAATGCATCAGTACAATACCAACGGACAAAAACATTCTTGTCATTAAGTAAAATAATTAAAGAATCAATTCCATCATCGCCGGCTTTTGCCAGAGCGTTGGCTGAGTGGCGAATTTGATTGCGATTATCTGTCGTCCTGATAATATGAGTTAAATTTTGTATATTTCTTTGATTGTTTACAGGAATATTGGGCAATTTTATAATTCCAGCACTAATTGATGATAAAAACATCAACAAAATAGTATAAAAAGTAATCAGAAATGCGATTGCAGGCTTAGATCGGGGATATGGGGTTCCGAATATTAATCTTATAGGCATTAAAATTATGTTCTTAATAAATCCAGGAATTGGAAACATAAATGGCGTTTTTTCTCTGTATTCTCTGTATTTTTCTCCAGCTTTTCCTACCATTTTTATTTCTTCTAGCCAGGCAATCCCGATAATGATCATAGTTGATAAAAGCCAGGGCAAAGTATTTGGAATTGTCACATATTGCTTTATATTAGGTCCAGCAAGAAATAAGATTCCATAACTCCAGATGATCCAGCCTAAATATTGAGGATGGCGTGAAAGGCGATAAATCCAAAAGTTATCCACATCTTTTTTATGCAAACCACCATAAATCCAGCTAAATACTCCGGCTATAAATATAAGCAGGCCTATCCCTATCAAAATAATTGGCAAAATTGCTGAAATATTTAAACCAAACCATGAAAATAAACCAACAATCCAATTGTAAGGTAATTTTACTATGTCTCCTAGCTTCATAAGGTCAAATGAAATATCCAGAAATGGTAGCCATAAAAAGCGAAGAAAGGCCAGACCGCCCAGAAAAAACATAGTCGCAGCAAAATGACCAAATACAGGTAAAAATAAGAGGATAGCGCCAGCTGAGGCCAGTTTCATTTTTTCCATTATAAAACCTGTAATTATTAAAATCAAAATAAGACCAAAACAAATATAACCGATTGTACGAATATGAAAATGGGACAGAAAAACTTCAGTTCTATAATTTGTAACTTCATTTTGCCCGGTCGCCAGATCAGGAAAGTCTATATTTTGCCCTAAAAGTCGATCAACTCTACCAGGCAACTCAATCGAAATAAAGACTAAACCAATTGTAAAAATAATTGCCAGCAGAATTATTAAAATCGATTGTAATTTTGTTGAATATATCTTAGCCATTTTTGCTTCCTTCATTTTAGTCAACTCATCATTAAATCAATAAGGAGTCTGTAGTTTATTAGAAATTTTTCATAGGGTCTATCTTGTTGATTTCAGGCAATAATAAAAAAAGCAGGGAACGAACCCTGCTTGTATTAAACATAAATTCTATATCCCAATTTATAAAAAATCAGAATATATTAGCGCTGATTTAACCTATAGTATTATCCAGAGCATTAGAATAGGGAGGGAGGATTACTGTGTTGACTTGTTTACATTCGCCCTCCTGTAAAATTTTCAAAATATTGAGTCCGATCGGTCGTGGTGGAATCCCATTATTGGATAAGATTGTGATTGAGATTTTATGGTGGGGACAAATCATGTTGTAGCTCAGAAATCCATGCAGCTTACCAGGGTGTTCAATTATTTTTGTGGAATCTGGTAAATAGGTCACTACAATGCCGTAACCGTAATAGGAATTTTCATCAATCGGAATATGAGGAGAGAACATCCTATCGGTTAATTTTTTATTAATAAGAGAATGAGATAAAAGAGCTTGATTCCATTTAAAAAGATCAGCAACTGTTGAATAAATGTTTCCGGCTCCCTGATAATTATCCCAAAAAATATTTTGTCCATAAAATTGACTGCCGGATTGAAAATTATAACCGGGATAATAATCATTAATGATAGATAATCTGCTTATGATTCCGCTATCTCGCATATCCAGGACTGAAAAAACCTGTTTCTGCAAAATTTCCCCAAAGTTTCGGTTGTAAATTTTTTCAGCAATATAGGATAGCAAATTAAAATTCGTATTGCTATAATCATAGCGGGATCCCGGTAAAAATAAAATGTCCGGCATACAATAGGCCCTATAAAATTCGGATTGATCAAGATAGTGCTTTCTTAATTCCCGTCGAAAATCATACCGGTCCGCATAATTGGCGAGACCAGAAGTATTGGTTAATAGATGTTTAACTTTGATTTTATGACCGATATCTAATCTGTAGTCGGGTAAATATTCAATAATCCGGTCATCGAGGTCCAGCTTGCCCTGCTGGACTAATTGTAAAACGAGAATGGCGGTGAATTGTTTGGAAAGTGAACCAACAATAAATTTTGTTTGGTGATTAATTGGAATTTTCCATCTTAGATCAGTGAAACCATATCCCCTTTGAATTAATATATCACTATTTTGGGCTACAAGAATTGCGCCCTGGAATAGACCATAGCTGTAAACAAGGGCTAAATATTTTTTAATCGCAGCAACAATTTTTTCTTCCATAGGGAGGGTTCCCCCCTTATTTTACAGTAAAAACAAATTGGGTCTTCAGAAATTTGGGTGCATATTTGTAAAAAAGAGCGAGACATGATAAACTTTATAGTTGACTTTAAAAATAAAAAAATGGAGTTCATCATGTCTCGTAGTCTATTATACCACGCATTTGGTATAAGGTCAAGATATAATTACAAAAAAACAGAATATCTTCAAGGAGAGGTATATTTCACAGTCGAGAAGCCGGATGTATATTTAGAATGTCCTGTATGTGGAAATGAACAGGTAATAAAAAGAGGTACACGAAAGCGAGTTTTTAAAAATATACCGATAGGTGGGACAATGACCCATATTGTATTGCCAATACATAGATTAGAGTGTAAAGATTGTAAAGGCGTTTACCAGGAGGCAGTAAAATTTGCGGATACCTACAGGAGCTATACTAAGAAGTTTGCTAGATATGTAATTGGTTTATCTAAAGAGATGTCAACAAAAGCCATAGCTGAATACCTGGGTGTCAGTTGGGGTTTGATAAAAAGTATCCAAAAGAATTATCTAAAGAAAGAATACGAACATCTCAAAGCCAAAGATTTAAAATATCTTGCTATTGATGAAGTAGCCATTCATAAGGGACACAATTATTTGACTGTGGTAATGGATTTAGAAACAGGTAATGTGATCTATGCTAGCCAAGGCCGAAAGAAGAAAAGTTTGGATAAACTATGGAAAAAATTGAATAGATATAAGAAGAATATCAAAGCCGTGGCAATGGATATGTGGAGAGCATATATCACCGCAGTTTTAGAAAATTTACCAGATGCTAAAATTATATTTGACAGATTTCATATTACCAAAAGTTTTAACGATCTATTAAGGAAACTAAGATCAAAGATATATAGAAATATTACAAATACCACGGATAAAGAGGTTCTCAAGGGTACTACATGGCTATTGCTTAAAAATAGTGATAATCTTAACGAAGAAAGGAATGAAGAAAAGAGATTGAAAGAAGCCATTCAAGTAAATGAATCTTTATTCTTCGCTTACTATTTGAAAGAAGACCTTAGAACTTTTTGGGGATTAAAAACGGTAGAGAAGGCTAAAAAATTCCTGGGTAAATGGTGTGCAAAAGCCTATGCTTCTGGAGTTAAATTATTACATAATTTTGCTAAAACATTACTCAGTCATCGAACAGGAATATTCAATTATTTTAAACATAGGATTACAACTGGACCATTAGAAGGAATGAATAATAAGGTCGGAGTTCTCAAAAGAAGAATGTATGGCTTTAGAGATATTGAATTTTTTATACTAAAACTATATGACCTGCATAATAGCAAAATTACACTATCAAGCGCCTAATGCACCCAAATTTCTGAAGACCCAACAAATTAAATATTATCGCCTGTAGTTAATTGAATTCTGATGCCAAATATCGTCCCGAAGGATGAAATAGATAATTACGGCAAG
>Ga0102934_1001381_pt1 | contig 16965 bp, 17 predicted proteins | sample SalPonR2_A_D1_MG_FD_78175 | JGI IMG/M metagenome (GOLD analysis project Ga0102934, IMG submission 78175) | Salt pond soil microbial communities from South San Francisco under conditions of wetland restoration - Salt Pond MetaG R2_A_D1_MG | ecosystem: Environmental > Aquatic > Marine > Intertidal... | reverse complement strand
GTCGCGGCGGATGCCGAGATCTGCGCGATGCTGGCGGATACGCTGGAGGCGGTGGGCATCCCGCGCGGGGATTACATCGTGCGGGTGAACAACCGGAAGGTGCTGAACGGGGTGCTGGAGGTCGCGGGGCTGGCGGGCGAGGACAGCGAGGTGGCGCGCGGGATTGCCCTGCGGGCCATCGACAAGCTGGACAAGGTCGGGGCGGACGGCGTGCGCCAACTGCTCGGCGAGGGTCGACTGGATGAGAGCGGCGACTTTACCAAGGGTGCCAATCTGGCCGAGGAGCAAAAAGACGTCGTTATGGCGTTCATCGGTGGACGGCATGTCGAGATCGAATTCGGACGCCCAAAGCTGACGACTTTCAATCAGTCGGGCAGAGAAGTGACTAGCATCAACAACCTCTCGTCTCTCGTAAAAGGATCGCGCGTCGGGGAAGATGGCGTTGCGGAACTTGAGGCCATTTCGGAGCTTCTGGACGCGCAAGGCTACGGACCCGACCGCATCGTCATCGACCCCTCCGTCGTCCGGGGCTTGGGCTACTACACCGGCCCGGTCTACGAAGCCGAGCTGACCTTCGAGATCACCGACGAGAAGGGGCGCCCCCGGCAGTTCGGCTCCGTCGCCGGCGGCGGGCGCTATGACGACCTTGTCAAGCGCTTCACCGGGCAGGAGGTGCCTGCCACCGGCGTCTCCATCGGCGTCGACCGGCTGCTCGCCGCGCTCCGCGCCAAGGGGCGGCTCAGCGGCACGACGGAAGGTCCTGTCGTCGTCACCGTCATGGACCGCGACCGGATGGCCGACTATCAGGCCATGGCGTCCGAGCTTCGCGCCGCCGGCATCCGCGCCGAGGTCTATCTCGGCAACCCCAAGAACTTCGGCAACCAGCTGAAATACGCGGACAAACGCCAAAGCCCCGTGGCCGTCATCCAGGGCTCGGACGAGGCGGCGGCGGGCAAGGTGCAGCTCAAGGACCTTATCCTCGGCGCGAAACTCGCGCAGGACGCCACGCTGGAGGAATGGAAATCCCAGCCCGCCCAGACAGAGGTCGACCGCGAAAACCTCGCGGAAGGCGTGAAGGCGCTTCTGGACCGGCACAGGTGACCCCCAAATCCGACATCCGCGCCGAGGCCGAGGCGCTTCAGGCGGTCTTCACGCGGGCCGGCGCCGTGCCCGTGGACGCGCCGCTGATGCTCAGCGCCGACACGCTTCTGGACCTTTACGGAGAGGACATCCGCGCGCGCGCCTACACCACCGACGATCCCGATCAAGGCGAGATGATGCTGCGCCCCGACTTCACCGTGCCGGTCGTCGAGATGCATGCCGAGCACGGGGCGGAGCCCGCGCGTTACACCTACCTTGGCGAGGTCTTCCGCAAGCAGCCGGTGGGGTCGGGCCGCCCGTCGGAATACCTGCAACTGGGCTTCGAGCTCTTCGACACGGGCGACCCGGCGCGCGCCGACGCCGAGGTCTTCGCGCTGTTTTCCGAGGCGCTGCAGGGTCTGGGCCTGCGCGCGGTGACCGGGGACATGGGCATCCTGCTGGCTGCCATCGAAAGCCTGTCCACGACCGAGGCCCGCAAGACCGCGCTGCGCCGTCACGTCTGGCGCCCGCGCCGGTTCCGCGCGCTTCTGGACCGGTACACCGGGCGCGCGCCACCGTCGGAGGGCCGCGCCGCCCTTCTGGACCATGTCACGCGGCAGGGGCTCGACGCCGTGATCGACGCGGCCGGCGTGGAGACCGGCCTGCGCAGCCGTGCCGAAATAGCCGCCCGGATCGAGAGATTGCGGGCGGATGCCGACACCGCGCCGATCGCGCGGGCCGAGGCGGACGTTCTGGGTGCGATCCTGTCGCTCAGGGCCGACCTTCCGGATGCCTGCGAGGCCCTGCGCGACATGACCGTGGACCTGCCCGGCCTGACCGCCGCCGTGGACCGCTTCGCCGCTCGGATGGACGCGCTGGGCGAGGCCGGGATCGATCCCGCGCGCCTGCCCTTCGAGGCCAGCTACGGGCGCACGACGATGGAATATTACGACGGGTTCGTCTTTGGGTTCCTCGCTCCGTTGCGTCCCGACCTGCCGCCCGTGGCCTCCGGCGGGCGCTACGACGCGCTGACCGCGATCCTCGGGGCCGAGCCGATCCCGGCCGTGGGTGGCGTGATCCGCCCGGAACTGGTGCGTGACCTGCGCGCGGGGGGCACGCCATGACGCTCCGCCTTGGCATCCCGTCCAAGGGGCGGCTCATGGACAAGACCGCCGAATGGTTCGCCGCGCGCGGGCTGGTCCTGCGCCGGACCGGGTCGGACCGCGACTATTCCGCCGCGGCCGACGGCGCGGATCTGGAGCTGCGCCTGCTTTCTGCCGGGGAAATCCCGCGTGAACTGGCCGCGGGCCGCATCCATCTGGGCGTCACCGGCTCCGACCTCGTGCAGGAGCGTATTCCCGGCTGGGAACAGGCCGTCGAGACCGTGGCGCCCATGGGTTTCGGCCATGCCGACCTGGTGATCGCCGTGCCGGTCGCCTGGGTCGATGTCCTGTCGCTCGACGATCTCGACGCGGTCGCGGCCGAGTTCCGCGCGCGCCATGGCTACCGGCTGCGTATCGCTACGAAATACCACCGGCTGGTGCGCGAGTTCCTGCGCGATGCGGGCGTCGCCGATTACCGGCTGGTCGACAGCCAGGGCGCGACCGAGGCCACCGTCGCCCATGGCACGGCCGAGGCCATCGCCGACATCACCTCGACCGGCGAGACGCTGCGGGCCAATCATCTCAAGGTTCTGCCTGACGCGCTGATCCTGCGGTCGGAGGCCACGCTGTGGCGCAGCCGGCGGGCGGCGTGGGACGACACCGAGCGCACCGCCATGCAGGCGTTGTCCGATCGGCTCGGCCTGTCCTGAGCGACGTCAGAACACCAGCGCGCCAATGCTCCAGAGCGCCATGAACACCACGATGAGCGAGCCCACGGTATAGAACATGGCCCGCACCTCGTGGCTTTGCGCCGTCGCATAGGCCCAGGCGTGCAGTGCACGTGCCAGCACGAAGCCCGCGAAACAGGCCATGGCAAGCGGGTAGGGCGGCGCCACCGCGACGAAGACGAAACCCGCGAAGACGAAGCCGGGGATATTCTCCAGATCGTTGCGATGCATCCGGCGGGAGCGTTCCACGTCCGGGTCGGGGGTCAGCTGTGCAGGATCGGGGCTGGCGTTCAGTGCGCCGGGGCGCAGATCCTCGGGACTGGCGAAGCCGCGACGCTTGCGCATCATCACCGCGACCGTGACCCAGCCCTGCGCCATTAGCTTCAGCGCGCAGAGGGCAACGGCGATGGCGTAGGCGACGAACACCGGGTTGTCAGGTGTGTAAACCATCGTCTTCAGGTTATCAGAGCACCCCGATCTCGGCCAGTGCGGACTGCATCTCGAGGGGCAGGGCGTCCTCCTCCCGCTGGCTGCCTCTCAGGTCGCGGGGCGCGTCCTCCGGCGGCAGGTAGCGCCAGCCCTGGAACGGGCGGCGCTGCGTCGGCGCGACACGGACAGGCGTGGGGTCGAGGACGATCCCGCAGCGCAGGATACCGTCCGCGCCCTCCACCTCGTCCAGCCGCAGGATGCGCTGGCGGCAGAGCACCAGACCCTTGAACACCCAGTAGAGCGACCCGCCGTTCAGCACCTCTTCGGCGCGCTTGGGCCACATCCGCGTGACGTGGCGCGGCAACCCGTCGGGCCCCTTGGCCCGCGCGGTCGCTTGCCAGCCCGTCAGGTCCTCGACCGCTTCCGCGCCGACGCAGAGCTTGATGAGGTGAATCACCCCGGATGTGTCCCCAGATTTGCCCACAGACTTCCCCACAGAATCCCGCTTTCGCTGCCAGATATCGTAGTGCCGTCACATCTTTCTGCAACCTGTTGAGAAATTCCCGCGCAGACGGTATCTTGTCCGTCTGTTTTCCGGAGATCCGCAGATGACCCGTTTCGCCGCCCCCATCGCCGAGCAGATCTGGGACATGAAATACCGCCTCAAGAGCGCCGAGGGCAAAGCTCTCGACGAATCGGTCGAGGACACGTGGCGGCGCATCGCGACCGATCTCGCCTCGGTGGAAGACGACCCGAAGGCGTGGGAAGGGCCGTTCTACGAGGCGCTGGAGGATTTCCGCTATCTCCCGGCTGGCCGGATCGTGGCGGGCGCGGGCACGGGCCGGTCGGTGACGCTGTTCAACTGCTTCGTCATGGGCACGATCCCCGACAGCATGGGCGGCATCTTCGAGGCGCTGAAAGAAGCCGCGCTTACCATGCAGCAGGGCGGTGGCATCGGCTACGATTTCTCGACCATCCGGCCCAAGGGCGCGCCGGTCTCGGGCGTGGCGGCGGATGCGTCGGGGCCGCTGTCCTTCATGGATGTCTGGGACGCCATGTGTCGCACGATCATGTCGGCCGGGTCGCGTCGTGGCGCGATGATGGCGACCATGCGCTGCGACCATCCCGATATCGAGGATTTCATCGCCGCCAAGGCCGACCCGACCCGCCTGCGCATGTTCAACGTGAGCGTGCTGGCCACCGACGCCTTCATGGAAGCGGTGAAGGAGGACGGCCCATGGGAGCTGACCTTCAACGGGCAGGTCTACAAGACCATTCCCGCGCGCGATCTGTGGAACCGGATGATGCGCGCGACCTACGATTATGCCGAGCCGGGCGTGATCTTCATCGACCGCATCAATGCCGAGAACAACCTGAGCTACGCCGAAACCATCGCCGCCACCAACCCCTGCGGGGAGCAGCCGCTGCCGCCCTATGGCGCGTGCCTTCTGGGGTCGGTGAACCTCGCCCGGCTGGTGGCCGCCCCATTCGTGGATGGGGCGTCGCTGGACGAAGGTGAACTCTCCGACCTCGTCGCCACCGCGATCCGCATGATGGACAATGTCGTCGATGCCAGCCGCTTCCCGCTCGAGGCGCAGGCGCGGGAGGCGCACGCGAAGCGGCGCATCGGTCTGGGCGTCACGGGACTGGCCGACGCGCTGGCCATGGTGGGCGTGCGCTACGGCAGCGCGGAGGCGGCGGAGAAGACGGGCGAATGGATGGCGGTGATCGCCAACGCGGCCTACCGCGCCTCCGCCATGATCGCGGCGGAAAAGGGGGCCTTCCCGCTTTATGACGCCGCGGAATACACCAAGGCGCCCATGATCCGCCGGCTCGACCCTGAGGTGCAGGCGCTGATCGCGGAACACGGGCTGAGGAATGCGCTTCTGACCTCCATCGCGCCGACGGGGACGATCAGCCTTTTCGCCGGCAATGTCTCGTCCGGGATCGAGCCCATCTTCGCGACCTCCTACACGCGCAAGGTGCTCCAGCCCGACGGCACGCGCACCGAGGAGGAGGTGGTCGATTACGCCGTGCAGATGTGGCGCGACCTCCATGGCGACGCCGGCCTGCCCGATCAGTTCGTGACCGCGCAGAACCTCGCGCCGCTCGATCATGTCCGGATGCAGGCCGCTGCCCAGCCCTGGGTGGACAGCTCGATCTCCAAGACGATCAACGTGCCGGCTGATATCGGATTCGAGGCGTTCAAGGATGTTTATCTCGAGGCTTATGAAACGGGGTGCAAGGGCTGCACGACCTACCGACCGAACGACGTCACGGGCAGCGTGCTGAGCGTCGCGCCCGCGCCCTCCGCCAAGGAAACGGCATCCCCCGTTCCTCTGGTTTCAAATATCCCGGGGGAGGCGCCGCAGGCGACGGGGGCGGAGTCCCTTTTCCCGCGTGGCGACAGCGACGTCATCTACATGTCCGAGCCGCTGGACCGCCCGCAATCGCTGGAGGGGCATACCTACAAGCTCAAGTGGCCCGACAGCGACCACGCGCTCTACATCACGATCAACGATATCATCCTGCATGGCCACCGTCGGCCCTTCGAGATCTTCATCAACTCCAAGAACATGGAGCATTTCGCCTGGACGGTGGCGCTGACCCGGATGATCTCGGCCGTGTTCCGGCGGGGCGGCGATGTCTCCTTCGTGGTGGAGGAACTGAAGGCCGTGTTCGACCCGCGCGGCGGCGCCTGGATGGGGGGCAAGTACGTGCCCTCGATCCTCGCGGCCATCGGCGGCGTGATCGAGCGGCACCTGATCTCCATCGGCTTCATCGACGGGGAGGGGATGGGCTTGAAGTCGGATCCGCAGGCGGAGGTGGTGAACCTCGGCCGACCGGCGGGTCCGGCCTGTCCGTCCTGCGGGCAATACGACATGCGGATGATCGAAGGCTGCCTGACCTGCGCCAATTGTGGACATTCGAAGTGCGGATAAGCCACACTTCTTGAATGGAACGTATCCTTAACCTCTAGCTTTTTCGCGATTTTCCCGCATTCTGTCGCCAAGCCAGCGGGCGAACAACGACCCGCGGCACATGCGAGCAAAGAGGCAGGACAGATGAAATCCACGCTGGGATCGGCGCGGCTTGCCATGGCAGGCCTCATTTCCACGTTTGTTTTTGGCGTCATTGGGCAGACCGCGGTCGTCAATGCCGATGGCTACAGCGTCGCCACCCCCACGGATCCGGCGATCGCCTATGGCATGCCCACCGGTGGGGTCGAAACGCTTGGCGTCGTCACCGTCTTCGGCAACGACTGGTACGGCGTTCCCTTCGGCGACCGGTACGACCGCTGGCGCACCGGCCATGTCCGCCTGAGCGTCCTGCGCGGCGAACGGTGGAACGACACCCTTCCGTCGCAGCCCTTCGAACTGATGGAATACCGGATCCGGGGCGAGATCATCGCGCCAAATAACCTCTCGACGCCCGCCCCGGGCGACCGGCTCTACGCCCCGTCCTGGTGGCTGGGCGCGACGACGCATTTCGGCTGGTCGGGCTATGACATCGCGGCGGGCGCGGATGTCGTCATGGTCGGACCGCAGACGGGGATCAAGCCGATACACAGTGAGATTCACCAGTTCTTCGGCAACAACCCGATCAACCTGCCGGACGCCAACCAGCTATCCAACGGCACCTATCTCGACGCCCATGCCGAGGTCGCACGCGGCGTCGCTCTCAGCTTTGGCGAGGTGCGTCCCTTCGTGGAGTTGCGCGCCGGCGCAGAAACATTGGCGCGGGCAGGTGTGGACGTGACCATCGGCACGCTGGGCCAGGACGGACTGCGCCTGCGCGATCAGGTCAGCGGGCAGCGTGTCGCGGCCGTCAATGGATTCCAGAATGCGGGCGGCTGGTCATTCCTGTTGGGTGCCGACACGGCTTACGTCGCATCCTCCGTCTACCTGCCTGACAACAGGGGTCCCGACCTCGAGGAGCTGCGGCACCGCGTCCGCGCGGGCGTCAATTTCGGCCTGGGCGACAGCAATTTCTTCTACGGCGTCAGCTACCTGTCGGAGGAATTCGAAGGTCAGTCCGAAGGGCAGGTCGTTGGAACGCTGTCCTTTGATCTGCGGTTCTGAGCCGCCGCGACATGCGGCTGATTCGGATCCGTTCGAGAAAGCGAATCAGTGGCTTCACAGGGCGATTCGCATCTGTTAGGCTTTCACCATAACGTCGGGTAACGGCGAGGTTTTTTGACTAGAGGCGGGGTAATGAGCACGGGCTTAAGGGGTGCGTTCATGGTTGCATGGGCGCAGACTTCGATCGAGGGATCGCCGGCAGAAGCAGAAAAAGAACTGGCGGAAGGAATGAGCTGGAGCTGGCATGGCCGGCCGCTTTCTCTGGAAGGTGACGGCGCCGCCCTCGTTCTTACCGCCAGCCGGGATCACGAGGAGCTTCGGGCTCGCGCGGCGCGGGTGGTGCGGAACTTGTTGCGCCGCCAGGCTGCCGGCCCCGCCGACCTTGCTTTGGGTGTGCCCGAGCACATCGCCGAGCCCAATCCCGCCCTCGACGACAGCGACCCGGTGTTTTCCGGGGCATTCGTCGTTTCCGACGGGTCCTTGTTCTACACGGTCGTGCCCATCGCCGTGGAGGAAGGCGCGCCGCCGGTCCTGCTTTTTCCCGACGGGATGCCGGCCCCGCAACGCGAGCACACGATCATCGCCTGTTCCGACCGCAGCCCGGTGCGCGCGCCGAACGAACGTCCTTCGGTGATCTGCTTTACGCCCGGAACGCGGCTGAGAACCGAAAGCGGCGAGGTGGCGATCGAGGATCTCGAGATGGGCGACCGCCTGCTGACCCGGGACGACGGCGCTCAGGAGGTCATCTGGTCGGGGCATCGGCGCATGTCCGGCGCGCGGCTCTTCGCCTTGCCCGACCAGCGGCCGATCCGGTTGCGCGTCAATGCGCTTGGGATCGACCGTCCCGACGAGGATCTGGTCGTCAGCCCGGAGCACCGCGTTCTGGTGGGCGGCGACACGACGCGCGATCTCTGGGGCGAGTCGGAGGTGCTGGTGCGCGCCGGCGATCTGGTCGGCGACCGCGGCATCATCGTCGATCATTCCCTGCGCGAGACATGGTACATCCATCTGATGCTGGAACGTCATCAGGTCATCTGGGCCAATGGTGTGCAGGTCGAAAGCTTTCATCCCGGTTTCATGGGGCTCGACACCCTGTCGGGGCTGCAACGCGAAAGCCTTTATGATCTGCGGCCCGACCTCGCGGACGATCCCTTCGCCTACGGGGGGGCTGCGCGGCGCATGCTGAACCGGGCGGAGGCGGCGATCCTGTTCGAGGGCGGCGCGGTGCGCCCGGTCTTCGCCTGACCCCGCCGCTTTCCCCGGCCCCCTGTCCATTGACAGCACCGTCGCGTCGTGTAGAAGCGCGCCATCCCGGCTGATGAGGCCGGGTTTTCATTTGGTGTTGGTGGCCCCCGCAAGGGGATGCCTGTCGGGCTTCTGCCAAAGGACAACGCCCTTTTGTATCGGCACGGATGCCTCCGTCCGGTTTTGCACGACGGCTGCCGCGGAGACGCGATTGCAGCCCGAAAGGTGGGAACCGGCTTTCGGATCAAGCTGAAATGCCACGAAAAAGGAGATCAGACGGTGACCAAACGCACCTCTGCCAAGTACAAGATCGACCGCCGGATGGGCGAAAACATCTGGGGGCGTCCGAAATCCCCTGTCTCGCGCCGCGAATACGGCCCCGGCCAGCACGGCCAGCGCCGCAAGGGCAAGCTGTCGGATTTCGGCCTGCAGCTGCGCGCCAAGCAGAAGCTCAAGGGGTACTACGGCGACCTGACCGAAAAGCAGTTTCGCCGCATCTTCGCCGAAGCCGAGCGACTGCGCGGGGATACCGGTGAGCTTCTCGTCGGCCTGCTGGAGCGTCGCCTCGATGCCGTGGTCTACCGCGCGAAATTCGTGCCGACCGTCTTCGCCGCACGCCAGTTCGTGAACCACGGCCATGTCCTCGTGAACGGCAAGCGGGTAAACATCCCGTCCTATCGGGTCAACGAAGGCGACGTCATCGAGGTGCGCGAGAAGTCCAAGCAGATGGCCGCGATCCTCGAGGCCACCCAACTGCCCGAGCGGGACGTTCCCGATTACATCGACGTGGACCAATCCAAGCTGACCGCGACCTTCGTGCGCACGCCGGGACTGGGCGACGTGCCCTATCCGGTGCACATGGAGCCGAACCTCGTCATCGAATTCTACGCGCAGAACTGAGGCAGACGGCGGGCCCCGCCGCCCGCCGCGCCGTTATCAAACCGGGCCGCACCGTTCAGGGTGCGGCCCGTTTTCGTTATGCTTCACCGGTCCTCGTGTGCACGGGGTCGCGCCCACGAAACGCGCCATGATCCCTGTGCGCCCCTGCACGCACGATGCTCTCGCCAATGCCGGAAAAACGGCGTAAAGCCCGGACGATGGCACTTGGCGATACCCTCAGGACCCTGTCCCTCGCGGAGGCGGAGCGTCTGCCGCTCTGGCGGCGGCCCGTAGCGCTTCTGGCGCTCATGGCTTTCGGCATGCCCATCGCCTTCGCCACATGGTCGGCGCTTCTCAACAACTTCGTGGTGGAGATGGCCGGGTTCGACGGGGCGGATATCGGCTGGCTTCACACGGTCCGCGAGATCCCGGGCTTTTTCGCCATCGGCGTGATCCTCCTGATCCTGTTCATCCGGGAACAGGTACTCGCCATCGTGTCGCTCGTCCTTCTGGGCGTCGCCACGGCGATGACGGCGCAGTTTCCGACCCTCGGCGGCCTTCTGTTCGTGACACTGCTGAGCTCGATCGGCTTTCACTACTACGAGACGGTGAACCAGTCGCTACAGCTTCAGTGGCTGAACAAGAAGAAGGCGCCGCAGATCCTGGGCTGGCTATTGTCGGTGGGGTCTGGCGCGACGCTTCTGGCCTATCTGCTGATCGTGCTGACATGGCGGGCCTATGACCTGAGCTACGATCTGGTCTATTGGGTCGCGGGCGGCACCACGGCGGTGATCGCGCTGATCGCGCTTCTCGCCTTTCCGCAATTCGAAAGCCCCGATCCGCAGACCAAGAAGATGGTCCTGCGCCGGCGCTACTGGCTCTACTACGCGTTGCAGTTCATGTCGGGCGCGCGGCGGCAGATCTTCGTCGTCTTCGCCGCTTTCATGATGGTCGAGCGCTACGGCTTCGAGGTGCACGAGATCACGGCGCTGTTCATGGTGACGCTCTTGGCCAACATGGTCGCGGCGCCGCTGCTGGGTTTCGTTGTGGCGCGGTTCGGGGAGCGTCTTGCGCTGATCGTGGAATATGGCGGTCTGGGCGCGATCTTCCTGCTTTACGCGGGCCTTTACGTCTTCGACTGGGGTGCTGGCGTGGCCGCTGCGCTTTACGTGCTGAACCACCTGTTCTTCGCGCTGGCGCTCGCCATCAAGACCTATTTCCAGAAGATCGCGACGCCCGGTGACATCGCACCCACGGCGGCCGTGGCCTTCACCATCAACCATATCGCGGCCGTGTTCCTGCCGGCCGCACTTGGCTACCTCTGGCTGACCTCGCCCATCTCGGTCTTCGTGCTGGCGGCGGGCATGGCGGCCGTATCGCTTGGGCTGTCCTGTCTTGTGCCGCGTCATCCCGAGCCCGGGCGCGAGACCACGTTGACACGCGCGGCGCCTGCCCCGGCGCCGGCGGAATAAAAGGGGGGGAGCATGCCGACATGGACCGCACTCACCACGTTGCCCGACAAGTCGGCGGCCGAGACGCTGGGCGAGGCGCTCGAGGATCTGACGCCCGAGCCCGTTGGCGTCGGCGTCTTCGAACTTGAGGACGGATCGGGCCTGTGGGAAGTCGGCGCCTATTTCACCGACACACCCGACGATATCGCCCTGACGCTCCTTGCCGTGGCGCATGGGGCGCAGCCCTTCGCCGTATCCGAACTGCCCGAAACCGACTGGGTGGCCCATGTCCGGCGGGAACTGCACCCGGTGGAGGCCGGACGGTTCTACCTCTACGGCGCCCATGACGCAGAGAGCGTTCCGCCCGGTCGCGTGCCGCTTCTGATCGAGGCCGCCATGGCCTTCGGCACCGGCCATCACGGAACGACCAAGGGCTGTCTGGAGGCCTATGACCGTCTGCTCGCCGATGGGTTCATGCCGCAAAGCGCCGCCGATATCGGCGCTGGCACCGCGGTTCTGGCCATCGCGGCGGCCAAGACCTCGCCGAACCCTGTCATAGCGTCGGACATCGACCCCGTCGCGGTGGAGGTGGCCGAAGCCAACGCCCGGGCCAATGGCGTCGCCGCGCAACTGCGCTGCATCGAAGCGACCGGGTTCGACCATCCCGATCTCGCCGCCGCCGCGCCCTATGACCTGATTTTCGCGAACATCCTCAAGGGGCCCCTGATTGCGCTGGCTGCCGACATGCGGGCCCATATGGCCGATGGCGGTTACGCGATCCTGTCGGGTATCTTGAACGAGCAGGCGGATGACGTGATCGCGGCCTATGCGGCGCAGGGTTTCGGCCTCGCGGCGCGTGACAGGCTGGGCGAATGGACGACGATCACAATTTCTCCTTAATTTGGTCGCAAAGCTCGGCGAATTGTGTTAGAAGAGTGGCAGGTGGGGGCGCCTAGTATTTGAGTAGGTTGCCCTAATGGCTCGGAATCAAACGACTTTCTCGGATCGCGTTCAGCGAATCGAAGGCTCGCGTACGAACGGTTTATTTTCCCGTCGGCGTGACGGCAGGGAAGCTGCCGGTGTTGTCGTTCATCCTGACGGATTTGTTCAATCCATGGCTCCGCGCTCGCGGCGCCTGAGGTTCGGGTTCCCCGTGAAGGGTGTGATCTTCGCCTCGGTCGTTGCGGTTCTGGTCAAGGCGTATCTGATCTGGACATTGGGCGATGATGTGTACGGCGCCGCCGTGGCGCAATTGTTGAGTGGTACTCAATTTGAACGTGCTGCGGGCCTTATTCTAGCCCCCGATACGGTGTCGCTCTGGCTCGTCGATGCCTATCAGCAGATCTACCGTTTCATCGTGTCGGTCGCGACCGCGCTGGAAACCGGGACCTTTCCGGACCTGGCGTGATCCGGTGCCGTTCCCGGCACCGGCGACCAGTTTTTCATGAAGAAAGGGCGCTTCGGATCCGATCCGAAGCGCCCTTATTTTTGTTCCGGTCCTGGGCCTTATGACCCGCGCCGGTCAGAAGCGGCCAGAGGCGATATCGTCGATGTCGCCACGGTTCAGGCCCAGATCGTCCAGTTCACGATCCGAAAGCTTCGAGAGCGCCTTGTGCGTGACGCGGGCGTCGTTCCAGGCGGCGATCCGGCCGACGATGTCGGCAAGAACGCCAGTGGCGCGAAACCCTGCGCCAAGGGGGCGGTTGGTCATGATGGCCATCTGTGCAATCCTTTCCAGTGGTCGGTTCTCGGGTCGCGCAACCTCGTGTTGCCCGTGAGCCGCAAATAGGCGCGGAAACTCTCATCCACAAATGTCATTTTTGCATGGGTTCAATGCCGGTATTGCATAGCTAAAGCATCGTCTAAAGCTATGAAAAATCGGCTAAAATCCGCCTAGTTCGTGTCGTTTTCGAGCGCCTTGATGACGCATTTGGGCCACGTCGAAACCGGGCTGTCGCAAACCCGGTGCACGGCGTCGCAAATGCCCTCGGGCTTGGCAGATGTTCGCCTTTCGTGCTAGTGGTGCCGAAACGCCTCAGTCAGCCGACTGACCGGCCCGACAAGTCTACGAGCGGGGCTTGAACGCGGCTTGAGCCGGTCAGGTCGGGCAAGAACACGGGCAAGAACACGGGCGGGAGCGGGGCGGAGCATGCGCATCATCGGAATCGATCCAGGCTTGAGGTGCCTCGGCTGGGGCATCGTCGAGGTCGATGGCAGCCGGTTGCGTCATGTCGCGAACGGGGAATGCCGCTCGGAAGGGACGGACCTGTCGCGCAGGCTCTTGTCGCTACATGTCCAGCTGTCCGAGGTCGTCGCCCGCCATGCGCCCGATGCAGCGGCCATCGAGATGACCTTCGTGAACCGGGACGGTGCGGGAACGCTGAAGCTGGGGCAGGCGCGCGGCGTCGCAATGCTGGTGCCTGCCGCCGCCGGTCTTCCCGTGGCCGAATACGCGCCCAACGCGGTGAAAAAGGCCGTGGTGGGGGCAGGGCATGCGGAAAAGCGCCAGATTGACCATATGGTGCGGATGCAGCTGCCCGGGGCCGATCCGGTGGGCCCCGATGCGGCGGATGCGCTGGCCATCGCGCTTTGCCACGCGTTCCATGCGCGCGCCTCGAGCCGCCTCGCGCAGGCCGTCGCCGCCGGAGGGGCGGGCCGGTGATCGGAAAGCTCTCGGGGCGTCTGGACTATATCGCGTCCGATCACGTCCTTCTGGATGTGAGCGGCGTGGGCTACGTCGTCCATTGCTCGGACAGGACGCTTGCCGCACTGCCGACAAAGGGGGAGGCGGTCTCGCTTTATACCGAGCTTCTGGTGCGCGAGGACCTGCTGCAGCTGTTTGGCTTTCTCAGCCCCTATGAACGCGAGTGGCATCGTCTGCTGGTGTCGGTGCAAGGGGTCGGGGCGAAAGCGTCCATGGCGATTCTCGGCACTCTGGGCGCCGAGGGGGCGGCCCGTGCCGTGGCGCTGGGCGACTGGAGCGCCGTGCGCGCGGCGCCGGGTGTCGGCCCGAAACTGGCGCAGCGGGTGGTCAACGAGCTGAAGAACAAGGCGCCGTCTGCCATGGCGCTGGGTGGCGATCCGGGCGCGCAGGACCTCGTCGTGCCCGATGGGGCCCCTGTTGCGACGACCACGTCGCCAAGGACACCGTCCGGCGCGGCGCAGGCCGAGGCGCTGTCGGCCCTTCAGAACCTCGGTTATGCGCCTGCAGATGCCGCGCGGGCCGTGGCCGAGGTGGCGGGCGCTACACCCGAGGCGGACACGCCCGGGATGATCCGCGCCGCCCTGCGCCTGCTCGCGCCGCGGGAATGAAACCCGACGCGCCTCTGGCCGCGCCCCGGCGCCTGCGGCATAACGGATCACGATGACCGATCCCGACCCCACATTGCGCCCTGAACGCCTTCCTGAGGATACCGACCGCGCACTCCGGCCGCAGACGCTCGACGATTTCATCGGCCAGGAAGAGGCGCGCGCCAACCTGCGTGTCTTCACCGAAAGCGCCAAGCGCCGGGGCGAGGCGATGGACCACGTCCTGTTCCACGGGCCTCCGGGCTTGGGCAAGACCACGCTGGCGCAGATCATGGCGCGCGAGTTGGGCGTGAATTTCCGCATGACCAGCGGCCCGGTGCTGGCCAAGGCCGGCGATCTGGCGGCGATCCTCACCAATCTCGACACGCGCGACGTGCTGTTCATCGACGAGATCCACCGCCTGAACCCGACCGTGGAGGAGGTGCTTTACCCGGCACTCGAGGATTTCGAGCTCGACCTCGTCATCGGAGAGGGGCCTGCCGCGCGGACGGTGCGGATCGAGCTGCAGCCCTTCACGCTGATCGGGGCGACGACGCGGCTGGGGCTGCTGACGACGCCGCTCAGGGACCGGTTCGGCATCCCGACGCGGCTCAACTTCTACACCGTTGCGGAACTCGACCACATCGTGCGCCGCGGCGCGCGCCTTGCGGGGATCGAGGCGGAACCGGCGGGCACGATGGAGATTGCCGGACGCGCGCGGGGCACGCCCCGGATCGCCGGGCGGCTGTTGCGCCGGGTGATCGACTTCGCGCTGGTTGAAGGAGACGGGCGTTTGTCGCAAGCCATCGCGGATGCGGCGCTGACCCGGCTGGGCGTGGACACGCTGGGCCTCGACGCGGCGGACCGGCGGTACTTGACGCTGATCGCAGAGAATTACGGCGGCGGTCCAGTGGGTATCGAGACGATCGCCGCGGCACTTGCCGAGCCCCGCGATGCGCTGGAGGAGGTGATCGAGCCATTCCTCCTGCAGCAGGGTCTGATCGCGCGCACGCCGCGGGGACGCATGCTGGCTCGGAAGGGGTGGCTCCATCTGGGCCTGCCGGAACCCGGCGGGCCGGAGCAGGGCGGCCTGTTCTAGGCGTGGCGGCCCGTCGTTCGACGGGCTGGAAAACGCGAGTTTTCCCACCCGGCTTGACGGTCGGTGAGCTGCGCGCGACATGTTGCCCTGACATGACAGACGCACCCGCACCGCTTTCACCCGATGACATCACCGCGCTTTTCACGCGTGCAGACGGGCAGTTCCTGTTCGCGCGCTGGGGGCGGCCCATCGCGCCCGTGGTCTTCGGGGTGGAGGACGCGACGGTTCCCATCCTCAAGGGCGCGATCGAGGCGGTCGTCGCACTTGCCGGTCACACGATGTCCGAGACCGACCCCGAACTCGGCGCGAACCTCATGGTCTTCTTCATCCGCGACTGGTCCGAACTGAGCGAGACGCCGGGACTCGACCGTCTTTTGCCGGACCTTTCCGACCTCGTCGCGCGGCTGGAGGCGGCCGGGGCCAACCAGTACCGCGCCTTCCGGTTCGACGCCGATGGAGGGATCAAGGCGGCTTTCGTCTTCGTGCGCATGGATGCCGATCTCGCCAAGGTGCCGGCCGAGACAATTGCGCTGAGCCAGGCTGTGCAGACGATCCTTCTGTGGTCGGACACCGCGTTCCTGGGGTCTTCGCCGCTGGCGGCGGTGTCGCGGGACGGACCCGCGCTGCTAAAGCCCGAGATTGCCGACCTGATCCGCGCGGCGTATGACCCTGTCTTGCCCGTCGCCGCGACCGACGCCGCCCACGCCCTGCGGCTCGCGGCACGCCTGCCGAGGCCGCAGTGACGCGGGCTTGACCGCCGCGCGACCGCCCCCGATGGTCGCGCCCATGAAGGTCCATCGCCATCCCGTCCGCGTCTATTACGAAGACACCGATCTTGCCGGCATCGTCTACTACGCCAACTACCTGCGCTTCCTCGAACGCGGCCGGTCCGAGATGGTACGCGAGGCCGGGATCAGCCAGCTCGACATGAAGGCGCGAGGCTTCGTTTTCGCCGTGCGCCGGGTCGAGGCGGATTACCTCAGGCCCGCCCGTTTCGAGGATGAGCTGACCGTCGAGACCCGCGCCGGCGGTCTGAAAGGGGCCAGCTTCGACATGCCCCAAAGGGTGCTTCGCGGCGAGGAGGTGCTGCTCGAGGCGCTGGTCAAGGTCGTGGTGCTGGACGCGCAGGGCCGTGCCACGCGCCTTCCGGCGGATATTCGCGCAAAACTCAGCCAGATCACGGCGAATGACGGTGTGTGACCGAGAAGTGTTCGCCAACCCCATTGGAAGCTGGTAAACTGAACCTTAATGAGGCGCGAAAAACACGCATTAACGCGGTGCGCCCATTACCGAGGCCGGGCCAGAGGATTGCAGATCAGGAATGGAAACTGAAACGCTTGCGATAGCGCAGGAGGCGGATTTTACCGTCATTGCGCTGTTCTTCCGTGCGTCGCTGACTGTTCAGCTCGTGATGATCGCGCTGATCGTGGCGTCGGTCTATGTCTGGGCGATCACCTTCTCGAAATACGCGCTCTACCGCCGCGCGCGTGCCAATGCGCAGGCTTTCGACGCGGCCTTCTGGTCGGGTGAGCCGCTGGACGAGCTATACGATCAGGTCGCTGCCGCCCCGCGCAGCGCCTC
>Ga0102934_1001380_pt1 | contig 16966 bp, 13 predicted proteins | sample SalPonR2_A_D1_MG_FD_78175 | JGI IMG/M metagenome (GOLD analysis project Ga0102934, IMG submission 78175) | Salt pond soil microbial communities from South San Francisco under conditions of wetland restoration - Salt Pond MetaG R2_A_D1_MG | ecosystem: Environmental > Aquatic > Marine > Intertidal... | reverse complement strand
GGTGGGGGGGGGGGGGGGGGGGGGGGGGGGGGGGGGGGGGGGGGGGGGGGGGGGGGGGGCGGGGGGGGGGGAGGGTGGGGGGGGGGGGGGGGGGGGGGGGGGGGGCGGATAGGAGCCCGTCAAGTGCGAGAACATGGCGGAGGTGGCGAATGGAGGGAGGGGGCCGGCTTGGGGAGGGGGTGCTCGGGCCAGAGGAGCCGTCATGGAAAAGTGAAGCGGGTGCAGCGGCTGTTGTTCTTGCTGTTGCTGTTGCTCACAGGGAGGCTGCGGGAGCTGGTGCTGATCGTAGGCAGGAAGCTGCTTGTGCTGGTCTTGCGGTTGCGCCGCCTGTGCTCCCTTTCGCGGTTCTTTCAACAAGGGCGGCTGTAAGTGTGTTTCTTCAGTTTGCGAGGCGAGGGGGACACCCCAACGCGTATCTACCCTCCCGCGCTCCCGCTTAAAAGCGTTGCTAAGCTTGGGGCCCGGCCTCTTTTTCTCCGAGTAGTGGCAGGCAATCAGACGCTTGTCGCAATTCTCGCAGGTCGGCTTCCGCCCATCGCAGCGTATTTTGGTGGCAGTACAGAAGTCGCAAGATTTGCGAAATCTCTTCTCGTCCGTTTTGCCATCCGATACCAACGTGACAGCCGTACCTGCCTCCTGACTCTCCCCCCACGATCCCGCGCCCGGCCCCGGAGTCTCTGCCTTCCCTCCCTTTTCACTCCCTTCCCCCGCCCCCTCGCCGCTGCTCGAGGACGCCTGTGGCGGGTGGGGTTCAGGATTGGAGCTGGGTGGCTCCGGCGACGTGGTTTGAGACTCGGCTCGTTCCCGTTTACGGCCGGTCGCTGAGGCTCCCGGCCCTGGGAAGCCGCTCCCCTGGGAGTCCAGGCTGGTAGGCTGGGAGAACTGCAACAAGCCCAGGGCCGCGCTGGGAGAGAGTGCAGAAGACGCTGGTGGCTGCGGCTGTGAGAGCATTTGGTGGGGTTGCTGATACTGCCACGGCAAGGACTGCCTCTGGGTGCGCCACAGGAAGGAGCTTCCGTTGTCTTCTGGAGGCGAGCGCGGGCCCTCGCCGAACACGCCCGAGCCACCCTTCATGAGGGGGAACCTTGGGGCTTCCGGCCCATACATGGGGAACAAAGGCGATGGAATGGGCCCACGCATGAGGCCAGGCACTCCGTTGCTGCCGGGCAAGCAGAAGGTCTTAGAAGACTCGGCGGGCATCGGGTAGAAGGGAGGCTTTCTATTTTCAGCGAAAGGCCGGAGGTTCCTCGCGGTACTACAATGGTTGATACTTCCGCTCGCGTGCTTGTTGCCCAGAGCCTCCATGTAATCTTGCAGGCGCCCGTTCTCGTGCTCGTACGTGGCCAGCATGCCATTGAGCTGCTTGATGGTGCCTTTCGCGCGGTCCAACATTTTCTTGAGGGAGAGCGTCTCCTCTCGACTGCGCTCTATCGAGCCTTCATCTTCTCTTCTGTCTTGGACGTCCATGTCAGGACTATTTGTACTTTCTTCACAGCTGTTGCTGCTCTCGGTTCCTGGCTGATCGCTCACCCGCTTCGGAAGCGACGGCTGGTGCTGCGACTGTTTCTGCGTCTCCTCAAGAATCGCACGCTCCTCACCTTCCTGCTTTTCTGCCAGGACTGCGTCACTGCTCTCACTTGTAGAAGGGTGTGAAACTGTAGATTCCAAAGTGCAATCCTTACCCGCGCCCGCGGCAGCCGAGTCTCGGAGGTCAGACGCCCCTGGCGGTTCATGACCATCTCCGCCGACGGCCACAGAAGCAGGCATACCGACGACCAAAGGTAAACTTTCCGTAGAGCTTTCGCCTGTAGGGTTGTTTTACAGAATGCCAAAGGCCGTGAGTGTATGCTTTGCGGCATGGCTGCCATGAGGGGATGCAAGACAGACAGGAAAAGAACCCCACGTGCCAAATTCTGCGCTCTAAGATTGTCCCGGACCTCGTTCGTAGCTTGCGGTACGCTGAGATAGACAGGTCGCCAGCATATGTACAAGAAATAGAACTTACTTGTTGTGCGCACAGGAGAAGAAAGGACTGTCTTTCCTGCGTGTAGCGTGTCTTCCGTCCCTCTCACGAGCGGCGCTACAGACTCCAAATCCGATGCCTCGACGGGCATTTTGTCCGACTTCATGCGCACCGCTGCACCCGAATCATGACATGTGCTCGTTTCATCTCGAATGGATTCTGAGCGGGGCAAATCTTGGGCGTCGACTGATGGAGAGCTGCCATCATTCGTGCAAATTGTCGTGCTTGTGATAGGGGGTGATGCCGTACTATCCACTTCCAGAGCTGGACGCGACAGCCCCTTCTCCATACACGCATCCTCCATGGCACCTGTCATGGTTTGAGACGGATGTGTGGGTCGAGATGAAATTCGGCTGGTTTTGATTTTGATTATGATACAGCATGAATGACGCAATACCATATTCTTAACATGTCTTTAACACCCATAGTCTGGAATTAACCCGAGGTCATTTTCGTTTGGATTCACCTCCAGATTTAAAGTGAGTAGTTCAAGAAAGCATTCAACAGACCAGCAAGCTGGTCATGGTCGGTCTCGTGTGTTGAAAAGGGAGTCTGGGACGGCCAACGTAGTCATCGCCCGGCTCAATGTCCGGGTTTAAGGTATAACGAGCAAGTCGTGCCGAGCGAGAACAAGCGGCACCCTCAAGATTCACGAGCGTCCACACATGCGAAAAACACTAACGATGCACATGAGAAACCACCCATCCTTTCGCCTTACTTGGACATGGACGTCAATGGACCGACGCCCGCGGAGCACGAAGAGGAGAAAAGCCCAAAACCCTGGATCCGGCGCCCGATTTGAAGCCGGGTCATTTCCTCGCTCCAGGGGCACGCCCGGCTGGCAGACTCCGGAGACTCACTCATCTGGCACATGCATACTTGTCTCTGGGTTTTTAAAAATAATCGTGAATTGTACACTTCCTCTCTCAAAGATACGTGTGATTTTGTACTTTGCTAGAGGAGGGTGGCGCACGAATCTTTTCAATGCCCTGATGAGAGAGAAGAGCCCACAATTTGTATTTTTACACACCTCCTCGAAAATACTTGTTTCTTTCTTAATATTACTTGGAGTTTTTTTCAATTGCCATACTAGTCAGTCTTGAACATTTGGAGTTTTTCTCGTCGCCCTGGATCCCTTTTCCGAAGCCCGACGGAGCATAGGGCAGCACGCTAAGTGAGGTCTACTTCATCTGTAGGCTCTCTCTCGAGCTCATTTAAGACACCTCTCTCATCTTTCACCCGTTCCGCCCTCGTTCACATGAACATCTCCGCCCAGCAATGTCTGAAGCTCCCCTAAGGATTCAATGACTGTGTGCACATAGCCGCTTCGCAGTGTGTCCAGCGTGTGGTCGGCACCAATGTGAATTAGACAACTTTTCATGCCAGCTAGATGCGCCCATTGACAGTCCTCTGTGATGCACGTCGTACACGGTTAGAGAAGAATTAGTTCGCGCCAACTTTTCGCTTGAAAAAGAATCAATACAGAGTACCCTGATATTCATTCGTGTTCATCACACACGATCGGCTGTGTCATGTGGCTTTGCGTTCTGTCATCAACGTACCTAAACTGTCGCCCACCACTAAGACGGATTCCGGGGGCAGCCCCCATTGTTCGCACACGTCCAGGAGCTTATCCACGTCCACCTCGCTCTTCCACGCCCGTGTGAGCACCGGATGAAAGGAGGCCTTTGGTGGGGTCTCTACGGACGAGGCCTCTACAGGACAAGGGAGTCGGAAGGCACAGCGATCGACCAGGACGTCCACGCACTTGGGGTTGTTGCGTGTGGCTAATGCGACTTGCATGCCCCTTTCGCCCCGCAGCCAGGCCACCACCTCCTCCGCCTTCTCCTGGAGCTGCACGTCCACAAACCCCCGCAACTCCTCCTCCTCTACCACGGCCAGCGCCGCAACCCTATCTCCCTCTGAAGACATTTGTCCAATGTACGTCAGTATATCCACATTCTCAGGGATGTTGAGGCGAGATCGGATGCGTCCAAAGTCTATCTGACCGGGCTTGGTCAGGGTCCCGTCCCTGAAACAAATGTAGGAGTCAAGAAAGAAACGCGCGACTTAGTTCACGTCTCGAGGCGATCCCCCAGGCGATCACGCATGCATCAATTAAAAGCCAGACCGGGTGCACGCGCGATAAACAAAGACGGCGTTGAGACGAGGGAAGGGTGCACCTACATGTCGAAAATGACTCCCTTGATGTCCGTAGGCTGGCGCAACCGCTCGGCCGTGACTTGGACACGCGGCCTGGCCAAGTGTAAGATCACATCGGCTCGTCACGTATTTTCAAAGCTTCAGTGTTTTATTTTCTACGGGCTATGTTCGACGGAAGCTCCGACAACCACCCTGCTTCCCCGGGCCTTGCCCACCCCGCGTACCTCTCGATGTCCTGCTTGCTCTGAACAAGCCTCAACTCGGCGGATCCCCCCCCTTCCTCGTAAGTCCGCTTCAGAATAGCCTGGACGGTGGCGATGGCCTTCTCTAGGACTTCTGGGAGTCCTCGGGGGGGGTCCCGGTAGAGCCAAGCCAAGAGCAAGGCGGCAGTCAAGTCCCCCGTGCCCGTGTAGGCCCCGGCGATGCGAGGCACCACCAGGCGACACATGTCGGGGGCCCTCCAGGAGGTCCCATGGCCTGTCGGTATGCGCGCGGATTGTGAGAAAGGCGTGAGCGATGACAGTGCCGGCTTTTGCGTATGAAGCGGAAACCAGGCCGCCCCGCTCACATCTACGCGTCTCGGAGTCATATGGCCTGCCCTTGCGTCCCCAGACCCCACACCAGTCATCCCCGCATTCCACCCCCCAAGGCATGTACGCACGCTGACTCCCCAAGACATGAAGACATCCTTCACCTCCCCGGAATGCGGCACTCGTCACCACCACGGTCCGCGGGCCATGCGCGTGCAGTAAAAGGCATGCCCTTTGCGCGTCGCTCTCCGATTGGATCTTGATGCCAGTCAGAATCTCAGCCTCGAACTGGTTGGGCGTGAGCACGTCCGCAAGGGGAAGCACTTGGGTTTTGTACGTCTCTACCAGAGCCTCGGCCACGTAGAGCTTGCCCTCGTCACCCAACACGGGATCGCACACGTACTGCAGGCCCGGGTTGAGGGCTTTTAGCTTGGTGGCCACTTGGACGACAGCGTGGAGGAAAGACGGCGACCCAATGTAGCCTGTCAGCAAGTGCGTGTATCCCGACAACAGCCCATTCGCCTCAAGGCCCTCCACGAGTTTTAAGAGCTGGACCCCCTCCAAGACATCGCCCTTGCAGACATCATAGCCTGTGTGGTTGGAGAACTGGACGCTGTTGATAGGATCAACGTCAAGACCAAGGACTTGGAGAGGGAAAACGGCGCTTTTGTTGCCCACATAGCTTTTCGGGGGGGGGATGGGAGAAAGGGACGATAAATGTAAAAAACCTGGAAAGATGTCGAAAAGGCATGCAAAAAAAACTGTCATGCTCTTTCATTTTTCGTTGACCATTTCATGCGGAGACATTAGAATGAAGGTCAGCTTCGAAAGAGAGTCTAGAGAGAGACATGGGGAACTAGGAGGAAGCGGTAAGGACGAGTCAAGTACCCGTGAACGACGTGGGACTGGATGGATAAAATGCGAGCAGGCTTCATAGGCGGTGAGCTATGTGAATGATACTCATCACAGACACTCATCCGGTATGCGTCGCGTCTACCAGTTGCTATTTTCCTGATCCTCCCCCCCTGTAGTCGGAGCTGGCGGGCTGGGCCTTGGCGCAAGTAGATGTCGAAGCTCCGCCAGCCGAGGAAGCCGAATAAATAGAAAGCTCTCCTCCCACCCCTGTAATACCTCGTAATCGAAATTATTCTTTGCGTAACATCAAGCAGGAATGGAGTGAGCGTGGCTTGTCGATGCGACGTCGTGGTCATGATCGAGTGAAGTAAAGCAACCGATAAGGAAACGCACGCGCTCACCGTCCTTCCTATCCGTTAGCTACTTTTTTGGCCGGAGCTTTCCTTCCCCTGCCGCGCTAGTCTATTTACATTTGCATATCGAGGATTAGCATGCATATCAATAATTCGCAACTGCACTAGTGTGCCATGCCGTTTTGCACTAGTCTGTCGTGCCCTCCACCATATCATCCTCCTCTGCCTCAACCTCCTCGTCCACCTCCTCCCCCTCCCCATCCTCCTCTGGCTCAACCCCCCGCAAAAGCTTCTCTAGTTTTTCCAGCCCAGCCGTGGCTGGTGCAGAAGATGGATTCATGGAAACAGCAGTGTTAAAACATGCTAGAGCCTTTGAAAAATCTCCACTGATAGCATAGGCCTCCCCCAACTTGGTATGCAAGAAATCATGCCCACTATTTTGCAAACTACTCGACAACAGATGTATACATTTATCGTATTCCTGTGCCCCAAGATGCAAGTCTGCCAGGGCCAAAAGGGCATCGACCGTGGACGGGTTCATGCTCAGGGCCCTTTGAAAGGCACGCTTGGCCTTCTCGCGCCCCTCCGGCAACTGGGCCAGGACGCGACCCACCAAGGTGATGGCCGTGGCGCTCTTTGGCATGGCGGAAAAGGCTTCCTTTGCACACCCTAATGCCTCTTTAAATTTGTGTTGGACCAAATAGGCGTCCACCAAGCCTTTGTAGCCATTCATGTCTTTGTGGAGCCGACTGCCCTGAAGGAAGGACGAAGCCGCCGCCTCCGCCTTCCCTAACGCAAGCAGCAACGTACCTCGTACCTGGTAGCCTAGGACATGCTCGGGATCCGTCTTGATTGCCTGCTCCACCAACGTCAAAGGGCTCTCCTTCTCCCCCTTCAGGTCGCTGTGCAAGGCCGCTGCGATCCACGGCTCCGGCCGCCTCGTGTCCAGATCCATCAGTCGGTGGGCTAAATGAGCCAGCTCCCCCTTTGCAGCCCTCTGCCGGAGCACCACGGCGTAATAATCCATGTGCTCCATCACCTCGCCCCCCCCCTCCCCCTCAACCGCCCGCCCAAAGGTCTGCTGCGCGTCCATGTACAGATCCATTCCCACCTGCGCCCGTGCTCGCTGCAACAGGCAATGCGTGGACTTCGGGAAATAGCGGACTTCCAACTCGCCGAAGCGCTCGGCGGCCACCGCCCAATTTTGCGCGGCCAAGGCTACATGTGCTTGTACCCAGACCTTCAGCCAGGGCAGCGTCTTGGTCCGCAGGACCTGCCACACGCTATTTTCATCACTGCTCAACCTCCCCCGGGAGTCGACGCTTTCGTAAGCCTGGCTACCTTTGGGTCGACGCGAGGAGCTACCCTTGGCTTCGTCGCTTCCTCCTCGTCCTTTCCCGACCCCTCGCCGTGCCCCTTCCTCGGGCCTTGCCCCACCACAAGGGGCCCATGGCCCGGTCACTAGCCTCCAAATGTCCTCCTCGTCCATGCCTGTCTTCGCCAGTCCAATCAATGCCTCCAACGCTAGGGGATCATGGCCAACAGCATCTTTGTAGGCTGTCTGAGCGTCGTGCTGCATTCCGAGGCGGCGGTACACGTGTCCCAAGGTGACTGCCACTGGAACAGACGATTCTCTTGTCGAGGTGGACACGGAAAGAAGCGCCCGTAAGGCCTGGGAGGGCTTGTTGAGGGAGAGATGACAACGAGCCTCTTTGAAGTTGATGGGCAGAGAAGGGGGGGGGCAAGGAGGGGATGTGGGGGGAAGGCCGAGCAGTTGAATTGGAGAGCACCGTAGGGAAGAGGAGGCGGCACACTTCCGGTGGGCATTAGCTTGCTGGTAGAAAGACAGGGCCCGATAGCGTTCACCTTTCCCAACCAAGGAATCGGCGTAAAGCTCGAGGGAGGTAGCATGGAGGTCCCACATAGAAGGGCTATGAGAGATGATCGCGGGGCGAGTACAACAAAGCAGCAAGCCACCAATCAAATCCGCAGAGTCATACAGTTTCTGTCCGATGAGAGACCGAATATAGTGATGGAGGAGACGCACATCCTCTGCATGGTACGTAGCTGTCGCACCCGGGTCTGCCGTCTCGTCGTCCATCGACCGCTCTTGCCTGAGAGCTTTTTTGGTCGGCTGTGCGAAAGATGAGAATTCATCCGCATATATTGATGTGAGGTGTCTCCTGCAGATGACCAAGTTCAAAAGTCGTGACGGGCAAGCAGTGGTGACTCTCGGCACGTGAGCTGCCCCTGTGCCAGCGGGTTTGAGCCTTGGCGCGAAGGCGGAGGAAGAACAAAGGGGCGGGAAGGGGCAACCGACAGGCACTCCGTCCAGACGACCACGAGTTAAATAACCCAGAAAGGCCGCCCACCTTCGTCTGTTACAATTCGTCGTTCTTCAATTCGCGTGTTTTCAACTTCTAAGCGCGAGCGCGCCATGTCTGGTCTTACAGCAAGCTGATTTTGTCCTCGTGAAAGCGCGTTCCCCCATCTGGCGGAAATATGTTTCTTCTTGGGCGGCAAAGAAGCGGCTTCACATTTTTCTTTTCATGAAACAATTGTACACCTGATGTGTTTCCTTCTGCAAACTTCGCTTTGTAAAGCTCAACACTATTTGACTGATGCAATGGCTTCCCTTCAGCGGCGAATTAAGTGCGCATCTTTGTGTTTCCTTGCGCCATATTCCGTTTGCCGAAAGTGCTTCAACATCACTAATTTTTGAATTTTTTTCTCTTTGCGAGTCATTGACCTTACAAACATCGCGTACCAATGTCACAGACAAATCCTTGAAGCTCTGCGTCTGAAGCTAATCATGCCGGCCTCTTCGTCGCGTCGGTCACCTTCTTTGACCACGAAGACGGTAATTTTGGCCGCTTTGTTCCCTGTCGCGGCCTTAAGCTTCACTTTACCCTTCCGACACCGCCTACGGGAGCCCAACGATGTCCATCACAGCTTTCGTGAAAAAACTCATGCAATGCATCACGGTTCAAATCTTCTCGCCGGAGGGCCTTTGCGAGCAACGGCCTCTGGGGACAGAGGATTCGAGGTTCTGGACGCTGTCCCGGGACTGGCGGAACTCCAGCTTTCCGGCGCGATGACGGACGAGAAAGGAGTATCGTCACCCTATACCGGCACCACATTCGAAGAGGATTTGTTCCTCATTGACAAGGGGACAGATTTGACTGCCTTGTTGGAACCGATGGCGACGAAAGAGTTATTCTTCGGGGACGGCCAGCCCTCCTTCGTCCCTTTGACCGACTTGTTCGACCAGGGCGTATCGGCCACGGAAGAGGCCGTCGCCAAGGTCAACGCGGACATGAAGGAGGCCCGGGATTCTCGAGGCATCGCTCCTTTCATCCAAGGCCTGCGCAAAGCTATCCTGGGCGGCAGCATGGCAGTGGGGAGTGGGGCCCGTCGCTACGCCGGGAGGTTATGCACAGGCGCCACGCAGTACGTCTCCTCGCACACCCGGCTCCTCTGCAACGTGGTTGCGCATCTTCTTGACCAAGCGCGGGCCCAAGTGCTGAAGGCACGCCTCATGATGGTTTCGCACCTCGGCGAGTTGCTCTCTCAAGTCGAAGCAGGCTTTCGTCCCAGGCCGACGCGCGTGGGCGACCGATTCACGCGCCCCGGCGCCCGGGCCGAGCCGAGGGCCCTGTCCTCGGAGAGCGAGCAGGTCGGCGTCCAAGCAGTGCTGGCAGTCCTGCGAGCTCGGTGGGCGAAGGCTCGAGCGCTGGCCCGTGCGTACCACGGGGCCGTGCAGGCTGCCGCGGGTAGCAAACTCCGAGGCGCGAGGAGAGCGGTCGAGGCCTGGACCCAGCGCTTGGGGCGGCGGGGAGAGGGGGCGGCAACGCTGTGGCCAGGCCAGGTGCAGAAGGCGGTGCGTCGATCCCTCTTGAAAGGTGGGCGGTTGGTCTCACACCTCAAGGCCCGGGGAGTGGAGCGATGGGTCCTCGGGGAACGTGGCGGGAAGGGCCTGATGGTGGAGAGGCAGGCGGACAAGGACGTCGGCCGTGGAGTGAGCGGCGTTGTTTCTGGTTTCAGCGAGCACGCGATGAAGGTAGAGGATGCGCTCTCGCTCCCTGTCTCGGCGCCCGCGCTCCCGGTTCCCCTGCCCGTGTTCCCTATGGCCCATGTCTTAGGAGGGAGCGACGAGTTAACCCTGCGGCGGCGGGAGGAGCAGGGGTTGCTACTGCTAGTGCCCTCTTTTGACGATGAGCCTCGGATGAACGAGGAGGAGGTGGTGGTGGGAAAGGCGGAGGAGGAAGTAGACGGCCCGGGGGGCTGGGAGGGCGTGGAGGCGGGAGATGTCTCAGAGGGCGGGGCGGAGGCGGGGGAAGAGAGGGTGGAGGACCTGGAAGTAGTGGAGGTGGGAGACAGGGTGGAGGACGTGATGGAGAGCGGTGTGGAGGAGCAAGGTGGGAGCGAGGAGGAGGAGGGCGAGGACGGCGATGATGACCACTACGACGGGCTGGGGCTGACGACCACGACCAAGCCGCAAGCCGAGTCGGAGGAGGAGGACTGGCAGGAGGCAAGGGAGGAAGAGGCGGCGGAGGGAGGGGCCTGGCTGCTTCGGTTTGGGGGCCGGGGGGTGTCAGACGAGGAGCGCGCGGTGATGGAGAAGCTGCAGGCCCGTCTGGTCATGCTCCCGGAGTCCTTGACGCATTGGGTCTCCCCGGGCGATTTGTTGCGGTACGTGCGCGCTTTCAAGCACGTGGAGGACGCGTGGGTGGCCCTCCGCAAGACCTGCGTCTTTCGGCGGGAGAGGGGTGTGGACGTGGCCCTGCGGCCTGATCTGGCGGAGAAATTCGCGGGCTCGCCGCTGGCCGAGGAGATGTTCTGGATGGGCCTCGACCGCGAGGGAGATCCCGTCCTCGTCTTCCGCACCGCCTTGCACCAACCCGGGCGGTTCACGACGGAGGAGTACTTGGCCTACCTCCTCTACCTGATCGAGAAGGGCCGCGAGCTCTACGGCTTGGGTCAGCGCACCCAGATCTCCTTCCTTGTGGACCGCCAGGGGGGCGGACTAGCCAACCAGGACCCCAAGGTGGTGCTGGCGCTGGTTCCTGTGCTGCAGGCGTACTATCCCGAGTGCTTGAAGAAGACTTTCATCGCGCCCGTCAACGTAATCTTCCAGTTCATCTGGAAGGTATTCACGCTCGTGCTGGCCAAGGATACAGCGAACAGGGTCCGGCTGCTTTCGGCGGGGGACCTCGCGCGCGACGGAGGGGGTCTGCGTGAGGTTTTTTACGACGGACAACTGATGAAGCACTTGGGAGGGACTCTGGAGGGGTACGAGAAGGGGGGGAGGGGGGAAGGGGGAGGCGGGAACGGAAGCGTCCAGACGGCCTTGTCTTCCGCGTGAAGAGGGTTGCCGAAGGAGCCGCAGGAGAGACGGCACGCAAGGCGATGGGATAATGTAGGGAGCCAGCTTTTTATGGAGAAAATTCAGCTGTAAGTGGATAAGGGGTTGTTGTAATTTTTATTCGTATGTGAGATATTCAACTCCCTCGGTCTGTACAAACCCGATTATTGATACGCGACGGAGGCATCCGGTCGGGGAGATGTCCTTCGCGGAGGAGTAGATTTAAAGATAAGGCAGCGACCACAAAAGCGCCATGAAAAAAAGAATGCTGTCATGCTATATATAGAATCGGCAAAGGAGGTAGAACGCGAGCGTGCACGCGGCAATCGTCGGCACCGGGGGCGTGCCAAGGGAGAGAAAGGAAGCATGATGATTGTTCATTGTCAAGAACTTAAGTTTTCCGTGCATTGCACCGCCAGGAGCATTAAGTCTTCGCACTCTGGTTACTTGTCTGCCTCATTCCCGTCTTCAAGCCCTCACGCGCCTCTGCACCGCCTCGAGCGTGTGGCCCTCAGGGACGATACCCACGTCATTCCCTGCCTTTGCTTCTCCTGCATTCCACCTTTGCGCTAGACTGTAGCGGAGCCCTTGCTGTATCGAGGCAGATCGCCGCAGATCATATGCGGGCGAGGGGGGGGACAACAGTGAAAGCTTCGCCTATTCGTAGGCTTCCCATAAACTCTTACTCGCTCGTGACACCCATGACGGCCCCGCCCCCGGCACCACCCGATGCTTCGCGCGTCTCTCGGGCCCCGTGCGGACGCGCGTCGGCGCCTAACTGCTCCCTGTGCTTGCCTCGATCCCCCCGCCCACGTCCTCCGCCCTTCCCTCCCTCCGGCCCACCATCCCCACCCTTCTCACTCCTCTCTTGTCGCCGCGGCTTCCTCCCCGACCCGCCTTTTCCTCCCTGTTGAACGTCTCTCTTTCCCTTTCCCCCCTCCTGCTGGGCCCGTCGCGGCCTGTCAGCCTTCGGCTGCCTCCGTGGCTTGTCAGAGGAGGGAGGGCCGGAAGCCAGCAGCCCCCGAGGGGTCTTGGCACGCAGATAGTCCTCAAGAGGTCGGGCCACTGCCGCGATATCCAGCCCGTGCTGGCGACAAAATGCTCGGACGGCCTGGCCAAGCCGCTGCCCCTCTCGCAGCTCTAGCGTCTCGGTCTGTGATGGCGTGAGTTCGATCTTAAAAATCAGGATTACTGGGGCCTCCCGCTGTCGCTCCCCTTCCTGATCCTCTTGCTGCTTGCCGTTGGTCAAATCACTAGGATCGACCGGGTCGCCACTTCCCGGCTGAGTTCTGGCCAACTCCTTCTTCTTCTTTTTTTGCTGCTTCCCCTTCTTTTTATTGCCAGCTCCAGGCAACTCAGCACTTCTTTTCTCGCTTTCTGTGTTGTGGTTGTTCTTCTCGTTGCCGGGCAGACATGGCGGTGTCTCGACCATGGCCATGGTCTCTCCTTCCCCTATGGGACGTATCTCGGGCAGCACTTCACCCGGCGACACGGAGGAGGAGGAAGACGGGGGCGCTGTGTCCATTTGCCTTTCTTTGTTTTCTGAAGACACAGCTGAGGTGGGTGCAGAGCTTGCTACAGGCTCGGTGGCTACATTTGACGGAGTAGCTTTCGGCGACTTAGATGCTGCCGGCAAAGGCGGCGGCCGGGAAACATTGTCACCAGGAGTTCTGTCTGACGCCACGTGCGGTTTGCTGGAGGAGGGTATCGCCTGAGAAGGGTTTGGCGTTCGCGGGGCAGAGGATGCAGTTGGAGCACCTGGTTTCGAAGAAGGAATCGTCTGCTGCGGCAGACCTTTATCGGACCCTGAATGTGGAGGGCGAGTTGTGTAGGCAGGCCAAGGGTCAAACAGGGAACTGACATGCAGCTGTCTGGCTTCGTAGGGCTTCTATTAACCCCCTGGAAAAAAAGATCGTAACTTACCTTTACTCCTGCTCCTGTTTTTGGAATCACTCTGACCCATACTCAAATATACAACAGCTGAATAGGAGATCGCTCTGCGGAAACAAAACGGAAGAAAAAATAGCTGGAATGACGCAGCGGTCTTCGTCCGTCGACTGTAACAAGACACGGCGTCCCAAACGACCTGTATGTGCAGGAACTGTCATGAGTGACCAATTGTGCAGGATAAATGGAAGAGCTGAGAAAATCGTGCCTGTCATCGCAGCATTGCCGCAATCGGTGCCTTCACCTCGGGGTGCTGCGGCGGTGACAAGCGAAGGGTCGCATTCTATCACACAGATGACATCGGTGGCGGATTCCATCACATGGATGGTGCTGGGTTCCTATTCCATCACATGGATGACGCGAGCAGGAATCTCTTCGCCGTGGCATCGCCCACTTTGGCGCAATGCGGGGCCTGTCTGGCGGGCTCCTGTTTCCAAAATTTCCATACAATTCGCGCGCACTCACACTCGAAATACTATCTAGACACATAGAGATGTGAAGAATGCGGTCAATGTTGTAGCAAAATAAAATTCATGGGGATGGAGTCGCCGCTGCTGGAACCTGTGCCTGTCCCGCTTCCTACATCAACTGGAGCTCCCCTGAGTAGCAAAGAACTGTCTCCAGTCTCAGCATGTGAAGCACGGGGAGTAAAACGTGGTCGAAATGATGGAGCGACCAGAGACACTGCGGCTTGCAGCAAGGTCATCCACCCCTCTAGCCTCCGCCTACCAACTCCCTCTAATGCACCGCCCGTCCACGATGAGACCCTTACTGAACCCCGCAGCGACCAAAAAGGCTTACTCATGGACGACTGCACATTGCAATGCGAGAACACTACACTACATAGTAAGAGAGCCGAAATTTTGCAGGGAAATAAGCCGGGGAAAATTGACCGGCTAGAGGAAAAGGGCACGAGTATCACCATCTTGGGGCCCTTGACAGAGGGATCGGATCATGAAAGGGCGAATGACTTTTCCCTACCGCACGCAGACACTCCTGGCTCAGATGGACCCCGTCGATATGTATCTCAGCGCGCTCGGGAAAGGCTCGTTCAAGGCAGTTTACAGCACACAGCAATCACCGTCTTTTCCGTTGAAGCACGTTCAGCACACCCACCCGAGAAGCCCCCCGACCAAAACGCTACTAACCTTCCTTCTGCCCAAGGCCCTGTCCTTCCATCTTCCCCTCCCAATCAATCTTGTCGTCTCTCTCCTTCTCGAGACGGGAACATTCCCCCTGCATTCGTCCCTGTATTCCCACCCCGGCCGGCACCTGCTGCTTGTCTATCCGCTCCTTCTATCCCGCCATCCTCTTCCGAGACATTGCCCCCCACCCTTCATCTTCCCGGCTTTGAACGTAAAACGGTGTCAGAGATCCCTCCCGTTCCCAAAGATCCCAATGATGGCTCCTTGCGCGTGAAGCTTGGTCCTTCCGTGCCTGCTCCCCCCCCCTACAGACCCACACGAACACGGCGACACGAGCCCACGCAACCACCATCAGCGCTTGCGTCCGCCATCTCAAGACAGCGGGGACAAGATAATGTCTCTGGTCCCAAGTTATTGGCGCAGGAGTCATCAAGGGCGTCGGCGGTAGGCCAAAAGCAAGGACAGCAAACTTATCTGTTGCCGTCCGCACCACCTCCAGTAACTACAACAGTGACGACGACAAGGACAAAGTTGTCTCCGAAAATCTCAACAACAGCGCCTCAAGAAACCTGTGGTGATAACGAAGACTGGGGAGGTCCTGCAGCGGCATTCAACACGGCGGCGATTCGTGGAATATCCGGACAAGGAGAAGGGAGAGGGGGCAAGAACGGAGAGCCCGGCGGGGGGGGACCAAGGCGACCAGTGAAGGGTCTGGGCATCTGGCGACGTGGAAGAGGAGATCCGCGGAAAGTAGGAAGGGGCATGGGCCACAGGAAAGGCGTGCTCGGCAATGTGGAGGCCAATCGCGGGTCTGTGAAGGGACCCGCTGGCCGAGGGCGGGGGGGACGGGGCAATGCGATGACGTACTTGGCGTTGAACGGGGAGAGGTTGCAGGGTCCCGCCGCCATAGAGCGACATCGACAAGACAAGGCCAAGATCCAGCAAGGATTGACCTTCACAGCCCAACGCAGTGCCCTTCGAGCGGCCTTGCTCGCGCGACAACCGACGGCAGTGGGTGAAGGTGGCGTGGACGGGAGCAGCCACGGGGGTGTCCCCATACCTCCAGGCAGGGCCTCGACAGAGGAGACTGATGCCAAGAATCTTTTGAGCTACCCGGGGTGGGGCATTCCAGAAGTCATCGTGCGATCGTATGAGGAGCTGGGCGTCCGTCGGCTTTTCCCCTGGCAGGTTGCGTGCCTGGAGGCAGGCCAGGGGAGGGTGCTACGCGAGGGACGGAATCTGGTCTACAGCGCCCCGACAAGCGGTGGGAAAACCCTAGTGGCGGAGCTGTTGATGTTGCGGGCATTGACGCACGCCGTAGAGGGTGGCACGGCCTTGTTTGTGGTGCCTTTCGTCGCCTTGGCCGAGGAGAAGGCCGGCTACTTCCGTCGAGTGTGGGCGGGCGTGGATCTGGGCGTGAAGGCCTTCCACTCGGACGCCGTGGACGCGACCCTCTCAGAGGACGTGCACGTGGCTGTTTGCACCATCGAGCGCGCCAATGCCCTGGTAAACCGCTTGCTGGAACGCGGAGAACTGGCGCGGGTGAAGGTCGTGGTCGTGGACGAGCTGCACATGGTGGGGGACGCGGGGAGGGGCTTCTTGATCGAGGTCATGCTGAGCAAGGTGCGTTTGGCCGCGTCGCTCTCGTCACAGGCTTCCCTTATGGCCTCTGACCATGCTACTCGGAACGCTGTGAGATTGGACCCTGCGGCCGAAGTGAACGACCAGCGAGGCGGCGCGACGGTCGACTGCACTACCCGAAAGAATGCGGCTCGAGTGCAAATTATCGGCCTGAGTGCCACCCTCCCCAACCTCCCTCAGGTCGCTGCCTGGCTGGACGCCCATCTCTACGTCACCGACTTCCGCCCTGTCCAGCTCTCTCTGCTGCTTTGTGCCGGCAAGCGCCTCGAGCGACTCCGTAGAGCTCCTCCTCCCAACCCCTCGAAGGCCTCCTCCGCCTCTGCCTCTCTTTCAACGTGGGAGCCCCTTCGCGAACTACCCTCCACCATTTCGGACGAAACCCAAGCCGTGCTCCATTTGTGCTTGGAATCCGTGTCGCAGGGCCACGGCGTACTCGTGTTCTGCACCTCCCGCGCCTGGACTCAACGCTGTGCCAAAAGCATTGCCCGCGCCTTTGCGGCCTGCCTCGGTCCTTGGACTGAGGCCGTCAAGGTCCAGGAAGGGAGAAATGAGCTGCTGGCTCGGCTGCGCTTGACGTCGGTGGGCCTGGCGAAGGAGCTGGAAGAGAGCGTGAAGCATGGGGTCGCGTTCCATCACGCCGGATTGACCATGGAAGAGCGAACGCTCTTGGAAGGAGGCTTCAAGACTGGGGTGTTGTCGACACTCGTGGCAACCAGCACCTTGGCCGCAGGGGTCAACCTCCCGGCTCGTCGTGTGATCGTCAGGAGCCGTATAGGCTTCGACGGCCAGGAAATGAGCGTTGCACAGTTCCAGCAAATGTGCGGGCGGGCGGGCAGGTTTGGCATCGACGAGACGGGGGAAGCCATTCTGATGACACGAGAGGCGGATGTCCAAGCAGCCCGGGCGTTTGCTGCCAGATGCCTGCCCCCCATGATGAGCGCCTT
>Ga0102934_1001377_pt1 | contig 16976 bp, 13 predicted proteins | sample SalPonR2_A_D1_MG_FD_78175 | JGI IMG/M metagenome (GOLD analysis project Ga0102934, IMG submission 78175) | Salt pond soil microbial communities from South San Francisco under conditions of wetland restoration - Salt Pond MetaG R2_A_D1_MG | ecosystem: Environmental > Aquatic > Marine > Intertidal... | reverse complement strand
TGCCCACCGACCTAGATCAAACGGAGGTCTCCTTCGGCCAGGCGGTCGGCTTCGAGAACTCACTTCGTAACTTCGCAGCTGACTGCGCTGCCTCGGGTGAGTGTCCTTTCCCCGGCGACCAACAAGCGGTGCTCACCGAACTCAGGGCTTTCCTCGACTCGCTCGACTCCGCTGCCTTGCCCACGACGGACGGTCGTGAACTCACCGAATCACTCGGCTCCTATGCGGTGCTTTCCTTCTTGTACTTTCCCGATGGGGACTATCCGCGTCTTCGCTCAGCATTGAGCGAGGCAGTTCAACAAGGCGATGGATCGGCACTGCTGGCACTGGTCGATGAGCGCACGAATCGCTCGAGCGATGGGCGCTACCTGGATAACTCCACCGATTCCTTCTACGCCGTGAGTTGCACGGATCTGCCGTTCGATGGCGACGAAGGCGAAGCGATGCGGTTGGCCGATGAGTGGCAGGCGCAGGCACCGACCTTCGGACCGGCATTGGCATGGGGCCTGCTCGCGTGCGCCGATTGGCCGGTGACCGGTGATCTCGAGGGACGAGATGAGCCGGTTCAAGCAGGCGGTGCGCCACCGATCCTGGTGCTGTCCACCACGGGCGACCCGGCCACCCCGTATCGGTGGGGAGTGGATCTCGCGCGCAGCCTGGAGGACGGTCACCTGATCACCTGGGATGCGTTCAACCACACCGCCTATCTGGAGGGATCGGCGTGTGTCGACGATGCCGTCGACGCCTACCTGCTCGCCGGAGTGCTGCCCACCGGTGAACTCATCTGCTCCTGACTGATACCCTAGGGGGGTATACATATCGGGAGGGCAGATGCCGGGGTACGCAGCCGACAAAGAAGCGCTCGTCAACAGGCTCAAGCGCGTGGAGGGTCAAGTTCGCGGGCTGCAGCGCATGGTCGAGGAGGACACGTACTGCATCGACGTCCTAACCCAGGTGTCCGCAACCACGAAGGCCTTGCAGTCGGTGGCACTGCTGCTGCTCGAAGACCACCTCGGGCACTGCGTGGCCGACGCCCTGCTCGAAGGCGGAGACGTCGCCGATGTCAAAGTGAAAGAAGCATCCGACGCCGTTGCGCGTTTGGTCAAGAGCTAACGAAGTAGCGAAGTGGAAAGGAACACGAGATGACGAGTACCACCTACACCGTTCGAGGCATGACCTGCGGACACTGCGTCAATGCCGTGACCGAGGAGATCGAGCAAATCGACGGCGTAAACGAGGTGAGCATCGAACTCATCGAGGGTGGCGACTCGCCCGTTACCGTCACGAGTGCTACCGAACTCGATCGAGCAGCGGTCGGCGCTGCGGTCGACGAAGCCGGATACGAACTCATCTCCTAGCGCATGACAACTCCCACGCACGCCGCCGCCGAAGTCGATCTCGACATCGGCGGTATGACCTGTGCCTCCTGCGCTGCCCGCGTCGAGAAGAAACTAAATCGCATGCCGGGTGTGTCCGCGACGGTCAACTACGCCACCGAGCGTGCCCACGTCACCCTTCCGGAGGGAACCTCCGTCTCCGATGCCATCGCAACGGTCGAAGCCACCGGGTACACCGCCGCGGAGCCCAGGGCCGAGCATGAATCGGCGGAGCCTGAAGAAGACGACGAAGTCACCGAACTGCGCCGGCGGGTGGCGATCAGCGCCATACTCACCGTCCCAGTGGTCGTCCTTGCGATGGTCCCACCGATCCAGTTCGACTATTGGCAGTGGCTCAGCCTCACCCTCGCGGCACCGGTGGTGGTGTGGGGTGCGTTGCCATTCCACCGGGCAGCGTGGATCAACCTCCGGCACGGCGCTGCCAACATGGACACCCTCGTCTCGATGGGTGTCGGGGCGGCCTTCTTGTGGTCGCTCTACACGCTCTTCCTCGGCGGCGCCGGCGAGCCGGGCATGCGGATGACTTTCCATTTGCTGCCTACCCAAGGCGGTGGCGCGAACGAGATCTACCTCGAGGTTGCGGCAGCCGTGACCACCTTCATCCTGCTCGGCCGATACTTCGAAGCCCGGGCCAAGCAGCGCAGCAGCCGGGCGTTGACGGCGTTGATGTCGATGGGTGCCAAGGACGTTGTTGTCCTGCGGGACGGCAGGGAGGAACGCGTCCCGATCGACTCCCTGCAAGTCGGCGAGGAATTCATCGTGCGGCCGGGGGAGAAGGTCGCGACCGATGGTGAAGTAGTTGGTGGCCATTCCTCAGTCGACATGAGCCTGCTGACCGGCGAACCGGTTCCGGTGGAAGTCGGCCCAGGCGATCTGGTCATCGGGGCGGGCATCAATACCGCCGGTCGACTAATAGTGCGTGCGACGAAGGTCGGCTCCGATACCCAACTTGCCCGCATCGCGTCGATGGTCGAGCAAGCGCAGGCGCAGAAGGCTCCCGTGCAGCGGCTTGCCGATCGAGTCTCGGCCGTATTCGTGCCGATCGTGATCGTCCTGGCGATCCTCACCGCCGTCGGGTGGATCGCCTTCGGCGGCTCGGTTTCCTTCGCCTTCACCGCTTCGGTTGCCGTGTTGATCATCGCCTGCCCGTGTGCACTCGGCTTGGCCACACCCACTGCGCTGTTGGTGGGAACCGGACGTGGAGCGCAGATGGGAATCGTCATCCGTGGTCCGGAGATCCTGGAATCCACCCGTCGGGTCCAGTCCATCGTGCTCGATAAGACCGGCACGCTCACCGAGGGTCGGATGACCGTCGTAGACATCCTTTCCGATACCGCGTCGCATGGCGAGGAAGTGCTCTCTTTGGTCGCTGCAGTGGAGTCGGCTTCCGAGCACCCGATCGGTCAGGCGATTACCGCCTCAGCCGATGCATTCAGCCCGGTCGATTCCTTCCTAAGCACGCAAGGGCAAGGGGTGCAGGGAGTAGTCGAAGGTCGTGCGGTGGTCGCGGGTCGGCTGTCTTGGATCGCTGGGCAATGGTCGATTGACGTACCCGCCGCAGCGCGCGAGTGGGTCGACAGCCAGCAGAACCTCGGTCGAACGGTCGTGTGCGCCGCTGCCGACGGCGCCTTCCTCGGGGCAGTAGCGGTCGCCGACGCCGTCAAAGTCGAGAGTGCTGCGGCCGTGAGGGATTTGAAGACACTCGGACTCGAGCCGATCATGGTCACCGGAGATAACACCGCGGTAGCCGAGGCAGTTGCTCGACAGCTCGGTATCGAGTCGGTCATCGCTGAGGTGCTCCCGGAAGACAAGATCGCCACGGTTTCCGAACTCCAGGAACGGGGCAAGCGCGTCGCCATGGTCGGTGATGGTGTCAATGATGCAGCCGCGCTCGCCCAAGCCGACCTCGGCATGGCGATGGGCTCGGGAACCGATGTTGCGATCGAGGCGAGCGACATCACGCTTATGCGCTCGGATCCACGAAGCATCGTCGATGCCATCCGACTCTCCCGCAAGACCCTGTCGACCATCAAAGGAAACCTGTTCTGGGCCTTCGCTTACAACGTGGCCGCGATTCCCCTGGCGATGGCCGGCCTACTCAATCCGATGATCGCCGGCGCGGCGATGGCCTTCTCCTCGGTCTTCGTCGTCACGAACAGTCTGCGACTTAGGAGTTTCCGCTCGGTCAGTTGAGGAAGATCAAGGGCTTGACCTCGTCGGTGGTCGCATTCCGACGAGTGCGGGCGACAAGGCCGGTGAGTGTCACGGACACCAGGCCGAACACGAACAAGATGAGCAAGTCCTGGGATACGTAGGGCTGGATATCGGTCGATGCCGTGCTGCGTCGAATCGCGTCGACCGAGAAACTCATGGGTAGGTACGGATGCAGCCACTGCAGTAGTTCCGGGAAGGTCGGAATCGGGTAGGCCCCTTCATCGCCCGTCACCTGGAGGACAAGCAGAGCCACCGCGAGCCCATCCCCGATCAGGCCGAATGTCGCCTTCAGCAATTGGATGATGGCAAGGAAGGCGAGGCTGGAAACCAGTAGGGACGCATACAGCCAGATCGGCGAGGCAGTGACCAGCCCCAGCCCGAACTTCAACGCCGCCCAGAGCACCGTGGTTTGGACGAAGCCGATGAGGGCCAGCGGCGCGAAGGAACCGAGCGCGACCTTCCAGGCGGGCATCCCGGACATCCTCCCGGCGATGTTCAAGGGCGGCACGAAGAGCAGGACGACCAAGGCACCGACCCACAGCGCCAACGGAACGAAGTAGGGCGCGAAGCCATCACCGAACTTGGGCACCGAATTCAAGATGTTCCGATCCACCTTGATGGGTGAGGACAGCACGGTCGTGAAGTCCTTTTGATCGGCGTTGACGATGCCGGGTGCGTTGTCCGCTGCATTCTTCACACTCGAGGCCAACTGCTCGGTACCGGGAGCGATCTCGGTGACCAGCGCGCTGGATAGTTCACCTGCTCCCGATGCGACCTGCTCGCTACCGCTGGCTAGTTCGGTGATCTTGCTGTCCGCGTCCTTCACCGCGGTCTCGACGTCTGCGACGCCTTGGGTGATGACCGACTGACCGGACGCTAGAGCGTCCGCGCGTGCAGCGATGTCATCGAGCGGAGCTTGGATGTCCCCGGAAAGCGTGGTCGTCACCCCCTCTAAGCTCGTAGCCAACGGCGGCAGAGTGCGTTGCACACGGGCCTCGAGATCCCGGAGCTTCCCTGCGATCGTCGTCACCTCGGACTCGACCTCGCTCAGATTCGTAGCGACGGTGTTCAGATCGTCAGCAACCTCGTTCAGCACTGCGGGCAGCGCTGCTGCATCGGCGGTGATCGAGTCCAGGAGGTCGGTACTGCCGTCGACCACCTCGGTGAGTGCATCCACTTGATCGCGGATGAGCAGGTTGTACGACTCCTGTACTGCCGTGCAGCGATCGCTGGGGAACTCCGCGCACAAGGCAGCCAGATCCGTGGCGAACAGGTCTACGTCCCGATCGAGAGCGTCTTGGATCTCCCGCACATCGTCGACGAAAGCATCGACACCGGACAGATCCGAGTTGATGCGCTCGAGCACCGGAGTCGCCTCGGCAACCAGATCGGCGAAGCCCTGGTCGATCTCCTGGATCGCCCGCAATGGCACGAGCACCTCAGTCTCGAGATCCGAGATGAGTTGCGCCGCCGTCTGCGCTGCTTGAGGGTCGCCCTGCGCAGCCGCTTGCTCGATGGTGGTCAACGTGCCGGTGATATCGCGGACGGCCGAATCGACGTCATCGACCGTGCTGGCGACCACACTGATATCCGAACGCCGGTCCAGTACTTCGTTTCCCACGGTGTCCACCGCATCGACGGCTTTACCGACGGCAGTTGCGAGGTCCTTGTTGCCAGTGGCCACTTCCTGCGCACCGGAAGCTAATTGCTTGCTGGCATCGGCGGCCTTCTTCGTCCCACCAGCCAACTTCTCAACCCCGTCGATGGCCTTCTTCGCGTCTCCCTCGGCCACGCCGAGCGAGGAATAGATGCGCTTGAGTACTCGCTGCTGCACAGTCGTGTTGCCCTGTCCTTGGGCGGCGCCGACTGCCGTCTCACTGAGCACACCGACCAGGTAGTTGATGGCGTCATCGCTCGTGAGTGTCATCGTGGCTTGCTTCGGTTTGCTGGTGTCGGCGGTCGCCAATTGCGCGGAGAAGTCCTTGGGAATCGTGAGGTACGCGTAGTACTTCTTGGCTTGGAGCCCGGCTGCGGCTTCTTCGGCGGAAGTCTCCGACCAGTCCAGCTGCTTTTGATCGAGCAGCGTTGTGACGATCTGCTTCCCGGCATCGATCTTCTGGCCGTTGGAGGTGACGGACTCATCGAGATTGACGATCGCAACAGGGACGTTGTTGGCGCGTCCGATCGGATCCCAGAATGCCCAGACGAGGGTGCCTCCGTAAAGCAGTGGAATGGTGAGTAGCCCGGTGAAGATCAATGTGGTGTAAGGATTGCGGAACCACCGACTCAGTGTGTTGCGAGCCACGCGAAGCGCCGTGATCATGCGCTTCCCACTACCTGCTCGTATTCGATGGCTGATGTGGATTCCGGTGCTTGCACACCGGAGGTGATGACTACCCGATCGGTTGTGGCGAGTCCTTGTAGAAGCGTGATTATGGAGGCCTGCTCGCTGCTGGTGAAGCCCTCGAGTCCGATGTCGAGTACGCACGCGCGGGCGGGACTGGCATGTGCGACCGCGGCGGCAACGAATACCTTCTCCAGCGGGCCGAGGGAGTCGATCGTGTGGCCGGCCACACCCTCGATCCCTGCGAAACCCAAACTGGCGTCGCCTGCGCGGCCGCCCACCGTGCGCACGGCCTCGCGCGGAGTGGTCAGCGGATCGAGTGCAGGAAAGCGCAGCGAAGCCGAAACGATGGTGAGCCGGTGGATGGCATCCGACAGCCATCCGTTGCCCGAACGGGAGATGCCATGTCCACCGATGTGGAGCGAGTGCGCCCCTCGGGCAGCTCGTCCGGCCAGGGCCAAGGTCGCCTGCGATCGCTCAGGGCATCGGGTCCCGGTCACGACCACTACGTCGCCGGGGCCCCAGGCCCAGGAGTCGAACTGGACTATCGGTTCCTCGACTTCAGCCGTATTTGGTGAAGTCATGTTCAGATTGTAGGCACCCGCCTAGGGCTCGATACGGACTTTGCGTCAACTCCGATTGCCCGGAAGAACCGATTTCAGCCAGTTCACGAAGTCCGGTGTGCTGCGCGTTTGCATCCAAATACGACCCGGACCGGTGAAGTCGGTCACGAGCCCTTCGCCGCCGAGGATGCTGGTCTTCCAGCTGCCCGCCTTACGGACCGAGTACTGGATCGTCTCGTCGAAAGCGACCACGTGACCGGTATCCAGGGTCATGGTCTCGCCCGCCTGCAACGTGGCATCGATGATGGCGCCGTACGCCGAAACGAGTACCTGTCCTTGTCCTGAACATTTCAACAGCACTAGGCCCTCGCCGCTGAAGAAGGTCTTGCCGCCTCCCCAACTCGAATCCACGTCCACGCTGGGATCGGAGGCGATCCACGAACCTGACTGGACCATCAGGGAGTTGCTGCCCGGAAGGTCCACTACGGTCATGTCACCTGGCAGTGCAGCCGCGACACCGACGACGCCTCCCCCGGATCCGGCGGAGAAATCGTTCACGAAGAAGCTCTCGCCACCCAGGCTGCGCTTCAGCCCCTTGAGGAATCCGCCCTGGGTCGACGTGGCGATCGTGACGTCCCCTCGCTGCATGGCCATCGCACCCGCCTCCACGCGCACCGCTGCACTCGGTGCCAGGGTGATCTCTCCATAGGCGAAGGCGGGGCCCGCCTTGATATCGACCTGCATGGCTTCCTCCCGGGGATTGGGGTGCGTGGATCAGGGGTGGATCGATGCCTGGCGCATCAGGCGAGCTTCCCTGGGGATTATGGGGCACTAGTACCCCGCTGTGGATGGGAAAGTAGCCAAGGATTCACCCTCTCGTCAGGCTGTTGTGTGCTGTGAACCCACCAAGTCCGAAGCCCGGGTCGAATCTGCTGCCGGCCGCGTCGACACGCGCCCGGCTTGGCGGCCGCCGTGCCCTTTCGTGGCAAGCGGTCGCCATCGGGGACGCCCTCATCGTCGTCCTGGCCACGACCTTGGCTGCCTTCTCCGCAGCGGGCAGGTCCGGAATCGAAGCTGCCGTGGACGTCTTCGCCATCACGATGGCAATTGCGGTCGTCGTGGCCGGGTATGCCTGGCTTGCCCACGTGACTGTCATGCGGAACCGGTCCCGGCATCCGGTGCCGGTGCCGGTCGCGGTGGGATTCCACCTATCGATCGGAGTGATCTTCCTGCTGGGCTTCGCCGCTGGAGCCGCGATCCTGGCGATTCCACCGCTGGGGAGCGGTCCTGCATTCTCGATAGCCGTGCTGATGGGCGGGCTCCTGGTGTGCCTGCCTGCCTCCCTACTCCTCGATCATTCCGACAGGTATCGCGAGAGACGAATCGAGCTCATCGATCGACTTGCCGAACTCGAGAAGTTGCGCATCAGTGAGTGGTCCCTCAGGCGTGCCCTTCGTGACTTCATCTCCCGCCTGGGTGACGACACTTCGATGCAGCCGGTCATCGAGCGGCTAGATGTCATGGAAATGAGTGGGCAGACGCGTTTATCAACCTCGCAGTGGTGGCAGGTCTCCGTAGGCCACCACGGACATTCAGGCGAACAGTTCGAAGCCCAACTCGACCGACAGGTATCCGCTCAGTTTCCCCTGGTCAGTTGGATCGGTGAATCTCGTGCGGTCTTCCAGGCGAGGCTTCGCTTCCCGATCGCCTTGCTTTTGGTCATGATCTTGCTGGTCTGGTTGAACGTAACCATCGTGGAGTCCACATCGGTGGCCCTACCGATCGCTCTGGTCATTGCGTCGGGTGCATACGCCTGGTTCGCTCACCTGCCCTGGCGTCGTTCGGCGACCGTGGCCGTATCGCTCATAGTGGTTTCGTGTTGGGCAGCCGTAGTGGCGGTAATCGGCTCTATCTGGCTGCGATCCCCGGGCTCGACACCCTCGGTGATCGTGATCGCGGCACTCGCGATGACCGGGGCGATCGTTTCCATTCTTCTCGTCACCTGGATCAGTGCCGTGATCTCGGCACGGGAATCGCAGTTGAGTGATATCGAAGTATCGGTAGTCCGTCATAGGGAGGAGTCGGACGCGGTATTCGCCTCACTCGCATCGGTTGTGGCGGCACTCGCAGCAACGCCTCCGCTTTCGGATTCGGCAGCGATGGCGGCATGCGCGACCGGATTGCAGAAGGTGCGTAAGGGGATCGATGCCCAGCACGCACGGCGCATCATCGATTGGACCACCAGCATCGTCTCCACCCCGGGCAACGCGGTGCCAGTACATCTAGCGGCGCGGATCGATGAAGTCGTCCACCCTTGGCGAGCCTTGGCAAACATCACCGTGGTGTGTCCGCGCGCGAGCATCGAGCCGAACGTTGCCGATTCTGTCCTAGCGATCATCGATGAAGCGGTTCGCAACGCATGCCGGCATGGCGAAGCCGAGAACATCGAGATCTCGGTTACGACCGATGGTGGAAGTGGGGATGAAATCGAGAGTCACATAGCGGTCGAGATTCTCGATGATGGCCTGGGTCCCGGTTATGGCACCAGTGGAGTCGCTTTCGAACGTTTCGCAACGGTGGGCACAGGTGGCTTGGAAGTGAACGAGAGAGTCGGGGTGCCCGGTACCCGCGTGCGCGTCCAACTGCCCTGATTAGCCGCTGACCCACAGCCTTCGATGGGGTGCCAGTACCCCTTTTCGGATGATTCCCACGGCTCAGCCGTCGCCTGCTCTACGGTCACCCTCATGCCTGGGGAGAAGATCCTGGTCGTCGACGACGACGACTTCACCCGATTCCTCTTGGTGCGCACCCTGCACGACCTCGGATTCGCCGAGGTGTTCGACGCATCCGCCGCTGCTCAGGCCTTGGACTCAGTTCGGTCCAATCGACCAGATGTCGCGATCCTCGACCTCGATCTCGGGCCCGGTCCGAACGGGATCGATTGCGCCCACGCGCTGCGCAAGATATCGCCCACGATCGCTGTGATCATGTTGTCGTCCTACCAGGACCCGAGGCTCCTGGGCGCGAACCGACCGTTACCCACAGGCGCGATCTACTTGTCCAAGAGGCTCCTCGGTGATGCCGACGTGCTCGGCCAGACCGTTAAGCAGGTAGTGATGAATCCATGCGCTGATCACAAACTCGATCCCAGGCAAATCCTTTTACCGGAGCGAATCAAACTCAGCGATAACCAAATCGAGATCATGCGACTGGTGGCCGAGGGTTACTCCAATGCGGAGATTGCACGTCGAACGTTCGTCACCGAACCGGGTGTCGCGAAGGCGATAGGAAGACTCGTTAAGCAATTGGGCATCGAGTCAGGTCCTGATGCGAACACCCGCGTGCGGATCACGCAGGCCTACTTCTCGATGGTCGGGTTCGGTAAGACCGCTACCTGAGGCGAAACCTCGAACACCACTTCCAAGACTGCTCCATCCGGTGAGACGGAGAGTCGATGCTCGCTGGCTACGTTTCGGAGCAGTTGGGTGCCGAGCCCAGGAGCACCGACCCATTCAGCGCTGCCATTGTCGGTCACGCGCAATGTGATCCGGTTACCTTCCCGCTCTCCTTCCACGTGCACCCGCGTCGCTTGTCCATGATGATGCGCATCCGCCACTGCATTCGTGATCACTTCCAGGACGTCATTGTGGTCGGTAAGGTCTGCCAGCCCGCCTCGCAGATCGAATGTGATCTCCATGAATCCTTTCCAGGCGGCACCTAGCCCGACTAGCGCTTCGTCCAGTCTGGCGAGGGAAATCCCGTCTTCCTTCGTAGCATGTTCGAGAGCACGCACCGCCTCGTTCACGGCGTTTTCCACCGCCGACAAGTCCCCGCGGTCTGCGGCCCGCTCGATCTCCGCTGCGCACACTCGCAGCGTGCTTTGCACCGGGCCGTGAAGCCGGCGAGCCAGAGCCGCCACCTGTCGTGCCTCGGCGAGTTGGGTCGCTTCCTCGTCCAGGATGCCGTTCCGCAGTGAGAGCAGCGTTTCCCGACGTTCACGTTGCAGTGTGGCGATGAAGGAAACCAGGATGAAACCGCCGAGGAGTCCGATCAGGATGGAACCGATTTCGCCGGGAACCTGTGGAGTCAATGGCACGGGAGCGATGCTGAATACCGAGACGGCGACGGCAACCCCGAAGAAGGACAACGCGACTGTGGGCCAGGCGGAAAGCGGGCGCTGATTTACAAAGCGCATCCACCACCATGTGACTACAGCGAGGAGAACGGTGGCAGGCAAACCCCAGATGAGTCCGAAGTTCCGCACTGCCACCGTGGGCACTCCGACACCGACCAAGACGGCCATGACGCCCGGCCAAACCCGAGGTGAGGCGATTGCAGCGCGCAGGGTTTCGCCGATGCGGGGGGTTGCGGCGACGCGCAGCGAGGATTCCCAGAGTTCATGGCTGGAGCGACGTACACCTATGTCCGCTGCGCTGTCGACCGCCTGAACAAGACGACGCAAGCCTGCCGGCGATTGCCCACTGTCCTGAAGCGAGCCCGCGGCACTGCGGATGTGCTGCAGGTGTCGATCGAAGTTGGTGCTGACATCGTCAGGCAATCGCGTCTGACCTTCGGAAATCGCTGAGCGTTGCCGGCTTGACCGTTCCTTCTCCTCCACCAATTCCGCGATCAACGCATCGCGCTCGGTTCGAAAGCGCGAGCGGCCATCGAGGATCAGGGCGACCGCGATGCCCCACGCGATCCCTCCGGTCATCGCGCTCACGGCTCGCAAGGCGAAGGGGATATCGCTTGGGGATCCTGACACGGCATCGGAAATCTGAATTCCCACCGAATAAAGCAAGCCCCCTATCGCGTAGAACAGTAGGAAGGTGGTGAGTGAAACCGGCCGAATATGACGATTTCGGAAGACTGTGAGGTGTCCGAGATACCCGTAAAGGAAAGTGACCAAGACAGTCGCAGCCGAAATCATCGCGATAGTCGGGTATTCACCGGGCTGCACGGTTCGTGCCCCGAGGTTCCCACCGGTCAACACCATCTGGGGGAAGTTGAAGATGCCCCCGAAGATGATCGCCTGCCATGACAGGGAGGCTGGCCCGAGCATCCGCTGCCACCATGGTGCATCTGCGGGATAGACCTCTGATGATTTAGCCGTCATCCCACCTCGCTCCGCACGCAACGGATGAACATTAGGGGCTTTTGCGACGCAAGGTGCGACAACTGGGTGGTCGGCAAGAAGCCCGAAGGCCCGTCGGTAGCATTACCGGGCTCGCTACGCGGGCAGGCCGCCTTAGCTCAGGGGTAGAGCAACGCACTCGTAATGCGTAGGTCCGGGGTTCAAATCCCCGAGGCGGCTCTCAGCCGAAATTTCTGGACAACGACAACTTTCTCCCGAATTCGAGGCAAGGACGCTTCGTTCACCGTGATGATTGCTCGAGGTCAAGGCGTTCGAGGATCCAGGATTGAACAAGCGTTGCCGGTGGCCGGCCATGGATTGATGCTGTGCAGATATCCGTCCAAGTCGTGGAGAGCGATGATCACGATCATGCGTCGAGCGGCCGGGGATCATCCGATGGCTCTTGAGGCGCCCACGTGTGACTTCGGGTGAGGCTCGAATTTCAAGAGAGGAATCGTTTCCTGGACCACGCGGGTAGGCGGAGGGGAATCGTCAGGGCCAGGAGCGCTTGCTGAGCATGGGAGAGCGGGCGGGTGGGCGTCCTGTGTTCCTGAAGGTGATGAGCCGTATTCAAATCATGATGTGGTCGCAGCATGTCTGGATGGACGGGCTTGGGCCATGGGGCGAACTTCGACACTGACAGACCCAAGAAGAGCAACGTGTTCATGGCAACGACAGTAAGTAGGACCGCCATCATCCATTCGCCTCGGCCTGCCCGGCTGGGAGATGACCCCACACAGTTGTTTGCGACGCCATCATCGCTATCAGTGCCCTAAGGAAGCAAGCCTGGAGTATCAAGCTGTACACGATCTCCGGCACGAGGGAGAGGGCAAGCAATCGGCCCTTCCATCCCGTTTGCCAGGCCGATAGGCCACGTTCGATTGAAAAGGCGACGGTCACCAGGACCCAGAACGGCCAGATCACTAGTTGCCCCATCAGAATCGGGATGATGAGTACGCCGATAAGCGACAGGGGCAAGGCTATGGACCCGTAGGCCAAGCCCCATTGCTGCATCCAGTACCTAGCAGTCGAGGGCTGCATTCCGTAGTCGCTGAGATTCTCCAGTGCTCCTCGGTGCCAGCGCAGACGTTGGATCCACAGAGTTCGCAGCGAGGGCATTGTTTCAGTGGTCACCCGGCACACGTGAGGCGAGATGATGTGGGAACCCAGCGTCTTCACGGCCAAAGTGATCTCGTTGTCCTCGGTGATCGAGGATTCCGCGTAGACCGATCCGTACTCTCCTGGCAGAGTGCCGCCGCGATTTACCGCGACTTCCTTCAGCACTGATGCGCGGAAAACAGTGGCAGTACCCGTAAGAACGAAGACCCGACCTCTGCGGGAAGCGATTTGCCGGGCGTACCGGGCGAACTCATTGCGTTGCAATTGGGCAAGGACTCCTCGTCGGCAATCACCCATGAAAACGCCACCGACCGCGCTCAATCCCTGGTCCATATCGAGGATTTGCAACGCATCCTGGATGAACGATGGCGACAGTCGAGTATCGGCATCCATGACCAAGATGAGGTCCTGATTCCCGACGTTTGGAAGCAGGCGTACGAGCCCTTGGTTGAGAGCGCCGGCTTTTCGGCCATGGTTTTCGTGTGTTTGGAAAACCGTGCACCCGGCTCGATGCGCAATTTCCGTAGTTTGATCGGTGCAGTTGTCTGCAATAACGACTATCTGATCGGGGATCCTGATTTGCGCCTGGAGTGCTTGAAGTGTGCTGGGCAGTGTTCCCGCTTCATTATGCGCCGGAATCACTGCGATCAGGTGAGCGGGACGGTCGGTGAGGTGTTCATCCATTACGCGGGTGCTGTCCAGCGGTACAGCGTGATGATTCGATCGACGAAGCAGCGGAAGGACAGCTACTGCCTCCAAGGCGACAGCCCCTGCTAGGACGAGCCCCAAGATGACCGCCGTTGCGATGACCACCGGTGTGCTTGGTGCACCGAAAAAGCTCGATGATTGATCAACCGCGCCAAGCGTCCATGCAAGGAAAGCGAGGGCGAGGAGGCTGAGGGCCGTGGCAATGAGTATCGAGGTCCCCGTAATCAAGTGCGTGTGGCGTTGACGATCGGAACGTGTTTGTGCGCCGTCCGGCACGCAGGCTCCTTCCCGAAAGTCTCAGCGGTTTTCCTTACGTCCCGAGACTGTGGGTCGAAGCTGACTGCCGACAAGGCGCGCAGTGGTCAGTGCACGGCCGAAGTCAACTCTGATTGAGCATGACCACGACAAGTGGCCAAAGTTCTTGCCGACGGATCGACGACACGAGCGTCATCGTCTGCCCCGCCCTTGTTGGCATTGCCTGGACTTGCCGTGCCCGCAGCGCTAGCGGACCAGCGGTTCATGGACCGAAGGTTGATTAGTCGGATCGCCCTGCGATGGCTACGCGGTCGTTTGAGCGGTCCGACTCCATGGCAACACCGCCTTCGGACACCACAGGAGAGACATGAGTAGGGAAAGCACAATGCGTCCCCGCCCTCGATCGAGGCGAGGCAAAGGATTCAGGAAGTCGCACGCTTTCATCTCGTTGGCAACGGCGCTAGGACTCGCACTCGGGGGATTCGTCCTAGCTACGCCTGGCCAGGCCGATGAGGCTGACGGTTCCGGTTTCACTGAAGTCGACCAAAGTAATGAGGTGAAGCCTGAATCGAGTCAAGGATCCTCAGACCCTGAGCGAAGTGAGGAGACTTCACCTCCTGAGGAGCCAGAAGGCGGGGAAAATGTCTGTCCGCCGCTGGATTCGGGGAAGATCGACACACCCGATGGGCCGATGTCGGTGACGGTTCCCAACAGTGAGGTTATGCCTCCGGAGGGAGCGCTCATCTACGAGTACTGCGTGAAGGCTGGCTCGGTTAATCAAGGGCTCGGGCCAAAGACGGTTTCGGTGACACCACCATCAACCACTGTCACGTTCGAGTACCCAGCGGCTGACAAGGAAATCAGCCACTATTCAGTTGCTTGGCGCCTTCCGGCCATGGGCTCACTGAAAATCGTCAAGGAACTGTCGAATCCGGATGATGCACCGGTTTCCCCTGATTTCGCCATCGGGTTCGAGTGCAAAATCGATGGCGACACCACGAAGTCGGGTTCGGTAGATGTTGCTCCGGGCGGGGATGGCGAGATGGTGTCCGGCATTCCTGTTGGTTCGATGTGCGAGATCACGGAAGGAGAGTTGAAGCCGATCGAGGGCTTTTCGTGGGCCGATGTCGTTTACGACCCGCGCTCGGTCAAGATCGAATCCGTCGATGGGACGCATACCGTTGCGGCCAAGAACGAGATCACCGAGCTCGATAGTGAGGGCTCGCTGAGGATCGTCAAGGCACTCTCAAATCCGAACGATGCGAAGGTGCCGGACACCTTTGCGGTCGATTATGAGTGCACGCTCGATATGGAAATCGTGAATTCAGGGTCGATGAACGTAGCTCCGGGGATGATGGGCGAGACGGTTTCGGGTATCCCGACAGGTGCAACCTGCGCGGTCACCGAGCAGAAGTTACCGATGATTTCCGGGTTCACCTGGGCCAATCCCTCGTACGAGCCACGATCGGGCGAAGTCGACATCGAATCCGAAGGAAAGACCTACACGGTCAAGGTCATGAACGAGATATTCAAGGACAATCCGGGAAGGGGTCAGTTGGAGTTGGCGAAGACGCTGACGGGTGGTCCTGAGGGTTACGTCGGCCCGTTCACGCTGGAGTATGTCTGCAGCAAGAAGGGCCAGGATGATGTTTCCGGCTCGCAGATCGTCGATGCCGGATCGTCGGCGGTGATCTCGGATCTGCGTCCGGGATCGAACTGTGTGGTCAGCGAACCTGCTCTGCCGAACCCACCGAATGGGTATTCCTTCGGTGAGCCCACGTTCGAACCGTCGAACTCGGTGAAGATCAAGAGCAAGAAGAAGGTGACCGTGACAACCCAGAACACGCTGATGCGTGATGAGGGGAATCTGCGGATCACCAAGTCATTGACCGGAACGCCTGTGGACTTCGATCCGGAATTCGATGTGTCGTATCTATGCACGTCCGAAGGTGAGGCCGACATCTCAGGTTCTGCGGCGCTCTCCGCTGGCGGGACTGTCGAACTGCCGAGCGAAGGAACGATTCCTGCTGGATACGAGTGCACGGTTACCGAGGGGGCGCTCCCGGCGTTGCCTGCCGGGTATTCCTGGAACGCACCGGAGTATTCGAACAATCAGGAAACCGATCCGGGCAACGTCGTGACGATCGTTAAGAACTTCGTCACCCCGCCGGATCAGGAAGTACCGGTTGATCAGATGGCAACGGTGGACATCGCGAACTCGGCGACGTTCTCCTCGGTTCCGGTGACTCCGGCTTCAGGATCCGGTGCCGGAGCACTGACGGTGAGCAAGACGCTTAGCGGGGCACCTGCAGGATTCGCGGCGTCCTTCTCAGTCGCCTACACCTGCTCGGGAACCACAGGGAGTCTGTCCGGTGCGCTATCCCTCGGAGCAGGTGAGTCCGCCACGGTGTTCAACGTGCCGAATGGATACACCTGCTCAGTCTCCGAGAATGAATTGCCGGCGGCACCGGCAGGGTTCTCCTGGGAAACCCCCGTCGTATCCGGATCGCCTACATCCGCGATCGCCGACAATTCGACGGTGAGCGTCACGGTGGCCAACTCGCTGTCGGCTGATGAAGCGATACCGGTCGAACCGGCGAGCCCGGTGACACCGGCTGCACCAGTCGGGCCCGCGAGCCCGGTGACACCGGAAAGTCCAATCCAGGTGGGTCCGGCCGGCGTACCGACGCTGGTGCCAGCTGGTGGCGGGGCCGCATCGGTGGCCGCGCTCGAGGGTCTGCCGCTGGGGTGGTTCCTCGCGATAGTGATCGCAATGGCACTGGCTATCGCGGGAGCCGCTTACCTCCTGCGTAGTCGCTAGGGGAGCTAGGCGTCGGGGCGCGGGCCGAGAGATCGGTTCGCGCCCCACGTCGTGTCCGGTGGCGCAAACGGCAGTATTGGAGCCGTGTCTGAATCCGAGATCTGCATCCAAGAACGCCTCTATCCGGAATCGACGTGCTTCGGTTGCGGCCAGGCGAACCCCGACGGGTTGCGCATTCGTAGCTTCGATCACGGTGAAGGGGTGATCGCCACTTTCCAGCCCGGACCGCAACACACCAATGGCATGGGTTCGCTGAATGGCGGCATCATCGCGACCCTGCTCGATTGCCACTCCGGAGCCGCCGTCCTATCGACAGCAGCGGAACCGACCGGTGAACTGACGCAATTGTGGGTTACTGCAGGGCTGGAGTTGCGTTACCGGCTTCCGACATTCTTGGAAATGCCGGTGGAGTTGCACGCGA
>Ga0102934_1001376_pt1 | contig 16989 bp, 16 predicted proteins | sample SalPonR2_A_D1_MG_FD_78175 | JGI IMG/M metagenome (GOLD analysis project Ga0102934, IMG submission 78175) | Salt pond soil microbial communities from South San Francisco under conditions of wetland restoration - Salt Pond MetaG R2_A_D1_MG | ecosystem: Environmental > Aquatic > Marine > Intertidal... | reverse complement strand
TCACTATGATGCAAAAAATAATGATTTTACAGTAGATCTAAAGAACTCCAGTATTCATTTTCATAATGGGCATGATGAAAAAAACTGGAAAGTAACCCTTGTAGATACGGGAATAAATACTTTAAAGGGTTGTAGGCTAAAAAGAATTGAAAAATATTTAGATGATAATATTAATATTGTTACTTATGGAGATGGCGTAGCAGATATTAATATCAAAAATTTAATTAATTTTCATAAAAAAAAGAAAAAAATGGTTACTATTACCGGCGTTCATCCCCCTGCAAGATTTGGAGAAATATCTGAAGAAAAAAATGTAGTTAAATCATTTAGAGAAAAACCTCAAACTTCAAAGGGGTTAATAAATGGTGGATTTATTGTATTTGAAAGAGAGTTATTAAAATATTTAACTAACGATGAAAATTGTGATTTTGAAGCTGGTGCTCTTGAAAAACTTTCTCAAAAAGGGGAAGTAGCAGTTTACAAGCATGAAGGATCCTGGCAGTGCATGGATCATGAAAGAGATGTTAAATATTTAAACAATCTCTGGAAAAATAATGAAGCATTCTGGAAGGCTTGGAGATAGTTTGGAAAATTTATTCAATAATATATTTAGAGGAAAAAAGGTTCTTGTTACCGGACATACCGGGTTTAAAGGCTCATGGCTTTCAATATGGTTAAATGAACTGGGGGCAGAGGTTATCGGGTTTGCTCTGGACCCTTATACAGAAAAAGATAATTTTGTAAAAACAGGATTAAAAGATAGAATTATTGATATAAGAGGAGATGTAAGAGATTATAAAAAGCTATTAAAAATAATAAAAGAATATGAACCTGAATTTGTTTTTCATCTGGCAGCTCAATCACTTGTGGGTTATTCCTATACATATCCCAGAGAAACTTATTTAACAAATATTATGGGTACAGTTAATCTTCTGGAAGCAGCAAGAAGAAATAAAAAAGTAAAAGTTTTAATAAATGTTACAAGTGATAAATGCTATCAGAATCGTGAAACGGTTAAGGGGTATGTTGAAAATGATAGACTTGGGGGTTTTGATCCCTATAGTTCCAGTAAAGCATGTTCTGAAATAATAACTGAGGCGTATAGAAATTCTTATTTTAAAAATAACGATAACAATACATCTGTTGCTACAGTTCGTGCCGGAAATGTAATTGGTGGAGGCGATTGGGCAGAGAACAGGTTGATTCCTGATTGTGTAAGGGCTTTAAATAAAAACAGGAAGATTGAAGTGAGAAATCCTGATGCAGTTAGACCGTGGCAATTTGTTCTCGATTCGTTGAGGGGGTATTTGCTTCTTGCAGAAAAATTATATAAAAATCCTCATGAATATAGCGGAGCCTGGAATTTTGGTCCTCTTGAAAATTCAATAATTACAGTTGGTGAACTGGTAGATAAATTTGTTGAAAAGTGGGGAAGTGGAAGCTGGTATGCAACTGGAAAAAGGAAAAAATTTCATGAAGCAAAAATATTAAAATTAAATACAGAAAAATCGAAAAAATATTTAAACTGGATTCCCTTAATAGATATAAATGATGCATTAACTTTTACAGCAAATTGGTATAAAAAAGAAAATATTAGTTATAAATATAATGTAGAACAGGTAACTAAATATCTGGAATTGGAAGGTTAAATTATGTCAAATGGTGAAAAATATCTTATAACCGGAGGGAATGGTTTTATAGGATCACATTTGGTAAATAAACTTATAAAAAGAGGTAAAAATATTCATGTGGTTGTAAAAAACAAAAAATATAATTGGAGATTTGATAATGTAGATAAGATTGAAATTAAATATTTAGATATAACAGATTATTCTGAATTAAAAAAATATGTTGATAAAATTAAACCGGATTATATTTTACATCTTGCAGGTTATGTTAATACATCAAGAACTCTAGAATCATATGAAAAACTGATGGATGTAAATTTTAAAGGTACATATAATTTATTAAAAGCATTGAATAATATCGATTATAAAATTTTTATCAATACGGGTAGCAGTGATGAGTATGGTAACTTAGAAAGCCCCATTAAAGAAAATTATAAAGAAGATCCAGTTTCTCCATATTCACTTTCTAAAACATGTTCTTCCTATTTATGCAAAATGTTTAAAAATATGTTTAACAGGAGAATAGTTAGTGTGCGACCATTTTTAGTTTATGGTCCAAAACAGATTTCAAACATGTTAATTCCAGATTTAATAAGGCACGGTTTAAGTAAAATAGAATTAAATCTAACCAGGGGCTCCCAGACGAAAGATTTTATTTTTGTTGAAGATTTAGTACATGCCTACTTGAAGATTTTAGAAAATTATCAAAAAATAAATAAATACGAGATTTTCAATATTGGTTCAGGATATCAAATATTAATAAAGGATGTAGTGGAAATTGTTGGTACTTATTTTCCAGATGATAAATTCAAACTTGGTGGAAAGGCTTATCGTAAAAATGAACCCATGGAGTTTTTTTCTGATATTCAAAAAATTAAAAAATTAGGATGGGTACCTGAAGAATCCATAGAAACCGGTATCTCCAAAACAGTAATGTGGTGGAAAAATAATTATAAAAGGATTTTTTAATGAAAAAACCATTAATAATTAGCGGGTTACCGGAAGGAGATAGTGGTGTTGGAAGATTAATCGAATATTTAAAAGAAAAAAATGATAATAATTTTTCTATGATATCTGTAAATATAAATTTCAAGAATTCATCAAAAAATAAATTTAATAAATTCATATTGAAAATAATAAATAAAATTGTTAAATTATGTTATAAATTTTTAATTAAGACAAAATTAAGATTTATAAAAGGCAGAAAAATAATTTTAATACATCCACAATCTATTGGTTTTAATACTGCTTTAAAACTTATTAAAAACAATAAAATATTTTATTATGTTATGGATAACAGCTTTTTTTGTATTAGATCATATAATTATATACCAAAGGAGAGAACATCCTGTTTTAGATGCATAGAAAAGGGGTATAATCAAATCAAAAAAAATAAATGTAACCCTTTTCCAAGAGGGAAATTAAAGAATAATTTGAAATTTTTGAATAGGCTGGAAGAAAATAAAAAACAAATTTATTTTTTAGTTCAGAATGAAAATCAAAAAAAAATTGTTATGAAACATTTTAATGATGTTAAATGTGAAGTTATTGGTTTGAGAACCTCAGACATGACAATTCCTCAGGAAGGAACATTCAAAAAACCAATTACTGATTATGATATTGTTTACCATGCAGCTTCTCATTCTGCAAAAGGAATTTTATTTGTTTTGAAAATGAGTAAATATCTGAAAGAGTATAAATTGTTGATTCCTGATTCTATGGAAAATATAAATGAAAGATTAAATGTTAAATTGAATAAAAAAGATTTTTCTAATGTATGTTTTAAAAAAATGCGGTGGGATACAGGATTAAAAAAAAATGTTATGGGGGCTAAGATTGTTTTAAATCCTTCTTTGTGGTCTACTCCTATAGAGGGAGCCTTAATAAAATCACTGGCATATAATGGGATGGTGGCTTCTTTTAATCTTTCTTATTCATTTCCATCAGAAATTCCTGATGAAGTATTATTAAAAATGGATAAGATTTCTTTCAAAAATTCATCGAATATTTTAAGAGAAATTCTGGAAAATAAAGAAATAAGGAAACAATATAGAAAGAAAGCTAAAGAGTGGATTAAAAAATTTATAAAATCTGATAGCATGTATGAAGAATTAAAAAAAATAATTTTTTATAAAAAAATTAATCTAAAATAGGAGAAGACGTGAAATTTCCAGTAAAAAAATTATTAAAGGGAACAGGTATTTATACCATATCCAGATTGTTAACAAATGCTTCTTCATTTTTGTTGTTACCTGTATTTACCAGATTTTTAACAGCTGAACAGTATGGAATACTGGGAGTAGTAAATCCAATCCGGAGGTTTATACCATTATTTTTTATTTTTGGATTATACACAGCACAGATGAGAAATTATGTGGACCTAAAAGATGACAGAAAAAAATTGGGAGAATATTTATTTACTTTAAATAGCTTTTTATGGATAAATAGCATAGTTGTTTTTTTATTTATTATTTCTCCAATAGGACAAAAATTTATTGGATTGTTTATAGATTATAAAAAAGTTCCATTTTATCCATATGTATTTATTACAGTTATAATTGGATTTTTAAATCTTTTTGTTTTGATGGCAACAAATTTCTATAAAACAAAACAGGAGTTCAAAAAAATTGGTATAAATAGTGTTATAAGATTTGCCATCAAAGCTGGATTAGCCTTGGTTTTAATTATATATTTAGATTTTGGGGCTTTGGGTAAATTATTTGGATATTTAGCAGGATCTATTTACATGATAGTAGTTTTTTATTCCAATTATATCAGAAAAATTAATTTCAATTTTAAAACAGATCAATTAATAAATAGTTTTATAATGGGATTTCCAATAGCAATAAATGGAATAATAAGTATAATTTTGAACTTCAGTGATAGAATTATTATGGCCAAATATTTCTCTCTGGATAAAGTCGGTCTATATAGCTTAGCTTATACCGGTGCGATGGTTTTACATCTTTTTATTTTTTCTTTTAGAGATGCATGGCAGCCAATGTTTTATAATTTAATACATTCTTCAAATCAGAGAAAATATATTATTGTAAAAAAAATGATGATTTATTTTCTTGCATTTATTTCTATTGTTAGTTTGACTGGGCAATTGTTCGGTAAAGAGCTAATTTATTTAGTATTACCAAAAAATTATTTTAAAACTTCTGTGTTTTTACCTTATGTATTAGTGGGGATTGTATTTTTTGGAGCATATCACTATTTAGTTAATATACTTATGTATCATAAAGATACCAAATATATTCCATTTTTTACATTTTTTTCAGCAATTTTAAATGTAATAATAAACTATGTTTTTATGCCAATATATGGTCCACTTGTTGCGGCTTATAGTACGATAATATCATTTTTCTTATTATTTTTAATATTACTTATATATATTAATTTAAAATATAAGTCTTATATTTTTAATTATAAAAAAGTATTTTTTATATTTTTTGGAATATTTAATCCTTTGTTGTTTATACTGATTAATCAAGAAATTAGTTTGATGAATGTGATCTTTAAATTAATATACTTATTTTTGTTTTCTGTTATTTTTTATAAAGAAATAACAGAGTTTATTCATAGAATTTTTAAAAATAAAAAAATACTTAATAAGGAGTAAAATATTAAAATATTATATGATCATCAAATTTTTATTCAGCAAAAATTTGGGGGAATATCCAGGTATTTTTATGAATTAATAAAAAATTTTGAAGAAAAAGATAATATAAAAGTTGAATCTTTAATTTTAACTCCTTTTAATAACTATATTAAAGATTTTAAGAAACCAACTATATTCAATAATAATATCCTAACCAGTAAATATAAAATCAGAAAATTAATTAATGAAGTATACAGCTCTTTTAAATTAAAAAAAACTATTTATGATATTTTTCATCCAACATATTATGATCCTTATTTTTTAAAAATAATTGATAATCCCTTCGTTTTAACTGTTTATGATATGATTCATGAAATATATAAAGAAAAATATTTCAAAAAGTATAACAAATTGATCCAAAATAAAAAAAAATTGATAAAAAAAGCAGAAAAAATAATTGCTATATCGGAAAATACAAAAAAAGATATTATAAAATATTACAATATTCCAGAAAAAAAAATTGATGTTGTTTATTTGGGAACTTCCTTATATGAAAATAAATCTAAAAAAATTGATTGGTTACCGGAAAAATATATCCTTTATGTTGGAAGAAGAGGAGGCTATAAAAATTTTAATAAAATGATAAAAGTAATTTATAAAATATTAAAAGAAGAAAATATTTCACTGGTTTGTGCTGGAGGAGGCAAATTTAAAAACAAAGAATTGAAAATGTTTGATGAATTATCTATAAAAGACAATCTATTTCAGATAAATGTAAATGATGAAGAACTAACATATTTATACAAAAATGCTGGATGTCTTGTTTTTCCATCTTTGTATGAAGGTTTTGGGCTCCCGGTAATTGAAGCATTGAAATTAGGCTGCCCGGTAGTTTCCAGTGATAGAGGAAGTTTGCCAGAAATTGGGAAAGAGGCGTGTCTATATTTTGATCCGGAGAAAAGAGATAGTATTTTACATTCTGTAACAAAAGTTTTATTTTCAAGAAAAGAAAGGAAAAATTTAATCAATAAAGGGGAAAAGTTATCAAAAAAATATGATTGGAAAATATGTACCCAAAAAACATTACAAATATACAAAAAAATAATTTAAATATTATATATCTATATTGGAGGACAGCATTATAAGCAATAAAATGATTTAACTTTAAAAATGGAGTAAAATATGAAATTACCAACAATAATTACAAGTTCAGTTATAAGATCCACTAATAAAGGAGAAAGCCATGGTGGTGTTTATGTTATTAATTTAGAAACAAATAAACAAAAACAAGTAATTGATTGGGATGATGAAACTATCGATTGGAGTGGTCGTGGCAAAGAAAGAGGATTAAGAGGTATAGAGTTTTATGACAATAAATTGTATATTGCTGCAAGTGATAAAATTTTTGTCTATGATAAGAATTTTAATATGTTAAATTCTTTTCAAAATAGGTATTTAAAGTATTGTCATGAAATATTTGTGGAAGGTAGTAAAATGTATATAACATCGACAGGATACGATTCTATTTTAGTTTTTGATTTAAAAATAGAGAAATTTATAAAAGGATATTGTTTAAGATATGGTAGTATATTAAAATATGGAAAGATTAGAAAAGCTATTCAAAAATTAATCTATAATTTGAAACCAAATATGTTCATTTATGACCCTACAAAAAATAGAGGACCTAAGTTCAATGACCAATTACATTTTAATAGTGTATATGTAGAAAACGATATTATTTACTGTGCTTCAAGAAGAGATAATAAATTATTTAAAATTAAAAATGATGAACTGTTTATATATGGGAAAATACCTTATTTAACTCATAATGCTATCCCCTATAGAAATGGAATTCTTTTTAATGATACTGCAAAGAATAAAATTTCATATATTAATTTAAAAAATGAAATTATTAACTGTTTTCCAATAATATTTTATGATGAAAATAAACTAAAAAATTCAGATATACCAAATGATTATGCACGCCAAGCATTTGTGAGGGGATTATGTTATAAAGATAATTACATTATTGTGGGTTCTTCGCCTGCTACTATTTCTGTTTATGATATTACAAATAATAAGAAAATTAAAAGTATTAATATTTCAATAGATATAAGAAATTCAATTCATGGTTTAGAAATATGGCCATACTAATTATTATTAATTATTTAGTGAAAAAGAAATAGTTTAATTAGAAAATTGGATTTTAATTTATCCCATAAAAATAACTTTTATTTTAGAAAAGGATGTTATAAATGAAAATTGTATTATATGATTTAAGAGTTTCGGGACATCATCTAAAATATGCTCTTACTTTAATTGAAAATTTAGCTAAAAAAGGGTATGAAATACTTTATATAACCGGTCCAGGAATAAAAAAAAGAGATGAGTTTGAAAAATTAAATTCAATTATAGAGATAAAAGTATACAAACATACAGGGAAAAATAAATTTTTGTATTATTACTTTAAAATAAGAAATTTAATTAAGGCCATGAAAGATGCTAATAAATGGGGAGCTGATATTTTTCATTTATTATATTTTGATTACAATGAAGTACCTTTTTTTATACAGTTTTTAATATCTTCTTTAAATTTTAAAAAAAATGATTTTAAGGTTTTAGCAACTTTACATTGGGTTCATTATTTAAATAATAATAAAAAAAGAAATATCAGATATTATTGGAAAAAATTTAATTTGCTAATTTTTAAAAAAATAATAAGCACTAATAAAATTGAATATTTACTGGTGAATAGTGAAATCGTAAAAAAAATATTAATTGAAAAATTTAATATGTATAAAAGCAAAACAAAAATAAAAAGTATTCCATATCCGACAGATGTTTTTAATAAAAAAGTTAATAGAAAAGAAGCGAGAAAAAAGTTAAATTTGCCAGCTAAATTACCTTTATTTTTATATTTTGGAGGGTTGAGATATGATAAAGGTATTGATCTTTTATTAGATGCGTTAAAATTTACAAATAAAAAGTTTAAATTAATAATTGCAGGAAAAGAGGATTATTTTTCAAGAAAGTTTATTAATTTAATTATCAATAAAAAAAATTTAAAAGAAAAAATTATTAAAAAAATTAAATTTATCCCAAATGAAGAAGTAGGTCTATATTTCCAAAGTATTGATGCAATAATTCTTCCCTATAGAAATAATTTTTTGGGGCAAAGTGGTCCATTATTACAGGCATGTTATGCAAGAAAGCCAATTATTGCATTTAACTCACAAATTATTGGCAGTATAATAAAGAAATATGAAATAGGATTATTAGCAAAAAATAATTCTCCTGAGGATTTGGCATATAAAATAGATTATTATTTAAAAAATAAAAAAAAATTGGATGAAAAATTCGAAAATAATTTATATAATTACTATTTAAAAAACACGAAAGAAAAAATGGTAAAAAAAATAGAAAAAATTTATAAAAAAATTAGGAGATAATTATTAATAATTTAAAAAATAAAAAATATAACAGATTGCTTCTGTCCGTATTTTTATTGTTATTATACAGTTATTCTTTAGAAGCTATATTTTTTAAAATTGTAAATTTAACAATTATTTTTTATTTAATAAGTATACTATTGTTATTTATTTATATTTTTCAAACTGGTTATTTTTTGAAAATAAAAAGTGTTGATTTGTGGATTATAATTTTAATAATTTACTCCCTATCCCATTTTTTTATTCGAAGCTCTTTAGTTAATTCTTTAGATTTTATTATAAAATCATTATCTGTATATTTTTTGGGAAGATATTTATTTCTTGATAAAAAGAATTTTAAATATTTTAAAACAATAATTAATATTTATAGTTGGATAACTATAATATATTTAATTATTAATATATTAAAATTAAGTGCTATAAGTAAAGAATTAATGGGGACACTTAATCATATTGCTTTAGGAGAACTTATAGGTATATTTATTTTAGTAAACTGGTTTTTTTCTATATCCGCAAAATATAAAATAATTCCCTTATTAAATGTGTTTGTAGGTTTTTTTGTATTATTGTTTTTAATTAGTTCAAGAGGAGCCCTTATATCTGTTCTTATAACTTTATTTATTATATATTTTATCAAAACAAATAAAAAGTTTGTTATTGTTTTTATTTTACTTACAATAATATTCTTATACTTTAATTTTTTTACAGTGGAAAATGAATTTATTATGGAATATCCTACACTAAGTAGATTTGCATGGGATAAAATTATAGTTGATGCATCAGTTGTTGGTAATGAAAAATTTTTAGGTAGATTAGGTTTGTATTTAAAAAGCATTTTAGTATTTAAAAGCAATTTAATTTTTGGTGGTGGAATAGGAGTAGTTTATTCACATAATATATTGTTAGAATTTGCATCTGGGTTAGGGGCGATTGGATTATTATTTTTTGTTTTCTGGGTTTTAAATATATTTAAATTGTTTCTAAAGGTTCCTAAAAAAAAATATAATTATCTTCTTTTATCATTATTTTTACAGAGTTTGATTTATAGAATGGCTAGTTTCAATTTTAAGGGATATAAAAGTTTGTTTTTATTTGGAGGAATGCTGGTAACTTACTGTTATTCTTTTAAAAATAAAAAGGTTGTAAAAAAATGAATTTGGCTCCAATTCTATTATTTGTTTATAATAGGCCGATACATACAAAAAGAACAATAAAATCATTGAAACAAAATCAATTATCAAAAAAATCAAATCTTTATATATTTTCTGATGGACCCAAAAATGAAAAAGATATTGTTAAAGTTAAAGAAGTAAGAAAAATAATTAAGAATACTGATGGCTTCAAATCGATTAATATTAAAAGTTTAAAAAAAAATAAAGGACTTGCGAAATCAATTATTAGTGGTGTAAGTAAAATAATAAAAAAAAAGAAAAAAGTTATAGTACTCGAAGATGATTTATTGCTATCTAAAAAATTTTTAAAGTATATGAATGAAGCATTAGATTTTTATAAATTAGAAAAAAAAATATGGTCAATATCAGGTTATACTCCAGATCTAAAAGTTCTTAAAGATCTAAAAGAAGAGGTTTTCTTTTATCCAAGAGCTTCTTCGTGGGGATGGGCTACCTGGAGTGATAGGTGGGATGAAGTTGACTGGAATTTAGATAATTATGAAATATTCAACAATTCTAAAGAAGTTCTTGAATTTGGGAGAATTGGTTATGATATGCCAGTCATGCTTGAAATGCAGAAGCGAGATTTAGTTGATTCCTGGGCCATAAGATGGTGTTATAATCAGTTTAAAAGAAAGAAATTAACTATTTATCCTTATAAGACTTTGGTAAAAAATATTGGAGTGGATAATAGTGGTACTCATGGATTATTTAAAAAAAATGATAGAAGGATATTAGAAGAAGTTAATATTAACTTTACAGATAATATTCAAACAAAAGATGAAATAAATAAATGTTATCGGAGTAATCAAAGTTCTTTATTGATTAATATAATAAAATATCTATTGATAAAAATGAGAATTTACAAAATTATTAAAAATATTTTGTCAAAATTAATAAAATAATTTCTATTTATTTTTATTAGAAAGGATATTATGAAAAAAATTTTACATATTAATACCTCAACTTCAAAAGGTGGAGCAGCTAAGATTGCACGTACAATTCATAAGAAAATTAATTCAAAAATGAAATTTAAAAGTTATTTTGTTTTTGGAAGAGGAAATGATTCTAATTGTGAAAATTCAATGAAATTCACATTACAACCTGAAATTTATCTACATGGATTAATTACAAGATTTTTGGGGATTGAAGGATATGGAAATTATTTTTCAACTCTTAGATTAATAAATTTTATTGAAAAAAGGGATTTCGATATTATTCATTTACATAATTTACATGGATATTATCTAAATATTTTTCAATTTATAAATTATTTAAAACGGAAGAAATTATCAGCAATATGGACTTTTCATGATGGATGGCCAATTACTGGTTCTTGTGCCTATATTAAGGAATGTAAAAAGTGGGAAAATGGCTGTAGACAATGTATGAATAAAAAATGGTATCCCCAAAATTATATAAACAACAGTGAAATTATGTGGAAAAAGAAAAGAAAAGTGTTTTCAAATGGTTGGGATCCAATAATTGTAACTCCATCAAAATGGTTGGCTCAAAATGTAAAAAAATCTTTTTTAAAAAATCATAGAGTAAAAATTATTAACAATGGCATTAATACAGAAATATTTAAAAAATATGATAAAAATGATATTTTTGAAGAATATAATATACCCAAAAATAAAAAGACAATATTATTTATAGCATCTGATTTAAATAATGAGAAAAAAGGTGCTAAATATTTTTTTGATTCATTAAAATATATAGATAAAAAATATAATATTTTGATAGTTGGTAATAAATTGAAAAAATACAATGTGAAAAGTAATATCTATCAGTTGGGATATATTTATGATCAAGAAAAATTAGCTAAACTTTATTCTGCATCTAATATTTATTGCATTACTTCCCTCGATGAAAATTTTCCAACTACAGTTCTTGAATCATTATCATGTGGAACTCCTGTGGTGGGTTTTGATGTTGGAGGAATATCAGAGCAGGTAAATGATGCATGCGGTTTTGTTGTTCCTTCCAAGAATGAAAAAGAATTAGCAAAAAAAATAGAAATTCTAATAAAAAATGATAATTTAAGAAACAAAATGTCAGATAATTGCAGAAAAAAAGCATTAAAAAAATATTCTATAAAAAGAATGCTTAAATCTTATATAAAGTTATATGACTCGATAAAACAAAGAGGTTAGGACATTATGATTTATAAAAAAATTAAAAATTACATCAAATACAATTTCGAAAATCCCTATACAACAGTTGAAAATAAATATAAATGTATTTTTATCCATGTTCCAAAGACAGCAGGTACCAGTATTGCAGAATCTTTATTTGGAAATATAGATCCTAAAATGGGTCATAAGGGACATAAAAGAATCAAACATTATTTTGTCTACAACCAGAAAAAATTTCAAAATTATTTTAAATTTGCATTTGTTAGAAACCCCTGGGATCGATTATATTCAGCGTATAATTATTTAGAGAAAAAAAAAGGAAACAAGAAAGATAAAAAATTTTCTGAGAAATATTTAAATTATGAATCTTTTAAAGATTTTGTTTATAGTTTACAAAAAGAAAGTAAAAAAACAAAAATAATTCTTTCTTTCAATCATTTTTTACCTCAACATTATTTTTTGAAATTAAACAATGAATTAGTAATAGATAAAATTGGCCATTTTGAAAAAATAAACAAAGATTTTAAAGAAATTAAAACAAGATTAGACATAAAAACTAAATTAAAAGAAAAAAGAAAGGTAAAACACAAAAATTATATTGAAGTGTATGACAATAAGATGATTAGAACTGTAGAAAATATTTACAAAGAAGATATCAAATTGTTTGGTTATAATTTTAATGGTTTAGTTTAGAAATATTGGGAGAATTTTAAATGGGTAATAAGCTTTTGGTTTCAATAATTACAGTAAGCTATAATAGTGAGGAATTTATAGAAGATAATATAAATTCTGTATTGAATCAAAATTATGAGAATATTGAACATATTATTGTAGATGGAAATTCAACTGATAGAACCATAGATATTATTAAAAACTATCAAATAAGATATAAAAAAAGTGATAAAGAATTAAAATGGACATCCGAAAAAGATAAAGGGATATATGATGCCATGAATAAGGGAATAGATATGGCATCGGGAGATATAGTTGGAATTCTTAATTCTGATGATTTTTATACAAGCAAAAATTCAATAAAATGCATTATTAATTGTTTTGAAAAAGAAAAAAATCTGGATGGTTGCTATGGAATTATTGAAAAAATATCTTCTTTAGACAAAGAAAAAACGATTCGAATATCAAGAATGGCGGACAGAAAGAATTATTTTTCTAAATTTAAGTATGGATGGCATCCACCACATCAATCAATTTTTGTTAAAAAACATGTTTATATTAAATATGGGAAGTATAATTTAAAATATAAATTAGCAGCAGATTTTGATTTTTTATGCAGGATTTTTGAAAAAAAGAATTTGAGAATTAAATTTATACCTAAAATTATTATTAAAATGAGATTAGGTGGAGAAAGTAATAAAAATATTAGAGCTAATTTAAATGGGTTATATGAATCCTTTTTAGTTTTAAAAGACAATAATATTATTCCATTTTTTATTTTTATTAAACCTTTAAGGAAATTGTTTAGGAATATTAAATATATCTTTAAAAAAAGTTTATAAAGAAAGGGTTGATTGATGATTTCTAAATTAAAATTGTTAAGATTGTATCATTTTAAACATCCAATAAAAAATATTAAAAATTTTCTATTTAGCAAACCAAATAGATTCAATTTTTTAGCTAATATCTATACAAAATTTAAAAAAGTTCCAAGTCCTGAAAAGTGGGTTTTTATTGTTGGATGTTATAATTCAGGAACAACCCTGCTTTTAAGATTACTTGACAATTACAGAGATATAAGCACATTATATGAAGGGGTGTTCAAAACAAGCGAATTAAATACTCCTGAAGAATTAGGATGGACTAGGTTATGGTATAAAGTTTATGAACAAGTCAGATTGTCTAAAAATAATGATGGAATTAATGTTAATAATTTAAAAAAAGATTGGAGTATTTTTCTTAATAATAAGAAAAAAATATTTGTCGAAAAATCAATTGTAAATAGTACCAGAATGGCATGGTTACAGGAGAATTTCAAAAATAGTTATTTTATATTTATCGTTAGAAATGGATATTGTGTTTCTGAGGGTATTAAAAGAAAAGCTCCTAAGGGTGCTTGGGGAATTCAAAAAAAAGATTATCAACCATCTTATCCAATAGAAATGTGTGCTAAACAGTGGATTTATTCAAATAAAATTATAGAAAAAGATTCACGAAATATAAAAAGATTTTTCAAAATCAAATATGAAGATTTATGTGTAAATCCAGAGAAAACTTTGAAAAATATTTATAAATTTCTAAATATACCCAGCGGGAACCAATTTAATAAGGAAAAGAAATGGAATATACATGGGGAAAAATCAGAAATAAAAAATATGAATTATAAGAGTTTTGAAAGTTTAAGTAGTTTTCAGATAAAAAAAATAAATCAAATAGCAGAAAAAATGCTTGGTTATTATGGGTATGATATATTATAAAACTAAAAGAATTCAATGAGATGATAAGTATGAAAAAGATACTTTTGACATTTGATATTGAAGATTGGTTCCAAGTAGAGAATTTAAAAGGAAAAATTAAACGAAGTGATTGGGATTATAAAAAATTAAGAGTGAAAAATAATACCAACAGGATATTAAATTTGTTGGAGCAATATAATCAATCTGCTACTTTTTTTGTTTTGGGCTGGATTGCAGAGAGGATCCCAGAAACTATTGAGAAAATACATGCAAAGGGTCATGAAATAGCATCTCATGGATATGGGCATGATTTAATATATAATCTTTCTAAAAAAGAGTTTAGGAATGATGTAAAGAAATCTAAAAATATTCTTGAAGCTATTATTGGTGAAAATATATATGGATATAGAGCACCCAGTTTTTCAATCACTGAATGGGCGATAGAAATTTTGAAAAAAGAGGGCTTTTTATATGATTCTAGTTTTTTTCCAACTAGTTTTCACGATAGATATTCAAAATTAAAATTATATATTAATAAAGGCCACTACATTCAAAAACTTTACAATGATTTATATGAAATACCGATATCTACTTTCGAATATTTTGGTAAAAAATTTCCAATTGGTGGCGGAGGTTATTTTAGAATATTTCCATATTTTTTGTATAAAAAAATGTTTAGTTTCTCTATTAAACAAAATCACGGCGGAATCTTTTATTTACATCCGTGGGAAATAGATTTTAATCAACCTAAAATAGATAAGTTAAAATTAGGTTATAAATTTAGACATTATTACGGTCAGAAAACATGTTTGACAAAACTTGAAAAATTATTAAAAGATTTTAATTTTTGTAGTATTATTAATGGGATAATTAAAAAGAAAAGTTAATAATTCTATATGAAATAAGACTGATTTTTTATAAAAAATCATTTAATGAAGATAATAATATTATTAGAAATATTAAATATAATTATGAAAAGATATCAGAAAAATATTAAAGAGGTTATAAAATATTTAATATGTTTTATTATCCAGATGGGACGGCTTTTCTGTGGTTTTACTTGAAGCAATTAAATTTTCTCTACCTTTAGTGGCCATGGATGTTGGTGGGGTTTCGAAAGTTGTAATTGATGAATTTAATGGTAAATTAATAGAGAAAGATAATTATGAGAATTTATTAAAGGCAATGTTGGAATTAAGAAATAATGTTAAATTAAAAAAGTTTGGACAGAATTCTCGTAAATTACTTGTTGATAAATATGGGATTAAATCCCAAATTGAAAAATTAAATAGAATGTATGAAACTTTATTTATTAAAAATAATTAATAAATAGTATTGGAGGAGTTATGAAAACAGCACTAATAACGGGGATAACGGGACAGGATGGTTCCTATTTAGCAGAGTTTTTACTGAATAAAGGATATGAAGTTCACGGAATTATTAGGAGAGCATCATCATTTAATACAAAAAGGATTGAGCATTTATACATAGATGAATTAATAGAGGACATGCATAAGGAGAGAAATCTAAACTTTCATCTGCATTATGGAGATATGACAGATTCGAGTAATTTAATAAGAATAATAAAGGAAACCCAGCCTGATGAAATATATAATTTAGCTGCTCAATCACATGTAAAAGTATCGTTTGAAGTTCCTGAATACACTGCAGATGTTGATGCACTTGGAACTTTAAGAATGCTTGAAGCTGTAAGACTACTGGGGATGGAAAATAAAACAAGAATATATCAAGCATCTACTTCTGAATTATACGGTAAAATTCAGGAGATGCCTCAAACAGAAGAAACTCCATTTTATCCGAGAAGTCCCTATGGAGTAGCAAAACTATACGGATACTGGATAACAAAAAATTACAGGGAAGCTTATAACATGTATGCCTGTAACGGAATACTATTTAATCATGAATCAGAAAGAAGAGGGGAAACCTTTGTAACAAGGAAAATAACCCTTGCAGTAGCAAGAATAAAACAGGGAAAGCAAAAGAAACTTTATCTTGGAAACATGAATGCAGAAAGAGACTGGGGATATGCTCCAGATTATATAGAGTGCATGTGGCTAATGATGCAGCAGGAAAAACCGGATGATTTTGTAATAGCAACAGGAGAGATGCATTCAGTTAGAGAGTTTTGCACTTATGCCTTTGAAGAAATTGGAATAGAATTAAAATGGGAAGGTAAAGGTGTTAATGAAAAGGGTATTAACAAAGAAACGGGGGAAATTTTAGTAGAAGTAGACCCAAAATATTTCAGACCTTCAGAAGTAGAACAGTTAAAGGGAGATCCTACGAAGGCAAGAGAAAAACTTGGATGGAATCCCAGGAAAACATCATTTAAGGAACTTGTAAGCAAAATGGTTAGAAGCGATATGAAGTTTGTAAAGAATGAGATTAGAGGGAAAAACACATAGCTTTTTCTGTAATCTGCAATCTGAAAGGGTGTATAATGAAATCTGTTAAAAATCTTGATATCTATAAAAAAGCCCATGATTTAACATTAAGTTTATATAAGCAAACTAAAAATTTTCCTGAAGAAGAAAAGTATGGTTTAGTTTCACAAATAAGAAGAGTAGTT
>Ga0102934_1001373_pt1 | contig 17012 bp, 9 predicted proteins | sample SalPonR2_A_D1_MG_FD_78175 | JGI IMG/M metagenome (GOLD analysis project Ga0102934, IMG submission 78175) | Salt pond soil microbial communities from South San Francisco under conditions of wetland restoration - Salt Pond MetaG R2_A_D1_MG | ecosystem: Environmental > Aquatic > Marine > Intertidal... | reverse complement strand
GCCCTTGCCCTTGCCCGTCGCAATCGCCGGGGCGCCGGGATCGACGATGTAGCCGTTGACCACGGTGTCCACGTCGCCAAGGGCGCCATCGGTCAGCGTGAAGCTGATGGTGTTTCCGGAGACGATGGCGGGGATGGTGAACCAGCCGGGCTCGGTCTCGCCGGGCTTCAGGCCATACTTCCAGTAAACCGTGTCCGGGGCCAGCTCTTCGCCGAAGGACAGTGTCACGTCGATGGAACCGCCGAACGTGACCTGGCTCACCGTGAATTCGAGCACGCCGTAGGGGAAGGCATAGTCTTCCGGGGGCGCCTCGTAGTCGAACAGGCTATTCCAGACGGCATCGTCGATCACCGCCTCGGAGTCCGCCTCGGGCATCACGCTGAGCTGTGTCTGCACACCTTCCTGCGTTTCCAGGCTCATCGCGTCGCCGAGCACGCGGCCGCGACGGAACATCGAGTGGTTAGTGCCGTCGTTGCCGGACCAGACCGTGAAGCTCGCCCGGCCGTCGGGCCGTAGCTTGATCTGCGTCTCGAAGTCCTCGAACTCGTCGGGCATGCCGCCCAGCACGTCGCCGGCTGTTATCGCCTGCGGTGCCGAGAAGGTCGCGCCGCCATCGAAGGTGGCCAGCATGTAGATGTCCACATCGCTGGCTTCTTCGTAGTCGAGGACATTGGTCTGCGTGCCGTAGGCCACGTACATGACATCCGTGTCCTGGCAGTCGGTGGGATCGCCAAGCGCGCAGCCGGGGCCGCTGCCGGGTGTCGGCACGATGCGCGGTTCCTTCGCCGTGAGTCCGGACTCGGCGGTGAACATGGGCGTCAGGTCGAGTGCGTCCGTCCAGGTCGCGCCGGCGTCGATGGAGCGCCTTACCATGAAGTTGTAAGGCGCCTGGTCGTCGAGCAGCTGGAAGCGCGCCAGGTGCGGCACGTAGCTGAAGCCGACCAGGATGGTGTCGCCCCGCATCACGCCGCGATGGGCCAGCGCGTTCTCGATGTAGTTGGCGCCGGTATCGATCGATTCGCCCATCTGGCCGGTGCCCGGCAAGTCGGCGAGTTCGCCCTCGGCCGCGATGTAGCGTGTGCCGCTGAAGTTCATCGCCGGGCCGTGCAGTTCGGCCGTGATGTCGTACAGCGGGTCGCCGCCCGACAGAATGCTGGAACGGCAGCTGCCCACGTCGACCTGAGGCTCGAGGAACTCCGGTGACAGGCCGCCGACCGCGCGGCGCAGCATGATGTCGGATTCGCCGCCCTGGGTGAAGTCGCCCTGCTTGTAGATGAACAGCAGCGGGACTGCGTTTGTCTTTGCGGATTGCACGAGGAAGCGGACCCGGCGCGCGTTCTCCCAGGGCTCGCTGATGATGCAGCCATGCTCGGCCAGCGGCGGCGCGTCGTACCTGAAGCTGTGGTAGCGGATGTACTTGCCCTCTTCCCAGCCCATGGTGCCCTTGGTTTCCTCGTAGGCGATGACCACCTGGTCGTCCACCCGGCCGATGTTGGACCGAGACGCGCCGACATTGCCGAGATCGTAGTCGCCGACGGGGTGCGTCTCGAAATCACGGCCGGAAAGCTGACGCGTGCCGAAGATGTTCTTCGTGATCCGCGTCGGTGTGCTCCAGGCGCCGTTGACGAACTTGAAGCCGTCGAGTCCGCTTTCGTCGTCCTTGATGGCGTCCAGGTGGCTGTACCAGATATCCGTGCCGTTGTTGACGTTCGCGCCCGAGGCGCCCGAGCCGGGGCCTTCCGCCTCGCCCAGCTTCAGGCCGAGCGGGTCTTCCTGCCAGTTCAGCACGAAGCCGTACTTGTTGCCGCGCTGGGCGTCCTGCTTGGCGTCGCGGAGGCCGGTGGTCAGCTGGTCGGTCTTGTAGGCCGCACCTCCCCACGCCGGTTGTGGCTTGAACTGCTTGTTCACGTGGTCCCAGACCAGGCGCGAGGCATACATGCAGCTGTAGGGCACGGTGACGCCGAACAGTTCCGGGTAGACCACGAAGCGCTGTTCGCCGCCCGGGCAGAACTTGCTGTTGAACGTGACCACGATGTTGTTGCCCACGTTGAAGACATTCGGCTTGTCGGAATCGCCGTGGTAGTTGACGGCCTTCGGATCCAGGTCGAGGTTCGGTGCGCCGGTCAGCGGATCGAGCGTCGGCGGGCCCTCCTGCACCACGATGCCGCGCGACGACGAGAGTGCCGCCGTATTGTCGATGTTGAGCTTCTCGCTCCACGTCTCGCCGTTGTCCAGCGAGTACTTGATGACGATGTCGAAGGGCTTGCGCGTGTAGCTGCCCTTGGCGTCCCAGACCTGCGCGTTGTAGTCCAGGCCGACGTCCTGGGCCTCGCCATAGACCGCAAACAGCGTGCCGTCCGGCGTGCGCATGATCTTGACCTTGTTGGTGGCCGCGCCGTCGGAAATTCTTGCCGGGCCCTCCGGCGGTTCAAATTCCATGACGTCGCCGAGAACCGGTCCCGCCATGCCCTGGATGCTGATTACGGCCCACGCGGCCGCCAGCGCCGTGAATGTCGAGCGTTTCATTTTTTCGCCCCCTATTGCGTCCCGGGGCCGACAGCCCTGCCGGCCTCGTAGGTTGGCCGGGACGCTCACGGTAGAAGCTAGGGGGGTTCCGGCGCCCGCAGCGGGGCAAAACTGACGGTCGTCAGTGCCGCAGCGCGTCTTGCCCGGAAAATGTGACGCCGTTCACAATTTTTTCCACCGCGTGCTGGAGCGGAGGCAGCGCCCGGGGATCGAAACGCAGCTCGGTCGCCGTCTCTTCCAGCACCCCGGCTTTCTTGAGGTCGGCGATCACCCGCGCCGCCGTCTCGCTGGAAATCTGGAGCATCGCGGCCATGTCCAGCCGTCGGACCCGGGGGCACGCGCGGGGCGCGGCGAATTTCGCGAGGTAACGCAACAGCTTCAGCACGCGCTCGCGGGAGGACCCGGAGGCGACCGAAAGCATGAACTCGTCGCTTTGCTGGAGCTGCTGATGCCAGCGGCGCTGCACTTCGTACTGGAGGCGCGGGTCCTGCTGCTCGAGCTGCCCGAGCACGTCCGCGGGAATCCGGCAAAGCCGCGCTCTGCTCAGGGTGGTGGCGTTGTGCGCATAGGTGGCCTGGAATAACGCTTCCAGACCGAAGATGTCTCCCGGGCGCAGCAGCCGGACGATACGGCAGAGGCCGCAATCGTCGTACTGCCAGACCTTCAGAAAACCCGACCGGATGGCGAATACAGCGTCCGCCGGCTCGCCTCCCAGCGCGACCGGCGTCCCAGCGGGGAGCAGGTGGTTCCCGAGCTGGCTCAGCTCCGCCCGGTGGCGGCCCGGGTCGAGGATGGCGAAGGGCATGGGCACGGTCAGCTCGCAGGCATGGCAGTCGGTCCGTCCCATCCAGAACCGTTGCACGCAAGACCCGACGGCCGAGGGCTTCATGTCTGTTCGTTTCCCCTTCAATGAACAAATCATAGCAGCGGGCGGTCTTATTGCAGTTAAAATTGCGCACCCGGCGCTCCGTTTGCGGCGCAAACCCGCGAATTGCTGGATCCGTAACGGCTTTCCCGGCGATTACACTCTCGTTCCCTCGAATAGATAACGCTCATCGACAGACGCAGGCGCCTGCTCATGTACAACAAGCTCCTAAAATGGATTCTCCCGGTGCTGGTGCTGATTGCGGCGATCGTGGTCGCCCGCTACATCATTGCCCAGCGGCCGGAGGCGCCGCAGTTCCAGCCGCCCCAGGTGCCCGTCTCGATCGAGGCGATCCGGGTCGAGCCGGAGGACTACCAGGTTTTCGTCCGCAGCGAGGGCACGGTGGAGCCGCGCACGGAGAGCACGCTGATCCCGCAGGTGTCCGGCAAGATCGTCGAGATTTCGCCCACCTTCCGGGAGGGCGGCTTCTTCGAAGAGGGCGACGTGCTGGTCAAGCTGGACCCGCGCGACTACGAGCTGGCCATCGCCAGCGCAGAGGCGCAGGTGGCCCAGGCGCAGTCGGCGCTGGAGCAGGAACTGGCACAGGCCGAGGTGGTGGCCGACGACTGGCGCATGCTGGGCCGGGAAGCCCCGGAGCTGGGCCTGCGCAAGCCCCAGATCGCGGCCGCGCGCGCCACCCTGCTGTCGGCCCAGGCGCAGCTGGAGCGCGCGCGCTTCGACCTGGAGCGCACTCGCATCAAGGCCCCCTATGACGGCCAGGTGCTGGAGAAGAGCGTGGACGTGGGCCAGTTCGTATCGCCGGGCAACGTGCTCGCGCGCGTCTACGCGACGGACTACGTGGAGATTCGCTTGCCGCTGACGAACCGCCAGCTGGAATACGTGGAGCTGCCCGAGCGCTTCCGCGGCGAGACGGCGCAGCGCGGCACGGCCGGTCCGGAAGTCGAGGTCAGGGCCACCATCGGGCGCCGCCAGTGGAGCTGGACGGGCCGGGTGGTGCGCGCCGAGGGCGCGATCGACACGCGCACCCGGCAGCTGTTCGTGGTGGCGCAGGTGGACGACCCCTACGAGCCGGGTGCGGACGGCCAGCCGCCGCTCAGGATCGGCCAGTTCGTGGAAGTCAGCATTGCGGGCCGCACGCTGGAGAACGCTTTCGTGCTGCCGCGCAGCGCCTTGCGCGACACCGACGCGGTGCTGGTGGTGGACGAGGATCAGCGGCTGCATCGCCGCGACATCGAGGTCGCCTGGACCGAGGGTGAGCAGGTGGTGGCGGTCGAGGGCCTGCGGGCCGGCGAGGTGGTCAATGTCACGCCCCTGGCGGTCGCTGCCGACGGCACGCTGGTCAGCGCCACCGTGGACGGCGTCCCGCCGGCCCCGCGTGAGCGGCCCGACGGCGAGCGCGGCGGACAGGCCGCTGCCCGCGGGGAACGCCCATGAAAGGCATGATCGCCTGGTTCGCCCGCAATGACGTGGCGGCGAACCTGCTCATGGTGGCCCTGCTGGCGATCGGCGCCTGGTCGATGACGTCGAAGATCCCGCTGGAGGTGTTCCCGGCCTTCGAGCTGCGCAACGTCATCGTGCGGGTGCCTTTCCCGGGCGCCACGCCCTCCGAAGTCGAGGAGGGCATCACCGTCAAGATCGAGGAGGCGGTGCAGGATCTCGACGGCATCAAGACCCTGCGGTCCACGGCGGTGGAGAACCTCGGCACGGTCGTCATCGAGGTGGAGAACCGGGTGGATCCCCGCGAGCTGATGACCGACGTGAAGGCGCGGGTGGACGCCATTTCCACGTTTCCGGTGGATAGCGAACGGCCCACGGTGTACGTGCCGGAAATCCGCCGCGACGTGATCACGGTGGTGATTTCCGGCGAACTGCCGGAAGCGGAACTGCGCATTCTCGCGGAGCGCCTGCGCGACGAGCTGGTGGATCTCGAGGAGATCACCCAGGTGGAACTCGACGGCGTGCGGCCCTACGAGATCTCCATAGAAATCCCCGAGCAGACGCTGCGCGAGTACGACCTCACCCTGGCGGAGGTGGCCGCCGCCGTCCGCGAAACCTCGCTGGACCTGGCGGCCGGCTCGGTGCGCACCAGTGGCGGCGAAGTACTGATCCGAACGCAGGGCCAGGCCCGCATCGGCCGCGAATTCGAGGACCTGGTGGTGCGTGGCGAAGCCGGGGCGCGGCTCACCATCGGCGACCTGGGCGTGGTGCGGGACAGCTTCAGCGAGAACCCGCTGGAATTTCGCTACAACAATCGCCCGGCGGCTTTTATCGACGTCTACCGGGTGGGCGACCAAAGCGCGCTGGAAGTCGCCGAAGCGGTGCGTGACTACATCGCGGCGCGCCCGGACTGGCTGCCCCCCGCGGTTCAGCTGGATTACTGGCGTGATCGCTCGCGCATCGTCAAGGCTCGGCTCAACACGCTGGTGGACAGCGCCCTGCAGGGCGGCATCCTGATCCTCATTCTGCTGACGCTGTTCCTGCGGCCTGCCGTCGCATTCTGGGTGGTGGTCGGCATCCCGGTCGCTTTCATGGGCGGGATCGCGCTGATGCCCCTGTTCGGCGTGACCTTCAACCTGCTCAGTCTGTTCGCCTTCATCCTGGTGCTGGGCATCGTCGTGGACGACGCCATCGTCACCGGCGAGAACGTGTTTTCGCGCATGCAGCGGGGCGAGAATTCGCTGGACGCCGCCATCAAGGGCACCCAGGCCATCGCCGTGCCGGTGACTTTCGGCATCCTGACCACCGTGGTGGCCTTCGCGCCGCTGCTGATGATCGAGGGCGTGCGCGGCCAGCTGTTCGCCCAGATCCCGCTGATCGTCATCCCGGTGCTGCTGTTCTCGCTGGTGGAGTCCAAGCTCATCCTGCCGGCCCACCTGAAACACGTGCGCGTGCGCGGGGGGGCGGACGAAGGCCCGGTCAGGCGCCTGCAGGCGCGGGTCCAGCGCGGCCTGGAGCGGATCACGCAGGGGGCCTATGCGCCGGTGCTCAGGGCTTCGCTGCGCAACCGCTACCTGGCCGCGATGATCTTCACCGGAATCGCCATCATCCTGTTCAGCGTGGCCATCGGCGGACACCTGCGTTTCGTCTTCTTTCCGCGCATCCAGGCGGAGACGGCCTCGGCGACGGTCACCATGCCGCCGGGCGCGCCCTTCGAGACCACCGCGGCCGCCATCCGGCGCATCGATGCCGAGGCCGAGGCGCTGCGCGACCGCTACCGGGACCCGGAGACGGGCGAGAGCGTCATCAAGGGCATTCTCGCGTCGGTGGGCTCGACCGGCGGCGGGGGCGCGCCGCGGACCGACGTCGGCCGGGTCGTTTTCGAAATCGTGCCGCCGGAGGAGCGCAGCCTCGAGGTGACCAGCTCCGAGCTGGTGCGCGAGTGGCGCCAGGCGATCGGGCCCATCCCCGGCGCGCAGGAGGTCAGTTTCCGCGCCGAGATCGGCCGTGGCGGCGAGCCGCTGGACATACAGATAGCCGGCCCCGATTTCACCGCCCTGCGCAGCCTGTCCGAGCAGGTGCGCGAGCGGCTGGCGACCTATCCCGGCGTGTTCGACATCACCGACAGCTTCGAGGCCGGCAAGGAGGAAATCCGCCTGCAGATCCGGCCCGAAGCCGAACTGCTCGGCATCACCCTGGAAGACCTCGCGCGCCAGGTGCGGCACGCCTTTTTCGGCTTCGAGGCGCAGCGCATCCAGCGCGGGCGCGAGGAGGTGCGGGTCTACGTCCGCTACCCGGAGTCCGAGCGGCGCTCGCTCGAAAACCTCGACTCGATGCGCATCAGGACGCCCTCGGGCGCGGAGGTGCCTTTCAGCGAGGTGGCCAACGCCGAGTACGGCCGCGGCTTCGCCCAGATCCAGCGGGTGGACCGCAACCGCACCATCAACGTGACGGCGGACGTGGAAAAGGACAGCGCGGACATCGAGGCCATCAAGCGCGACCTGCAATCCTTCCTCGAAGAGGCCGTGCGCCCGTGGCCCGGGGTCAGTTTCAGCCTCGAGGGCGAGGCGCGCGAGCAGCGGGAATCCTTTGGCAGCCTGGGCTACGGACTGATGTTCGTCCTGTTCGCCATTTACGCCTTGCTGGCGATCCCCTTCAAGTCCTACCTGCAGCCGCTCATCGTCATGAGCGTGATCCCCTTCGGCGTGGCCGGGGCGATGCTGGGTCACATGATCATGGGCATGAGCCTGACCATCCTGAGCCTGATGGGGATGCTCGCGCTGACCGGCGTGGTGGTGAACGACAGCCTGGTGCTGGTGGATTTCATCAACAAGCGAAGAGCCGAAGGCGTGCCGCTGATGGAGGCGGTCAGCGCCTCCGGGGTGGCCCGCCTGAGGCCGGTGCTGCTCACCTCGCTGACCACCTTCGCCGGCCTGACGCCGCTCATTTTCGAGAAGTCCACCCAGGCGCAGTTCCTGATCCCGATGGCCGTCTCGCTGGGTTTCGGCATCCTGTTCGCCACTTTCATCACCCTGATCCTGGTGCCCTTGAACTACCTGGTGCTGGAGGACCTGCGGCGGCTCGGCCGGCGACTGACCGGCCGGCGCGACGCGCCTGCGGGCGATACCGCGGCTTCACATTCATAGTGGAAATCGCTTAATGGCTTTTTGACCTGAGTCAAACATGACAACCCCCGTACGGCGCAAATTACGGCCGTTCCTAATGAAGAGATTTCTAATTAAGAATTATCTCTATTTGTATCGGGTGCTCCCGGGACCGGGAGCTTGGGGAAAAACCTTTGAAGGGGTTGGTCATGAAAATTTTAGAGCCCGGGCATCCGTTCCGGTGGATCAATGTCTGCATCGTCGCGCTGTTCCTGGCGCTGGGCGGTTGCGAGGGAGATGACGGCGAAGACGGCGCGCCCGGTCCCGCCGGCAGCGACGGCAGCGACGGCATCAGTTGCTGGGACCTGAACGCCAACGGCGTGGCGGACCCGGAGGAAGACGTCAACGGCGACGGCGTCGTGGATGTCGAGGATTGCCAGGCGCCGCCGCAGATCGGCGATGCCGCCAGCCTGCACAAGGCCTTCTTCGAAGACCGCGAGTACACCGGCACCGAGTCCTGCCTGGCCTGTCATGGTGAAATCGGTGACGACATCCTGACCACGGGTCATTTCAAGTGGGAAGGCGTGGCGACCAATCTCGAGGGCTTCGAGAGCGGCATCCACGGCAAGAACGACATCATCAACAACTTCTGCGTCGCGGTGCCGACCAACGAGGGCCGCTGCACGCAATGCCATATCGGTTACGGCTACAAGGACGGCAGCTACGACTTCGGCGATCGCACGAACATCGACTGCTTCGCCTGCCACGACCAGAGCGGCACCTACGTGAAGGCGCCGACCACGGCCGGCCTGCCGGCCGAAAGCGTCGACCTGCAGGTGGTTGCGCAGAGCGTGGGCGAGAACGGGGGCGTGCCGACGCGCGATTCCTGCATCTTCTGCCATGCGGGCGCCGGCGGCGGCGACAACGTCAAGCACGGCGACCTGTCGACCGACCTGGTGGCCACCACGCGCGAGTATGACGTGCACATGGGCACCGACGGGGCCGACCTGAGCTGCGTGGCCTGCCACGAGGTGAAGCGCGACTCCACCGGCGCAGTGATCTCGCACGGCATCGGCGGCATGCCTTACCACTCGGTGGACGAAGGCAACATGAAGCAGTGCACCGATTGCCACGGCGACAGCGCCAACATCCATGCCGGCACCGAAATCGCCGCTACTGTTTCGACCCACGACCGGCTCGCCTGCCAGGTGTGCCATATCCCGGCCGTCGCCCGGAAAATCTCGACCAAGACCGAGTGGTACTGGGAAGACGCCGGCCAGGACATCGATCCGGTTCCGATCGATCCCGATACGGGCCGCGCGACCTACGACAAGAAGAAGGGTTCCTTCGTCTGGGAGACCAATGTCCGGCCCGAGCTGCTCTACTTCAACGGCAAGTGGCAGAAGACGCTCATCAACGAGAACGATCGCTTCCCGCTGGATGAGCCCGCCGTGCTGGGCGCGCCCGTCGGCGATTACACCGATCCGGACGCGATGATCTATCCCTTCAAGAAGCTGATCGGCAACCAGCCGGCGGACGCCAACAACGGCACTATCCTCGTGCCGCACCTGTTCGGCACGGCCGGCGGCCCGAACCCCTACTGGGGCAAGTTCGACTGGGACCTGGCGATTCGCGACGGCGCGAACCGCACCGGCCAGGAGTACACGGGTGAATTCGTGTTCCTGGACACGATCAGTTACTGGTCGGTCAACCACGAGATCGCGCCCAAGGAGATGGCGCTGGGCAACAACGGATGCGGTGATTGCCATGGCGGCGACCAGATCGACTGGGCCGGCCTGGGCTGGACCGCGGACCCGGTGCCCAACGGGCAGCGAGTGGGTGATCTCTAGACGCTGAGAAGCGTTCCCCAGAAAGGCGTCCGCACTCCGGTGCGGGCGCCTTTTTTGTGCATGACGCGGCGCAAGAGAAACTGTCGCGGCTTTTGCTGCACAATATGCGCCTGGATGAGCGGCACAAGTACCGGAGCCGGAAAGCATGAAAAAGAACGCCTACAACCGCGAGGAATTGCTGCAGGCCGGCCACGGCGAGCTGTTCGGCAGCGAGGGCGCGCGCCTGCCGCTGCCGCCGATGCTGATGGTGGACCGGATCACCCGCATCACCTCCGACGGCGGGCCGCACGGCCTGGGCCAGATCGTGGCGGAGCTCGACATCCACCCGGACCTCTGGTTCTTCAAGTGTCACTTTGAATCGGACCCGGTCATGCCGGGGTGCCTCGGACTGGACGCCATGTGGCAGTTGATCGGCTTTTTCCTGTGCTGGAGCGGCGGTCCCGGTCGCGGCCGCGCCCTGGGAGTCGGCGAGGTCAAGTTCACCGGCCAGGTATTGCCCACGGCGCGACTGGTCACCTATCGCCTCGACATGAAGCGGGTGCTGTTGCGCAGGCTTTACATGGGCATTGCGGATGCCACTATGAGCGTCGACGGGCGCGACATCTACAAGGCGACCGACCTGAAGGTCGGGCTGTTCACTTCTACTGATTCTTTCTAGGGAGAGCGCGACATGCGACGCGTGGTAGTCACCGGCTACGGGATCGTCTCGAGTATCGGCAACAACAGGCAGGAGGTTTTGACGGCGCTGCGCGAGGGCCGCTCCGGCGTGCGCTTCAACGAGGAGTACCGGGAGCTTGGTTTTCGCAGTCACGTCTGGGCGCCGGTGGAGGTTCCCCTGGCTGAGCTCATCGACCGCAAGCTGAAGCGTTTCATGTGCGACTCGACCGGTTACGCCTACCTGGCGATGCGGGAGGCGATGGAAATGGCCGGCCTGTCGGACGAGGACGCCTCCGACCCGCGCATCGGGCTGATCGCCGGCACCGGCGGCGCCTCCACCGAGAACGTGTTCCTGACGGCCGACACCGTGCGCAACCGGGGCGCGCGCAAGGTGGGACCGTACATGGTGACGCGCTGCATGTCCTCGGCCATCGCCGCCAACCTCGCCACGGCCTACCGCATCAAGGGCACCAGCTACACCATCAGCTCGGCCTGCGCGACCAGCGCCCACTGCATCGGCAACGGCGCCGAGCTGATCCAGATGGGCAAGCAGGACATGGTGTTCGCCGGCGGCGGCGAGGAGGTCCACTGGGGCAGCTCGGTGATGTTCGACGGCATGGGCGCGCTGTCGTCGCGTTACAACGACACGCCGGAGAAGGCCTCGCGCACCTACGACGCGGACCGCGACGGCTTTGTCATCTCTGGCGGCGGCGGCATGCTGGTGCTGGAAGAGCTGGAGCATGCCCGCGCCCGCGGCGCCGACATCATCTGCGAGCTGGTGGGTTACGGGGCCACCTCGGACGGCGCCGACATGGTGCAGCCTTCCGGGGAGGGTGCGGCGCGCTGCATGCGCCAGGCGCTGGAGGGGCTGGACGAGCCGATCGACTACCTCAACTCGCACGGCACCAGCACGCCCGTCGGCGACATTCGCGAGCTGGAAGCGGTGCGCGAGGTCTTCGGCGAGCAGGCGCCGGCGATCAGCTCCACCAAGTCGCTGGCCGGGCACGCGCTGGGCGCGGCCGGGGTCAACGAGGCCATCCACTGCATCCTGATGATGGAGAACGACTTCATCGCCGCCTCGGCGAACATCGAGCGGCTCGACCCCGCGGCCGAGGACTTCGACATCGTGCGCGAGCGCCGCGACGGGACGGACCTGCGCACCGTGATGTCGAACAGCTTCGGCTTCGGCGGCGCGAACGCGACGCTGGTGTTCAGGAAATAGCGCAACAAATGGGGCCAAGCCCCATTAATTAATAGGGCTTGGCCCCATTTTCCGGCCTATTTTTCAGTCTGGGCGAGCAGCGCCGGCAGCAGCGTCATGTTGGCGAGCAGCGCGGCGGTCATCGCCAGCCCGGTTAGCAGGCCGAACAGGATGGTCGGGATGAAGGCCGACAGGGCCAGCACCGAGAAGCCGAGCACGATGGTCAGCATGGTGTAGTACAGGGCCCGGCCGATGGTGCCGTGGCAGCGTTCCACCGCGTCCCACGCGTCGCCGTCATGCGCGAGTTCCTCGCGGTAGCGGTGGACGTAGTGGATGGTGTTGTCCACGCCGATGCCGACCGTGATAGCCGCGATCGTAACGGTCATCAGGTCCAACGGAATCCGCAGCCAGCCCATCAGCCCCAGCACCAGCGCCGCGGACAGCACGTTGGGCAGTATGCCCAGCACCGCGACCCGCCAGGAGCGGAACAGCACCAGGAACATCAGCATGATCGCGCCGAAGACCACGCCCAGCGTCAGGATCTGCGAGCGGAACAGGCCCTGCAGCATGTTGTTGTAGAGCACCATCATGCCGGTGAGATGCACGTTCTGCGTGCCGTAACCCATCTCCTCGGCGATGTGCTGCTCGATTTCCTTGAGCAGCGCATCGCGGCGCAGATCCGGCGAAGTCTCGTAGATACGGACGCTGAAACGCACTTGTTGCCCGTCGTCCGACAGGTAGGGGTCGAACAGCACCTCTTTGACCGCATCCGGCAGGCGCTGGTAGAAGACCGAGAGGAAAAAGTCCTCGCTCAGCAGCCGCGGCTCGAGGTTGCCGAACATCTCCATGGGCGTGGCGATGGACATCACCTTGCCGGTGGCCTCCAGGGATTCCAGGTAGTCGTGGATGCGCTGCACCTCCGGCAGCCGGGTGGTGTTCATCCAGTAGCTTTTGCTGGCGATGCCGGCGTCCTGCTCGGGAACGTCGAGGAACGCGAACTCGTCCTCGTATTCGTCCTCGTCGTCCGGCGCCTCGGCGGGCGGTTCCGGCGGGGCGTCCACCAGCACGTCCAGCGGCGTGGTGCCGCCCAGCTTCTCGTCGATCAGCCGCATGCCCTGGTGGATCTCGGTGGATTCCTTGAAGTAATCGATGAAGCGGTTCTCGATCGACAGCTGCAAGCTGCCCGCCAGGCCGATGACGCCCAGCACGGCGCTCAGCACGACGATCGCGACCGGTCGCCTGCGGACCAGGCGGGCGAGCCCGCCGGTCACCTTGCCGGTGACGTTGCGCAGCCGGGGCGGCTTGCCGGCGCGCAGCAGCAACAGGGCGGCGGGAAACAGGGTGAAAGACAGCAGAAAGGCAATGCCCAGCCCGATCACCATCATCCAGCCGAAGTCGATCACCGGCCGGATTCCGCTGACCAGCAGCGAGCCGAAGGCCACCATGGTGGTCAGGACGGTATAGAGGCAGGGATAGAACTTGCTGAACACCGTCTCGCGCACCAGCGCGCACTGGTCCCACTCGGGTTGCTGCTCGTGGATCTCGCGATAGCGCACGACCAGGTGAACGCACAGCGCCAGGTTGAGGATCAGCAGCAGCGAGACGAAATTCGAGGACACCACTGTGACCGGCCAGCCGAGCAGTCCCAGCAGTCCGATCATGGCGATGACCGTCGCGGTGCAGGTGGCGACGGGTAGCAGCACCCAGCGCGGCTGGCGGAACGCGGTGAACAGGATCAGGATGATGAAGGCGGTCACGGCGGCGCCGAACACCACCAGGTCGTGGCGGATGAACGAGATCGAGTCCACCGCGATCATCGGCACCCCGCCGAGGTGCAGGCGCGCGCCGTCCCGGAAGCGATCGAGGACCGTCCTCACCTGGGCGATGATCTCGGCCTCGCGTTCGCGCAAAAAGTCGCCGCGGGCGTCCGCGGCTTCTTCCAGGCGGCTCAGTTCCGCCTGCTCCGCTTCGCTGAGACCTTCTTCCTGCGCCTTGATGCGCAACTCGTCGCGCTGTTCTTTCAGCGACAACAGGCGCTCGTCCTGCTCCAGCATCACCCGGATCCCGCTGGTGGTGCCGTCCGGGCTGATCAGCAGGTTGCGATACAGGTCGCTGTCCAGCAGGCGCTTGCAGTCCTGCACCCGGTCGGGACCGTCGCAGGTCAGCGCTTCCGACTCGGTCGGCAATTCGGTGAGGCTGGCGTCCAGCCCCTCCAGCACCGGCACGTCGAGCAGGCTGGTGACTTCCTCGACCTGCTCGATTTCCGCGAGCGCGTCGCGCAGGGCCTCGAGCCGGTCCAGCGAGCGCTCGGTGAACAGCCCGCCTTCCGGCGTATAGGTGACCACGAGGAAATCGTCCGACTCGTAGCGGGCCCGCACGCTGCGGTAGTAGCGCACGGCCTCGTCGTTCTCCATGACCAGCGTTTCCGAGGACGCGTCCAGCTGGAAGCGCGGCGCAAAAACGCCCAGTGCGCCCACCAGCAGCACGGCCGTCAGCAGGGTCGCGAGCGGATGGCTCAGCACCGTCCGTTCATAAACGGAGATCAGGAAGCGCTCCATGCGCCCGGCAAAATCCATGCTCGGTCCTCGGCTGGGAAAACGGGGTCAGTCGGCGCCGGTCGCCGCAGAAGGCTCTTCGAGCGCGGCACGCAACTCGATCAGTTTCTCGATGGCGATGGCCCGGTTCGCCGGTCCGATGCGCAGCATGATCTTCTGTCCGGAGGACAGCGATTCCAGTTCTGGGTCGGCGTAGCGATACAGCACATGGGGACGCTCCAGCGGGATGGGGCCCCTGACGTCCGGCGTGGACAGCAAGTGCGCGATGATCGCCAGCGCCCGCGTGTGGAATTGCCGCCCGGGATAGCCCAGCTCCTCGTACGCCTGTTGCAGCAGCGGATAGTGGCGCCGGTAAGCGGTCGCGAGCGCCGAGGTGTCGACCTGCTCGACCATGCGGAAAATCGGGTCGTAGCGGGCGAAGTTCCTGGGACCCAGCACGGGTGCCTCTTCGCTGCCCCCGGCGAGGAAAGGCCCGCCGACCGGCGGGACCGCGCGGGCCTTGATCCAGACGTTCTCGCCCGCCAGGTTGTCCACGGTGGTCACCAGCTTGCGAATGACCTGTTCTTCCGCCAGGTGCTCTTCGACAAGTTCGGCGCCGGTCGCCCCGGCGAGGACCTCCCGCGCCCGGGCGTCGCTTTCGTCGAGGGCGGGCAGGGGCGGGGATTCGGCCGGAGTAGCGGTCGCGGCTTCCGTGGCGAATTGCGGCTCGGGCTCGGGCTCCGGTGCCGGTTCCAGCGGGTCCGGCGCTTGCGCGCCCGCATCGGGCGCGGCGTCGGGGGGCGGCGCGGGCCTGGCCTGCGGTGGCGGCAGCTCGACTTCCGGCGGCTCGGCCACCTGGCGCGGATACAGCGCAACCGCGATGCCGGCCACGACGACCACGATCACCGCCCATAAAATCCTTTTATCCATCGCCATATTGTACCGCCCGGAACCTGCTTTCAGTCGGTCGCCACCAGCAGGCGCGAATCGAAGCTGCGCGTGCTGCCGTCCTTGGCCTCCAGGCTGACCTCCCAGATGTCCTCGTCGGGGATGCTGGTGCGCTCCAGGCCGGGCAGGGCCCGCTCGTCGTCCACCTGCAGTCCCCACACCCGCACATGGCGCACGCTGCGCACCGGGATGCGCTCGGAATCGAACTTGTCGCGCATTGCGGGTACCACCGATTCATCGGCCCAGCGCGCAAAGCCGCTGTCGCGCATCGCCGCGACACGCTCGGGCATCTGGACATCTGCCGCCTTATTCGTCACTTTTAGGCCCTCCCGGGTCGATCCGAAGCGCTGATTCAGGATTCGACCCCTATGATAGGCCCCGGAATCCCGAATTTCGATCTGCAGGAGAAAACTGTGAAGAAACGCTTAATCATCGCGAGCATCGCCTTGTCGGCACTGGCCCTTGCCGGATGCGCGACCGAACCGGCGCCGCAGGTGGCCGAGGCGACGGCCCCGCCCCCGGACCTGATCTCGCGGGAAGACCTGCTCGGGAACCCGTCCCGCTCTACGGCCCGCCTCAGCCCGGACGGTGAGCATGTCGCATTCCTGGCCCCGCGCGACGGCGTGCTGAACGTGTGGGTGGCGCCGGCGGAAGAGCTGGACGAGGCCTCACCGGTGACCAGCGAAAAGGTGCGTCCCATCCGCAGTTTCTTCTGGTCGCCCGATTCGAGCCAGATCCTTTACATCCAGGACAAGGGCGGCGACGAGGATTTCCTGCTCTACGGCGTGAGCCTGGATGGCGGCGAGACCCGTAACCTGACGCCGTTCGAGAATGTGCGGGTGACGGTCGTGGGGACCAGCACGGACATCGAGGACGAAATCCTCATCGGGCTGAACAACCGCGATCCGCGCTGGCACGACGTGCATCGCCTGAATCTCGAGACCGGCGACATCAGCCTGGTGCGCCAGAATGATGGTTACGCCGGCTTCCTGGCCGACAATTCGCTGGCGCTCAGGGTCGCGGTCAGGCCGCTGCCGGACGGCAGTATGGTCGTCGAGCGCATCGACGAGGACGGCCAGACGCACGAGGTGACCCGCATCCCGGCGGCGGACGCGCTCAGCAGCAACGTCATCGCCATCCCGCAGGGCGCGGATTACGCTTACATGCTGGACTCGCGCGACCGCGACACCAGCGCGCTCGTCAAGCTGGACCTGGCGACCGGCGCCACCGAGCAGATCGCCTCCGGCAGCGGCGCGGACATCGGCGGGCTCATGCTCGATCCGGAGACGCGCGAAGTCGAAGCCTATGCCGTCAATTACCTGCTCAACCGCTGGTACCCGGTCGGGGACGCCGTGCGGGCCGACATCGTTTTCCTGGATCGCGAAGCCGGCGGAGAATGGTCCGTGACCAGCCGCAGCCAGGACGACCGGCACTGGACCGTGGTCGTCGATCGCGTCACCGAGCCGGCCACTTACTGGCTCTACGACCGCGATGCGCGCAGCCTGGAAAAGATGTTCACGACGCGTCCCGAGCTGGAAGACGAGACGCTGGCGCCCATGTACCCGGTGGAAATCACCAGCCGCGACGGCAAGACGCTGGTGAGTTATCTCACCCTCCCGCCGCACAAGGATCCCGACGGCAACGGTGTGCCCGAGGCGCCCGTGCCGATGGTGCTGAACGTGCACGGCGGGCCCTGGGCGCGCGACAATTTCGGTTACCGTGCCGACCACCAGTGGCTGGCCAACCGGGGCTATGCGGTGCTGTCGGTGAACTTCCGCGGCTCCACCGGCTTCGGCAAGGACTTCCTCAACGCCGGCGACCTGCAGTGGGGCCGGAAGATGCACGACGACCTGCTGGACGCCGTCGAGT
>Ga0102934_1001371_pt1 | contig 17012 bp, 14 predicted proteins | sample SalPonR2_A_D1_MG_FD_78175 | JGI IMG/M metagenome (GOLD analysis project Ga0102934, IMG submission 78175) | Salt pond soil microbial communities from South San Francisco under conditions of wetland restoration - Salt Pond MetaG R2_A_D1_MG | ecosystem: Environmental > Aquatic > Marine > Intertidal... | reverse complement strand
TTCAGTGTAATCAAAATCAGCGATTCACGCGCAAAGGTGTATTTGCGTCACAAAGACGGCTTTTACAACAATCAAGGTCTTATGACATGTTAATAAAAAGACAGATCTCCGTTTTATGCACTCATATATGCACATCAATCCATACCGAGATAGCTATTTTCTGTGTAAAGTATATTTTGCTAAAACCTTCTTCCGACTAAATGAGTGGCTGCAACGTGAGACGCCGACGCAAACAAAAAAATATTCTACGCGCCTGTGGCCTTGGGGCGGCAAGGCGTGAAAATTGTCCGCGACTGTCAGATGACAGAATCTCCGGTGGCGACACTGAATCCAAGGTTCCAGTGCCGAGCGCAGAGTCAGGAACATTTACAATTTACGGCGAAGACTGGTGCGGTTGGACGAGCAAGGCAAGACAGCTTCTGAAAGTGCGCAATATTCCGTTTGTTTATCACGTATTGGGAGACGCAAGGCGATCTTTTGCCAGCAAGAACGCAAACAACTGGCGCACAATACCGCTTGTTTTCTACGAGGGTCGATTTTTGGGCGGCTACGAAGCTTTGGAGAAAGCTTTGGAAAAATGAAAAGCATCACTTCACTTTTTTGAATCTTATTCGCACAGCTGAACCGCTTTGAACAGCTTTGGGAATTTCGTCGTGCTGGCAGCATCGGTCGTTTCGTGTTGTGTGCGGACAAACATATGGTCTGGAAACAACGAGCGCAGTTTGCAGAGTCTTTTCAAATGCCTGTCATAGCGTTCCACTATTGGCACTATCGATGCAAACCAGCGTTTGTCGCGTCGAATGTAGACGCAGTTGGTGCGCAAACCGCGCGGCCTGCGCATATGGCGCGCTTCGAAATAGTCAAGCTGGTCTACGTCACACACCTCCATCTGCAGCTGACACTGATGCCAGTAGCCGAGCGGCGCTGGGTCGCCTACTTGAAAAGATCGTTTCTTGGGACACTTTAGTTCGACGAGCCGGCTGCCATCAATGGTGATTCCGTCCGGTGACGCACCACAGCATCTGTTGCTGGCGTGTTGTATGAAGCCAACTTCGACGACGCTCTGTTTTGCATGCTCTTGCATGTACACTCTGCGCGCAAATGGCTCCATTCTTGTGCCGTGTCGGGTCAACTCGTTGCCAGCAAAAGCTGGTACCAGTTTGGCTCGTTCCAACATTGTTTGCTGCGATTGTGCAATTCGCCTCTCGCCAGGCACATAAGGTTCCGCCATGGCAAGCAAACGGCCCACAACACTGGACGTAACGCTGCGGAGAGATCGCTCGTGGAGCCAATCCAACTGCTTCTTAGTGTCGTCAAATGATTGTCGCTCGCTCTGCACGCCGCGACTCATTACAGCCAGACGCTGCGTTTTTTGACCCATGATGCGCAATTGAGCAGCCGGCGGTTGTCTGTCGTTCAGCCATTTGATCACTGCGACTTGTCTGTGCGGATCCAATTGCGACGGCTCTTTGGTAACACTTTGCACTACGTAAGTATCGTAGTCGCATTTGTATTTTTGTTCAAAAAGCAATTCCCGTTGCAATTCGTTTGCTTCGCGCTCTTCTTTCGTCAGTCGACGCCGTTTGGCATTTTTTTTTACTTTGTCAACTTCTTTGCGTTTTTTGGCACTTTTCTTGCCCAACAAATGGCTGAGATTGGTCGACATCTGTGAAAATATGCCGCAAACGCAGTCTGCGAAAGTATTTTTGGCAATTTGGTGCAAAAAAAAAACAAACTTAATTTCGCCTGGTCGGATTATTTGCTTTCTGCACATTTTTTTTGAATGTGCGCTTTTGTAGACAAAAGCAACTTGACTACAACAAAAAATGTCTACCACTAGTTTGCAATTAGCGCGTAAGTGTCTCGACGCAGCAGAGCCTTTGCTTGCTATGATAGTCGATGACGATCCACAGCACACGGGCCAACTGCGCTATCCAAAGAAGTACAAAAATGTCGGTGAAGCTTTGAAGGCGCTGACGGCACTGCTCAAAAAAGTCAACAGCGCCTGTGGCACGTTGAAGAAAAGTTTGAGCGGTTTGCCCCGCTCTGACCAGCGAATTGCACGGGAAACTGACGAAGGCATTTTGATCGATATGATTTTGAAAGCGATTCTGGCGCTCAGCGATGAAGTGCAACGACTAAAAACTTTATCATCAGCTGCGCAACTGGAACAATCGTTTTTCCCGCAGCCAACAAACAAAACAGTTTTGGCTATTAGAAAATTAATTGCGCGACGTGCCGGCGAAGAGGTGTCGTTGTCGGCCTCGGCAAGCTTGCCGTTTCCTATGAACTTTTCTGACGGCAATGCTGCGGAGATCAGTGGTGGAACTGCCAGTGAGGCCAGCATTTCAGAGGCAGTGCAGAGTCAGTCTGTCAGTGTGTCGGACAAATCTGTCACAAAGTCTCTCATGGACAGCGCCCAGGCAAGTCCGACGACTGTCAGCGTTTCGGAAAGTGCAATTGCCGTTGCACAGAAAGACAAACAGAGCATTAAGCCGAAATCAGCGAGCGTTTCAGAGACAGTTCTCAGCGTTTCAACTGCTGATGATCAAAGCGATGAGCCAAAAGAAATTTCGGTAGCAGAAACGACTGTCGACGTTCCGCAAGCAGACAAGCCGGGCAATATCAAATTGTCAGAAACTGTAGTCACCAAGTCTGAAGGTGGCGATGAAAAACAAATGAGATCCGTGTCGGTCGATGACGAGCAAAGTGACGACGACTCGCTCGTGGATGCGGCCGCAGATGCTCTGTTGTCTTTGTCAGACGAGGCTAGTGCCATTTTGTCCGACTTTGTCGAGCAGCAACCTCCAAAAACGCCAGCCGGCGACGACTTTGCCACAATGATGATAGCAGATTTGAGAAAGGCGTTCTCCAGCATGAAAACCCACGCAGAAAAAGACACATTCATTGGACAGTTGTTGGATCGGTTGGAGTTTGGAAGCGCAGATTCGACAGCGGAAAAGCGTCAACAGTTGTCAGAAGAGAACCTTGACGATAAAGATGTTGCAAACGATGCTGCCGGCTACGTCGTCGAAGACGTTTCGCCTTTTGTGAAAAGCATCGATAAAGTCAAGCATGTTCTTGTCAAATGGAAAGGCTATCCGCCGGAGGAAAACACCTGGGAGCCTCGCACAAAAGAGTTGACACGCGCCGCAGTCAAGGGCGACTTTTACAAATCTACCGACACGTCGTACAAAAAGTTCTGTGAACGCATTGGCAAAATGGACGAGTCGAGTGCGAAGCGTAGCGCTAACCGGAAGGCAAAGGCCTGCGCTGCAATTGACAAGGCACATAAGGAACGTCAACATTCTAAAGGTCGAAAAAAAAAGGTCGAGCAACGCAGACAGGAAGAAAGCACAGACGTCACAAACGAGCCGGCGGCCGATACAGGCGATGCTTCAGCGGATCAAGCAAGCCTAGACGCGGAGCGCCAAACTCAAGAAGACGACCAGTCTGTGGAAGCGGTCAGTGAGGTTTCGGTAGCAGAAATCAGCGCAGAGGCAGATATGGACGAAGATGAGCAGTCCTTGGACGAGGTTTCGGTGGTCGAGATCAGCGCAGAGCCAGATGCCCATGAAGACGGTGAGACTGTTGCCGATGTCAGCGAGGTGCCAGCAACCGAAATGAGCGCAGAGCCCGATTCTGGACAGGACGAGCAGCAGTCTGTGGCTGGAGTCAGTGAGGTTTCGGTGGCAGAGATCAGCGCAGAGCCCGATGATACTGAACAGGACGAGCAGTCTGTGGCTGGAGTCAGTGAGGTTTCGGTGGCAGAGATCAGCGCAGAGCCCGATGCTGAACAGGATGAGCAGTCTATGGTCGCAGACAGTGAAGAATCTGTGCAAATAGTCGAACCAAACGATGGCAACACCGAATTTGCGGACATTCCAACGCCCATTATGAGTGAAGACGATGCTTCGGTCAGATCTCAGCGTGCTACGGTTGAAAGTGTTTCACAATGAAGAAAGCTATCTACAATACAATTAGTATGCAGTTTTGCGACCATGAAAAGGTGCAAGGTGCGACAAAAAGAGGTACGACCGGCTCTTCAAAAGTACCAAGACTACAGCAAATTACTGCGGCGTGCTTTTATTTTGGTGCAGTGTATGCGTGATTGTAAAAAACAACTCCATAACACATTTGACAAAACATGGCTCGCAAACGCTTCAATTCAGGACAGTCCAGTAGCAGCAGTAATGCAGGTTCTGGCGCAAACATGCTGACACCACCGCAGTCTTCCGGCAGTCCGAGCCGTTTTGCAGCGTTGCGCAGCGCCGCACAATCCGCTGCGCAGCAAGCTGCTCCAGGAATTATCGAAAGTGCCAGCCAAATTGGTCAACAGGCGCTGCTGGGCGCTGCGCAAGGTCTCACTCCTCAGCAACAACTGGAAATGGCCAAACAGCAGGCTTTGCTGCAGGCGCAGCAAAAAGGTCTATCTTTGGCACAGCAACAACAACAAAAATTTCAGGCCAAAGCTGACGCTGCTGCTTTGGCATCGCAGCAACAACAGCTGCAACAGCAGATGCCTCGCAATCAAGCAGCACAGGCATTTGCACCACAAACTCTTGCGGCAATTGAAGGTGTTTCGGCAAACTTGGATGCTATCAAAGCCGCTTTTCAGGTCCAAGAGTGTGCTGTCGTAACGCAGTTGAGACAAAAAATCGCAGTTCACACTGCCGCTCTGGTCTCGTACTCGCAAATTGAATCAGAAACAACTCAGGTGTTGCAGCGTGCCCAACAACAGCGTCAGCAAATGTCAACGGCGCAGAATTTGACGGCGCAGCAACAGGCCATAGCCGAGTTGGACGTGCAGATTGCACTTATCGAAAAGTTGCTCAAGCGAATCGAAAAGTTGCGCACTCAAGAACAGAGCCAAATCGATGATTCAAAGTCGAAAATCGCAAAAATGTTGGAATCTTCGCCCGGTTTGGGGCAGTTTTGCCCAAGCAGTGACTGAAAAGAAATAAACCGTCTGCCAATAGACATATAGAATCCGACCTGTGACACTTGTTTTTGGTGTGCGCTTCAACAGATCAGAAACAACAAAACAAGCAATCTTTGTACTGTAAAGTCAGCTTGTGGCTATGGATGAGTTTGACGACTCTCAGAGTTTTCAGATACTCGAACCGGACATCGATCAACAATACGTGCCGGAAAAAAGCAAACGAAACGTCGAGCACAACGATGCCAAAAAATCGCCCGATAAGCAACGCTCCGCTGCTCCACGCAACAAACAGAGTGTGACGCCAGATGTTCGTCAGCGTGCACCTGTGCTAATTGTCGAAAGGCAGGTGGCCCCAGCCGAGCCAAAACCAGCTGCAACAGCCGAAAAATCCAAACAGCAGCCATTGTCTGCGCGCATAGTCGACGTAGCGAACGACAGTGTGGCTCGCCGCGCCGCAGAGCAAAATAGCAACTGGTTGCAAGCCAGCAGTAGGCTAATTATTGTGTTGATTCAGTTTTTCAGCATGTCGGTTGCAGTGTTCGTTGCTCTGGTGCTTATCAATCCTCCGTTTGTGCAAGATAACACTTCTGCCTTTTTCGGTTCCGCCACCGGCCCCGTTCGTAGACCAGCAAGTATGCGGAAAGCCGCTGTCATTGCCGGTTTTGCCGGCATTAGCTTTCTTGCTGCACCCTACATCTGGTCAGTGGTGACCAGTCGATTTTTTCCACACGACATGCTGCTCGCTACCGGTCTGCGGCAACCGCCACCAACTAGAAGCAGAAAACGATATTGATTTCGTTGTTCTGCAAGTTAAACCAATGAAGTGGATTGTTACAGACACAATTTCATTTGTGTGGCCTTTTTTTTGCGTGCGGAGTCAAGAGCAGTCAAAAAAAACTTTCAAATATGTTTTTCCAGTGGCTGCGCGATGCATGGGCAATTGGAAAACTTGCCTGGCACTTCGCTCCAGTTTTGTGGCAGCAGGAAGCTTTTTTCCGAAACGACGAAAACGCAGATGTTTTGGTCGATTTGCTTTCGCAGCGCGGCCCATTCTACTTGAAACTTGGCCAGTGGATTGGTCAGAGGCCTGATATAGTGCCACAATCGTTCTGTGATAAGTTGAAAACGCTGCAAACAGAAGCGCCGCATCACAGTTGGCAAGAAACTTGCAGTGTAGTGGACAAAAATATCGACCTGGCCAGCTTTGTCACATTTGTGGACTGTGATGTCAACGGCGAACCACAATGTCTCAGCAGTGGCTCCATTGCGCAAGTTTATCGAATTCGTGTAGCCAGGCGAAAGCTGCAACAATTGCAGGCACACTTTGCGGCAGAAGCTGCCAAAAGCGGCGGTGATCGGGATGTTGAGGAGCAGCCGTTTGACGAAGTTTACTGGGAACCTGTGTCGGCCGGTGAAGCGCATGGCAGCGATAGTGACGTTTTATCCTGCATTCTGAAAGTCTGCCACCCAGACGTCCAAAGTCAGTTTGCGAGCAGCTTGCGCACTGTGACGCAAGTTTACAGTTTTGTGCAGCGCATGAGTCATCATTTGTCCGGACTGCGCCTAATCGACGTGAACGAGTTGTCCAGCGAAATGCTGCGTCAGTGCAATTTGTTGTGGGAAGCGCACAATGGCGCGCGCTTGCGCAGAAATTTTGCCAACAACAGTTATGTGCACGTGCCGCACATCTATTTGGCTACTGCCAACTTTCTAGTCGAAGAGTACGTCGAAGGTGGTCTTTTCTACGATCAAATTGGGCAGGAGGGTGTAGACCCATTCGATTATCACGGCGACGATAAAGCGCGCAAAGAGACGCGTCTTTTGGCCAAACAAATCACAATGGCCGCTTTTTTTCAGATGATAATGTACGACGGTTTTGCACACGGCGATTGTCACAGTGGCAATATCCTTTATCGCCTTACACCAAAGCCGGAGAGGAAGTACCGCGCCGAACTGGAAGACGTTCGTATGCACATGGTAGACGGAAAGCCGCTTCGTGTCTCGCCTGTTACCATAGAGATCTTTTTTCTTGACTTTGGCATAGCGGTGGCCATTGACAAAAACACTCGTGAAGCGATGTTAGAATTGACCATTTCTATCAATGCGAACGATCCACGATTGATGGTGCGTGCTTTCAAACGCATCATGGTCGATCGACGCCTGCAGCCGCGCAAAAAAATGTCAGACTTCGAGGCAGACTGCATAGAAACAAGCCGCCGACTTCAAGAGGACGACTTGCACGGTCAGGGCTCCAAATTTCAGGACCAGATGTTGACTGTGCTCGAAAATTTTCGCATACATCAACTGCGCGTAGAGTCAGCAGCACTGCGCATAATCATTGGCTGGATGCTGATCGACGAAAATGCACCTGTGCACAGTCGCAGCGACAATTTGCCGGACAATACGATACGTTGGGTGATGCACGAAGACGCCCACGACTGCTTCAAATTACACGATCTGGGAGCGGCAGTCATTGCGGCTCGCATCAAGAAAGATCACAATGAGCGGATTTTGATGGAACGCCAAGAAGAGTGTGATACTACAGTCAACGATATGCGACAGCTGTCAGAAAACTTGTTTCGGGCGCCGGACATTGACGCAATGCGCGAGCGACGCAAGGAAAAACAGCAAGCGGCTTTGAACATAGTAGAAGTGCTGGAAGCGACGCTGGATAATCCGCATGATGCAAACTCGTTGGGCAGTGAAAGCGCAGACGAGCGCCGTCCATTGTTGGAAAAAAAAAATAAGAAGCGGCGCCGTCGCGCTGCCGTGTCGCTGAAATAAATTCATGGTGGACGCACAGCAGTATGTTATGACAGATAACGTTTATTGACGTGATACCCTCCAGCGATTGGTGGTGCCAGCGGATCGACTGCCTGATTTTTTTCGCGCTTGAATCGCGTTCAAACGGCGCGCAGCGCACGATTTGCAACCTTTCGGCTTCGCAACCGACTGCGCTTTCGATTTTGCCGTCGAGCGGTGTTGTGGACGTTTGTATTGTGGCAGTGTCATTTTTGTGTTTTGACTGGCTTCTACCTTCACATGAATGTGTGATGCAAAATTACTATAGAATAATTGACAATCGTCAAAAAAATCCATTTGCAAATGTTGTCTTGTTATGCACGCAAATGCACAGTAACAACAGGTATCCCGCTGAGGTGTTGAATGGTTGGCGCAACGTAACTCGCTCGTTCCGCTTCGTCGTTATTGTCAATCGCGTGACGATAGCTGCTCGGATAAAAAACCACAATTGTCATTGGGCACGGGAAAGTTCTTCGGTAACCAGGAAATTGAATGCCTTCGCAAAGAAAATAGATAGTTTTGGCATTTGGCCAAACATATTGACGCCAATACAGGGAGTGCGGTCGTGCCGGCAACAGCATGACACAAAGTGTCTCGCTACACACGGCGCGACAAATCCACGGTTTAATGTCGCTAAAAGGCGGATTGACGAAATTGCGACTGCCCCACGGTACGTCCAATGAAAGTCCGTCCGGCACGTCGTCATTGTGCAGACCAAACAGAGGGCAAGGATCGTGATCGAAACGAAATAGTCGGTCCAAGTCGGCCAACAGATCGGGTGGCGTGGGCACGTCGTCGTTTTTGCTGGTGTGAAAAAAAATGTTCTGCTGTCCGACTCGATTCTCGACAGAAGATACCGGTTGCTGTTCCTCAATCAGGGCCGCCAGCGGCAGTCTCACAGCAGGGAATGATGAGGTCTCCAACTGAAACTCATCAGCGGCATACATAGATTTTGTGATCCACAATGTACAGATGTTGCATTCGCGACGCTGTCGTTTTGCTGGTCAGTAATTGGTGCACTGAAAAAATTCTGCCCGATCAGTCTGTGTCTCGATGCCTCAAATGGTTGCAACAGTACTTCGCTTCCAGTTGACACAGACTTTTGCGCGCCAAACAACAGTCAGTCTCGGACTGACAGACGCGATACAAGCGCAGCTGATTATCGCGGTAGTGAATTTCGCACTTGTTCGGATTCACGTTGCGCAGAAATGTTTCAAACTCCAGGTGTGTCCCGCTCAACACAATGTCGCTCTCTACTACAATATCAATGGGCGAGTCGGTAAAACGATCCTGCCAGGCGGCACTTTCGGTCAACAGCTGCAGCATGCAGTTCATTTTACCTGCCATACCGTGGTGCGGTTTGCGCAATCTGCGCACTTGGGGATGATGCATCGACCATTCAAAGCGCGCAGCATCCCGTCTGTCGAAGCCGTTGACAAATGCCACCATAGACCAAGGCCGATGCGCACGAGTGCGCTTGGCGCCGCCTTGGATCTCTCCGTTGTGCTGTCTGATGCGTCGCGCCCTGTTGTTTGTCATGCCACAATAAATGCCTGCTCGTTTGTTCGAGATGCTCCGCAGCAAATACACACAATAGTGTTGATTTGCCGAAGGCATCGTCAGACGAATTGTCGGCACGTAAAGATGCTGTTCAAACGGTGAGCAAGTCCCGCTATCATCAACGATTTGGCTTTTTTGCTCACAAACATCACCATGTTCCGTTGGTTGGCTCAATTTGCGTTTTTTAGAGATAGGCAGCACTTTGTCACGATAAATCAGCTGTGTCAGACGGTTTTGCTCACTGCAAATGCACTGCTTGAACTCTGTTTCGCTATGCACGGTCAAACAGATGACGCGAGATCCAACGTATACCGGCTCACATAGCGGAGCGCTGTGTTGTGTGGCGACTTTGAGATTTTGAAAATGCTGACCAAACTCTGCTCTTACCAAGTTGTCGCACACTGCATTGGGACTGTCGGCTTCGACTCCAGCGTCGTCACAACTCATATTGTTTTTTGACATGCGAATGCTAGTGATGGATATATTTGCAATTGGATCAGCTTGGCAACGTTTATTACGCACGCATCCGACTTCACTTTGGTATCGGCGAGGCACGTGGCGACGACACTGGGGATCCGCGAGGCGTGACTTTCTTGTGTTTTCGCGACACCATGTGCTCTGGCAACAGATGAGTCATTGGACCGCGCTCCCGTCGCACCAATTCTGCGTCGTGTGACGTCTGGCGTTGGTGTTTTAGCACAGCTGATGGTCTGTCGCACCGAACAGGATCCAGACGCTGCAGTACGTGCTCCGTCTGCAAGTAGTCCTCGATAGCGTCGTAGTTGACGCGAGGTGCGACTGCGTGGCGCGATTCGCGCCAGTCGGCGCGTCTGTCGAACGCTTCTTTTCCACCGCGCGGCTCTGCACCAATACCATTGTCAATGGTGTGATGTTCAAACATGTGTGTGTCGTCTGCGCGCAACGCCTGCCTTCTGGCCTGATCTGCAGCAAACATTGCTTGTTCGCGATCTCTGCCTTTTTCGCTCGCTCTTTGGGCTCGTTCGCCACCCATGCCGCCGCTAATCAGCTGTTCTTGAAAGCCGGTCGCCTCGTGTGTTTCGTCGAGACCAGTGGCGCGGCTGTCAATTTGATTCATAACCATATGGTCGGCCAGTGCTTGTCGATTGGTGTCCAGATCGCGCACGTCGTGCTTTGTGTGCATGGAGTAGTTTTGCAAATCAAGGTCCGTGGCAAAGTTTTGCGCCTGCATGGTGTCGGCCGCAGTTCGCATCGATTTCTCGGCTCTTCCTTGGGCGCGCTCCAGTCGACTTTTGTCGGCTGGTGCTTGCATCTGTTCGACACCTTGTCTGGTGCGCGCATTGTCGCCAAGTGACGCGCTGTCAAATTCTGGTTCGATGCGATTGGCTGCCATTCGTTCGCGCTCCAAGGCACGTTCGTCTGTTTCTTGAGCGCTCTGGCTGACCAATTTGGACTGCGCCAGGTGCGCTGCGCCAGGCTCAACGTCGTCAAAAGCATTTAAACGCTGCAACTGGGATCGCGCTCTGCTCAACAATTGGTTGTCTGCGCCCTGCAGGCGTTGCGAAGATGCCGCGTCGGCCATGTCAGCCGTCCCGACGCGCATCCGCCGTGCCGCTGTGTCAGCCGCCGCTTCAAACTGGCCATCGACATCTGATTCGTCCAACAACGTGGCGCGTGCCGCTCGTTCGCGGCCAGCCTCAACGGTGCTGGCTTCTTTTTTCCGCATGCGAGCGCCCACACGTCCCTCCTGCAAATGTTGGTCGGTCGATAAGCGCCAGCCTGCGCTGCCTGTGTCTTCAAATTTGGACTCATCCAAATGTGGCTTTTGGTGCTCTGTCGCATTGCGCAGCATTCGCTGCTCCAATTGTCTGGTTCGCTCCGCCAGTGCTTGAGCATTGGCGTCGACTTGAGACTTTTCAACCGCCACATTGGTGACGCAGTCCAAATTGAAGCTGGGATCGTCGCCGTCGGCGGCACTGAATCGAACGCGTCGCAGCGCATCTCTGACACGTTCAAAATTGCGATGGGCGCGCTCGCGACCTTTCGCCGCTGTTTTTCCTGCTCTTACATCTTTGGTGCCAATCAGCTGCTGCGTATCGGCGGTGTCGGCCAACAGCAGATCGTCGTCGTAGGCGTTTGCGCGTCGAGCAGCTGTGCGTGCGCGCAACAAAGCCAGCTTTTCTCTGGCACTGGACCGCTCCGATGCCTCGGCCGACGTCTGAGCGCCCAGCAGTCTGCCAGCGTTGCCTGTGTCGACAAAGCGATCCGGATCAACCGATGCTGCCTGGTCACCCACTGTGCCTGCGTGCGCTTTTGCCTCTCGCATGCGCTGACGGCACGACTCGTCCGAACTTTGCGGCGCCTGCAGCTGTCGCTGCGCGGCACTGGCCTGAGCACTGTTGTCAAACATGGCGGGGTCGCCACCGATGGCTAGACGTGAGTGCAGGTCGCTTTGTTGGCGGTTCGCCGCCTCGGCTGCTGCCGCGCGTTGCTTGCCCTTCACTTCTGCCCGCTCCGCGCTGGTATCAATTGCCAAGCCTCCGATTCGCAGCGAATCGTTGTCGCCTGTGGCGCGCGCTGCTTCAAATTTCTGTTTGGCACGCTCGGCCGACAGGTTGGCAGCAGCGCGCGCCCTGGTATCGCGGTCATCCTGTGCAACATCGACACCCATCGGAACGGCAACAGTTGGATCAAATCCTGCTTCTTCGGGCACCAGTTGTATACCGCGTTGCAGAGAGTCGACGCTGCCCTGCTCCAAATGCTGTCGCTCCACTTTCGGTTTCACAATCGTATAGCTTGGCATGCGCTCACTGTGCTGCACCATGTTGTCGTCGTAATCGGCAGAAAATGGCAGCGCTGGTTCGCGCGGGCCCACGTCTTTTTTGAATTTGGCAAGATAACTTTCGTCTTTTGGTGCGCGAATCTGCTGCTGTTCGACCGCGCCGTAATTTTCGCCAGGCATATTTTTGTAGGCCAGCGTATCGTCGCTGGTGATGCGCTGACCAATTGGCTCGGGCTCCATGAAAACGCCAGCGTTGTTCGGCTCTTGCATCGGAATTTCATCGGCCAGATTGTACCGAATCGGCGGTCGATACGAAACTGGTCGATCGGTCCACTGATGCGGATTGATCGGCTTGTGAGGCTTGACATAGTTGCCAGACAGATGTGGATTGTCCCACCGCAATTCCAAGCGCTCCCGATCGCTCAAAAAACGGCCTCCGCCAGGCAAATAGCCTGATGGCGGCTCCGGTATAGGCTGCGGTGCCAACAGACCGCGCTCCTTTCGTGCCATTCGCTGACACTTGTCGCCTTCAAAGTCGACTCCTGTCGTGCGACGAAGAAAAGCGTTTGCTTCGTTGTGCGATACCTCGTATGACGCTGTGCTAGATCTTCCGCCAGACATGCCGACCACATTGTTGCCAAGTAGAGATTTGCTCGCCGCGCCGTTGCCAGCGTCTTTGCGCGGAACGAGGGTTCCGGTGCGTAGCGCTCTGGCACGCTCCAGCGTGGCGTTGCCTTTGTAGCCGTTGGCTTTGGCCTCTGCGATGCGTCGATCGACTTGAGCGCGGACGCGTTCTTCTTTTTCGAGAGCGCACACAACATCGCTGAATGGCAAATTGTCCATTTGAGTGGATAGAATTTTGTTAGCCGCGCTATTGTCTGGTATCTGCCGCTCGTTTCCGACGCGCGACTGAGGCCGGAACAACGAATTCTGACGCCGGTGCAAGTTACGCACATCTTGCAGCGGCACAGCACCGGCCTGTTGCCGCTCCTGACTGTCGCGCTGATTGAAGCGCTGCTGTGCCTTTCTGGTTTGTTGTAGATTTTGCGACAGCAGACGTGTCTGTGGATCTTCGACGTTCAACGAGTCTCGCTGTGTCGCCAATTGTCGCAGATGCGACGGAATCTGACTGCTGTCCACAGTCACTTTTTGCGGCGGCGGGACGCGCTCTAAAGAAGGCTGCCCTGAATCGCACATGCTTTTGTTCAAGTTTGCTTTATATACTGGTTCGATTTATGTTTTTTCACGTTCGAGTCGAGAACAGCGACTCAAATTTCTTTTTGTTCACAACCGTCGCTGATTGTTGTTTGCCGGCCCGCAGCACATGGCAAATGCGAAAATCCTGTATCGATTGACAATCGACGATACTCCACAGGTTGATCGGCTTTTTCGGCACTGGCAATGATGTGACGCATTGCGCTCGTTATGCCGTGATCGATGTACACAACTGTTTTTTCGGCTCGCTGTCGCCACAAAAGAATCGCATCTATGGCCTGCTTGTGGCCTATGATGCGTTTGATATCTTCGTAAAGCTTGTCTGTAACCAAAGGTACTTCGTGACGCTTTATGCAATCTTCAACGGCGCGACGACCATAGGTGCACATCAAACCAGAAAGTGGCGACGTTTCTGGGTGCGGCACAAGCAACAGTACGCATTGTTTCTTGGGGCAGGTCGTGACAAACGGCAAATTGTTCCTTTTTGCTGTCGTTGCCGACTGTTCTGACATCGTTGATAAGTCTGTGGTGTATCGATTTGGCGGCTTTGCAGCTTTGTTCACGATCACTAAATAAAATTGTTTGCAAAATGAAAGCCGTGTCGCAGAGCAAACACGCAATTGCGTCTTTGCACTTTTTTTGGTGACAGCAATTGTAGTAGTCAAAAATCTTTCGACCGCACACAAAATGCAAAACACTGACAACGACATAAACGCAGAGTCGCAGGCAGAAGGTCAAGTGTCGGTACGTGACCAGGTGACGCAAATGCGCGAGAAAAGTATGCTGAGCAACGCAGCCTGCAACGTCGAGCGGATGTCATTTTATCAGCACCGCAACAATCCGATGGCACAGTCTGCAGGCGTGGCTTTGAAGCAAATGCCAGACAAACAGAACTTTTTCCGTCAGCAGCGCGATGTGCGTGCAGAGTATCGCGGTGAAACAGTGCCGATGGAGGGCGCCGATTCAAAAGACAAAGAGACCAACAATCACTCTCGCGAAGTAATTGAAATGCACAAGAAAGCCATTCAGCCGTTGCCCAGCCACATCAAAGCCGATCCGGTGAAACCAACCGGCGATGTTGTGCAGGAGGCAAAGAGCATCGAAGCTAGAGAGTTACGCAGACGCATTATGGAGGCGCGCAAGCAGCAACTGCAGAGCAAGGAGTACACTCGCAAGCCAAATGTATTTGCGCGACCGATCAGCATCAATTGTCGCGAAGCTGAGCGCGAAGAAACCGCCAAAAATCACACTGAAGGCAACGAGGACGCCTACAAAGTTGTCGAACAATTGAACGCCAGCGCTCGGGGCTACGAGGACACAACTGCCAACGGTGCGCAGAAACAGGCCGATAGATTCAACGCTCGTCAACGCGAAGCAGCTGTGGCGGCGCAGCAGATGGCTGCCAAGCAAGAATAAACATTCAAACTATGTTACAGTTGGCTGTTCTTTTATTTTCAGTGTGGTGTGTCGCGTGCCTTTCGCCAAGGGCTTCTCGACAAAAAATTGGACGGTATACTCGGTGTCGATTGCGATTTTTCCAATTTTCGGTCGTCGCGCCGCGGACTAGCACTTAATTTGCTGAAAGACACGCGTGGCGATGTTTGCGACTCTGGAAACACTTCTATAGCAACTTGACGCACTTTGGGAAGCCATTCTGTATCCTGATGCGCATTATTGATCGTTTCTTCGAGCGCTGCAACAAATCGCTCTGTCCGATAAGACTGCTTCTTCACAAATGCACTCAATGCGTCGGCCAGCTGCTTGCTGTTCGGCTTGCAATGTTCTACACCATAGTGTTGCAACAATGCACTTTGCGCCGGCAGACGTTTTCGTTTTGGCAGACGGACCAGTTCGTTGAGCAAGCTGATCGCCTCCAAATCAAATGTGTTGGCTGCTTCGCGAAGGTTTGTCAATTTTTTGGCCATCTCGCAGCGCTGATGCGCAGCGCAATCGCGTGCAGAATCAACATCTCTCAGTGACAGTTTCTCGCTCAACAGTAATATCTCTGTTATCGAATTGCGTTGATTCGTGTTCAGTTGTTTATCTGCAATTTGATCAGAGTCACGGTGTTGTTGCACAAAATCATGATCAACAGGTTCAGACATGATTGGTTTTTTTTTCAGACTTTACCCTTCCATTGAAAATTGTCATGCGTGTTGGACTTTACTGATGTTCTGCAGCCTTTTGGTGTCAAATCTGTTTTGTATGTTTCGGCACTTGAATAAAATAAGTACGGTCGTTCAATCTCTGACTAAACATGTTTATTCTTCCGCTTGTTCCCAAGCTTCGTCCGCAGGCAAAGTTGGTCGCTTTTGATATTGCCAAAATTCACTGCCATCATACTCTGCCCTTTCGAGCCATGCGCCGTCTTGTAGCCAAACGAATCCGTCCAAATGCTGACTTCCATAGCCGTTGTAGTAATACAAATTTATCTTGTTCTTTACAAATTGTTTGAAATCGGTATCGCTTTTGTCGCGCAGCCAAACGACTCGCCACTGCTTTTTATTTTCTTTTTGAAAAGTTATGTCCAAGGCAATCGGTTCGGCACAGCCGTCTAAAATATCAAGTAGTTCATCGGCCATGTTGCACACAGCGCGATCGGCGGACAAGGCAGTCATTGTTGACAAAAAAAATTGTGCTTTTGTGCTGGGTTTATTGTGCTGTGACAAGTCGGCTCCACTCGGAGTCGTTCCAATGGAACAAACGAAGCTTTGGATCGGATTTGTGCCACAAAAAAACTTGCCGCAGTCCGTCTTCGAACGCAACGGATGGACGCCAACCGAGCGCAGTGATTTTTTGCCAGTCGAGCCTGTAACGTTCGTCGTTGAACGGACGATCTTGGTTTGTTTTTACGAAAGCCGTGCCAAGTGTGCAGCCAAATTCTCTGTTGCCCATGCTTACAACTTTTTCGGCTAACTGCGTGATCAACAGTCGATTTTCGCAACCGATGTTGTACGTCTCGCCCACGTGACCTTTTTGTAATACGGTGGCGATGGCTTGCGCAACGTCTGTCACGTACAAAAACGTTCGCTCGTTGCCAGGTTTGCCGTCGACACGCGGCACAAAGCCTCGCAAAGTGCGCTGCACAAATCGCGGCACCACTTTCTCAGGGTGTTGTCGGGGCCCATAAATGTTGTTAGAACGCGTCACCAGGACTGGCAGACCGTACGATTGGTGGTAGGCACGAACATACTGTTCGGCAGCGGCTTTGGAAGCAGCATAAGGATTTGTGGGACTGAGCAGCGAGCGTTCGTTGTGCAGACTGTCTTCCGCCGTTGTGCCGTACACCTCGTCGGTGCTAATGTGCAAAAACCTGTGCAGCTTTTTCTGTGCGTGCAGGGTTCTGGCGCACTCTAGCATGACGTGCGTACCCTCGACGTTGACTTTTGTAAAGTGCAGAGAGTTGCCGAACGAGTTGTCAACGTGCGACTCAGCTGCACAGTGCACTATCGTGCCAATGTCGTACAGTTGCAGTATTTGCATGACTCGATCGTGCTTGCAGATGTCGCCGCGTACAAAAACAAAGCGTTCATTCTGCATAGCCTCGTGCAAGTTGTCTTTGGAGGCGCAGTACGTCAGAACATCAAATCCTATGACTTTAGCTTCCGGCAGTCTATTCAGCAACTCCTCACAAAGATAAGAGCCAATAAATCCTGCAGCGCCAGTGACCAGAACGTTGGGCCGTGTTGTCATCATGTGTCACCTGGTTTGTCGAGCGCCGCCAAATTTGAA
>Ga0102934_1001370_pt1 | contig 17015 bp, 23 predicted proteins | sample SalPonR2_A_D1_MG_FD_78175 | JGI IMG/M metagenome (GOLD analysis project Ga0102934, IMG submission 78175) | Salt pond soil microbial communities from South San Francisco under conditions of wetland restoration - Salt Pond MetaG R2_A_D1_MG | ecosystem: Environmental > Aquatic > Marine > Intertidal... | reverse complement strand
TAAACTTATAGCATTATATATATCTATTATATCTTTAAATATAAATAATATATATAACCTTTTAGTATAGTTTTTGGCAAAAAAGTATAGTTTTTCCTAAATAATTATACATAATCATTTATTACCAGTTAATATTATAATCATCTTATTTAATTTTTATTTTTTAAATCTAGTCTTTGGTTTCAATTTATAAATCATAAAAAAACTAATTAAAATCATTACTATTAATCCTATATAAATAATTATACCTTGATTAACAGGTATTAGTTCACCAAAATATGATGTCGAATTCATAGCAGCATGCATAATAATAGTTAAAAGAATACTTCTTGTTTTGAGTATTAGAAAAACTAAAAAACCTGAAAACATTATAGTTGAAAGTAAGTAAACAAAGAAATTTTTATCACTAAAGGCAAGTTGGTTAATAAAAAACAGAGGTAGATGCCATAATGCCCAAATTATTCCGGTTATTAATGTTGTTTTAATAATTGAAAATCTATCTTGCATTTCATCAAATAATACACCTCTCCAACCAATTTCTTCTAACCCACCAGCAAATATGCTGGATAAAAGTATTAAAGGAAAATTCATCCAAACACTTGATTCAAACGAGATATGACTTAAGTTTTGATAGGATAATAAATGCAAAATTATCATTACTATAAAAGGTAAAACAATAGCATATCCCCACCAAATCGGTGAAACTTTAAACAAAAGTAATCGGGATAAAATATCTTTCTTTTTATTCTCATCATAAATATAAAAAATAAAATAAAAGGCAGTTATTGTAGGTGATCCACCAGCAATAATTTGTAGTATTTGAATAAGAGGATTTGAAAAAGTTAATACTTCATTATTTAACAAAATAATTGTAATTATACTTGGAATATACATCAAAGCAAATGTTATTATTAAAAATGATTGTATCTTGTTTTCTTTTATCATCAATCTTCTCCTTTGTTATGTATTATAGTTTGATTAATTATTAATATTTTCTAACCATTTTAATTCTTTATTATTATTGATTTTCAACTTTTTTGCACCTAAATAATTCATAAAATCAAAAAATGCAGTTTTTAAAGCTGTATTAAATTCATTATCAATTTTAAAATCATTTTCCCACCAACAATTTTTAACTACCAGTTCTTTCTTCTTTTTATTAAAAACTGGTTCAAACCTACCAATGAATTTATCTTTATATAATATTGGTAATACATAATAGCCATACTGTCTTTCTTTTACTGGTTTATAAACCTCCCATACATATTCAAAATCAAATATTCTATTTATAAATTTTCTATCCCATAATATATTATCTAAGGGAGCAATAAAACTGACTCTAGAATTAATATCAACACCATTAATTATTTCTTTCAATAAAGGAAGTTCTTCATTTCTGATATAAATTGGATGTTTTATCTTCTCAACTTTTACTTTTATTAACTCATCTTGTTCAATCAATGATGAAATAGCACTTATTCTTTTATTTTTATTAAAATCTTTTATTCCTAACCATGCACTACCAGATAAATCCCAAAGCATTCCAATAGATCCAATTCTTCTTTTTATATACCATTTATGATAATCTTCTTGACTTTTATTAGGATCTTCTTTATTTAAAAGATTTTCAGATATGTGTTTATCAGTAAAGTCATAAACCTTTCTGGTTCCAACCTTATGCTCTATTATTAACTCTCCCCATTGATACATGCTTTCTAAAGCCGCTCTTGCAGCCCTGGTAGGAGCCCAGGACCAATCAACCTTTTTATCAAAGTCTAAATCAATAGATGATAGAGGACCTTTGTTTTTGATTTCTTTTCTAACTTCAGGAATAACATTTTCAACTAACTCTTCTTTCTTTTGATATTTATTATATGCTTTATCTCTATTTCTTTTAAAATATGGCAAGTCTTCTACTGGAAATATGGACATGTTTTTATCCCAGGCATCTATTAGTTTTCTATCTTTATATAACAACTCTCTTAAATACTTACTTTTGTAGTTTTTAAATCTTGATTGTAATACTAAATGAGGATTTCTTCCAACTTTATTTAATGGATCATATTGAATACAGCCAACCTTTTTTATGTAATTTAAAATATTATCTTTTGATACTTCTTCTTTTGATTTTAATAATTCTTGATGAGCTAATATAAACTGTCTTGCTTGTTTTTTTGAAATTTTTAAAGTACTAACTCTTGCCACCTCCAAATATTACTCAAAAAATTAAAATATATATGAATCCAAATATTATTCCAACTATCCAAATATATAAAGAAATGAATTTAAATGTTGTTGACCATGAACAAAAGGTCGCTAATTTTATATTTTTTTCAGGATATTGATTTATTAATAGTATGATTAATGTGTTTTCAATTACATCAAATACTGCTCTTGAATATGAAAAAAATATTAAAAGATAATAATAAAATGTTTCTGTTAAAACTTGATTACTTATAGCTACCATGATAATTAAAAAACAAATTATAAAGAAATAATCTACTATAAGATATTGCTTATATGCTTTCATTCCTGGATTACCAATATTTTTAAAAGTATCATAAACAATATTACTATCATATCTAAATCTCATATCTAATAATTGAAAGGTCTTATCATACTTTTGAATACCTGGTATTCCATGATCAGTACTATACATTAAGTATAGAGAAAATATGAAACCAACCACTGCTAAAGATAATATAACAAGATTCATTTTTTCCTCCTTTTAAAATTCAATTGATAATCATATCTTTACATTGAATATTATTTTCAACTATCGGTTTATTATAATTCTTTAAGAAGTATCCTTTATCTATATTAGTTATTCTAAAGCCTACTTTTTGATATAAGTTTAGTTGATATAATTAAATTAACAGTAAAAATCTTAATTATCTATTATTTAATTTCTTTTTTTACTTTCTTCAATTTTCCATAATAATTCTATTCTGTTTACATGGCTTAATATATCGGTGGGAGAATTTACTTCTAAATAGTTTAAATTATAACTTTTAGAACTATAACCATAAGCAGCATATATCTTCACTATATTATTTTTTTCGGCTGCTAAAAGGTCTGAATATGAATCACCTATTAGAATAGCTTTATTAGTTTCATACTCTTTTAATAATTTTTTTACTATTAACCCCTTGTCATTTATACTTTTATTACTATGTACTTCATTAAAATATCTTTTTATCTCTTGAGATTCCAAGACTAAATTTATGTATTCTATACTTGCATTTGAACAAATTACTAATTTATGATTTCTATTGTTAAGTTCATCTAATATATCTTTTATTCCTGGATATAATTTGCCTTTTTTGGGAATTAGCGCTTTTTCATACTTCAATGCTAATTTTGATAATTCATCAATTTCTTTTTTGTTTCCCTCAGGAAAAAGACTTTTACAAATCTGAGTTGTCATTTCACCAAAATGATTACTAATTATATCTTCTGCTGGAATATCTAGTTCCATTTTTGAGAAAGCTTTTTTTATTGCAGCAATAGTTACATCTTCAGTTGTAAATAATGTCCCATCTAGATCAAATATAATAAGTTTATTATTCAATTTTATCACCCAATTATTTATATTATTTTGACTTTTTATCATACCAATCTAAGGCAAGCTTTTCATGTTTTTTTATAAAGTCATTTTTTCCATCCATATAGGATTCTATATCATTTGGGTATTGATCTGCTAATTTTTCTTTTAAGTTTCCATATTCTTTTGCTATTTCATTATGTTCTCTTAGATATTCTCTAAATGCCATATGTCTTTTTGCCTGACTACTATCTTTTTCAAAAACATGTACATGGTGAGATCTACCATCTTTACCCTTTCTAAAGTATCTTCTTTTAGAAATGCCATATTCACCCATTGGTTCATAGCCTATCTTAATCATTTCTTCATTAAACTTATCAACCTTTTTTATATCTTTTACTAATGGCATAATATCTATTATAGGTTTTGCATTTAATCCTTTAACAGAAGTGCTACCAATATGATGAATCTCAACAAGTTCTTCTTTAAATATATCTTTTATTAATTTAGCCTCTTTTTCATACATTTTTATCCACTTTGGATCATAATTGTTTACAACTACTCTCATAGAATCACCTTAATGGTTAATTTTTGAAGTTATAATAAACAGTTTTTATTTATTATTTTTTACTAAACTATTTATTTCTTTTATTACTAACTCTGGTTGGTCTAAATGAATATAATGTCCACTCCTTTTAGCAATGATAATTTTAAAATCATCAGATAAATCATTTAAACCATATTGTAGTTGATGTTCCAAATTTAACATTTCCTTTTCAGGCCATTTATCACCATAACAGTCAGGTAATCCCCTACTTATTACTGTTAATGGAAATTCAAACTTCCTTTTATACTTAATAATTTCTTCATATGTTTTTATTTTATCAATTTTTTCATTATTTAATTCTGGATTTTTATAATATTGCTCCATTTTTTGTTCTAAATTATTATTTAAAATATTTAAAAACTGTTTTTCTTTGTATTCTACTGCAGGATCTATTAAAACAATTCCTTTTATTATATTATCATTTTTATTTATACTGGCAAATAATCTAGTAATTATACTTCCAAAAGAATGTGCCACTAAAATAAATGGGGGTATAACAGGGACTTTTTGTAATAGTTTATTATAATCTAGTAGTAATTCTAATCCACTTTTAACATTTATCCCACCATTACTTTTACCTAGTCCAACTCTATCATAAGATAGTGTTGAATAATTTTTTGAAAGTTCATTTTGAATATTTTCAAATGTTTTACTACTGTCACCTAAACCGGCTTCAAACAAAACTGTTGGATAATGGTGATTGTTATTGAATTTACAGAAAATATTATTATCATATATGTTATAATATTTTTCTTGTAGTTTATCTTCTGGCATTATTTGCCTCCTTATTAAAATAAATATATCGTTGATAACTGTTTGATTAATATGATAAATTATTTAGGTTGAATTCTATTAGCAAGATTTCTAGAATCATAAAGTAACCATCCACCAATTATAATTTTAAATATTTCAGCTATAAGTTTTGGTAAATAATTAAACAAAGGACGACTAGGATAACTTAAATATTCAAATAAATATCGAAATAAATTAGGTATTGTTATTGAAAGTAGTATTATACCAATTACTGAAAATGCAACAATCTGTAATTTCTTATAATCATCTAATTTCATAGAAAGTTCAATATCTCGATTTATTATACTATTTGAGATAATATTAGATTTAAACCATAATAATAGAGAGATAACTAGTTTTATTAATAGAGCAGAAATAGTTCCAAAAATGATATAGCCACCAATTTCTGAAGTTGAGTTGACAATCCAAAATACCTGACGATAACTTTCATTAATAAAATCAATAAAAATATAGATCGCCATTATTTTTAAAGCTATATTAGCAATTCCTCTCATTTGAAACATCTCCTTATTAAAGATTCAATTTAATTATCTATTTTATATATTAATATTCTATGAGCTCTTTTAGCAGTTTTAAAATAATTAGCTATTTTAAATATTATTTTATTTGTTAAACTTAATTTATCTAATAATTTATTATCTGTGAAAAATACTTCCTTTTTAAATTTAATACCAACACTTATCTTTTCTAATTCTTTTGGATTATCTATACCCCAATTGATATTAGCTTTTGTTTTTTTAATTGAAGGATGTTTGTTTGCATTTTTTGCTGTTAAAATGCTATAGGCATCAAAAATCAATGTAAAACTACCAAGTTTTTCTTTAAGCTTAATTAAGAGTTCATTTATCTCTTCATATTTTAAATACATAAATAAGCCTTCTGCAATTATAATATAATTTTCTTTATCTTTTGGTATTTTATCTATCCAGCTGTATTCTGTAACAGAAGATCCAATCATATGATAGTTAGAACTTTCTTCAAAAAATATCTTTTTTAGATCAATAACTTCTTTAAAATCAAGATCATACCAATCAACTGTTTTATTATTAACCCGTTTATATCTACTATCTAGACCACAACCTAAATGGAAAGCTACACAATCTTTATTATAATTTAAAAAGTTCTTAACATAATCATCCATTAACTTAGCTCTAATAGCCAACATTATGTTTGTTTTTGTAGGAATATTTAATGAACTAAAATCATAATCAATTTGTTTATATATTTTCAATGCACTTTCATCATAAATTATTGGATTATCTTTTTTGCTTTCTAAAGCTTTTGCAACTAATGGAATAATTAAGGTCTCTTTTTCTTTACTCAATTTAATCTTTTCCATTTTTCTCTCTCCATTCAAGAAACTTTTATTTAAGACATTGTTATTTGATTTTACTGTTTATTATATTAATTAATATTTTTTAAAAATCAATTTCCATAAAGATATTATTAGTCTAATAAACTGAATTGCAATAGCAATAACCCAAAGTATTGCTAAATCAGGAGTATACATATAGATAGTTTGAAAACTAATATCTAAGTTTAATAAATTACGTAAGATAAACATAATTCCTAATAAAAAGAATAATCCTAATAATAGTGATTTTATTGATTCTTTTATCCATTGTTTTTTGGTTTTGTTTTCTTTCAATAACTTTCTTATATCCCAAACATCTTTAAGAGTAAGTAGTAATAAAATAGCTGCTGCTATTCTTAAAACCAATATATATGGAAAATGATTAAATCCATTTTGGTTTGTTATTACTTTAAATAAATTATCATTTATATCATTAAACATATAATTTTTATTCAAGATATAGACAAATCCACTATTTTTTTCTGGTATTAAGGTGATTTGGCTGTTAAAACCAGGTAGACTTCCACTATGTTCGACTACTTTTTGTCCATTATTATTCTTTATATACCATCCCATTGCATAATTACTATCTCCAATAGTTGTTCTCATTGCTTCAAGAGATTCTTTAGATAAAATATCTGGATTACCTTTTATTAAAAATGATAGATATTTATTCATATCCTCTAAGTTAGATAATATATATCCAGAAGGAATGTCATATTTAACAACTTCTCTATTCTTTTCTATTGAAAATCCAAAGAAGTTAGTATATCCAATAACCTCTTGATCTATTATCTGTTGATAATCAGCTGTTGTAGAATTCATCTCAAGTGGCTTGAAAATATTGTCTCTAATATATGTAGAGTATGACTTCCCACTTACTTCTTCGATTAGTAATCCTAATATGTTATAGTTGTCATTAAAATAGTGAAACTCCTGCATATCATCTATTTTGATTTCTTTATTAGATAACTGAGTAATTCTTTCTCTTAAAGAACTATCATTAGAAGTTTCAGGTAATGAATTTGAATGAAATAATCCACTTCTATGGTTCAATAATTTCTGTACAGTAATATCATTTCCATCTTTTAGATTATTTAATTTAAAATATGGAATGTGTTTTTGTATAGGATCATTTAAAGATACAAGATTTTTTTCTACTAACTGCATAACACCTAAAGCGGTAATTGATTTTGATAAAGAACCGATAAACATGGGATCAGTAGTTTGTAACTTTTTTTTACCATTTACTATCCCTTTAGATTTTTTATAAATTAATTCATTATCTTTAATTAATCCTACTGAAATCCCCGGTATATTTGAACTTTCCATATGTTTTTCTAATAAGCTATCAATTAAATTTACGTCTTGCGCATACGTAATGGTAAAACTTGTTGTCATTATTAATAAAACTGTTATTATAATTATTTTTTTATTCATTTTATCACTCTTTCATCTTTGATTATTTACTATTTATCATTATTAATTGTACTTCAATTTAATAAGCATATTCATTTTATAATAATATGTAATAATTTTCCACATCTGAGAGGAAATAATATTGAGATAGTTAATTATTTCACTTGAGATTAAAAAAATATATTTTTAATATTATTTTATTCTTATCAATATATTATATCCATATCAGGTTTTTCTGTGCAGTAATAATGTATCCAGATATAGATATGTTGAAAAACGGAAACAATGAAAGCAGGCAGAGATGCATTATATAAGGCTATTGCATATAATAATAAAAATGCATATAAGTACATAGCATTACTGCTATATTTAAATACTCCTTTATCTACCATTGGCATCTTCCTATATGATACTCTAAAATGATCTCCTCCTAAAGCTCTCATGATTTTAAAATACCTAAAAACTGACCATAAAGTATAAAGTGCAGGTATTGATATTATTATTGCTACAGTAATTAATATTGGTTTTGAAATAGGAAGAGTATTTTTAGTTGAATTAGCTAAACCTATAATAAAAATTGGTCGTGATATGAGTAAAGGAATAAATATAATAGCCCAAATATATTGATCAAAACTTTTAAATATTTTGGTTAAAGTAGCCCAACCTAACTGTAGTCTAAATACAATCCAAACAACAACTTGATGGAATATTGTAAAAGAAATAGATAGCCAAAACCATGTATTTGAACTTATACTAAGCCATGAATTATTTTGAATTGTTGGATTTGAAAATTTCCAAGTCAAATATACTAATATTATCAAAGATAGAAAATGCCAGATCTGTCTATGAAAAAAATATTTAATTGATTTAGCTTTTTTATATGTTAATTCTTTTTTCAAAATTGAACCTCCAAATATTAAATATTTAAAATCCTAATTCTTGATCAATAATATATAATTTTATTCTATTCTTTTTAGCCTGTCCTTCAATTATCACTAAACTATTGCAGACTCTTTCTTTTGAATTGCAATCAATACATTCATTTAACTCAACACAAGGTGGATTATATCCTGCTCTTTTTGCATTTAATGGAGCAGCAGTGTTTTTAGCTCTGTTTATTGCTTCTTCCAATGATTCTTCTACCTTGTTCTTACCTATTACAATTATGACATTATCAGGACCTTAAAGCATTGCTGCAACTCTATTTCCACTATGATCTATATTAACAATGTGACCTTCCGTTGATATCGCATTAGTTCCTGTTAAATACCAATCAGATAATAGTGCTTTCTTTTTTAATCTTACTGTTTCCTTCTTACTTTGTGCTAATGTTTTATTATAGACTATATTTCCTCTTTTAAATAGTTCATTTGAAATATCCATTTGCTTTAGTGTTCCAGAGTTACCAAAACCAACTGTATTATCTTTTGGTATAGTTGATAATATCTTTTCTTTTACTTCATCTAAATTTTTAAAATAATATGCTTCAATATTTCTTTTGCTAAAGTTATTATTTATTTGTTCAAATTCATTAAGATCCAAGTAGCTCACCTCAGTTATATTTTAAAAAATTTGATTATAAAATATTAATAAAATCATTTACATTATCATAATTATTAATTTCCACATTTTTATCTTTAAAAATCTCTATTAACTTATTTTCATGTTTTGTTATTAATTGTTTTAGTTTGGCAAAATTATTTTCATCGATATTCTTAATTAAATTAGGAAAATTGTAACCTTTATATTCTTTTCCAAGTATACTATTTATATCATTTGTAATTATATGTGCTGTAAAATATGCTTCAAGATAATCTTCAGTATTACAAGCATGAATCAATTTGTTATAGCTTGAAATAATTTCTTCATAAAAACCTTTTAAATTATCACTAGATAAAGGTGTTCTCTCATCTGAATTTAGTTTATTAATTTTGTTATCTAAACTTAATATTAAATCTTTTATGTTTTCTTTTTTTATTTTCATTTTATTACTTTTTGTTATTAAGTTAATTTTTTTTAGATAATCTTCAGGAATATATTTATACTCTTTAATTTCATTTTCAATATTATATGAACCCTTTATTAGATATGTTGAATTTAAATATGCAGTAATATTTGTTAATAAATTTAAAATCTGATAACTTATTGTATCAACTTCTTCATAATTATCTGTAACAATAATATCAAAATACAATGATTTAGCTTTTGTTAATAAATTTTCAGATCTATTAATTAATACCAGTTTATACTCTTTTTTTGAAGTTAAATCATCTATTCTTTGTTTGAGTAACTCATACTTTCTTTTATCTTCTAGATTAGAATAATATATTAATTTTCCTTCAGCAATAATTGAAACAAGTGGTTCTTTAAACTCTGCTATTCTTTTAGCTCGTTCCCAGGATAATGGCCAAAAATCATATCCAATATTGTTGATTATAAATTGTGTGTTCATTTCTTTTCCTTTTTTAGTTTTGGGTATAAAAAAGAAGTCCAGATCTGATTTTTCATGAGCTGTATCTGTTATATATGAACCATAACAAACTATTATGGCTATATCTTCACTATAATCTGTTTTTACTTTATTTAATAAAGTATCAATTATCTTTTGTTTTTCTTCTGGTAAACCTTCAATAGTTGAGTTCATTTATAAACCTCCAGACTTATTAAAATATATATTTTAAAGCTTATTTACAAATTTGATAATTTTACTAATATCATTTGTTTTTAAATAAAATTCTGCTTTTCCATTTAATTCTTTAGAATAGTTAATTGCAATTGATTTTTTTACTTTTTCAAATATCTCTAGATCTGATTCTCCATCACCAACTGCTATACATTTTTTTAAATCAATATTATGTATATCACAAAAAGATAACAGACTTTCTAATTTGCCTTCTTCTCCTTGATGAACAATTATTTTCCCAGTAAATATATTATCTTTAACTTCATATTTACTACCAAATACTTCATCAAAATTATATTTTTCTTTCAACACATTCGCTACTTGTATTGGACCTGCAGTTACAAGTATTGTTTTTAATCCTTTATTTTTAAAATAGTTAATAGTTTTATCAATATTATTGATTAAGTTTATTTCTTTATCAAATCTTTTATCAACCTCATTTAATTGTAGTCCTTTTATTAACTTTGCTTTTTGATAATCAGCTTTAATCCATGGCAATGAGTTGTTTTTTCTTTTTGTTCTATCTTTAATACTTCATCTAGGTTATCATTAATCTTACATAAATACTTTACAGAATTTGTATTTGTGATAAGGGTACCATCCATATCAAAACAGACTAATTTATATACATCTCATATATATTATAAAATTCACTTTCCACGTTTTATATACCTCCGAAAAAATTATCTTTTTAAAATATTAAACTTAAATTTCTATTTGTTTTTCATCCAATATTCTCTATAATCTTCTACAAATTCAGAAAAAGAAATTGGTTCTCTACCTAATAATTTTTCTATTTCATTTGTTGTACTGTCAGCCATTCCAAACTTAGCAACAGTGTATAGTCCAATCATTACTATTATTTTTCCTGTGTTCATAGCTTCCTTTTTCTTTCTTTTATAAAAACTTATTATTGATGGATCTTTATATGTAATTTTTCTATCTAATTTTTCAGTTAGAATATTTGCTATTTCATAGTATGATAATGCATTTTTTCCTGTTAGTTCATATGCTTTATTAATATGCCCTTTTTCAGTAAGTGTTAAAAATGCAACTTTAGCTATATCTCTAACATCTATAAAGTTTGTTTTTCCATTACCTGCTGGAATAAATATTTCATCATCTTCCTTGATTTCTTTTAGATGTGTGGTTGTTAAGTTTTGCATGAAAAAACTCGGTCTTAAGAAAGTATAAGGTATGCCTACTTCTTTAATGTATTTTTCAACTCTATAATGTGGTACTAATGGATTTCTTTCAACTCCCTGTAATGATAAAAACACAGTATGTTTAATACTATGTTTTTTAATTTCTTTTAAGAAAGGGAAAATATATTTTTTTACTTTAGATATTGCAGGTGGTCTAACTAATAATATTTTATCAATATCTTCTAAAACATCTTTAAATAAACTTTGATCTTTGAAATCAAACTTTCTGAAACTTAATTCATTATAGTTTAATTGCTTTTTAGCTTTTTCTATATCTCTAACCCCTGCAATAACTTGATGATCTTTATAATTATTATTTATTAATTCTTTAATTGTTTCTTTACCAACATTTCCTGTTGCACCTGTTATAAATATCTTTTCCAATATATATTCACCCTCTATTTTTAACTATATTATTTAAGAAGTTAAAGTTTTCCCACCATATTTTTTTAGTAGTATAAAAACTATTCCCCAAGTTACTAAGGCTGGTATTACTCCCATAACAGGATTAGTAATAGTTATATTACCTAGTATATAGGTGGTAGATGTATTTAACCAGGCATGAAGTAGAATAGTAATTAATACACTCTTAGTGTTGTTATAAAACCAGGTAATAATAAAAGTCTGTCCGATAATTGCCATTGTGAAACCAACTACTGAAAATATTATAGAAATTAGATTAAGATTTGAATATAAAAATAATAGATATGGGTAATGCCATACTGCCCATATCAATCCTAATATCCAGCTAGATATTTCTGCTGTATATATTTTTTGTAGTTTTTCTAACAAGAAACCTCTCCAGCCAGGTTCTTCCATACCACTTGTAAATATTTGGTATAGAAAGTATATTAAAATTATTGATAAAGGTAGTTCACTTTTAAAAAAACTATTAAATGGTATGCCTATAATAACTCCAATTAATACAACAGCTAAGTTTATTAATATTGGAATTAATAACATATACAGATACCATTTAAGTTCTACTTTCCATTTGGTTATTCTCTGCCACAAATCTCTTATACCTTCTAATTTGAAAAAGTAATAGGTAATTACAAATGAAGATATTAGGGGACCGTATACTCCTAATCTAAAGATTAGAAATGATATTACACTGCTTTGATTATTAAAATCCCAACTTAAGATATTCATAAATGCAATATCTTTATAACCTAATAAAAATGCAGTAATCCAAAAAAACCAGGTTATCAAATATGCTAACCCAACATAAAGATATAATGATCTTATTTTGCTCTTTTCCATTAGGTAACCTCCATTTGTTTATTTTGTTTTATTTTAATTAACTATGAAATTACAAAGTACATGTTTATATATTTTATTTATTTTCATTAAAATATTTAAAGAATCTAATAGTTTCATTTAAATCATCTTCATCTTCAAATACATTAACTTTCTTTCCTAATTCAATTGCAAAATCAACATAACCACTCGCTTTAGCGGTAATTATATTTTCATCTATTACTACATTTTTATCAACAAAGTTTTCAACATTAAATTCCTCAATACTATTAATATCTAAAGTTGTTGTAAATTTTCTATTACTTAAAATACCGGCTTTGGCTAAGTGAACAGGAGCAGCACAAATTGCTCCAATAAATTTATCTTTTTTATTAACTTCATTTATCAAACTATATAATTTTTCTTTTTCCTTTACTTTGCTTGGATCTCCTCCAGGTATAATTAATAAATCTATATCATCAATATCTAGGTCATTTATATTTTTATGGGGTAAAGTAATAAATTCTTCATGTGAAGTTGCTTTATCATTCTCAATACCAAATGTTATTACCTCTCCTTTGTGTTTTAAAAAGTAATTTGCTAAGATTACTTCAAACTGAGCAAAACTATCATAAATAAATACATATGTACTAAAGATAACAAACACTCCTTTCAATTTATCACTTTACTAGATTAAGCTATATATTTAATTAAATTTATCTATTATGCTTCACCTTTTAAAAGAGAATAAATAGCTAAATCATAATAACTGTTATTTTTATTTAATGCTTCTCGTAATGTACCTTCTTTTTTAAAACCTGTTTTTTCCAAGACTCTGATAGAGGCAAGATTATCATCTATTGTTAAAGCTTCAATTCTATTTAACTTCATTTCATTAAAACTATAATTTATTATTCTATTCAACACTCTTGTTATTATTTTCTTCCCCCAATATTTTTTTGATAATCTATAACTTGTTTTTCCTATATTATTTTTCTATCAATTGAGTTAAATCCACAGTCACCAATTACTTTGTCCTCATCATTAAGAACAATTCCCCAGCTTATTTTTTCTTTGTTTTGAAATCCTAGATTGACTATTTTAATTAAATTATATATATCTTCTTTATTACTATATAATGCACCATCAGGTAAACATCTTAAAAGATCTTTATCAGATGTATATTATAAAATACTTTCTGCATCACTGAACTCTAATTTTCTTAATTTTATAAATTCAATTTCTAAAACAGGAAATTTATTAAAAATATCTTCATTCAAGATATATCCCTCCTGAATTCTATTAAACTTAAATTATAAATTTAAAATTAGATGAAATATATTTTTAAAATTTATTTCTTATCACCATACATTCGTCCTTTTCAAAACCTAATTCTTTATAGAACTCATGTGCATCTTTTGTTTTTAATAATTGTAAGGACACCTTTTTTATACTTGGATGTTCTATTGTCGTTTTTGTAAGCCACTTGCCTAATTCTTTACCTCTATATTCTTTATTTATATATACATCAGCTATCCAAGCAAATAAAGATTCATCTGTTACTATTCTAGTGAATCCTATTTGTTTGTCTTCTTTAAATAATGATTAAATATTGAGTTATTAATTGATTTTATAATAGTATCTTCATCTCTATTTTCAGCCCAATATGTGTTCTGTAAAGAATTTATAATAAAATTATAATCAATTTTATTTTTATCATCAGTTATTAGAAAAGATTCTTTTTTTATTTCCAATGTTATTTCTCCTAGTTATTAATACTATTTAAAATTATACTTCTAGTAAACAACGAAAGCCCCTAACACCATAATATGATTTAGCTGTATTATGATATATAAATACTTTACCAAATCTAAACTCTCCAAAGAGAGCACCACCAAGTTCTCTTATATCAGAAGGTGTTTTGACCCAACTAGATGTTTTTGTATCAAAGTTGCCAAGCTTCTGCAATTCATGATATTGTTCAACTGTTAAAAGTTTAATACCCATTTCAGAAGCCATATCTAAGGCATTGTTTTCTGGTTTATATTTTTTTCTTTCTTCTAATCCTTCACGATCATAGCAAGTATTTCTGCGCTCTTTTGGTGTCTCTTTTGAACAATCATAGAAAATATATTTATCATTATCTTTATCATATTTAACTAGGTCAGGTTCTCCTCCTGTTTTTTCCATTTTATTTAATGACCACAGTTTATCATTTTTATTTATCAATCTTTCTTCAACATCATTCCAGTTAATATCTTTATGCCTTTACATGTTTTTATTAAATCTTTTCTTTAATATTTCTAATAATTGATCAGCTTCTGATTTAGATAATTCACTTTTTTTACTCATTTTAAGATCCACTTCCTTTTTAATTATCTAAATACAACTTTAAAAATTCAATTTATACTCTGCTCTTTCTAATAAAACCAGAACAAGGAACAATCTCAATACCTTTATCTTCAAGTTTGTCAGCAAGTAAGTTCATACCTATTGAATCACTAGCAATATGACCGGCTACAATTACATTTATATGATTTTTCTCTGCTTTTTTACGATGCTCTTCACCAATATGCATTGTAATTAAAGTTCCCACGCCTGAGTCAGCAAGTTTTTCATAAACATCTTTTGAACCACTAGTTCCACCTGTCATATTTACAACTACTTTACCTGCACTTCTATCTTCAGAACCAACAATTATTTTTGGACCTGATTTTAATTTAGTTGCATTTCTATATTCATAAATACTCTTTAATAAGTTAATAACATCTTTTAAAGTTTTTAGATCAGATTGATCAATTTTTTCTTGTAAAAACTTACTTACTAAGTTATCTGCTGGAGTATGAACACTCATCAATGGTATATTTAATAGTTTTGCAGCATCACATACTTTATTATGATTTAAAGGCATAACACTTCTCTCTACCTCAGGTATTCTTTCAGCCATAACTCCTTCAGCTATATTAATACTGATACCTAAGTCTCTTAACATTTCTTCCTGCATATGCATTACTTCATGTAATCCTGCCAATGCTTTACCTACTGGATGATGAGCTATTACTGCATCAATATTTTTTCCTTTTTCATTTAATCTGTCAGCCAATAATATTTCACTTGTATCTATATCTATTCCCATCATGACAGTTTTAATTTCCTTTTTATCATCATTAACCAATATTCTTGTATCTGAATATGGATTTTCCAACTTATCTTTGTCATATAATTCTTTATCTTCTTTATCTAATTTATCATATTCCTCTTTAGCTTTTTTTATTTTTTGTTCTACTTCTTCTCTTTCTCTAGGATCATTCTCCATACCTGTCTTTATTGCTAATTCATAAATTTGTTTTAATTTCATTTTATTACCTCCATTTTAGTTTGTTAGTTCTTTTTACTTATTATATAAATTTTTAAACTAAATCATATTTAAAAACTTCAGTTTCTTGATCTTTAATATCCTTAGTCTTGTATAGAAAATCCCATCCTAATTGTTTATAATAATCAGCTGTATATTCTGTTCTTAAATATAAAGTATTAAAACCTAATTGTTTTACTTCACTTTTTATTCTCTCAATTAATTTCTCTCCTACACCCTTTCCTCTGTATTTTGGTTCAACATATAGTGAAGCTAACCAAGGAGTTAACTCTTTTTGTGTCTTTAAATCATTTTCAAATATTGAAACTGTAGCCATACATTTATTATCATAAACTGCTACAAATACAAAAGGATAATCTTTTTTATTTGTTTCACTTAAATAAGCTACTACTTCTTCGTAAGTTAAACTACCACCAGTTTTTACAACAAATTCATCATAAATCCAGTTTGCGACTTTATTTATGTATTCTGGATTATTACAGAGATGTTCGATATACATTATATTTCCTCCTGCTTTAATTTAATGATAAATAATCTATTAATTATTTTAAAAATATACTTTTTTTATTTAAATTAAAGTCCTTAAAAGTAATTGTCATTAAAAGCTCTTCTAATGCTGCTATAAGTGCAAAAACAAATATTATTGATATGATAGCAACATTTTTATAAAACATAAGTATTATTGGTAAAAAGAATAATAATAATCCTGAAATTTTGTTAGCAATAGTATGTATGAATACTACTTTACCATATTTAATTTTACTTAATATTATAT
>Ga0102934_1001369_pt1 | contig 17019 bp, 14 predicted proteins | sample SalPonR2_A_D1_MG_FD_78175 | JGI IMG/M metagenome (GOLD analysis project Ga0102934, IMG submission 78175) | Salt pond soil microbial communities from South San Francisco under conditions of wetland restoration - Salt Pond MetaG R2_A_D1_MG | ecosystem: Environmental > Aquatic > Marine > Intertidal... | reverse complement strand
CGTCACAAATACGTGGAACGGCGGTGGCATGTGGACAGCAACTCCCAACCTGGAGGAAGGGGGCCGTGGGGAGGGGTGTGGTGAACGAGGGAGGCGTTCCCCCCGCCTGCCCCTCCTCCCGCCCACCCCGACGCGCTGGCGAAAGGATCGGTGGCAAAGGCAGCCTCTGCACTGGCCACGGTCCCGGGGGCCACCACAGGCTTCCGTTCCGGCGAACCCGGCGCGAACACCAAATCCAGGAGGTCCAAGCTGTGCGCAGCTTTGTCGCCGCCTGCTTCGCCCCGCACCACGGGCTTGGCTTTCGTGTCCGACACGACAGAGGCTTGGCCTGGAGTGCCCGCAGGCATCCCACCTCTGCTGTCTAGGTCCCGGGAGCCGGAAGAAAGGGAGCCGTGGCGCCGGGAAAGAGGCTGAGGATGGGAACCTCGCGGTCCCTCCCTCCCTCCCGCCCTCCCTCCCTCCCTGGATCCCACTCGGCCACCCCTTCCTCCAGGTTGGTAGTTGCTGTCCACATGCCACCGCCGTTCCACGTATTTGTGACGGATCCAATCCCTGATTCGATGCTCGTCTCCGGCCTGGGGCTCGGCGTAGTCGCGTGGCTCCCACCGGGCGAGGTACACGGCCGCACAAGCCTCGTTTCCGCCGTCTTTCAAAGCTTTGACTTCCTCAAGGGAAAAGGTGGAGAGGGAGATGCTTTTGACCCGGTGCGAGAATTCGCGGTGGATGCCTGAGCATGCTGCATGTTGAGAAAAGGGAAACAGGGCCGTTTGGGGGTGGGAATGAGACCAGGGAAATATTTCGTGCTTGGACGTAGGGTCGACAAGCCTTCCTCGTGCACTGTCGCAACACACGAAACAAGCGCTTACTAAAAGGGACAACAACTGTCCTACATCCCATCTTCCATACGTGCAGATTTCAGTGGCCGTACCGGTGCAAATGAAGGTATTAAATGTAAGATTGACATATTGAGGCAGCTTTTCGGTGCAATCAGCGCACCGCTTGTTTCCGGGAAGTTTGCTCAAGTCTTTGACTGCTCTAAGCAAGCGCTCCTCCTTTCGTTTGTCCAGCCCGGTCATTAAGCAGGCCGTGTACTTCCCTTGCGCCCTAGAGAGTACGTCCCGATTTCGTGGCCTGTGTGTTGCGAAAAGCAATGGAAGGTTTCCAATTAAAGAACTTCAATTATGACGGTCCTGCAGATGACGACATGCGTCTCTACCCGCCTGGGCCGGACCACATGCCTTTCCTTTGCTTGACTCCGCGCAGCCCAAGCAGTTTCCGTGCAGTATCAAACGCGTTAGCTTGCAGCTTCGTGTGTGTTGCAGACCAAGGATGTGCATGACAGGCGGTATTTTGGTCAAGAAAAGGGGTCCGGGTTAGAGATAGCCGGGAAAGACAACGGCCAGCCGCCTGTCCGACGCCGGCCTCCCCCCCGGGCCCAGGCCCGCGATTAAATGGCATACATTTGTCGAGTCACTACCATGGGACCATCTATAGAGTGTGTAGTAGTGGAATGTATGGAAAAGGGTGCGTCGTCATGGCGCGAGATTTCGTTTTTGGTTTTATCTTTTGCCAGCACTCAAGCCGCCCGCCACACAACACTTTGGCAGGGCCTCATGCGTGCCACTGCGGCCACGGTAGTTAAAGCCGTCGACGTTGCCCCTGGGGCGTACAACGGCGCCAATAGCGCTCATAAGGACAAACCAGATGACCTTCTCTACGATCTGCATCACTTGGCTGCTGTGGACTCCCACCCGGTAAGATGCCTGTAGCATAGCGGCAAGATACTGATCTATCCTGCGCCGTTGTCTTCTTGTTTGGACTGTCTAGGACTGACTAACGTGTAGCAGATGACCCCGATGGTCTATAACGCTTGTGTAATGAATGCTTAGACACCTAGTGCGCTTTTTTACGAGATACCTGTGCCGTCAAAGAGGAATGGTGTCTCGACAATCTGCTTCGATGAGCACATCTCGTAAAACGCAGGAGAGGAGTAGGAAACTCCGTGGCTCCTGGTTTTTGTGATTTATCTTACACCTAGCATCTTGGAATCGGATCGATTCATTCACCCTTCCCATAGGTGGATCTTGAAGGATTTCAGTCGGATCCCGAGAAATACTTGTGGGAAAGCGCCACCTTTGGCGTGCAAGGAATCGTAAATCGCCTGTTTGAGCTCCCATACGAGCAGTCCAACACAGGACCTGTCGTAACCCTCCCTGGTGCCACCACATACTTGCCTCGGGCGAAGCCCTTGCCGGAAGCGAGGCAAGCGACCCGGTGGGAGAAATTCGCCAAAGAGAAAGGCATTACCAAGAAGAAACGGTCCCGGACGGTGTGGGACGAGGACGCTCAGGAATGGCGGCCTCGTTGGGGTTACAAACGTGCCAAAAATGGCGTGGAGGACGCGGCGATCGTCGAAGTCAAGCCCGGGGAGGATCCTAACGTGGATCCATGGACGCAGGCCCAGGAGGCGAAGAGCGCCCGCGTGGCCAAGAACCTCCAGCAACAGGCAAAGAACAAAGGGATGGGACGTGGAACAAGTATCCTAGCCCCAGGCACAAAGCCGGGGAAACGGGTGGGAAAAAGGGAGCGGGAAGCGATGGCGGCCGCCACTGCCGCGGGCCCGCCTGCCCCTGTGTACGGATTACCAGTAGACCTGCCGGCGACAAAGAAGCACGTGCAGGCACCTGGAGGACCTGGGGCTGCCTCGGAAGAGGGTGGAAAGGCAGTGCCAAAGAAGAGAGGTAAAGTGGCAGGTCTCAAGGCGTTGGAGGTGGCGCAGCAGTCCACGGCTTCGTTGGGGAAATTTGATGCAAAATTGGCAGGAGAGCCCGAGAAGAAAGTGAAAAAAGTCCGGAAGGTGGCTCCCGTGGCGGACAGCAAAAGCTTAGTGGAAGAGTCGAAACGCATGAATTCTGTGTTGTCGACCGTCCTGCGACCCAAGGGAACGGGGCCTGGGACTGGAAAGTCGCACGTGAACATCGACGCGCTCGAGCCGGAAAGGGCGGGGTATTCGCGGAAGAAGGGCCGCGGGGCGGTCAAGCGGAAGAAGTAAAATGGTGCTGTCTAGAAATACGTCACGATAAAAACGCCAGCTGGAGAAGGACGATGGAGGGGACGCTGTGTGGTGTAGGGGATGGGCAGGGGCAAGCGGGAGACGCTCCCTCGGACAGGGCCTGGATGACGGCTTGTGTATCTCGAGGGGTTGAACGAGAATAATGAGATGCTGTGAAGGCGCCATGCAAGTGTATGGAGGCGGAAGTGCACATGCGGAGACGGGGGGGGGGGATAAAACGACTGTTTGCCAAATTTGACGAAACATTCAAATACGCGCAAGACGTGACGGTCAGGTGGATTCCAACACCTGTTGATTCACATTTCTTTTAGATTTCATACTCGCCGTGTGTACTATAGCTTGCTCTCTGCTTCCATTCCCATTTCTAGCCGGCGCTTCGCCCTCGCCTCTCTGATTCTTCAATTCGAGTCTTCTCCATGTCGGTCTTGTCTCTCACCTCATATCGTCTTCCTCCGGACGAAGCAAAGCCGCCGCCACACGTTCTTCGACGTCCCCGTCGTCGTAATGAATCTCGTAGGCCCCTTCCTCTGCATGCACGGCTGCAATGACACCGGAATAAAAGATCTCGCGCCCGCGGTACCTCGCTTCCACCCGGTCCCCGACTCCGAAGGCCATAGGAGCGTGTGCAGCGGCGAGAGAGGGGGAAACGAGCGCTCGCCTCTCCGAAAGCTGATGGCTACGGATCAAATCCGGTGAAATGTGGGTTTCTATGTCATCATCGTCGTAGTGCACGTCGAAGGCTTCGCCTTTCCCATGGACTCGTATCACTTCTCCTGGGAACCAGCGTTCTTCGCCTTGGTAGCGGGCTTCAACCCGGGCCCCGACGCGATGGAGGGGTCGAGGCGTCAATGACACCATCGAGGAGGCAGTGCACGGACTTCCCGGATGGCTAGAGAGGCTTTGTAGCTTTACGGAGGGGACCTCTTCCTCTTCAATGCTCGCAATAACGCTGTCGTCGAGGGACTGCGCTTTGCTCATGATATCATTTGGAAGGGTCACTCGATGCGGCGGCGGGGAGTCTGGCCGCTGATCTTGCTGGCTTTGACACTCTTTCTCCCGTTGCTGCTGCTCGTGGCAGATCTCCTGGTGCCGTGGCTCCTTTTGGGAGGCAGTAGTGGTAGTGGAAAGTGAGGCTATGGAGGGAAGAGACGGTTTTTGAAAGACCTGAGCGACGACATGACTGCCAACGTACGACTTGCTGCTACTACCATGCGATGACAATGAGGAATTGGAGGAAGAAGGTCTCTTTATCCTTCTCTTCAAAAATAGCGGCCCAGGCTGGTCAGGGGGCCGGGTGGATGGTGGGGCTTTTGCTTTGTCGCCTTGCGCCTGGCCGCCGCCTCTGATGACCGCCTGAGGGAGGCAGTCCGCCAATTTCTTGCATTTATCGCTAGTCTCATTCAATGGGGAAGGCTCGATGGCAGATATAGTGGTGGTTAAGGGCGGAATTTGCGTCAGCTTTTTTTGGAGGGCAGGTTCTGGCGCAGGCAGAGGATCGCAAGCTTCATCCGATAGACTCTGCTTGCTTTCCTCCATTTTCTGCAGTGCAGTGCCGTTCGAAAGCGCATTGATATCCTGGACGCGAGTGGGACTTGATAAGCTGGTCGAAGCAGGCGGCTCTTTGCCAGGACCTTGGCGACAAGGCAATGGCAAATCCTTTTTAGTGGGTGAGGGATCACAAGGGGAAGAAGTAGGTTTCGCAGGCAGTGCTGACAGGGGCGTTGGGCGGGCCGGGCTATGAATGCTGGTAACAGGATTGGCCTCTTCGACCTCGGCCTCCGACAAAGACGAGACGGAGCACTGAGATTGGGAGCAGGAGAAAGAAGAAGAGGAATAACTGGAAGACGAGTAAGCGGATGGGAGCGGTCGGGACGGTGGAGGTGGTGATTGTGCCGGCCTGGGTGCACTGCCGAGCCTATCCTTGATTTCGTCATGCCTTGCTCTATGCTGCTCTTTTTTGGCGCGAAGAGTGGCTGACCCCAGCATAGCCTTCGATACTGGCAATGTATCGGCCAAGCCTGTGGCGGCATCGCTACCCAGAGCCAAGACGGCCCGTAAAAATTCGTAAAAGTCAACGTTTGCACTCTTCAAATGTATGGACCGCCGCTTGAAATAATCCCGAATCGAATCTTGTGCGGCATTACAACCTAATACTTGAAGCCCCGCAAGTGTTTGAGCACCTGTCAAAAAAGATGACGCACCAACGGTGGATTTATGCTCGTCAAATACTTTTTTGGCCCGCGACAGCTGCTTCAGGGGATTGCCTCGAGTGCGGCGAGCATCTCCCAGTGCAGTGCTTCCCACTGCCGCGGCCATAGCCTTGACGCATTTATCCCAGCGTTGCAGTGTGCTTGTGTCATCGTTCTCGTCGTCATTCTCCTCCAGGGCAGTGCCCCTTGAAAGGTAGAAATTGTCATGAGTTCCCTCCCGTCGCTGTATCGGATTTTCTGGCCTGACATCGACTATGGTCCTCGACGGCGGCTCCTGTGAAATGCTCGGTACACAGCGACCATATTTCAGTTTCTGGATCTCATCCAGAAGTCGTCGTTTGTGTGCGGGATTGTAAATGAGTAAAGTATCCTCCAAAGCGGACGAAGAGCGCGAGCATGCGTGGTATTGGTGCGTCCGGTGGTATGATTTCGATTCGGGGGATGTCCGTCCCGCCGTCGCTACCTCATGATTATAAATATGGAACAAGGTATGCCCGTCAACGCGCGCATTCAAGAAGTTTCCCTTGTATTGAGGCAGTTTGACCACGTGCAACAGCCAGTCCAGAACTTGCGCGCTACTCCACGAGTGCGGCCCACCGGGGAAACTTCTGGAAATGTTTGGTTCGGAGCGTTTGTGTGTGGGGGAAGAGGTTGCTGGACGTTTAGGAGCCGTCCTTGCTGGAAGCCGCTGGTTCCACTGGACAGATCGATGCGAAGGGGGGGACGGAGGTCGATGGGTTAAGGCTACTGTCCCTGAGGACGTGGTGGACTTGATGTCGAAGTTCTGGTTGACGAGAAAGACAGGGAGGAACCCGAAACTTCGGTAACACTTTTTATCAGGCACAGGGAAGGCAGCAGGGTCACGTACAGCGTCAATAGCCAGGACAAGCGCTTGAAAGGGTGGGCAGTGGCCTTCGCGAAGTGCCTTTCGCAGGACAGCACGTTCCGCCGACCGTGTTGAGAATCCACTTTCTTCGCCTGAGCTGCAGCTGAGAAACACGTCTCCGTTATTGCATAGCAAGCTAGCTCCAACGGCTTCAGGAAGGGTAGCTGCTGATTGACGGGCTCGCTTACAGGCTTGCATCGCCGCCTCGACCAGGTCTTCCAGCGTGATGTCGTCGTCGGTGCCACCCGCCGGGCCCATGTCAGAAACATGTTGTGCTGTCGATGACAGGGATTGTGCGGAAGGTATTCTATGTTGGCAGCATCTTGAAAACGTCGCTGGCTTGGGTAATTGCATTGTATTTTTTGAAATGCCTGCTCGGGCGTGCCCAAGCGCTGGGGTAGGTTGGCCGACCTGTCCTTTGTCGTGATTATAGATTTTCACATCGATGCGCTCGTGGTCGCGATGGGTGAAGCATTTATTATGCCGGACAGGAGATGGACTGCGACTCGTGCTTATGCTGACCACAATCTTATCCTTGTCATCCCTTGCGTCATGGCGGCGTTGGCAGTGAGCTTGTTCTATTTCGTTGTAGATGGGCCAACGTCGAAGCCGTGTTGGGGACGGCTTCCGGACAGTGTAGACGTGAAAAGGCTGGTCGGGCATGGCAAGCAAGTCTGTTACACTAGCTTCTGTTGACAAGTGGGAAGGAACATTTTAGATCGATGAAAATGGACCGGACGAAAAAAGGAAAAAGGACGTGAAAGCACGTAACGGGCGGCACTGGGTGAGACCGTAAATTTGAAAAAATGAAGGCCCCGGGCTGGTCATCATCATGCCTTTGTTTCGAAATTCTGCCTCGTCTTTTCCTCCAGCTTGGTGCGCGCATATAATGCATACATGTTTTCATGTCAAAAAGCTGTTTATATCTACACAGGTTTCAGCAAATTATATTCGAGGAACGGTCTCTAGCAGCTCTCAGCTTGAATGGTAGCATCACCGTGGTTTCACAGACATGCTTCATTTCTCCACTAGAGCAAGAAAACGACGGCCTCTATTAGCACTCATCACTGCCAGCGTGGCAATTGCATGTTATGCCGCGACACCAATCCCGTGGGAAGCGCGTGAAAAAGGTAACGATTTTGCAGGCACTACTTCGCCCTTGAGCATCGTCGGTCCAGGCGGGGAGGATGGTGCGTATTCCTTCGACACCAAGGTACGCACGCTTGAGATCCTGAAGCATCTGCGACAAGGAGACGTGCCTTTGGAAATGCTACACGAATTTTTGCCCGGAAACGGTAGCGTAGATTTTCAAGTGAGCATTAAAGCCTGGGATGGCAGTAACTTTACCTGTGCACCCATTCCTCAAGAGTCAGAGCACGACAAGGAAGTTGACAACATCGGATCAGCACATATATTCAAAGACAAGGCCCCCGAAGCGCTGAACAAGAACCTGGATAATACCTGTGCCATTTTGAACAAGGATTACTGGAGCTACGAGTGGTGCCACCGTCGGGAAGTGCGTCAGTTCCACCTGAACACTCCCGTCGACACAGAGGAACCGAGCGCCGAGCCTGTCCGGGACCCTGATTGGAGCTTGGGAAAATATGCGAAGACGGAGGTCCTGACTCCGGAAGGGGGGGATCGGGGGGCGATGGCCGTGGTCGATTACTTTGTGGGTGGACAGCTTTGCCACGAAACAGGACAAGGCCGCCAAACCATTGTGGAGTTCTACTGTTGCGCCGACGGCTCCCTGCCTTCCGAGGTCCAGGCGCGCATCGCTGACGTAACCCGTGTCCCGTACGCGGTGGCCCAGCTCATGTCCGTGGAGGAGATCGCAACCTGCAAGTACGCCATCATAGTCTGCTCGCCCCTCCTTTGTGACGCCCAGCAACTTGCTACTCGCGCGACGCTCACTGGACCGGCCGCCGCCTCCCAAGCCTTGCAGTTGCTGGAGCCCATGGCTTCCCAGTGCTTGCGGCGCCATGACGGGTATTGGTCGTACGAATTTTGTTACAACGGCTCCATCCGCCAATTCCACACCGTGGCCGTGCGGGAAGCGACGGGCAATGTGGTGAGTAAGGTGGAGAGTGAGTACATAATCGGAACAAGCCAGCCGGTGCCAGAGGGATTCAAGGAGGAGGACCACATCATCCTTAACAAGGAGGAGGAGGGCGGGGATCCCTCCCTCTTCCAGATGGATTACACGGGCGGGACCGTGTGTGACTTGACGGGGGAAGTGCGGGCGACGACTGTACAATTTATCTGTGGGGAAGGACCCGTCGATGTCTTTGTCTCCATCAAGGAAGACCGCTCCTGTCACTATAAAGCAGTCATTTCTACACCCAAACTCTGCCGGCATCCGTCTTTCCGCAAAGAGAAGCCACCCACGCACGTGGTACACTGCAAGCGAGGACAGTAAGAATGCTTTGCCGGTTGAAAATAATGACAATAGCCATCAAACGGGAAAGTGAAAGAGGAAACGAACCATGCGTCGTTACAACCCATCAGCTTTATTCCCAACAGTTCTTTGCTTTAATCAAAAAAAATATTATATTTATCATATTTATCCCGAGATATATGATCTCTTGGGAGTTGAGATTGCATGTCAGGGGTCGTTATTAAGGCAATTAGATGAACGTACAGCTGCGACAATAGCGTGCTGATTCGTTTCTGGCCGTATAGTTCAAGAATGTCCTGTTGCTCTTCTGAGCGCACAGGATTCGTGAAGGTCATTTAATGGTCGACGAAAAGCACGCGAGTATCTCCCTCAGATTTCTGGTCGTAAAGTACCGTGAGTAATGCATGCTTGAGAACATGTTTTTTTGGTGTCCCTGGTCACCATCAGAAGTCTTTTTTTCCTCTCTTTTTTACCTCCTTGGAGGAAGAAATAGCTCTCGGCAGAGATGACACGCATGTTGACAAATAAAAAAGTTAAATCACTCAGTCAATCACGCGTAGCCTTGGGTTGACGACAGTGAATATGTTGTGCGTTTTATTTTCAGCCCTTTTACGCGGAGACTTTTAAGAGTTAAGAGAAAATTTACATGGCACATGACGCTTTGTGGGTGCTCGTATCGATACTACTACTAGTCGAGAAGCGCTTTCCCCTTGTCAGGGTGACGACCATCACGCCTAGACAAAAAACAGCAGCACATGAAACCCATAAAATTAGGCCTTTTCTCACATACGCCCCACAATTGGAAGCCTGCGTGCATGGGCGTAATCTTTTTTCTGCTTTCGTGCGTTCCAAAATGTATGCCGTCCGCCCTTTTTGAGGGCCTCCTTGGATCGCCGTCCAGGAAGGCGGCGACGAGGAAGACACCCCGTCGTCATTTTCTGACCGAAACGAGAGTTAGACAAGAGGGAGCGGCCAAAGCCGGCCTCTCACTTGAGCACGAACGCATTGGTCTCATTCTCGACGAATCCCACACACAAAGGCTGCCGTATGTGTATATGACCGCGACTTGGCAGACGGGCAGCTGGAGTCCTGGAAACTGTTGGTGCCTTGAGCTGTGATCGCTTTTCGTCCAGTTCTGTGACCCACTTCCAGCATGGACGAACAAGCAGGCTTAGTCAAGATCATCCAATGCATGAATATGTATGGGAACATGGAGGATGTGCAGGAGAAGGGTAAGTGGTACCATAAAATGATGATAGGTGATACCTGTCAGCGAATCATCTGCGGGGCTTGTCATGCTCCCTTACGAGTTTCTCAATGAATGGCTAGCCATCCACATGCTTGCGCAGGCCATCTCACGCTTCAACGGTAAACTAACTACTGCACGAAACTATTGCTTGATAGGTTGTGTAGAGATCAACCAGCTGTGCGACTTTCCTCCAATCCGGGAGCTTCTTTGCCGAGTCGGGGCTGTTCAGGCCTTGTTGGACGCGCTTAAAACATTTCCCGTTTCCATTGGTGTTCAATACGCGGGATGTCAAGCCCTTGCAAAACTCAGCGTAGATTGCAATGAATTGCGCCTCCACTTGGGTGTTTCAGGTGCAGGGACCGTTTTGGTGGAGGCCCTTGCCCGTTTCTCTGGGGAGGACGCTAACCTTCAAAAATCACTGGGAAGCCAGGCACTGCCGCACTGCGAAGGCGTCCGAAATTTTTGTCTCGCGGCAATCTTCCAACTTCTGCAAGTGGAAGAAAACATGGTCCCTTTGCTGCGCGCCAATGCCTGGGAGACAGTGGTCAACGCCATGGCGGCCTTTCCTGAGGACAATGACTTGACGCTCTCGGGGTGCCGCCTGTTGATCGTGATGGCGGAAGGACTCATCAAGTCCGGGACGGCAAACACGAAAGCCATGGACGTGATCATGAGGCAGTCCCCCGCGTGCCAAGTGGTGTTTAGGGCGTCCACCCGCGCCTTGCGTCACGTGGAGAACGCGGCCCACCAGGCCGTCGCCTTGTCCCCCTTGGTCCAAGACTTCCTGCTCCAGGGGGCTTGGCTGACCTCGAGTGCCCTGGCTGCGCTCGCCAGTCTTTCCTTTGAGAATGCCAGGCAGCTGGTGGATCTGGGGGCGTGCGAACATTTGCGGTCATTGATGCGGCTGTGCACGAATGACGTGGTGGTGGAATGGACCGTCCGGGCGCTTGCCGAGATTGCACTCTCCCTCCGTGGCGGCTTTTCCCCGGGGGCAAAGGCGGACAGTCAGGAGCATGCATGGCATACAGGCATGAAAGACAGCAGCACGAATTGCCAGGCCGTCGTGGCCGCCGTGTCCATTGCGCCCCAGAACCAAAACGTCCAATTTGCCGGGTGCTACGCGGTCGCCACCCTGGCCACAGACTGCCGCAAGCACCAGCTTCAATTCCACGCCAGCCACGCCGTGGAAATGATTTTGCAGGCCTTGCGCTTGTTTCCGGACGCGGACCACGTGCAAGAATGGGGCCATCGGGCCCTGGCGGTCTTGGCCTCCGACTGCCCCGAGAACCAAAGCGCCATCCTCCAAAATCACGGCCACGTGCTGGTGACTTCCACCCTCTCCCGCTTCCTCCACCTGGCCCGCGTCTATTTTTCCGCCTGTTACGTGATCGTCAACCTCGCCCAGACGAACCTGGAGGCTCGGAAAGCCTTGGGCACGGCGGGGGCCTGTCAGCAGGTGGTAAGAGGATTCGCGGGCCCGTGCGGGAGCGATTTAGATGTGCTGGAGTGGTCCTGTCGGGCCTTGGGCGACCTGGCCAACGGCTGTCGCGAAAACCAGGAGCGAATACGGCTCGAGGGGGGTTGTACGAAGGTCCTGGAGACCCTGAGCCTCCTCAAAGAGACCTCGCCAGTGCACGTGTCTGGGTGCTACGCACTGACCCACCTGATAGCCGGGAACCGGGACGCTCAAGTCCAAGTCGGCGCCTCGCACGGTTGCGAAAAACTGGTCAACGTGATCCTGAAGTCGTTACCGGACTCGCAGGCGCGACTATGGGCCTTCCGGGCCTTGCTGACCCTGACGGACACCTCGCTGAGTGTGGACAGGATAGTGGAAATGGGGACGGTGCCGGAGATGATGGAAGTGATCAACACCTGGGTGGGAAAGATGGAGGCCAAGGCGGAAAGCAACGGGGGTAGAGATCGAGAGGAAGAGGGGCGAGAAAAGGCCCAAAGTCGGGGAAAAGAAGGGAGCAATGGGGGCGATCGATTGGGAAATGCCCAGGAGGAAGGCGGCGACGCTGCGAGAAGAAGGAATAGGATCAGTAAATCGGGAACCTGACAGACACAATCGCAGGAGTTGACCTGCTATCCTCTTTGCAGTGGGTTGTGTCATGAAAGGGGAACGGGAACGAGACACATGCGAGTCGACCCCGTCGAACCCTCCAGTGGATATGGATATCAACCTCTAGTGGATATGGATATACACATCTGGAAGATATGGATATATACCTCTAGTGGATATGGATATATATCCCCAGGCGGGTCTCTGTGGGAGAGCGTGCGCGTGCGTGTGTGTACTTTTATGTTCCCTGTGCTTCGGACAAATGTTAGACTGTCCGCTCGATGTACATGCCGAAAATACAGGCAACGCGAGTCGGGGAGGTCCCCGGACAGGGCAAGGGCAGGGTAGGCGGGACACCCGGGAAGCGCTATTGCACAGTCCACAAGTTGTTGAAAATAGGAAAACAGATCCTGGTACATCACTCCACTTTTCAAAATATTTTATACAGTGGACGCCAACAGGGGAGGCCACAAAAGTAACAACGTTCTGCAAGATCACACCACATATTTTGCCTACTTTTGCGAGGACGATGCACTCACCATTTTATTCACACACGATGCTTCTAAAACCTAAGCACACCCTAATTTACCGATCCAGGCTTCGTTCACACCCGTCCGATTTCCCCTCTTGTTCCTCCTTGTTCCCACCCACCACTGTGCTACCAGGGCTTCCTCGATTATCGATCATGATCAACTCACGTTTCGATCCCACAGGCCGAAAGTTGTAATAGATCCGCCGCAAAGCTTCCTTGTACTCGGCAACTATGGCCTCAATCTCCTCCACAGTAGGTTCCACCACACTACACTCCCTGCTTCTTACCTCCTCAGTGCCTGGGATCTTTCCCTCCTTTCCTCCATTGGTTTTCCTACCCCTCATCTGCCTGATCCGCTCCCGCACAGGGATGGGACGACCCACCACCGTGAACATATCCACTTTGTGCGGCACGAACAAGCCCCATCTACCGATCAAAAAGCATCCCGGAAGCCCCGTTTTCCGGCACGCCACCGACAGCCACGCGTTGAGGTATGGGGGGAGCACGTAGCTGAAGGTCTGCGTGTGGTTAAAGTGGTAAATGGGCACGATGTCCACGTCGTTCTTCAGCGCCTCGCGCACAAAGCCCCGACGGATGAGGATCTGCTCCGTCCGATTGCTGCTGTCCAGCATGAACATTTCTGCGATTCCCCCGGGCACGAGGCAGCACACGTCGCCTTGGTCGACAACCTCTTTGATAGCCGCGGCCGAAATGGGCCGCCCCCCCAGGCACTCCATCCACTGCCAGAGAAAAGGTTGTAATTGCAAGGCTGAGGCGGCAAGGCAATAGGCGTCTTGACCGGGGAAAACCGCGGAATTGAAAGGAGCGCCACATATTGTGGCAATAGGGTAAATGCCGTGAGGGCTCTGAGCACCAATGTACGGCGTAGCAGGTTGGAGGGACGAGGGGTCTTCCACAATCACATGGTAGTTGAAGTACCGGACGACCGCCCGCAACAGCCAGCATGAAAGTGCCGGATGACTAAGATGTCGCCGGCGGGGAACGAGATCAAAATAAAGTAGCGTCCAATACGTGCAAAGGAGGGGAAGGTACCGTACGACGGCACCAGCCCAACCAAAAATGGGCACCAGCGCCACGCCCAGCATGATAAAAGAGAAGATAGGCGCGCACAACACAATGAAGCACGGGAAAAGGAGGGCCTCCTCCCACCAAGGCAGCGTTAGGCGAGTGTTAGGGCACACATCTGCCAGCGTGACAGTAACGGGATTCGAAGGAGGAGGTTCAGAAGCCGCTAGGTTCTCAGGGACACTGGAGTCATGAATCGAATCAAGTTTGTTCCTACTACTACTTTCATTGTTTTCCCTGTTCTGTGAGTCTTCAATTGTGCTGCCCGCAGCTGTGGCGGTTCCCGACGTAGTACCTCCAATCTGATGCCGGCGCCATCGAGGCCTCCACACTGTAGGCATACTTAGGGAGGAATGAGTGTCGGAAGAACGCGTGCTAAATGCACGAGCCACCCACAAAAGAGCCCACGATGACCCTGTATGTGCAGAGATGGACGACAGGGTCAAGGCATGTGTGCCATGGGAATTTGGATTTGAATAGCCTGCAGCGAATATCGTGCTTTCCCCCTTGCGTTCTGCGTGTCGCTCTGGCGGATTGCTTCGGATCACACGATCTTTGTCTGATCCTCAACGTAGGTTTCGGGATTGAAGGTCCTAGGAAGCACTTGAGGGCACCGCGTGCTTTGACCAGTATTCACACGTATAGGAGCTGACTTAAGGGAAATTGTCGGGTGCCTGGCGTTGTTTTGAACCTTACGGCCTGAAAGGCGATACATCGCGCTCTGTCCGTCACTCTCATCTCGGCCCATGCATGTGTCACCACCGGTGGTCAACAAAGCATGTTGAGCAACCGTCTGCATACACGCCAAAGGTTTCATTAATAACTTTCTATACATTCATATGTTGGAATGAAATAGGCGGACTTCGTGTCCTGAGGGTACGAGCTTAATCCATGTTATCATCCCAAACGGAACGAGGTCGCCGTGGCACTATGCAGGAGTCGGCCTGGACAGTCTTGTATCAATCTCACATGTTGGCCGGCTACTTGCTCGCACCCGACCTTTCTCGTCTTTCATCATGCAGTCATTCATGCGTGAGTGTCTGGCCTCAGGTCCAGCACTTGAAAACTTCATATTATTCCTCTCTCGTACAAGCGAAGGACAAGAGGAGCCGGGCAGCAGCAGACGGCTTCCGTCGATCTTGTCAAGTCGGTCACCTATCTCGTCTTGTCACGCTCTCCCTTGTTGGTTCGAAGCTGAAAGACACAGACGTAGAAAGGCTCGCCACCGACATCCTCCCCGCATTACCGAATTTGAAAGCACTCAATCTCAGCGAAAACCCTGCCCTTGGAGTCGAGACGCTTAGACAGCTTGCCTGTAGCCCCTTATCAGAACTCCGCAACCTATCTTTGGCACACAATTCTAACATGGTGCGGGAAATAGAGGGTGGAAGGGCTTTGGCTGCATTAGTTGATCACTTGTCGCCACATTTGGAGTGCTTGGATGCACGGGAGCTCGGGATGACGCAAGTCTCTTTAGAAGCTTTTTTATTGGAGACCAGCACCCAAAGGCAGGAGCAGTACGACTCCCCAGGACAAATAGGACTTGTACCAACATGCAGAGGGCTCAGCGGTCTCCGAGAGTTGCGGTTGGCGCGAAATCTTTTCCAAGAAAGGGGAGCAACCCTGCTTGCCAGGACCTTACTTGCGGGTGCAATCAATAGCAGCAGCAGAAACGGCGAGGACAGTGGCAGTGCCAGCGACATGAATGAGTATCGCGGCAATTGTAAAGGGCGAAGCTCCCTGCGGCGTCTGGACTTGAGCGATTGCTATGTAGGAGAGGAGGGACTGCAGGTCTTCGCAGACATGATCTATCGCTCTCGGCTTTACGCGGCCCTCCAAATATTAGACCTGAGTAACAACCGATGCCATGCGCCGGCAGCGTGGGCTCTTGGTCGGGCCTGTGTCGAGGGGCTACCTCTTTTGGAGGTATTGCGGCTGCAGATGAACCTGATGGGGGACGGGGGGGCCTCCGCCTTCGTCAGCGGCGTAGTCGGGGACAGGCCAGGGGGCAAGGAAGGCACTGCGGACCAGGTGGAGGAGGAGGGGAGGCCGACGGTCAGGCGGCTTCCGTGCCTGAAGGAACTGAATCTCTCCCACAATATGATGGGACCTGAGGCGGTCGAGCAGACCTTGCATGTCTTTCTAAGCACAAGCCGCTGTCCTTCCCTCCGTTATTTGGACGTCTCACACAACGCGGTCCCGGAGGCAGAGGTCATGAATGTGCTGGAGAGGGTTGAGAGGCATAGGAACTGGCTTCATTGCGAAGAAGATGCTTGCACACGAAGCACTGATGCGGCGAATCCTGACGTGTCGGTGATCTTAGCACCGCCGAGCTTGTACTGTCAAGTCGTCCTGGAGAATGGGAAAGAGGAGGAGGAGGAAGAAGCAGAAGGAGAGGAGGGAGAGAAAGAAAGAGAGAAGGAGAAGGAGGATGAAAGGCTCCTTACTTTCGAGTCAGCCGTCTTGAACTGGACGACGGAGAGTTTTCTCAGCATGGCCTACTTTGTGTGCGCCTGCATATAGGAAAGGACGCGATAAATGAGGAGGGACAAGGAAAAGATGGAAACACGGGGAGCGACGTACGACTATGCTATGTTCCATGTTCCCTATGACATAGAACATGAGGCCCCAGACAATGTGTTGTGGGTGCGAAACAGGTAACAAGACACGGTAACGAATGACCTCAAGAGAAATGCAGAAAGCTCTTTTTTGATATCCAGGTGGTTGTTGTCGCCAATAATTATCCTATGGTACGCGGTCAAAATCAAGAGCGGGTACCTGGTGACGTACAAGGGATAGAGAACGTCCTTCGGCCTCTACGCGCACGGGTGATCCCGGTGGATCGTAATGATCGAACAAGGCGACAGTAACCAAGTAGGGGGGGCAAAGCAGTAGGCAGACGCCGACCCACATTCTCATGCCTTGTTATTTAAAAATCATCTCTATGTCTGTCTTTTCTTTGAATGGATAAACGCTGGATTCTCACCAATCAATTTGCATCATGTGCATCCATGCTCGTTTTCATGACGGACACCACCACACCATTCAGCCAAGTCTGTTACCGTGTCACAACTCGACTGGAAGGCTCCCATACTCGATCTTCCCCACGACCTGTTTCGGCCCGTCCCTTCTGTCCACATCCCACCTTAAAAATCTTCCCAAGTCGCCGGCGCCTCCACAGTCACCGCCGTGCCTTCCTCCTTCATACACTCGCCTCCTCCCTTCTCCCCCCCTCTCCGTTTCCTTCCTGCCGCCGTCTCCGAGTGCCGCACGGAGCCATTCCGACCGTGCTTACTCGTCCTCGTGCTCGTCTTGCACGCTGTCTTCTCTCCTTCACCCCCCCGTGTCTGCTTCGCCCTCCTCACTCCAGAGACGCGTGGCTGCTTTCCCTTATCCGCCATCTTTACCTCCTCTACCTCCTCCTCCTCCTCCTTTTCATTTTCATCATTTTCCTCCTTCTCTTGCTCCACTTCCGCCAGGTGCTCCTCCTCCTTCTCCTCCTCCTCCTCCTCCTCCTCCTCCT
>Ga0102934_1001368_pt1 | contig 17031 bp, 18 predicted proteins | sample SalPonR2_A_D1_MG_FD_78175 | JGI IMG/M metagenome (GOLD analysis project Ga0102934, IMG submission 78175) | Salt pond soil microbial communities from South San Francisco under conditions of wetland restoration - Salt Pond MetaG R2_A_D1_MG | ecosystem: Environmental > Aquatic > Marine > Intertidal... | reverse complement strand
GCCCCCCCCCCCCCCCCCCCGACCTCCCCCAGCACCTCGAAGCCACCCTCCCGCACCACCTTTTCCCGCACGTACAACACCAAGGCAATCGTCCCGTTCGTGCTCCACACGCTGGTGGAGACCATTCGGTAGCCGCCCTCGTTCCCGCCCTCCCGGCCTTGGGCCAAGCGCGCGTGCACGGACGCCTTCAATTCCTCCAAGACCATACACTCCTGCAAGGCCAACACGTACATATCATAGCCTGCCGTCTCCCCGCCCCCCTTCCCTCCTTGAGGGGAGGACGAGGGAGGAACCGCGGGCGGGTCCGTGGGGACCCATGCCTCCAACGGCCCCAGTGCCGAGAAAGGCCGGGTGGAGCCCGCATTGAAGGTGGAAACGAATATTCTAAAATTCAAAATTTTGGAGGCCGGGGCCGACTTGACGGGGGGGCGGGAGGGCGGGAGGGGGGGGCTGGGCAGACGGTTTAGGGGCGCCTGAAGCCTCCATCCCTCAGCCTCCTCGTCTTTCCTCACCACCTCCTGTCCTTGAAGAGGTTCGTTTCCCTCCATGCGTGTCGTTTCAAAGGTACCGTCGTCCGAACCTTCCTCCTCCTCCTCCCTCCCTCCCTCCCTCCCTCCTTCCCTCCCTCCCTTCCGCCCCTCCTCCAGGCATCCCCAAACGCGTCCTCCCTCCTCTTTACAGCCCCCTTCCTCCCCATTTCCACATCCTTCCTGCCGCATCGTTCTTTGAAGTTCCTGCTGCTTCCTTAATTCTTGTTGCAGATACCTTAATCGCCGTTGCCGACGCCAGGCCAGGCGCACCCGCTTTCGTTCCCGCAGAGTCCAAGCCGAAGGAGAGAGGTAGAAAAAAACGTTCCCCAGGATGATGGCGTCCACCACAGCCATCATCACGAAAGGCATCTCTCCCGTCGTCCTACCTCCCGTCTGCTTTCCCCTACCCGGAGGTGGGGGGAGGAACGCTTCTTGGACCGTGAGCACGGCATTGGCCGTGGCCCATGTCCAGATACCGAGGAAGCAGACGAGGAGAAAGACGAGCCGCCAGATGGGCCGACGGAGGCAGTGCTGGCCGTGGCGCTGGACGAGCCCTAGGGAGGCGAAGAGGGAGGGAGGGAGGGAGGGGAAGGAGAAAGCATGCGAGAAGGAAGCGGAGGACGGGGAGGAGGGAAAGAGAGGGGACGGGAGGGGAGAGTACGTGGGCAGCAAGGACGTGAAGGAGCGCGACCGTTGAGGTTTGAGCGTCGGCAGAGGGTGGAGAGGCCGAGGTGCCTCGTCGTGCTGCCCCCCCCCAGGCCGCCTTTGGGCCTGGTGGCGGTCGTCGGGCAGGCGGCTCCGGCACCAAGCCAAGAGGGTTTGAGAGAAGAGCACGGTCACGAGCAAAAGGCACAAGGCAGTGGTCACCAACCGCAAGACAGACCGGGCCCGCCGCAGTTCCTCCACCATCAGGTCCTCCGCCCCGCCCTCGGGCCCGCCTTCCCCCGGTCCTTGCCGCCGGGAAAACCGCGTGGCGGGCCAGTAGAAGCACAAGACGGAGGCTCCCGTGGTCAGGAAGAGGATAAATCCCACCTGCCACCACAGGCGACGTCGGACGACCGCATCGAGCACGGAGGAGGAACGGCGGTGCCGGATGTACCCCCGAAACACCCAGGCGAGCACCACGTGGAACACGGCGGGGATGATGGCCAGTTCTTGAAGCCAGAAAAGAAGGTGTGTGTGCAGGGCTTGCCACTTCAGGAGGGAGGAATTAGGAGGGAATGGGTCGGAGGAAGGGGGAGGGGAGGTTGAGTCCAGGGGAGTCCCGGCAGAGGAGTGTTGGTAGGAAGCGAGGGAAAGATGGTGCACGTGGAGGTAGATGGCTTCGATGATAGAGACAAGGAGGAAGGACCCGGTGTAAACGGCGTTGGAGATGAAAAGGCGGAGGACAAGAAATTGAAGGAGGGAGGCAAGCGTGCCTTTGAAGGGTTGGGGCGGGGCCTGAGAAGAGGAGGCCTTCCGACGTAACAAATGCCATCCTCGAAGGCGACCGACGACTACGAGGGCGCAGACGAGGCCGACTAAGGCGAAAACACAATTAATCAGGCGAATTTTCACGTAAAAGGCTTCCAGCCGTGGTAAAGGAAGCGACGATGGGGGAGGTGGCGAAGTGGAAGGATCCATAAGACTTTCGGAAGCCACGGCGGAGGGAATGTCTCTAAAGATTCCCTGGCTACCAAAAGCCAAGAGTGCTCATCATTATCGTCTAGAATACGGGTACACGGCCAAAGAGAAGGCCTACGAAAGAATTATGGAGTGAGCTTGAGGGATGTGTCTACATTTTACGTGCGATGGCCGATCCTTGAATTTGCGTCGGGATGGGAAAATAACGGTCTTTTAAAAAGAGGTTTGAAAAACGCCCGATGTTCCTTGACCTTCATGAGCCTTGCCTCGCTCTCCCGCATCACAAAGCACTACATGGTGACCTTTCTTTCTTTTTCCATCTTCTCATTTCTTCATTTCTTGTCTAACCGCCAGGTCAATCATTTTCATCTTTCCCCAGTCCAAAAGATGGTCAGGAACGAACGGCAATACGACATGCCGAAGCAGCCATAAACTCAGACCCTGATACGCTCCCAGTACGTAACGGCTTTGAGGTGTAGAACTCGTCAAAGCATGCAAAATGGCGTCTGTTGTCAATTGTGGAGAGCCAGCGGCGCGCTCAATGGCATCCACGCGCTGCTCATACGTGTCGAATATTTGCTGGTATAAAACGTACTGAGATTCGGTCAAGTTTTTGAAAGGCGCGGCGTCCCCGACATTTTTTCGTCGTATCTCACTCTCAATCGTTCCCGGTTCGAGGAGCGACACGGAGATTCTCCACGGCCGTAACTCGAGACGGAGGGCGTCTGAAATGGCTTCCAAGGCGTACTTGCTGCTCGAGTAGGCACCGTACGTGACTGGGACGGTAAATCCTGCAGCACTGCCCACGTTGATGATCCGTCCCTGGTCCCGACGGAGCTGAGGAAGGAAGGCCTGTGTCACGCCCAAGAGGCCGACCACGTTGACCTCCATGACCTGGCGAAGGCGAGAGAGAGGTAAAAGTTCCAAGGGCATGGCCAAGCCTGAGGCAAGTAGGAACGAAAATGAGGCATCGCAGAGTGGTCAAAGTTGCTTGCAGTCCGTCCGACTCGAACGCGTGAGTATGGCAGACTTCATGACGTCAAACTCGCGCCCGAACTCACCGATCCCCGCATTATTCACGAGTCCAGCCAGCTTGACCTTGCCCCCCATGTCATCCAAGGTCTCCCTGACCTCCTCTGCCGCCCGCATCACCCCTCCGTCATGATCTGTCACGTCCAAAAGCAAAGGAAAGACGCGACCGGGGTAGGCCTCGACGAGGGTCTCCACGTCCCGTACTCGCCGGACGCCGGCAAAGACTAGGAAGCCTGCTGCCGCCAACCCTGCGGCGGAATGCCGACCAATGCCTGTGCTGCTCCCAGTGATCACCACTGCAGACCCGGAAGGAGGGACGGGGAAGGATGGTTTGGTCATGCTGTGGATAAGACCTAGAAAAAGAGCGACGAGCAGGGGTGCACTTGCCAAGAGGAGTGAGCTAACACTGCGGTGGGCGGTGTCCTTACGAGAAGCCATTCCGCTACAAAGTGAAAGATGCACGGGAAAGTAGAAGAATTAGAATGAGGAGATTCATAAGAATGAAACGATGAAGGATTTTGGAACATGTTTTATGTGGGGAAACCATGTGGTCGAGGTTGTAAAGCGTGCGTCCAAGATTCCTAGCATGTTGGGTCTAATTAGAAAGTTAAAGTCGTTACACAATATCACCTTCCACTGCGTACTTTTTGGAAATACAATACGTGCCATTTTGCCCATACACCTTCGATCTAAAGCGAACAAAGCAGGGCCCGCTCGTGTTATGCTTCTCTGACTTGCGGGTCGATAAATGTCTCATTCCTCCCAGTTACCTCCTGCAAAACCAATGCAAGCAGCATACTAAACATCATTTTCAAAACATAGCTAGTACATGCACGTGGAACACGAGACAGCTACTGACCTTAATTGTCAGCTCACAGGTAGCTGCTCCCAAGCCGGGAGGTTAATCTCAACTAACTAACTCATACAGAGTATTTCCCTGCGCGTTTATGGGTGCCTGGGGGAGAAGAGTCTCTAAGGAAGAAAAGAAGACTGCTTCATCTCACAATCCACAAAATTTTCGATAATTTCTTTCCATGTATACTTCGAGTTGGATGCTACCGCCCGACAAACTTTGCCGGGGCGTCACCCCTAGATTCCTCCATGTAAGCAATGCGCACAAGGAACCCGAACACCATTCCAGACGACAGCTTCCTCGCCTGTCGTTGCATTCGTGCTGACTCCAGCAACATTGCCGATCTTTCAAGGACCACAACCCTTTTCATGCACCCCCCTCATACTCGCCGCTGTCATAGCCTTCCCACTCCTCCGACCTTCCCCCCTCCCTTCGTGTCTTTTCCTCCTCCACTCTCCTTTCGCCCGACTTCCCTCTGCCGCCCCTCCCTGTTCGATTGGACATCTCCGCCTGTCCCACCGGCCATGACACGTAGGCCTTCATCCAAGGCCGAAGCCTCTCGATGCGTTCCACCACCCTACTCTGCCGCCATGCCAGATCATCGTCCACGTCCAGGCACAAAAAGGTTACGGCCTTCAAGCCCGGCAACTGCCCCGCTGTCAGCGACGCAAGGAGGCTCGCGAACATTGCCGAGCATTCTTCTCCTCCCTGCCCGTCCGTTTCCACCGTCGCCAGTTGCCGCAAGACGTCGCTCGCGTGGCAAAGCGACTGCAACGAAGACAGGTGCATGCCACACTCCCGCAGCAACAAAGAGGAAAGGGCTAATGGCCGCTGGATTTCGGCGAGCATGACCGGAAGCTGAAATCCCACTTTTGCAACCTTCTTCCCCGTCATCACCCCGACACTCTCCTCCTCCCTGGTCCTCCCTAACCCGCATCCGGTCAAGTTCAGATGCTCGATACCCGGATATTCCCGGACAAGCCGACCGAGGGCGGCTGCCGAGGCGGGCGTGCTGCCAATGAAAGGGTTATGGGCCAACGAGAGATGGCGAAGGGAGGGGCCCAGGAAAGCTTGGAGGCAGGGGCGGAGGTCGTGATGTCCTTCGTCCTCCCCTTGAGCGTGGGCGGGAAGAGGGGAGGCGAGCAGGTTGCCTTCCAGGTTGAGTGCAGCGAGGGAAGAGGTCCCGGGACAGGGAGGGGTATGAAAGAGGGGATGGACGGTGAAAAGCGCGCCGGCGATGCCGTTGTGCCCCAGCAAGAGCTGGCGGAGGGGAGGCGGGGTAGTGACCTGGACGTCTTCCTGCTCCTCTTTCCCTTCCTTCCCCTCCCAGGGACGGTCCTGCGTCCCCCCTCCCCATCCCTCCCTCCCTCGTTCCCATCCCCTCAGCCACTCCGCGACCAGACAGGCCCCTTCGTCGCCCAAGGCGTTGTCGGTCAGGTCCAACTCGCGCAAGGCCGGACACGCCCCCGCCCTCAAGACCTTTAGCAGTACCTCCACCCCTTCCACGCCCATCAAATGCCCACCCAGACCTAAGCGTCGTAACCTGCATCCTCCCACTCTCCCTTCTCCCCCTCCCCCCTGTCCTACTTTGCCCCGTCCTCCCTGCCGCAGCAAGGCCGCGCACAGGACCGTGCAGCCCGCCGGCCCCATGCCCCCCCTCTGTCTCCCTTCCCCGCCGTCCCCCTGCCCCGCCCCCAGTTCCCTCTTTCTCCCACCCATCGATAGGTCCAGGCTTTCCAGGCACGGCATCGATCCTTCCCGGTGCAACCCGACGCACAAGGCCGACACGCCTTTGCAGCCCAGCGCGTTGTCCCGGAGGTCCAAAACTTTCAGTTTCTCAAACCGCCCCGCCCCCATTGCCCGCCCCAAGAGTCGCAGGCCTGTCAAGGACGAGGAAGCAGGGTCGGGCAATAGGAGGGCAGACATAGTGGAGAGACCTGTGGAGTCTTGAGGAGGGAAAGGCGCGACTCCCGGAAGTGGGGCCAAGCCCAGCGAGGTTTCGCGCAATTTGAGGATTTCCAAGACGGTTCCTTCCCCTTCTCGGTGGGGACCCAAGAGCCAAGCATACGCCAGATGCGCGAGGCCGACGTCCGAGAGACCGCGTTGAAAGGAGAGGTCCAGGACCCGGAGCCTGCGAAAAACGCCGCGGAGGAAGGCGGCCGCCAAGGGGGTCAGGTCGAGGAGGAAGCCGGGCAGGCGGGGAGGAGGGAGGAAGGGGGAGGGAGGGGAGGGGTTCAGGGAGAGGTTCAAATCCTCGATCCCAAAGTACCGGTTCTCTTCAATGTACGCGAGCAAGCGGACCAAGTGTGGGTCGTCCATGTCCTTCATGCCGCTGAAATCTACGGACCGCAACTCTTCCGCCAGCCGCCAACCCCTAACTGCCACAGGATGGTCTTCCCTCCCTTCCTCCTCCCCTTCATTCCCTCCCTCCGTCCCTCCCTCCTTCCCTGCCCTGGCAGCGGCGGCTTTCGCAGCGGCCGCCGCAGCCGCGGCCCGGATCTGTTGGGCAGGGGTTGCGGTGCTGTTGGGCTTCACCAGGGGGGGTTCAAAGAATCCGGCCGTTACTAGTGCGTCCCATGTGGTGCAGCCAAAGTTCAACTCGCGCAATTTGGTCATGACCAAGACTTCCTCGCCCAAGGCCCGGTAAAACAAAGTTTCGGGAGGGGAGAGGGCGGGGGAGGCGGGAGGGGGGGTGGAGGGGAGGGACGGAGGTGGAGGGGGGAGGAAAGGTGCCTCGCTTGCCCCGGACGCGACTCCTGTGCCTGCGGCCGAGAGAGGGCCCAAGGCTACCGAGACGGGCGCAAGAGGGGCGGGCAATAGGCGAGGGGGGAGGTTTTCGGACGGGGCCAAGGAGGGCAGGGCGAGACAGGTGATGGAATGGAGGGCGTGCAGACCCAGAACCGCGCCGGGGTCGGGGAGGGTCACCTGGCTCAATCCTAAGTGGGTCAAGGCGGGCACCTTCTGTCGGTGATCGATCAAGGCGCGCAACAGAGCCCGGGTCCAGAAATGCAGATAGACCCGGGTGATTTTCTTCCGCCCAAAGGTACGCATGGCCACAGGTGAGGATGGCGGGTGGGGTTGGGGGGGGTCGGACAAGGACGCAAGGGCGGCTGTGCCCGGGCCGCGGTCCAGAGTCTCCTTCGCGTACCGCATGGCTTTCCCCCCCCCCTGCGTGCTCGACGCTTCCTCCTCTCCCTTTTCCTCCTCTCCGTCGCCCCCACGCCCTTCCTCCTCTCCTCCCTCCTCCTCTTCTCTGTCGCCCCCATGCCCTTCTTCCTCCGGCTCCAATCTCTCCACTTCCAACGAGCGCAAATGCCGGATTCCGTCCCCCTTCACCAGCCGCCGCACCAGGGACGGCAGAGCCCGGGGGTTCGAGACGATCAGGGCGGGGACACAGTGGAGGTATGGGACGGTGGCCTGGCAGGACGTGCTGAAATTCACCACACATTCCCCCGGGAGCCAACTCATCACGTGGGCGAGAACGGGTGCGGGGAGTCGGCCGACAACTGTTGCCACGCTTGGGAGAAGAGACATTCGGGCGCAGATTCTTAGGTTTGTCTCTGCGGCCTTACTTGAGAAGGACATGTCCATGCCCTGATTCTCTGGTGCGTATGTCACCAAGGACGGCTGCTCCTGCTCCTGCCTCAGGTCGTGGCCGTGGTGATTTCCATGTTGCATGTGGGAAACCCAGTGAGATTAATGTGCTGCGCGTCACGACGTCTTGCACGGAAGCAACGTGTGGAAATAGTTGTAATCTGTGAAAATATCTCCTCTGCTTCACAAGGATGGAAAGAGGGGGACCGTGCTAAGAATACGACTGTGGCCACTTCACGTTTTGTAACACTTGTCGAAGCCCTTCCTGGTCAGCCTCGGCTGCTTCCGCAGCTTCCCTGTGGATGACAGCGATAAAGAAAGAAGATGGAGTATATTCATAACGTCGACAACGCATCCATTGCAGCCAATCCGAATGCACGAGAGGGCCACGCAATGTATTTAAAGCAATATCTGGGGGGGGGTTGACAGCTACCCATGTGGTGAGGTGGTGAAAACCCCGAGGAAGGGACATACTCAAGTTGCCCCTGAAAAACTCGCAAAAGAAGACGAGAAATGCCCTCCTAGGCCATGCCAGTGTACTTAAAAGTTCAGGATGCGAATGGCGCTTTCCGATAGATGTTTGCAAGGCATTCGAGACCGGGCATAACCTGGCGGGCGGATTCCAAAACTGGAGGCCAGGTAACGAGCGAGCTAATCGGAAGTCCGTTAGTTCCCATCGAAAGAAATACCTCATTCCCAACCCTCTAGTGTCCTCGCATCGCATTCACGTCACCCATCTAAAAAAGGCATTCTTCGCACTGCATCGTACGCCGCCTGTGCCTGGTTGCGACCGCGTCTACAGTGCAATTTCAGCTCCTTGGGACCTGACGTCAGGGCTGCCCGCCTGATTCCCCGTCTGCGGTACATAGCGGGATATTAACATAAAAAGCTGCTTCCGACCAAACGCCGAATACAAATGCGCCGTATCTCCCGCTGCCTTGTTTATCAGAGAAAATTGTTCCGATAAAGCAATATTACAAATGTTGAGTGTGATGGTAAAAAGATTAATTTTTTGGATTCATTCAACACGTCAACCTGGTTTCCAGGAGTTGCTTTTTCCTGTCTTGCTCCTAACAACGAAGAAAGCTACCAAACACCTCTTTTTTTCGACTTTGTCTTGCATGTCATCGTACTGTTTTAGTTTTTCAAATAAGAGCTGATGAAAAAGCGCTTTTTGTAAGAGAAAATTATTTAGGGACGTAGCGTCGAGGGAACCGAGTCGCTCTGCTTTTTCGTTCACGTTACCCCGAATTTCCCCCAAACATGTTCAGGGAAAACCTCGTGTGTGCGTCTGCCATGCTGATCGTTGGATGCTAGTACTTGAAAGGGCTCCATTAAAATTTGAAAGTCACCACGCCTCGAACGGGCCAATATTTGTGGAGGTAGTCCGACGCCGAAGAGAGCTCTTGGGAAGCGCTACGAGAGACAGACCAACGCTACAACACCAGTCTGCGCTAAAAGAAATCATTCCCCAAAATGCTTCCAATGTTGCCGAAAGGATAAAAATATGTCGTAGGTACTGTTATTGATGTACTTGAATTGGTGGTCGTGGTTCTCCCCGTGTGCTGCTCGCAATTTTTCTCCCTGCTGGGGGATGTTCTCATCATCGACGACAACTTGTATCGACATTGCTCCGGTTCCTGGCCACTCCTGCCGAGTAAATGCACACAAGCACACCTATCAATATACAAAGGGAAGTTAGAAGTGCGAAGATGTCAATGCTGTTTTCAGACATCGTGTGGGCGTGTCGTGAAAAAGCAGGAAGGAGTGAGGGGGTACGGGTTGAATGGTCGTGCGTGCGGCTTTCTCATCTTGGTCCACGATCCTTACTCAAAGCCTTTACAGGACGACGTTACTTTCTAATATTTAGTTATATTCATTGAGTGAGACGACTACGGACGCCGCTGTCGGTGAAACACAAGAAAAGATGAGGTGTGGTGGACGGCACGCCCTGACCGGGACACCGGCCGAAGCGACCCGGAAAAGCGATGACGGACCGACACGAGTCGTAGTTAGTAGTGGGTCTGTTCTTTTTTTCGCACGCCGCGACGCCCCAATACTCACTTCCGAAAGAGACGTCAAGCGGTCCGAGAAGAACTTCTTCATATTTTCATGCGGGCTCAAGCGCATGTCATGTTGCCTTTTTTTTCCCCTAGAAACGAAAGGCATGATATCGTTCTCTCTTCCGCTGGCGATGCTCCCACACCGGTATGACTCACTTTTTGATGCCGTTCACAAATTTTCGCCAATTACAAACTTTAACAGATATGAGTGCAAGAAGTATAAGAGAAAATTCACTCACGGCCGCGAAGATGGGGGGATTGGCAGCCTTGCTTATGATGCTGCTGGTTGCTGTTGCCCCGCCTCCTGGTCTCGCCTTTTTCCAGCCAGCGGGTTTGATATCATCAAGACTGCAATCGATAGCACCACCACCGCCCACATCTCCTCCAAATGCCTGCCCTGGAACAAAAACATCCTATTTCTTGCCCTCTTTCCCTTCCTTAACTGTGTTTGGGGCCATCAAGGGGAGGGCTACCAGAACCTCCCTGTATGCTGCAGCGCCTGCCTCACCCGCGTCCTCGAGCAGCGGCAACGCGGGAAGGGACGAGGACGAGGAAGGCAGTTTTCCGGACGAAAGCGATAGCCCCACGCCGTCCTCCCCCGACACGTGGCGAAGCAATGGAGGGGAAGCCTTGCCACCGACCAAGCACACCACGCAAATCGACTTGACAGGTATCCCCGGACAGGTCATGGGCAGCATCTTCAAGCTGAAAGTGACCTCCTGCCCGCCCTTGTTCCGCAGACCTTGGAGCAGGCAGCCCACGTCCACGTCCTTCTCCACCGCCTGGGCCTTCGATGTGAAGGAGAAGCTCCTCTTAACCAACAGCCATTGCGTGGCAGACGCCGTGGTTATCAACGTGAAAAAACCGGGCAATGCCGACTTGTTCAAAGCGGAAGTGCTGGGGAAGAGCGACCATTCCGACCTGGCCCTCATTCGGGTTCCGGATGAGGTGTTTTGGGAGGGGGTGGAAGCGATTCGGATGGAGGCCGGGGATGTGCAACTGGGGGAATTGGTCACTGTCGTCGGCTACCCGCGGGGGGGGGAGAAAATTTGCCTGACCAAAGGCATTGTCTCCCGGCTGCATTTTAATGGAGAGTACCTGGCCATTCAAATCGACGCGGCAATCAATCCCGGGAACTCGGGGGGCCCCGTCTTGAACGAGAGGGGGGACTGCGTGGGCATCGCCTACCGGAAACGGGTCGATCGGGGATCCGAGAACATTGGGTAAGGAAGTATGTGAGGGAGAAGGTGTTTTGCAATAGCAATATATGGTATGACAGAGGCTTCGGGTCCTCATAACCATGGGGAATAGCGAAGAAAGCTGGCGGCTGGGAGGGAGGCAGAGAGAGCAGGTGGATGTCCGCTGGCGGAAGCCCCTTTTTCTTCGGTCCTCGTGTGGAGTGCGATGGATAAATGCTTGCTTTCGCGCCAAGGCTCTCCTGAAATTTACACGCTCCCTGTGACATCCCTTCTGGGATATTTCTCACCCCCTTCCCCTCCAGATACATCATCCCCGTGGAAGTCGTCCACCACTTTCTAGAAGATTTCCGGCGGCACGGGCAGGACATGGGCGCCTGTCTGCAAGGCTTCGAACTGCAAGACTTGACCAACGCGGCGTTGAGGGAGTCGGTGGCGGGAAACCACACGGGTTGTCTGGTCATCGAGGTCGCGGCCTGGACGAATGCGGCGGCCCATTTGCAAAAGGGTGACGTGGTGCTCTCCATCGACGGACACAAATTACAGAACGACAAGACGGTGCCGTTCAAGGACTTGGACTACATCAACTTTGAATTTTTAATGTCTTACCATTTTGTGGGGGACATGATGCGGGTGGAGGTCCTCCGAAAGGAGCCTGTCGTGGAAGGGGAGGATGGTGCCGCCTTGCCTCCTGCCAACACCTTTCACAAATTAAACCTGACCTGGGAGATGCAAAAACGCCACCCCATCCTCCCATCCCGTCCGCAAAAGCAAAGCTTTTTGATGGTGGGCGGTCTCTTATTCTTGCCCTTGTCCTGGGAGATTCTGGACCCCGACCGATCCACCCGAGCCTTGCGATCCTTTTGCGAAAGCGTTCGCCGCATCTCTGCGGACGAGGAAGTTGTGGTGTTGTCGGAAATCTTCCCACACCCGATCAACGATGGGTACTTTCCCCCTCGTCTGACCCGGGTCTTGACTTTCAATGACGTTCCGGTTCGAAACCTGAGTCATCTCACCACCATGATAGAAGACTGCACGGAGGATTGGATGCGTTTTAAGGTAGACTCAAATCTACAGCAGATGATCGTCCTGGATGCCCGTGAAAATGCGGTCTGGAATGCCACGCAGGAGATTTGCGAGATATATTCGGTCCCGTACTACAAGCCATTACCGGCGCGGAAGGAAGGAGAGGAAGGCGGGGAGAGTGAACTGCCTCTTTGGCAGCGTTCACATGCCAAAGGAGAGGGTACCAAGTGGTGAACAAAGAAGAGGAGAGCCAGGAAAAGAAAGTTCAATTCTGAAAGCATAGTGTAAATTGTTTTGTGTGTAGAAATGATGATGCGATGCGCAAGGACATAAGCGTCTGAGGCTTGCAATTGCCTGTAGAAAGGCCAGGTAAGAAGTCAAAATGGGAAAAAGGCAGCTAAAGTAACCTCGCGATGTCGGGGGCAGCGATACTAAAGTGCGAAACAGACGGCGTAGAACGAAATCAGCGAAAAAATTAGGGACGATTTGGTTTCGTTCGACGTACGTTGCACTTGGCGGTTATTTGGATCATGGACGAGTTCTTAAAACAAAAGCTTTCTATTTATGGAGAACCATCAGGCCTGCTTTATTACACAATCCGGTCCGGTCCATGAGCTGAAATTTTTGTAGGCCCCGAAATACACCATTTTGTACATTGTGCTCTTTATGTCTTTCAAGCACGTTGCTGACATTCTAACTATTTTCACTACGCTAATTGTTTCAAGACCACAAAACCAAACTTTAATGGGTAATTTAACCACCCGCTTGCCTTCCCCAAAAACCAAATTTAGCTGAACCGGTCAAAATTAAATAAATACAAGTAATGAAGAAAAAAATGAACAAGGGAAGGGCCTTGTTGGACAAGGGCACGGGGACGCCTTAACGGTCGGACAGTAACGGGTTTCTGAAAATCCGTTACGCGTCACCCTTCAAGCTTCCTTGCTTCTTTGAATTTCGAGAGGTGATGCTGAGACGCTGCGGCATCAATACGCTTAGAACAGAAAAGTATGAAATCACCATTTGAACGCGTTGTGCTGCTGCTTTTATGGAACATCTCGCCTATGACCATGAGATTTGAAACTTGCGCGCCCTCGGAGGAGCATTCGTATTTAGATGGGCGCCCCTGCTCCCATGGGAAGACCTCACCATGAAAGACATGATAAATCATGAAATGATAACCTGACTTGGTCGATCATTTTTGTACGTGTTGTTAGGGATGTCCGACACAAGTACAACGAACCCCGAGCATAATCTAGGTCAATTCTTATGTGACGCCGCTAATGCATGATGCGCGTATGTCCTCATTACTTTGTACGCTCCCTCTCCCTGCCAGCAGCATTTTCTTCCCCATTTTTCAGATGGCGGTTAGTAATGCAGCAGTTCTTCCGTCGGCCGGCGATGCTAAAGACAAGGACGCCCTTACCGCCTCGACACCTGCACCTCCAGCTCCTAAGGTCGAACTGGTTCCGTTTTCGGACCTCTTCTATTTCGCGGACGGCTTGGACTGGTTCTGCATGTTCTTGGGCACCTTGAGTGCCTGTGCCACGGGTGTGGCCATGCCTGTGTTCATGATCATCTTCGGCTCAATTTTGGACGAAATCGGTACTGGTCAAGGTTCCTTCAAAGACACGATCAATCAACTCGCCCTCGCCATGTCGGCGTTGGGAGCAGGGACCTTTCTGGTCTCCGCCTTCCAAGTTGCATTCTTCGCCTACGCCTCGGCCCGCCAGACAGAAAGGCTCCGAGCCACGTTGTTGCGGTCCATTCTGCGACAGGTGAGTGCAGGACGAACGAAGATACAAGGAACGTACAAAGCTGGGGCAAGGCTTAAACCCACAGTAAAGTATTCAGTGAGGGAAAAAATATCGACAAGCTGGGCAGATGAAAGAAGAGATCAGGGCAGGATTTGGAATCGTTGCGAAGGAACGAATGTATGCGAAATTTCCTTAGAAGACGCCAGCACGTTAACCTCGCCTTCCCACCCTCCCTCCCTCCCTTCTTCCCTCTCCCTTTTTCCGCGCCCAGGAAATCGGTTGGTTCGACACCAACAATGGCGGGGAGCTGGCCACAGTCCTCTCGGAGGCGACCAGCGCCTTCCAAGAGGGCACCGGGCGACGGGTCTCGGAAGGCGTCCAGGCCCTCGCCCAATTCCTGGCCGGCCTCATCATCGCCTTCACTCAATCCTGGCGCCTCTCCCTGGTCTTGCTCGCGGGCCTCCCTTTGATCGGCGGGGCGGCCGTGGCCCTCTCCTCGGTCATGTCGGAGGCCAAAGCCGCCACGTCCGCGCAATACGCCAAGGCCGGGGGAGTGGCGAACGAGGCGTTGGGGGCGATCAGGACTGTGGCCTCCCTGGGCGCGGAGCGGAAATTCATGGAGGCTTACAACCGCTTGATCGAAGAAGCCGAACGGGTCGGGATTGGCAAGTCGGTCAAACTCGGCGCGGCGAACGGACTTTTGTTCTCCTCGGCCTTTTTCATCTACGCCTTGGCCTTTTGGTACGGTTCCTTGCAAGTGGCGGACAATTTGCCCTGTGTCTTGGCGGGGGGAACCGGGTGCATCACGGGCGGGGCTGTGATCACCACCTTCTTCTCCTTCTTGATCGGGGCCTTCTCTTTGGGGCAATTGGCGCCGTCATTGAATGCGGTGGCCGTTGCCCGAGCGAGTTTGGTCCGAGTCATGGCGATCGTGAAACGGACGCCGGCGATGGATCCCTTGTCCATTGCGGGCCGGACGCTGGAGGAGGTCCGAGGGGACATTGAGTTCGACGTGGAAGGTGGGTGGGGAGAGGAAAACAGGGAGAGTGGGCATACGCGTCAAACGGTTGTGGAGGGGGGGGGAGGGGCGAGGAGGGGGACGCGAGATAGTCGTGGCATGGTTTTGGGGGGCACTTTTCGCCTTGGGCTTGAGTGGCCCGCCTTGATAGATGTGTTAATGTTTGAATATCAGTGTGTCTCGCCTTTTTCCTTTGCCCCGGCCCCAATGCTGCCTCGCTGCCTGTTCTTCCCGCAACTTCCTTCTGGAAGCTTCCACGGGACAAAAGCATCTTACACGCTCCCTCCCTCCCTCCCTCCCTCCGCCCCACAGATTTTCACTACCCAGCTCGCCCGCACAACCGCGTCTGCGACCATTACAGGCTGAGTGTCAAGGCGGGGGAGACGGTGGCGCTCTGTGGACCGAGCGGCTCAGGCAAAAGCACTGCCATCTCCCTCCTCCTTCGGTTCTTCGACCCGGTCGCCGGCTCCATCACCTTGGACGGGCACGACCTCCGCTCTCTGAACCTGAAATTCCTCCGCGACTGCATCGGCTACGTGGGCCAAGAGCCTGGTGGGTACTCCTCTGAGGTCTTTTTGCTGACGGTGGACGGATTCCGATGACATGGGCCGTCCTGGGCCTCCCCCCGCTGCTCCCTTGTGTGTTTTATCGTCCGATGCAACCTCCACAAGGTGGTGGGCATGCCTTCGCCCTCCTTCTCAACCCTATCTCGACCTCGTTCTCTTTCTCCCCCTCTCTCCCTCCCTCCCTCCCTCCCTCCCTCCCTTACTCCCTCCCTATCTCCTCCAGTTCTCTTCTCGGGCAGCATCGCCGACAACATTCGAAAGGGCAAACCGGGGGCCTCAGACGAGGAAGTGGTGGCGGCGGCCAAGGCCGCCAATGCCTACGACTTTTGCATCGAGTTCCCCGACGGGATGCAGACGGAAGGTGCGTCGACGACGACGGAAGGGAGGGGAGGAGGGGTGTTGGGTCGTCGAGGGGGAAGAAATGAGTCTTTGGATATGAATTCTCTCGTGTCTGCGACCGCGGTGGTGTGGGAAAGGCGGTGGGAGACAGAGAGGAAAGGGATTGACGTGTTCCCCATCGTTGTGTCTGACTCCCCCCCTCCTCTCTGCTCCATACCCTCTTCCTCCCCTCCCTCCCTCCATCCCTCCCTCCCTCAGTCGGGCAACGCGGAAGCCAGCTCTCCGGGGGGCAAAAGCAGCGGATCGCCATCGCCCGCGCCATCATCAAGAATCCGGCCATCCTCCTCCTTGACGAGGCCACCTCCGCGCTCGACTCCCACTCAGAGAAGATCGTGCAAGAGGTAAGGGGAGAGGGAAGGAGGCATGGCACCATAGATTCCAAGGTCTTGGAGGGGAACTTTGTGGACCAGGGGAACTCACATGCCTCGACAAAGGCACATCGATGACGTCTCCAGCAGAAGCGTTTTTCCTCCTCAGCTGCCTGGGCTCAGCGCACGGAATGCGCGGCTCGGATCTGACCTTCGCGCTAACCGTCTCATTCTCTTCCGCCTTGTCCGCCTAGGCCCTCGACAATTTGGCGCGAAGCAAGAAGCGCACCACATTCGTGGTCGCCCACCGGCTTTCCACCATCCGAGAGGCGGACAAGATCGCCGTCATTGACAAAGGGCAGGTCAAGGAGCTGGGCTCGCACGAGGAGCTGATGGCCCGCCAGGGGATCTACGCCGAGCTGGTCGCCTTGCAGGGAGGGTCGGGCCGAGAGGAGGCAGTGGAAGGCGCGGGCAAGGTCCAGGCGGAGGGCGGGGCGGAGGGCGGGGACGAGGTCTCGCGGGTGAAATCTGTTTCCGTCAGCCGGCTTCCTTTGGGGGCGAGCATGCGTCGCCTTTCCCGCGCTGTCAGCCAGGTCCTGCGGGAGAGTTTGCCTTTCCAGGACGGGGTGGAGGGAGGGACGGAGGGCGCGGCCGAGGGCCGCCCCTCCCTGTGGGGCTTGTCCTTCCGGCATTGGCCGTACCTGCTCGTAGGCTTGCTGAGCAACTGCGCCCTGGGGGTGCTCTTTCCCTTTTGGGGCTACCTGTTGGCGAACGTGATGAGCGTCTTCTATTCCACGGACCGAGACTACATCTTGGAACGGGGCAGCTTTTGGGCGGGCATGTTCGTGGTGCTCGGTTCTGCGGCCATTTTGTTCTATACCTTGGCCTTCTGGGGCTTGGGCAATGTGGCAGAGCGGTTGGCCGCCTGGCTTCGAAAGGGTTGCTTCGAAGCCATGCTCAGGTAGGCGGGGAGGGGTGGCCAGAGGGACGGCGGGACGTGAGAGAGGCTGGTTTCGGAGGGGGTGGGAGGGGAAGGGAGGGGGCCCTTGTCGTGAGGCTCGCCTGTGAG
>Ga0102934_1001366_pt1 | contig 17034 bp, 15 predicted proteins | sample SalPonR2_A_D1_MG_FD_78175 | JGI IMG/M metagenome (GOLD analysis project Ga0102934, IMG submission 78175) | Salt pond soil microbial communities from South San Francisco under conditions of wetland restoration - Salt Pond MetaG R2_A_D1_MG | ecosystem: Environmental > Aquatic > Marine > Intertidal... | reverse complement strand
TTATTTTATTAATTTCCATACTATTTAACTCCGTGTCCTCTGAGATTCTCTCGTGGCCCTCAGTGTCCAAAATATAACATGTTAAGCAATTTTACAGGTATTAAAAATCACACCCTATTTTTTAATAAAATTGTCAATTTTTTCTTACCATAGTAAAATACAGCATGACTCTCTGCAGAAAAAGCAGGAACGCTGTTTCAGGTTCCTGCTCTTTATTTTTACTGCTGGCAATCCTCCTTTTATTTACGGCCTGTAAAGACCAACATATAGCCACAGTCAATAACTGGCCTTTTATCAATGAAGAGATCTATGAACTAATGCATAATTATTATTTATGGCAGGATCATGTACCTGTCTCTGTCAATTTAGAAAGTTACAGCACACCCCAGTCCCTGATTGATGATATGAGCTATGACCTGTATGACCGCTGGAGTATGGTTATGGATTACAGTGACTATGAAGATGACTTTATCGAAGGGAGTACTGCCAGTTACGGTGTTTACTGGAACTATGACTCCAACGGAGAGCCGCGGCTGTTAAAAGTGGATACCAACTCACCAGCAGGCCAGGCCGGTTTACAGCGGGGAGATCTGCTTAACTACTGGAACCCTGATACAGGGCTTATCATAATCAGCAATAATGACAGCAGTCTCAGCACAAATTACCTTACTTCCGCCTCCTATTATGTCAACGCGGTTTTGCATGAAGCTGTTATAGAAACCAACGGTCATACGGTCGGTTATGTGGTACTGGAACAGTTTCTGGCTACTGCTGAAGACGAGATTATAAGTGTTTTTGACCGGTTCCAGTCCTCCAATGTAACTACTGTTATCATGGATCTGCGCTATAACGGCGGGGGTTACCTCTCCTTTGCCGCTACTATAGCTGACTACCTGGCACCGTCATCTGCTCAGAATGAAGTCTTCTACCGTCTCACTTACAATAACAATACTTCCTGGAGTGATGAATTATGTTATATAGATAAAAAAGGCACACTGGAGCTGGATAGCGTCTATTTCATCACTACTGGATACAGTGCTTCCGCGAGTGAACTGCTTATAAACGGCTTAAAACCTTTAATGGATGTTTATACGGTCGGCACAGAGACCCATGGCAAGCCGGTTGGTATGAACGGCTTTAATTACGGTTCTGACTACATAGTATTTCCCGTAACTTTTTACAGCTATAATAAAAATGATGAGGGAGAATATTTCTCCGGCTTAAGTGTATCCAAAGGCGCAGTTGACGATATCCGCTATAACTGGGGCGAGAGCAACGATCCCTGTCTGCAGGCTGCTCTGGAAGCTATTGTCAACAGTGAAGCGCTTACCGAACCGGCTCCCCTGACCGACCCGGTAGGCATTATGGCTGAGCAGCTGAGATCACCAGCCCGTTCATTAACTGGCCGGCTGCCGACAGCTATAAACAAGATATACAACCTGCAGGATTTATAATGAGCCGCGGTTTAGCTTTATTATTAGGCGTTCTTTTGCTTACTGCCTGCGGCAGTATTGATATTACGGTAAAGGTAGAGGACTCTGCCGGCAATGTCCTTAACGGAGTCGAGGTTATAGTTTTTGATAACAGTGAAGACGCTAAAAATTTTGAAAAAAAAAGCCAATATAATATTCTCCAGTCCCGCTACACTGACAAGAACGGCACAGTTGATTTTGATCTTAAAAAAGAAAATACCTACTATTTCTTCGCCTATAAAGAAGATTATCATCTCAGCCGGGCTGTTAATGACGAGCCCCTGTCTGTCTCAGGTGACAATATCATTAATATGACCCTTTACAGCTATGATGAAGAGATTCCCGCTATTGTTTACCGGAATTATTAAAGAGCCAAAACGCTAAAACTTTGACATTACGAGGTAAATATAATAGAATATAATCTGATGATTAAAAGAATTATACTATTTATTTTCCTGGCTGGTTTTAGCTGGCCCCGCGACAAGATAGCATGTGTTGATATGACGCTGCTGGTGGAAACCTTTGTAACCGGTCTGGGCTATGATAAAGAGATGGCCAAAAAAAAGGAGCGTTCTCTAAAAGATATAATGCGCATATACCGGCGTGTCCAGTATCTTGAAAAAAAACTGGCTGACAGGATTGATCAGGGTATTACAGATAACGGCAATCTTATCTTTGAGATTAACAATTTTAAAGAAGAGCTTTATGAACTGGTGAAAAAAAAAAACGAAAACCTGGCCTATGAAGAACGGGAAAACAGCAGCGAAATTCTGGAAATTCTTTTTAATGCTATTAAAAAATACGCCCGGAAAGAAGATTACCTTATGGTTATTGATAAAAACGATAAATATACCCTTTACTGGAATGAGGACAGTAAAGTTGACATTACGGCTGACATTCTGGAGGAGCTGGAAGATATCAAAGAAGATATGGAAGCTAATTAACCCTTCCCATGCTGTCATTTTCCTCCAAGCAAAACCAGGCTTTAAACAAATCCCCCTGTTTCCCTGACCGGCTAACCCCTGACATCCGGGGACGGGTAGCAGTCGGCGGTGAACTTGATACTGACATATTACTGGAGGCTTACAGTAAGGGTATCTTTCCCTGGTTTGAACATGAACCGGTTGAATGGTATGCACCTGATCCGCGCATGGTACTTTTTCCCTCAGAATTTCATGTAAGCACCAGCTTTAAACGTTTCCTGAAAAAAACCAGCCTTACGTTAGCTTATGATACTGATTTTGACAAAATTATCAGATTCTGCGCAGCTGTAACCCGTCCCAACCAGCATGGCACGTGGATCAATAACCGGATGATAGCAGCCTACAGCACGCTTTTTCAACAGGGGTATGTACATTGCGCCGGTGTGTATGAGAAGGGAGAATTAAAAGGGGGCTTATACGGCGTAACCCTGGGCAGGGTTTTCTTCGGTGAATCCATGTTCAGCCTGGTAAGCAATGCTTCCAAATTTGCTCTTTATAATCTATGCAGCCGTTTACAACAATGGCAGTTTAAAATTATAGACTGTCAGGTTTATACAGATCATCTTGCTTCACTCGGCGGCCGCCTGATAAGCAGCAAAGTCTTTAACAACATTATTAAGACAGGTATAAATTATAAAACAATTACAACAAACTGGCAGCAGAAAGTATGAAAAGCAAAACCGGTACCGGCCGTAAACTAAATAACCTTTACCAAAGCCTCTTAAAAACCTACGGGCCGCAGGGATGGTGGCCCCTGATCAATAAAAAAAACCTGAAATGCGAATATAAGGGTAAAAAAAAACTTACAGACCGGGAAAAATTTGAAATTGCCGCCGGCGCTGTACTAACCCAGAATACCAACTGGTATCCCAATGCTGTATCAGCCCTGCAGCGCCTTGTATGCGGCAGAGTTACAGGTATTAATGCTAAAATCAATTTCCCTAAAAACCGGAACCATCTGACACCCCTGACCATTGCCCGGCTTACCATGCCCCGGCTGCAGCAGCTGATCCAGCCGGCCGGCTTTTTCCGCCAGAAAGCGCTTTACCTGAAAGCTTTGGCTGATTTTTTTCTGCAAAATAAAACTTTAAGCAGAAATAGTCTGCTTGAAGTCAAAGGTATAGGCATGGAAACTGCTGACTCCATTCTGCTCTATGCTTTTCACCGCCCCTTTTTTATTATAGACGCTTATACCAGACGCATACTTTCAACTGTGGGCATCAGCAGCGCTGAAACAAAATATAACGACCTGCAAAAACTTTTCACAGCTAATCTTTATCCGGAAGCAGAACTTTTCAAAGAATTCCATGCTCTGCTTGTCAAACATGGTAAATTACATTATTCGCAAAAACCTTACGGTCAAAATGATAAACTGCTGAAGCGGCTTTGAGATAAATATGAAATATGGAAAAAAACAGCTGCAGGCCGGCATATTAAGTAAAATAGATAATCTTAAGCATGGTTTCGGCACCCGCTACAGCCGGCCGGACCGTAAATCATTTCCCTTTGCTGAGCATATTATAGCTATGGAACAGGTACATGGCTGTAAAATACATGATATTAAAGCGGAAAAAAATGAAACCGGTAATAACCGGCAGATAACAACAGCTGGTCAGGGGGACGCTCTGGTAACCGGGTTGAAAAAACTGGCTCTGGCTGTAAAGACCGCTGACTGCGTACCGGTACTGCTCTATGCAGACCTGCCGGTTATAAGCGCTGTCCACTGCGGCTGGCGCAGCAGTGCGGCCCGTATTCTAAGCAAAACCGTTACCTATTTGCAAAAGCATTACAAAATTAAACCCGGAAAACTCCGGGCAGCCCTGGGGCCGGCTATCTGCGGTTCATGTTTTACAGTCGGCCCGGAAGTAATCAAGGCCTTCCCGCAGAAATTGATAAAAAAAAATGTTAATTACTTTAAAACTGATTATAATAAATATAAACTTGATCTGCGGGCAGTCTTAAAACAGGAATTAGCTGAACTGGGTCTGTCTCCGTCCAATATCGAAATCATTAACCGGTGTACTGTATGCCATAATCAGCTCTTTTTTTCCTACCGCCTGGAAAAAGAAAAAGCAGGCCGGCAATGGTCGCTGATAATGCTTACCTGACATTGGTTTAAGGGCCGGTCCTTGTGTAAAAACCGGCCCCAAAGCATTAAGCTTTGCCGGGAAGAAAATTGATATTGCGGCTGTCAATATAAATATTGGACCGGTAATTACCGTCATTGTCCTTCCAGACATCTTTGCGTAAGCTTCCCGAGACCAGTACCCGGGAACCCTTTTTTAAATATTTGGCACAGGTCTCAGCCAGTTTAGACCAGGTTGTTATATCAAAGTAGTTAGCTTTTTCAACCTGTTCTCCGTCCCGGCTGGTATAGGAGTAGGAATTGCCCAGAGTAAACTTGCACAGAGACTTGCCGTTTTTAGTCTCTTTCAGTTCCGGATCTCTGACCAGATTACCTTCAACTGCACTAAAATTAAAATTATTCATAATAATCTCCTTGAAAAAAATATATTTACCCCCTATATACGTAAAAAATTTCGTAACACTCACCCAAAACCGTTTTTTTTTATTTTTTTTCCTTTTTTTCAGAATTTTCTATTTAAAAAAAAGCCAAGGCCGGCCGGAACACCGATAAAAGCTTTAAGGAGCGTTATATGCCGCTGAGAATACTGCATAACCACTGTCGACTTGTCTCTGTATATGACATCCGGTTTGCTGCAGCATTAAGTTCAGGGTTACAGTATGTTTTCAATTGGTTATAAAAACCGGCGCGGGAGGCGCCTAAACAGTTTAATTTAAAATGAAAGGAAACAAGCCTGGCCGGGCCAGCGGTCTGGTTCAGTTATGTTCGGTTTCCTAAGAAAACCGGATACTCCATGCTCCGGGCACTGCTGTTTTGCGGCCGCAGCTGCCCTTGACATTTAAGTATATAGCTATTATACTACTTAACATAATAGTTACGGCAGGATAGCCTGATGGCTGCATGGGCACCGAATCACAAAAAAAATATCGAAATACTGGAAAAAGATGAAAGCAAGGTTAAAGTACCTAAAAAATATAAAGTCATCCTGCATAATGATGACTATACCACTATGGATTTCGTTGTTGACATACTTATCAATATTTTCCGTAAAAATCTGGAGCAGGCTACCCAGTTAATGATGACCGTACACCAGCAGGGAGCTGCCGTAGTGGGTGTTTACACGCGGGAGATTGCCGAGACCAAGGTATACCAGGTTCACCAGAGCGCTGCCAAAAACCAATACCCCCTGAAAGCAAGCATGGAACCGGAATGATATCCAATGAAGTAAAACTGGTACTTGAAGTAGCCGGCCGGGAAGCCAAACGGCTAAAACACGAATATCTGCTGTTAGAGCATCTGCTCCTGTCTATCTGCTACAATGTTGAAGGAAAAAATATTATCAACAGCTGCGGCGGCCGGATCGAAGAACTTATAAATAAAATCGAAACCTTTTTAAAAGAAAACATTACCCCGCTTTCTGCATGGCAAAACAGAAATCCGGTTACTACCCTTGCCGTACAAAGAGTTATAGACCGGGCTATAAAACATGTACTCAGTTCCGGACAAAAAGAAGCAAACATAGGCGACATTCTGGTTTCCATGATGACCGAAGAGGATTCACATGCGGTTTATTTTCTGCAAAAGCAGGGTGTATTTCGTTATGACATAGTAAAAACCATATCAGAAGCAAAAAGAGACATATTCGGCAATGTTGAAGCCGGCAGAGGGAAAAAAATTGATCCGCTTAAGATGTTTACCGAAGACCTGAATGCCAGGGCAAGGCAGGGAAAGATTGACCCGCTTATAGGCCGTGATCAGGAGCTGGAACGTATTTATCACATACTCAGCCGGCGCCAGAAAAACAACCCCATCATTGTCGGTGATACAGGCGTAGGGAAAACAGCTGTTGCCCATGGTCTGGCTTTACAGATCAGTAAAGGCATGACTCCCCGTAAACTGCAAAATATAAATATTTACTCGCTTGATATGGGAGCTTTACTGGCCGGTACTAAGTTCAGAGGCGATTTTGAGGAGAGACTAAAGGGGGTGCTGGCAGCTGTTAAAAATAAAAAAGATGCTATTCTTTTCATTGATGAAATACACACTGTAGTCGGCGCCGGAGCTGTCAGCGGTGGTTCCATGGATGCTTCCAATCTGCTGAAACCCATGCTGGTATCCGGTGGTATACGCTGTATAGGCTCCACCACTTATAAAGAATATAAAAATATTTTCGAAAAAGATCATGCGCTTAACCGCCGTTTCCAGAAAGTTGAACTAACCGAGACTGACCCGGACAAGACCCTGGCCATTTTAAAAGGCCTTAAAAAGTATTACGAAGATTTTCATAAAGTAAGTTATAACGAAACAATACTGAAAAATATTATAGACCTCTCTTATAAATATATTCATGACCGTTTCCTGCCGGATAAAGCTATTGATGTTATGGATGAGTGCGGCGCCCAGGTGCGGCTCAGGAACACAGACAATAAAAAAATAAAAATTACCAGAGAAAATGTAGAGAATATTGTTTCCAGTATAACCAAGATACCGGTAAAACAGCTTTCCGTGTCAGAAAAAACCAATCTGCGTGATTTGGCGCAAAACCTTAAAAAACAAATTTTTGAACAGGACAAAGCTGTAACTACCGTAGCCGAGACAGTAAAACGGGCCAAGGCAGGTCTTAATGAAACAGAACAGCCGATCGGATCTTTTCTTTTCAACGGACCCACCGGTGTTGGCAAGACAGAGTTGTGCCGGCAACTGGCTCTATTACTTGGTATAAACTTTATCCGTTTTGACATGAGTGAATATATGGAAAAACACACAGTCTCCCGGCTTATCGGAGCTCCGCCCGGATATGTAGGTTTTGATCAGGGCGGCTTACTGACAGAGGGGGTTATCCGTGATCCGCACAGTGTTATACTACTTGATGAGATTGAAAAAGCGCATCCTGACATCTATAATATTCTGCTTCAGATCATGGATTACGGTATGCTTACGGATCATAACGGCCGGAAGGTTGATTTTAAAAATACCATTCTCATTATGACCTCCAATGCCGGCGCTGCGGAAGTAAGCGCAGCAGCTATCGGCTTTGGTAAAAATGACAACCTGAATAAAAGTAATGAAGCTATCCGAAAGATATTCAGTCCGGAATTCCGCAACCGGCTTGATGCTGTCATAACCTTCAACTTTCTCTCTCCGGCTACTATGAAAAGTATAGTACAGAAATTTATTAAAGAATTTAACACCAAACTTAAAAAGAAAAAAATAAGGGTAAAATTAAACAAAAGCGCTCTTACGTTCCTGGCGCAAAACGGATTTAACAAAACAGAAGGAGCGCGGCCGGTTAAAAGACTCATAGACAAGGAGATAAAAAACAAACTTACGGATGAGATCCTTTTCGGGAAACTGGTGCACGGCGGTAAAGTAACAGTCGCTTCTAACGGTAAAAAACTTACTTTTAAAATCACTCCCCATGCCGGAAAAAAATCACGTTCTTCTAACTCATCTGCATAATACTGCTTAAAAACTGTGATATTGTTTCCCGGCTTCATAGGCAGCAATGGCAAATGCCGCAGCCACGTTTAAAGAGTTTTTCCAGCCGCAAGCAGGAATATTTACTACATCATCAGCCTGCTTGAGCAGTTTTTGCTCCAGGCCGTATTTCTCATTACCAAACAGCAATGCTCCGGGAAACACAAAGCTGTATTCAGTCAAAGTAACAGCATCCTTAACTGTCTCCAAAGCAGTTATACGGTAATTTTGATACTGCAAATTTCTGACAGCTTCATAAACATCATCACAACGGCGCCATTTAATTCTGGCCGCAGTTCCCATAGCTGTTTTCTGCACACCGGCGTGATGCGGATCAGGCGTATAACCGCACAGTACAACCTGTCCAAAGCCAAAATACTCGGCGCTGCGGAAAACCGCACCGACATTAAAAGCAGACCGGAAATTATGCAGTATTACCGCAGCCGGCACCGGACGGACAGGACCACTGCCGTCGCGGCTGCATACAGCCGTAAAATTTTCTTTGGCATGCCGGTGCATATAATGTTCCAGTTGCACAAGCATACCGGTTAAAACAGTATCTGCCGTATCCGGTGTATAACTGCTGAATATACTTTTTACTGCCTGTCCATGCTCGGTAGCAGCATCAAAACAGGATAAACAAGTATATAGATCTTTTCTTAAGGTATGACTGTTTTTTGCATCACCGGTTTGTTCAATTTTATGTAGTAATTTTAACAGGTGGTTAAGCTGCCGCTGCGGCGTAAAGGAATTAAATTTATCTCTGGTATAGCTGAACAAGTTTAACTGATACGCTGTCCCGGCTTGGCGCCGCTGTCCGGCGATAGAATAAATAGATCACTGCCCCCTGCACCGGCAGCAAGAATCATACCCTGGGAAACACCGAATTTCATCTTACGCGGTTTAAGGTTGGCTGCTACAATGGTCAGACGTCCGATCAAATCCCCGGGCCGGTAAGCTTTTTTCAAACCGGCAATAAGCCGGCGTTTTTCATAACCGAGATCCACCTCTAAGCGCAGCAGCTTGTTAGCCTCTTTGATCTCTTCTGCCGCTGTAATCCTGGCAACACGCAGATCAATTTTAAAAAAATCATCTATAGTTATGACAGCAGCTTCTTTTTCATATGTCTCAGTATCAGCGGCTGTTTTAGCATCAGTATCATTTTCCACAGAGTCGGAAATAATTTTATCTATAGTATTTTTTTCTATGCGGGTAATCAAATGACGATAGGAGTTTATCTTATGATCCTGTAAAACTTCCCGGCTGCTTTGCCAGTTGTAAGGTTTTTCATTAAAGAGCTGCTCTGTCCGGGAGACAAACTCAGGCAGAATGGGTTTTAAATAAACAGCCATGATACGGAAAAGATTAAGCACTGTACTCAGTACTTCCCGTGCCGCCTGCTGATCAGTTTTAATAAGCTGCCATGGTTTCATCTCATCAAAATAACGGTTACCCTCTTCTGCCAGGGATCTTACTTTAAGAATGACTTTATTGTAATCAAGATTGTAGTAAGCAGCTGCTATTGTTTCCGTCTCTGACTGGGCACGGGATATCAGTTCTGCTCCCTTTGCTGACATAGAACCAATCACCCCGTCCAGCTTTTTGGTCAGCATCTGGGCGCCGCGGGAAGCAAGGTTGGTAATTTTACCGATCAGATCAGAATTGACCCGGCTTATAAAATCGTCAAAATTGAGATCTATATCCTCCTGGGAAGAATTTAACTTACAGGCATAATAGTAGCGCAGATAAGCCGGATCCAGATGTCTGCTATAGGTAGAGGCCTTGATAAAGGTACCCCTGGATTTGCTCATTTTTTCACCGTTAACAGTCAGAAAACCATGAATAAATATCCGGTCCGGGGTTTTAAAGCCGCCGGTTTTAAGCATGGCGGGCCAGAACAAGGTATGAAAATAAACTATATCCTTACCAATAAAATGATATAACTCACTCTCTTTATCCTGCCAGAATTCAGCCAAAGAACGGTTGTTTTTTTTACACCAGTTAGCTGTAGAGGCTATATACCCTACCGGCGCATCCAGCCACACATAAAAATATTTACCAGGATGGCCGGGAATCTCAAACCCGAAATAGGGTGCATCCCGGGAGATATCCCAGTCCTTTAATTTACCCTGCAGCCATTCCTGCAGTTTATTCGCGGTCTGCTGCGGCGTATGGTCTTTTACCCATTTTTTTAAAAAATCTTTAAAATTTTCCAGTTTAAAAAAGATATGTTCACTGGCCCTGGTAACCGGTTTACGCCCGCAGAGAGTACAGTAAGGTTCTTTTAAATCAGCCGTAGCATAGGCAGCGGAACACTTGTCACAGGAATCACCATACTGGTCCGGCGCACCGCAGTTGGGACAGATGCCTTTTACAAAACGGTCCGGCAGAAACATGCGGTCATGCGGACAGTAGGTCTGACTGATCTCCTTAACCGTAACATGACCCTGCTCCTCCATATTTTTAAAAATATTGCTGCTGATCTCCCGGTTTTCCGGGGAATTGGTAGTATAGTAGTTATCAAAATGTATGTTAAAAGCGGCGAAATCTTTAATATGCTGCTCCCGGCTGCGGGCAATCAGGGTTTCCGGTTTGATACCCAGCTTGCGGGACTGAATCATAACCGGCGTACCGTGCGTATCATCAGCACAGACATATATGCACTCATCGCCGCGCATTTTACGGAAACGTACCCATATATCCGTCTGCAGATACTCTACCAGGTGACCGATATGTATATCGCCGTTTGCGTAAGGCAAAGCAGAGGTTACCAGAACTTTTTTTGCTTGCGCCACTAATACTCCTTTAAACCGCTGTTTTGCAGCCGGCACAAATTATAATTACCTGTCAGCTGTTTTTTTCAGCTTATACCAGCTATAATACAGGGACAGACCTATAAATATAAAAAATAAAATAAAATAAAAAACACGCTGCCACAGAACAGATTGATAACGGAAGACCAGTTTATGCTCGCCTTTATCCACAAAAACACCGCGGTAAAAATAATCAGCCCGGTGAACCGGCACCTGTTTACCGTCAAGAAACGCTTGCCAGCCGCTGTGATAATAGTCAGCCAGCACAGCCATCCCTTTGGCCGCAGCCTGTACTTTTAAGACCACTTCCCGGGGTCGATACTTTGCAATGGTAATTGTTGAAGCCTGCTTTGGAGGAGTTGCGGGAAAACGGTTACTGTAACCCCCCTTTTGTACAAATAAAACCTCTTTTTCCGGTTTAAAAGCAGGCGAGGTCATTGTATTAACAATATTGTTAAAATTGGTTAAGGTAAAAAAGCTGTGGGCAAATACAGCGCGCGGCATGACATTGGTATTGATAAAGAGGTTATAGCCGTTAAAATTACCGGCGTGTCTGGTCCGGGTAAGTACATCTTTGTAGATATAGTAGAAACGGGCCAGATCACGGCGGCGGGTCTGATAAAAATATTTGATTATCTGCCCGAACCGCGGCGTAGTCACCAAATATTTTATATTTAAAACAGAGTAGCGCTTAAGCTGGACCGGGGAGGCTGTGCTGAGAAAAGAGTCAATATCTTTATCCGGACTGCGCTGCGCCGGCGGATCAATGCTGGACAAACCGTATTTTAAAATATAATGCTGTCCCATTTTACCGCCGCGCGGTAAAAATTTAATACGGCCCCTACCCTGCTGCTGCAGCTGCTTTATCTTTTGCAGAACAGGGAAATCACGTCCGGTCTCGTCTTTTTCCGTGGTTATATAATGGCGGTTAACATAATACTGATCAAAGATAATAAACAGGGTAAAAAGCACCAGTAAAAATTTATATAAACGCTCTCCCCCGTCCTGATCACTCTGGCGCAGTACAGCAAAAATAACACCCAGAAACAAAATAATAAAAACCGTGACAGCCCAGTGCATGTACCAGCCCAGAAAAGCCATAGCGCCGCTGATCATAAATATAAACCAGATCAGTATATTAAGCTGGCGGTCCTGTTTTACGCGGGCACTGAAACCAAGCAGAAGCAGGGCTGCTATGCTGAAAACAACCGGTATAAAATGAAGTACGGAACTCATGAAATGCTCATATATCCTGTGCGCAACCTTGCTGTTATACAAGGTCTGCCAGTAATTCTGTAAAGATCCGGCCAAAGCTGTCTGAGCCATTATATAAAAAATTACCGCGGCAGCACCCAGACCGGCGGCGACCGCTGCAAAATATTTAAAAGCAGGACTGCCGGTTAGAGCACGGCGCCGGGCTGCGTCAGCCCGGAAAGCCTGTAAAAAATAATCAAGACCGTATACCGCCAGCATACCGGCACAGAAATGCACAATATGCAGAAATTTATTGGGATTACGGAATTTATCCATCATGGGAATATAATAAAAAAGACGGTAAAAAGGCGGTATAAACTTGCCGTAGGATAACAGCAGAGCGATCAAGAGAGCACCTCCCCAGAAATAGACCTCTTTTTTCCGGACAAAAACCAGACCCATGACCGCAAATAGAAACAGAAAAATGCCGAAATAATTGGAATTAAGGCAGAGATTGCGCATACCCTTACGGTTTTCCGGTGTCCAGGAGGCGCTGCGCCCGATACGGCCCCAGTAAGGCGCCTGGCGGCTGGAACTGTGATAACCGAAAAGGCCGGGCATAAAAAAATCAACCGTCTCCTCCGGCGGAAAGGACCACTGCGTAGCCCATTCCCAGCCCTGGGTATTTTCAAACTCTTTACCCGGAATATCACCCTGGCCCCGTTCGCTTTTACCCATAAAACTCTGCAGCAGGCCAAAGGAAAAAACCACTGTGATAAGAGGAATGATCAAAAATAATAAAAGTTTTTTAATACCCGCAGGCTGCAGCCTTTGTTTAAACCATGTTTTCAAACCGGCTCCGGGCTGCATTACCAAATAGTAAGCAGTTAGCAGAAAAGCAAAATTAAGAGCAGTCTGTACACCGATCTGCAAAAACATAAAACCCAAAATAAAACCGGCCAGCAGGTAATGAAACAGCCGCCCCCGGGGTGAAGCAGCCTTTTTAAAAAACAGCAAAGCCAAGGGGGCAAAAGCTATCACATAGGTTTTGCTCTCATGTCCGGTCAGTATATAAGAAACTCCCAGCGGTGAAAAAGCCAGCATCAGGGACCCGAGAAAGCGGACCGGCCGGGAAAAATTGCTAAACAGCAGAAAGGAAGTTATGAATAACAGAAAAAAAGGAAAAATAAAATTAATATGGCGGGCTGTAAGCGGAGGAAAAATGCTGTGCATCAGGTTCTGCATATTTAAAGGACGGTAGGTTTTAGCCAGGCCCAGTTTAAAACTGGTGTCCCATACTTTATTAAAAAAGGAGACGCCATGGCGGTAGTTCATCTTGGCAGCGTAATAATTGTAATCACCGGAATGAAGAACTTCATCCGCGGCAAATAATTCATTAAAATATAAAGTAAAAATTAAAGCAAAAACCAGGCCGGTAATTATTAATAATATATGTTTTTTATTCATAGCTAATTATAAACTCTATTTGTTTTTTTTAAAAGTATTTTTTGTCCGGCGGCTGACCCGGTACAGATCCCCTGCCAAAAGCAGCAGCATGGTTATACCTATGCCCATATTAACTTCCACTACCCGGTACAGAGACTGTTCCGGGCCGTTGTTTAATAAAATAATAAGCACAATCTGCAGCACAGGGAAAAAAAGCAGCAGATAAAGTATTTTAAACCGTTTCATTGCCGTATAAAAGGTTATCAGAATGGAATTAAGTACAAAAGGCAGTATGGCAAAGGAATACCAGCGGAACAGGGGTATGGCATCGCCGTACTGATGCGTAATCCGTTTGACTGCGGCCGGGAAACAGAGAAAAATATTAAAGAACAATACTACGCTGCCGGCTACGAGCAGTACCATCAGCAGACCTTTTTTAAGAATACGGAAAGTATTTTTATCATCCAGCCTGGCCTTAACTACATCCGGCATTAAAACAGTTATAATTATTTTACAAAGATGGAACATGGAAACACCGATAATGGAAGCAAAAGCATAATTTCCCGAACTGGCTGTATTTTTAAACAGACTTCTTACCAGTAAAATATCAGTATTAAAAAAAAGGATAAACAGAGCAGTGCCGCTTAAATAACGGGTAATGCTCATTAACTGCTCTCTGCGGAAATAACCGGCACGGCTGACGCTTTTCATTGTGAAAAAGAATTTAACCTGCTGCATTAAAGAAAAAAAGCGGCGCAGCCAGACAGTCTGAAAAAAAAAACTGAAGAAAAAACCCAGGAAAGCACTAACGCCAAAGATAACCAATACCTGGTTAAAGGTAAGGCCGGTTAAAATACAATAGGCTACAGTCAGGGTTTTAAAAACCGCCACCAGAAAAGCAGTAGCGGCAAACTTGGCAAACTCGCCGGCGCCCTGCAGAAAAGAGGAAACAGGAGTTTTAATAAAAAGAAAAAAAACTATTACCAGAAATATAACCAGAACAAGGGGATTATTGATACGGAAAATATCAGTAATAACTTTTTTATAAAAATATAAAAAGAGGGTAACCGGCAGGCAGAACAAAACAGCTTCGATCATAAAATGCCGTATCTGGTAAAAAAGCGCTTTATAATCAGCTTTTTGCAGACTGGCGCAGTACTCTTCGATATAACGGTAACGCATAGCCATTACCAGCACTGATAAAACCAGGGAGCCGGAGAGCACACTGTTTAACAGGCCAAAGCTGTCCTTGGAGAGATTACGGCCCAGATAGACCTTGACCACCAGGTTAAGCAAGCCGGCCAGCAGGTTGAAAAAAGCTACTACTGCTGTACTTTGGAAAAATTTATCGCCGAGAACACGCCGCAGTAATTTTACCAAGATAAATTCCTGTCAGGATTTTATCATTAATATTAATATTTGTGTTAACTAAAACCACAGGAGTAAGGGACTTTAATTCCTGTAAAAGCTTATCAAAGTTCCTTTTTAGTCATCTCATCTGCTGTTATACGTCCGGACTCATAAATAGTGGGCAAACCGCTGCCCGGATGTGTACCGCCGCCAACCAGATAACAGTTTTTGAATTCCTCAAAATCATTATGGGGCCGAAAGACCAGCATCTGGGTAACATTGTGGCCCAGATTAAAAGTAGCGCCCTGGTAAACAGAGTATTTTTCTTCCCAGTCTTTGGGCGTAATAACCAGTTCCTCCTCTACATGCTCACGGATATCTTTCAGTCCGCCTTTCTCTTCCAGATAACAGTATATCTTTTCCTTAAAAGGCTCTTTTTCTTTTTCCCAGTCAATGTCAGCCTTGAGATTGGGTACCGGAACCAAAACATATATAGTGGACTTACCTGCCGGAGCCAGGGTCGAATCTGATACAGATGCGTTCTGAATATAAAATGAAGGATCATCCGACAATCTGTAGGTTTCGGAAATTTCTCTTACATTCTCTTTATAATCCTCTGCAAAACAAATACTATGATGAGGAATATTATCATAAATCTTATCAACACCCAGATAAAGCATAAAAGTAGAACAGGAAAATAATTTCTTTTTTAATTTTTTTGGTTTCCAGTGCCGCAGTTTTTTTTCCTCTACAAGGTGACTCATAGCATGACCAAAATCAGCGTTAATAACCACATTATCTGCCCTGATCTCGCTGCCGTCTGCCATTTTCAGGCCGGTTACTTTACGTTTGTCCAGCAGCAGCTCTTTTACCGGTGCGTCAAGATGGATCCTGCCGCCCTCTTCCCTGATAATTTTTGCCATAGCTTTAGAAACCTGATTCAACCCTCCGGTAATATGATAAATACCTTCAGCATGTTCTATATAGGAGATGATACTGAAAGCTCCGGGAGCACGCCAGGGTGACATACCGATATACTTGGCCTGGAAACCATAGGAAGTAATAGTATCCTGATGCTTGAAATAGCGATGTAAAACATTATACAGAGACTTATGCAGATCCAGCCAGGGGAGACTGCTCAGTAGACGCCATTTTAAAAGGTGATACCAGCGGCTGTAGGGAATCTGCAGACACGGCACCAGTTTATTATATTTATAGCTCTCTTTTTGTAAATATTTTTTATAACCCCGGGAACTGCCGGGCCAGAGCCGTTCCAGCTCTGCTGACATTTTCTCTTTAATATGAGAAGGAAAAATCTCCCTTTTGTCACCAAAACGGAGACGATACATGGGATCTAGCTGAGTAAGTTCTACATAGTCTTCAATTTTACGGTCTGCCTGGGCAAAAATATCATCAACAATATGTTTCATCAGAAAAAATGTAGGCCCAATATCAAAAATATAATCGCCCATTTTAATATGACCGTTTCGGCCGCCTACATAATTGTTTTGCTCATAGATATCTACATCAAAACCCCGTTTAGCCAGAATCATCCCGGCTGTCAGACCGCCCGGCCCTGCGCCAACGATAGCTACTTTCTTTTTTCCCATTATTAACATCCTTAATTTAAAAGCTTTATAAAAATATTGGTTTCTGATACCAGTTTAAAACGTGCCCGTTTATAAGCGGGTTTACCATATATAATACCGAAAGGACCGGATACTCCCCAGGGTTCTGCCGGGATACCGAAAATATTACGCTCCAGCAGTGTGTCCCCGTTCACGTCCTGATAAACAGCCAGGGCATAATGACGGTTGCCGGGCAGCGTCAGCTGCACTCTTAGTTTTTTATTAAAGTCATTACTGGTTATGGGGCTGGTAAAATTGGTGTATGAAAACCGGGGATCAGTAAGAAAACCATGGGGACCCTTATAAACGGCTATATACATCTCGCTTAAAACAGATTCAAAATTGGAAAGTGATAAAGTAAGTACAACCGGCTGAGAAGCACTCAAGGACCATAGTAAAAACAAGAGCATAAAACTGCTTTTCATAGCAATATTTTAGCATGAATAAAGAGTAAACTTACTAAAAGGGTGTGAATTTTCATTCCTGTAAAAGTTACACAGAGAGCCGCTGAGAATCGCAGTGAGCCACAAGAGACTAAAATATAAATCTATTAATTCCATCTTTCATCCGTTTGTGATGAAAATT
>Ga0102934_1001365_pt1 | contig 17035 bp, 36 predicted proteins | sample SalPonR2_A_D1_MG_FD_78175 | JGI IMG/M metagenome (GOLD analysis project Ga0102934, IMG submission 78175) | Salt pond soil microbial communities from South San Francisco under conditions of wetland restoration - Salt Pond MetaG R2_A_D1_MG | ecosystem: Environmental > Aquatic > Marine > Intertidal... | reverse complement strand
TAGAACTCTTGATGATGGTTATTATAAATGGAATGTTCAGGCATGTGTTTCTGATGGAACTTGTAATTTTTCAAGAGCAAATTATACTTTTACAATAGACACAGAGCCACCAATATTTAACATAGAAAGCCCAACAGGAACATTAAATTATAGTGCTAATGGAAATAATGAAATCTTGAATGTTACTGTAACCAATACTAATTTAGATAGTTGTTGGTATAATTATAATGGAACTAACACTACTTTTTCTTGTAGTTCTGGAGTTAAAGTAAGTGAAGAATTTGAGTTAGAGGATTATGGGGCAACTCATAATTTAACTGTTTATGCAATTGATAGCGTTGGTAATATTAATTCAACTTTTAATGAATGGAGTTATAAGGTTTTTGAACATAATCGGAGTTATAATTCAACAGTTTATGAAACAGATTATCAACCATTTAAACTAAATATTTCTAGTGATTTATTGACTTCAACTGCTAAATTAATTTATGATGGGGCAGAATATTCAACTACTAAAACTACTTCAGGTGATAATTTAATATTTACTAAAAGCCTTGATATTCCAACAGTAAGTAGTGAGACTGATAGAGATTTCTATTGGAAAATTAATTATGATGGGGAAACAATCAATACATATAATTCAACTCAAACTGTTAAAAATTGGTATATGAATTGGAGTGAGTCTGATAAAAGAATTGATGTTACAATTTATGATGAAGAAACAGGAAATATAATTGATTCAACTACTTTAGGAACTTTATTTGAATATTATTCTGGTTCAGGAACTAATAGTTTAACTTGGTCTGATAGTTATGAACAAGATGGAGAATATAATATAGGTGTTACGGATGCTAATGTAGGAGATGTATTTGCAGATGCTCAATTAACTTATTCAGCTACGGGTTATCAACAAAGAAATTATTATAATGAATTCTTACTTACAAATACTTCTGTTCAAGATATTGATTTATACCTTTTATTAGGTGATGCAGGGGTAGTTAATCTTTATACTACAACAAGTAGTCTAGCTAATATAGTTACAGGAGTTTCAATTAAAGCATACAAATTAGAAGGAGATACAGAAACTTTAGTGGATGCTACTGTAACTGATGATAATGGTGAAGGTAATATATTCCTAGACCCTGATTATCAACACAGAATAGTTTTTGAAAAGGATGGATGTGATACTTTAAAAAAAAATATATATCCTACAGGAGGGAGTAGCACTGTTCAGTTAGATTGTGGGGCTGGTGAAGGAGAATGGGATGTTAATGAAAGTGTTTATGAAGGACTAGAATGGGATTTTAAACCTCAATTTACTGAATTAACTAATGGAACAAAAACATTTCAGGTAGAAGTTAGTGATGAAAAATGTTATTTAAGTAATATAGTTTTTAGTTTAAAAGATGATGAAGGAACTGTGTTGAACACTACAAGTAGTTCTGAATCTTGTGGTAATACTCTTAATCTTACAAGATATGTTCATAATGGAACTATTATTTCTACGGTTACAATAACTAAAAATGAAACAGATATTGTAAAAAGAAAAGAGTATACAATAATTAACACAGCAGATTTACAAAGAATGGATAAATCCTTATGGGATATAATAACTGAACTAGATGAGCAGGAATTTCTTGGATTATCTCAAAAATCCAAAATGTTCTTAGCTTTTATAATTATTTTCTTAACTGCAGGAACATTATCAATGATGCAGGGAGTAAAATCAGATGGATGGGGAAGTTTAATTTTTGTTTGGTTAATGATATTCATGTTTAGTTTTATTGGTTGGTTAAACATTGGGGTATTAGAATCAACAAATCAATTCTCAGGATTTATAAATAAATATGCATTATCAGTTTTAGGAGGTTTTATGTTGGTAGGAATCCTACTACAAAGAAGTGAAAGATGAAATTAGGAGCAGTATTTTTAGGGTATGGATTATTATTAGTATTATTATTTATGTTTGGGATTATTTCTGAAACTGCAAATCCTTTCTTACAGGTTTTCTTATATGGGGGAGATTGGACTACCTTTTTTGATTTAACTGGTTCAGGAGGAATTATTGCAGGTGCTACAACGCTTGTGGGTATAGCCAGTCTATATGGAGTTGTAACAAAAAATAGATATATGATTTTTGGGCCTTTAATTATTGGAGGAATATTAAATTATATGACTGCTATTTATCCTATTGTAAATTATTTTCCTAATCCATTAGGACATATTGCTTATGCAATATTAAGTTTTGTATTGGTTTGGACTTCAATAGAGTTTTGGGGAGGTGTAGAATGAACTTAGATTTATGGTATAATTTAATTCATGTAGTTTTTATTAACCCTATTTTCTTTACTATAGTTTTAGGAGGGATTTTTGCTTGGTATACAATTATGTATGATATCCCTTATTGGGTAGCAGTATTATTTGGTTCAGTATTAATTAGTTGGTTAGCAATAGAATTAGTAGGAGAATGGATTTTAATACCTATTTTAATTGCGGTCGCATTCTTTGTAGCAATACAAATATTCAGGAGGATCAGAAGCTAAAAACTTAAATAAACTAAATCTATTTATTAATATGCCATTACCTAAACCTAAAAAATATGAAAGAAAGAAAAGGTTTATTTCTAGATGTATGAAAAGTAAGGTTATGAAAAAGGATTATCCTAAGGTAAAACAAAGAGTTGCTGTTTGTTATTCTCAGTGGAGAGAAAGTAAAAAATGATTAAAGAAGAGGTGGATTTAGATAAGAAAATAGAGGAATTGGAAAGAAAGAAAAAGGAGTTAAAAGAAGCAAAAGATAAAAAGAAAAGGATAGAGGAGTTACAAAAAGAAGTTAAACAATATTCTAAATCTAAGGAAATTGAGGAATTAGGAAGGATACTTAAATCTGGTAAGAAAGGATGGTTAAAATTTATTGAGGAAGCTCAAAAGGGTATAAGTAAAATACAAGAATATAATAAGAAGAGATTAGAAGAGGAAAAAAAGTTAAGAGATAAAAATACTAAAAATTTAAATAATAAGGAAGATTATGAAAAATCATAATGGCAAAGAAAAAACTTAAATTCTATGATGTGAAGAAAAAGAAAAAGTTCGTCACAAATAGATATACTCTTAGAACAAAGAGAAAGAACGGCAGAACTACATATTTTGCTGTTGCTAAAGCTCCTTCAGGTATAGAGGCTTGGAGAATTGTTTCTAAAGAGGATTATAAGAAACTGAAATAATGGTAGTTAAACAAGAGATAGAATATCTTGAAAATAGACTTAAAAATTTATATAATCAGTTTAAACAAGGAAAAATCACTTATCAAAAGTATATTAAAGAATTCTCAGAAACTCAAAGAAAGTTAGAAAAAAAGAAATATAAAAAACAAAGGATTTCTAAAAGGAAAAGAAGGATTAAAAGTTATGAGAAAACTAAGAGAAGATTAAGGGCTATTCCAAAAACAAAGATTAAAACAAAAGGAAAATATGCATTGAGGGGAATTCCAAAAGGAAGGAAGTTATACTAAAAATTTAAATAATGAGAGTGATATTTAATTCTAAGGAGTTTTATTAATGGAAAAATCAAAAGGAATTATAAATGCCGCGGTGGTAACTTTATTGGCATTAACTTTCTTAGTAGCAATGACAGGATTACTTAATCCACAAACAGAGTGGAGTTCAGCAGTTAATGAATCTGGAGATATTAGTGATGCAAGAATAGAGAACGGAGAAAATATAAATGAAAGTTATACTTTTTATGTAGATTATGATTATTCTACTACAGAGAATACACCTATTAGGAGTTTTAGTATTAACAATGGAACAGCAGATGCAACAGAGACAACAGATTATGTAGTAAACCTAACTGAAGGAAGTTATACTTTAGTTAATTCTACTTATTGGCAGAATTCAGATAATTCTACCTTAGTATCTTATGAATATAAGGATTCAACTTATATAGAAAACAGTTTTGGAAGAACAATTGCAGGATTAATCTTAGGATTTGCTGCTTTAGTAATCTTGGCTTATTTAGTTGCATGGGTTCTTAAGATATTTGGTAGACAATACTAAATTTTTTAATTTGGATGATTTTTTTCATCCTTTTTCTTTTTCTTTAAGGTATATTGCCATTCAAATATAAAAAAATGCTCTGTATGGGCTTTATTTTATGTTTAGGGGTAAAAAAAACTTAATTAATTTAAATTATGCTTATCTTCATAAGATTTAGTGATATAAACATAAATAAAAGATATTGAGGCAGTTATTACTACCTTTATTTCTCTTGGAACACCAAAAATATCCTGTATAATAATTGCCAAAAGAACAATTATAAAAAAACCTATTATTCGTAATATTTTTATTTTACTTATCATTTGGAATTTTCCTATCTTTATATCTAATTAACTTAAACCAGCAATCAGGACAGATTTTATCGTTTTTACCTGTTTTTTCAAACTTTTTTCCACAATTTCTACATTTTCGTTTCATTTTCTTTGATATGATTTATTATCTTATTAGTAATTATTGTTAAAAATACAATACCATAACCTATGCTGACTGTTGTTTCTGGATATTTTTGCTTTTTTTTATTCATATTGTTGTAATTTCTTTTTAGCTTTTTCAACATTTAATAATACTTCAACACCACCCCTCTTTCTTTTTTTATCAATAATAAGATTAATTCTTCTTAAAGCCCTTCCAAACCATTTAGAATTAACTCCATCTTCTTCTTCCAAATCATATTCTTCTCTAAATTGATTTGTTAATTGTCTAACCTTTAAATATCTTGAAAGCCCTGATTCTAAAGAAGAAATAAATTTTATTAATAAAACATCCCAATTTTCAACTTCTTCCTCATGTTTCTTTTCATGAACCATTTTTTTAGCAATTTCAATAATTTCATCTACTAATTCTCCCTTTTTCAAAACATAAGCAATAAAAAATAAAGGTAAAAACAATTCTAAATCCCTACCATAAATATTAGAATCATCTATTTTTCTAAATAATTCATCTAATTTAATATTTTTTAATAATTCTGATGTAGTTTGTGTAGTTTGTGTTGTTATTGTAGTATATGTAGTGTGTGTAGTTATATCTTCATCAGAGAGTGTGTAGTTATATATACTTTCTGGAGAAACTACACTACACAAACTACATTCTGCTTTCTTAGAGCCTGAAACCCCTAAATTTAAGGACTTCAGGTTTTTGGGGGGTATGCACAAACTACACCAATTTACACTATTTTTAACAAAATCGGCAGATTCATACTTATTCATGATAAATTCATTCCATTTTTTGTATATATTTTCCCTCATAATAATACTACAAACCTTACTCCATTTAAAATTTTCAATAGCTTTTTTAATTGATTCATCATTTTCAAAGTCTTCAATTAACTTAGTTTTGCCAGGATTCTTGGATTTCTCTAAAATAAGGGTTATACATCTATCTCCTAATACTTCTTCCATACCCCATATATTTGCTATTACTATTGGTCTATATGGCTCAAAATTTTCTACTACCTGTTCATCTCCCTCAGGAGTTTTTTTTCTTTTCATTCTCATTATTTTTGTTCCTTTTTTATAACAAGAATTAAGTAATTCTCTAATTGAAGACTTATCTTTATTTGCTACACTTTCAAATTCATCAATACCTAATGTTCCTTTTGTCCTAAATAATACTGCCTCAGTAGGAGACATCATCATTTGTCCATCTTTAGCAAGCGTAGTTATTAGTTTTATACTCCTACTTTTACCAGACCCTTTCATAGCATTAAAGAATAAATAAGGGAATGAGGCAAATTCATTATGAAAATAAGTTCCAAGAATCCATAAAGTTACTATATTATAATAATCTTCTTTCATTACAACATATTTTTTTAGAATTGATTTAACTAAATCAAAGTTTTCTGATAATTTATTTAATCCTTTTTCAACAAATTCATCATTACCTCTTAACTTTTTTATTGCTTGTTCTTTTAGATGTTTTGATATTTCATTATCTCCTTTCTTTTTAGCTTGTTTTTTATTTACTAAATCAATTTCTTTTTTAATTAATTTATCAAAATCTTCACTCATTCTCTAACCTCTTTTTTCTCTTTAATTTTTAAAACTCTTATAGTAGGAACAGTAATAATATTATATTCACTTTCAAATTTACAAAAAGAAGCATCGTGATGGATTAGTTTAAAATAACCTTTCCTTAACTTATCATTCTCGTCTAGATAAGCAATGAATCTCATATCCTCATTTTTTTTCTCATATCTCATACCTATTTCTAAAGATTTAATCTTTTTAAATCTTTCTAAATGTAGTAATTACTATAAGGTTACAACCACCAACCAAAACCTTTAAATAGTAGTATTTACTAATTATATCATGAAATCAATAAAACATTCAGATGAGATATGGAGAAAACTTAATGAAGTTAAATATAAATGGGGATACAAAACTATGGATGAAGTAATTGAGAAATTATTTGAAATTGCTGAATCATTTAAGACTGCACAGAATCAATTAAAAAAAGGAGGTAAAAAATGAGAATTAGAAATTTTCTTAACTGGTTGTTTGGTAGAAGATACTTAGATGCTCAAAAACTAAACAACCTTAAAAAGAATGGGATAACTCCCATTCTTTCATAATCAAAAATGAAATACTACCTAAACCAAACAATACTACCTGATGAAATAGAAGCAGGAAGTTACGATGAAGCAACACAAAAGATAATGGACATGGTAGATATAGTAAGTGAGGAGGATTTAGAATGAAAGATAAAATAAAATACGAAAAATATTGGTGTCCTGAATGTAATAGAAAATATATAGTTTCAGAAACTGAGAACTATGATGAGGCACTATGCTCTCATTGTAAAACTAAATTGAGAAAAGTAAAAAAAGAGAGTGATGACAATGGTGAACCAAAATAAATGTCCATACAAAGATAAATATGATAGATGTTGTTTCAAAAACGGACAGGATATTAAAAAAATGGTTAAATGCAAACAAGTAAATTACAAGAAATGCAGGTTATACTTAGGACATATTGAGAAATTTAATGGAGAAAAAGAAAAATGAGTAATAAACAAAAGAAAAAGAAGAATAAAATAAGATTAGAATTTGATAAGAAAGTCATAAAGGGGTTTTTTAAGGGGTTCTTGCTTGGGTTGTTTTTTATAGGTTTAATACTTAGTGTAACCGAAATATTAATTCCATTAGTATTTGGAATTGTTGATTTATTAATTTCATTAGTAAAGTTATATTTTCTACTAAATCCTACGGCTCAATTCTTCGGAGGTTTTTTATTCTTATTTATATTTTGGAAATTTTTTGAAGCATTTTTTGTAATTATTTTTAAAGGATTTGGATTAGTATTTAAGGAATTGGGATTAATAAAAACTAAAAATAAACTAAATCATAGGAGGTATAAAAATGGAAACTGAAAACCAAAAAGACTTAGACCAGATCGGAATTGGAACAAAAGAATCTGAAACCTTAAAACCGAAAACAGTGAAAGTAACAGGACATAGAATAGAACCAGTAACTAAGAAAGATACTGGAAAAGAGATAGGAAATAAGGTTATATTAATTTGTAAACATCCAGATAGAGAAGACCCAATAGAGTTGAGTAAGGTAAAATACCTGAAAGGCGATAAGGTTACAACATCTGGATTATGGATTAATCAGGATACAGATGGATTAATTCCTAAACAATCTGCATTAGCTTTAACAATGAATAAATATGGTTGTCAGAATGTTTCAGATTTTGATGGAAAAGATGTTGAAACAGATTTAGACAGCCAGTATTTAGTAGTTAAAGCATACTAAGGAAAATGTTAATAGAGGTGATGATAGGAACAGCAATAGCAGTTAATTGTTTATTTTTAATATTGCTTTCCTATATCCTCTGGAAAATAATTCAAGGAAAATGAAACAAACAAAAAAACAACTAATGAATAAAATAAAGGAATTAGAAAAAGAAAAAGAAAAACAACTTAATAACCATACTAAGAGTTATATTCATATACCTAAACTAAGTTTATTACCTCTTTTAGGAATTATTATATTTGGTTTTTTATCTTATATTAATTTAAAATTAATAGATTGGGAATTAATAAAAGTGGTTTTTAGTTCAGAGGAGACTATTAAAAATTATTCTTTTCAATTAATAAATTTAATTAATATTTATCCTCTTATTGGAGAATATATTTTAATCAGTTTAACAATTATCTCCTTAGTTGCATTATTTAAAGGAGGATACAATAAACTAAAAAGTTATGAAGAAGAAGGATTAATTCCTGGATTATTTGGTGGATTAATTTTTGGATTAATTTTTGAATTAATTTTTGGATTAATTTTTGGATTAATTGCTGGATTAATTACTGGATTAATTCCTGGATTAATTCCTGGATTAATTTTTGGATTAATTATTGGATTAATTGCTGGATTAATTTTTGGATTAATTCCTGGATTAATTCCTGGATTAATTTTTGGATTAATTATTGGATTATTTAGTGGATTATTTAGTGGATTAATTGAAGAGTTTAAAAATTAAATCACAAATCATACTCAACGAATAAGCCCGTTGGGAGTGTAAGGAGTTAATTCCTCCAAATACACCTCTTTTCCCTCTGTGGATACCCTCTCTCGCTTGTAGAGATGAAGGTTGACAGCATCTTGAAAATCCACAGAGGTTTCATAATCAAAATGGCAAAAGAAAAAATAAATGAGAAAGTAGAACAAGGAGAAAAAGAAGAATGAAAAGTAACAAAACATACTAAAATAGAATGTTTATAGAACAAAAGGTTAATATCCAGCATATTAGGAGAAATTCGGACACACCCCTTAAAAGTATGGAGCAACTAAAATGATGAAAGATAAAATACTAAAGGAATTAAAAAGTTTTGGAAAAGAAGTTAATAAATATGATAAGAATATTAAGAAGTTTAAAAAGAAGTTTCCAAAAGCAGATGTTTATGCTCATTTAAGTTCTAAACTCTCAAGTGGAATATTCATCAAAAAGTATGGAAGTAATATTGAATTTTTCAGAACTGATAGAGTTTTCTCACAGAATGACCAAGCAAATCCATTAATAGAATTAGAAAAATGGAGCGTTCATTCTTGGAGTTCAAGTAGTTTAACAAAAATAACAATAAAGGAATTTGCTAATTATTATCTTGAAGTTAGTGAGGATTTTGTTAAAGATGAAATTAAGAAATACAAACTACGTGAATTAGAAGCCATAAAAAAATTAGAGCAAGATACTTTAAAGAAATTAAAAGAATCGTTGGAGGAAACTAAGCAATGACTTGTGCAACTAAACGGGGCGTGTCCGAACTCAAGTTGAGCAAAGCTCAATCTCCTAATATTAGTTTAAAGGATAATTCTAAAGAATTATCCCAAATTTCATCTAACGATGAAACTTCTTTAAACAACAATATTCACAGACGATGTCCAAATTTAAAAAAATGCTCCAGAGGTAAATTATGAAAACCAAAAACTATTTAAACTTAGAAATCATTGAAAGGAGGTATAAAAAATGGTAAGTAAAAAATATGTTGTAACATTTAGTCCTAAGAACGCACCTAAATCAAGGTTTTTTCATAGACAGTTTGATACAAAGTCTGAAGCTGAATCAAAGGTAAGACAGATAAAAAAAATCCCGATTTCAAAAAGGACTATGTTAAACCCAAGAGTTACAAAAAATAGGTTTTACAAAAAAGCATAACCATTTTCTAAAAACAATAAATGATTTCTAAGTTCGGAGTAACTAATCGCATTTTTTTAAACTTCTGTGAATATCAGTTTAAAGGAAATTACAATCGTTGTTGTAATTTCCCAAATTCTGACTTTGTCAGAACTTCTTTAAACAACAATATTAAATCCAATTTTGACTTTGGGCTCCCAGTCCTGAGCAACATACCAAGCGAGGAAAAACAATGGCAATAAAAAATGATTTTGTTCAAACACCGAAAGAAATAACAGAGGCACTTTTAAAACTTGAAAAGTTTGAAGGAAGTATTTTAGAACCTTGCTGTGGGGCAGGAGCAATTTCAGAGGTTCTAAAATCAGAAGGATATAATGTTATTTCTTCCGATAAATTCTCTTATGGATATGGAAAACAAGAAGATTTATTTGAGATAGAAGAAGAATTTGACAATATCATTACTAATCCACCTTTTACACAACAACAAAAAGTTAAAAAACATTTATTGAGTTTAGCAAAAAAGAAAGTTTGTTTGTTGTGGTATGTTAAAAATCTTGGTAATGAAATTGAAACTAAAACCTCAAAAAATCTTAAATGTGTTTATGTTTTCAATAAGAGAATTGATTGGGTTGAAACAAAATTAGGTTGGTTATTCGCTTGGTATGTTTGGGAAAAAGGATATGAAGGAGATGTTACAATTAAAAGAATAGACTGGGAGCAACCAATCGCCCAAAGTCAAAACTCGCCTTTGGCGTTCTCTAACGAGAAGGATTTAATATGCGTTAAAGAGGAGTTTCAAAAATGAAACTCCCCAAATTCCTTACAGGAACTTTCCTTAACGCTGATATTAAATCCAATTTGAACGGGGGGCTCCCAGCAGGGTGCAACTAAGATGTCAAGTCCATATAGTGTAACAATAGAAACAGAAAATGAGAAGGGAACTAAAGAATTTGAAGAAGAAATATTTGGAAAAATGGAAAATATAATGCAATCAATCACAAAGGATATGTTTAAAGAACCAATAATTACATTTCATATTTCTTATTCAAATGGAAATAGTTTTGTTGTTTGGAGAAAAGAAACAATCAATAAACAAGGAATGTTTACAAAACATATTTTATGTTATAAAAAGACAAGAGAAGAAGCAGAATTTTCAAAACAAAGATATGAACTGAAATATAAAAAAGGACTTGAGAAACAAATCGCCCTCCGTTCAAACTCGCCTTCAGCGTCCTCAAATAAATTTTCGGATGATTTAATAAGATGATAAAAGACTACGCTTCGCTCCGTCCATATTGTTGCTACGCAACAACATCTCTTATCACAAATATTAAAACTCAACCTAAATCGCAGGGAGGAAGTAAAAAGGGTTGAGAATACTAATTCTAAATTTTTTGTTTGGATTATATTTTTTTCATCTTCCTTCCCTGTAAATTAAAAATGAAAACTGAATCATTATGGGCATTACTTTTGTTAGGAGAAGTTATAATGTCTATTGGAGGATATTACATTAAATTTATACTATGAAAACACTAAACGAACTAAGTAAAGAAATAAAAGAAAGAGTCCAAGAAAACAACTTAGACACTGATTTAATTGATATTACAAGAACAAATCCCAAAGATTTCCTAAGATGTCCTGAAAGGAATAATTGTGAGTATAATGGATTAAGGCGAGAGTGTTATTTTCATGGATTATATAGGGTTTGTCCTGTTTATAATAATTATCAGGATAATTTAGGTATTGGGGGTATGAAATAATGCCAAAAACATTAGAAAAAGATGAGGTTTTGGAAATGTTAAGTCAGGCAGAAGACTTGGAGTTAAAAGCAATTATCTCTGTTTTAATCTGCACTGGAGCAAGAGTTTCAGAGGTTTGTATGTTAAAGGGAAAAGATATAACTTCAGATGATAAGTATATCTATTTTAATATGAGGGTATTGAAAAAAAGAAATGATAAGGAGAGAAGAATAATTAGAAAAGTAAATAAAAATAATATCTTTATGTCTTATTTTAGGAAATGGGTTAATGAGAGTAACCTAAAAAGAGATGACCCTATTTTTGAGTATGATAGAAAAAAAGTATGGTATGAAATAAAACAGTTAAATCCTGAGGTAACACCTCATACTTTTAGGCATACTCTTGCTACATGGATGTTGGATAAGGTAGATATGAGAACAGCTCAGAAATGGTTTGATTGGACTAATCTTAGAACTGCTGAAATATATACACATCCAAAAGATGCAATTAACACATTTTCAGTTAAAATGGATGAGGTATTAGAATGAAAATAAAAGATTTTATTAAAAGTAAGTTTGAAGAAAAAGTAAATCAAAAAGCAGGAGAAATAGGGAAATTACCTGATTTTCAGAGAGTTAAGTTAGAATTATATCTTTATGCTTACTTAGTTATTGCTTTTTTTATATTGATATTTATGCAGGGATTTATTTATAACACTTTTAGGACCATCTTGTTTTCTGTAGCACTTGTAGGATTTCTAATTAAATTCATAAATCATTGTAAATTTTATAATAAACTTAAATTTCTAAATCAATTTAAATATAATCCGAAAAGTGAGAATTATAAAATAGGTGATAAAAATGGGGAAGTTTGAAAATAATGCTTTAGGAGGTTTTATCCTTATGTTAGCTGGAATAGCTGTAGGAATAATTGGAGAAATTGAACTTTTTATAAGTATTATTCCTTACTGTTCAGTAGTAACAACAATAACCCAAACCTTATTAATTTTAGGAGGTTTATATTTTATAATGAAAGGAGTAATAAAATATGGAATTATCTAATTTAACTCAGGAAGATATAAAGAGAAACAAGTTAATCCTATTAGGAATACTTTTAGGAATAATTGTTTTAATTGTTATCTCTGTCTGGTGGTTAGCATAAAAAGATGACATTCAAAAGAAATAAGAAACACACATATAAGTGTGTTTGTGGAGAAACATTTAGACTTAAAAATACTTATAATTATCATATAAAAAAATGTATGGAATACAAAATAAATAAAATTAAGGAGAAGAATGAATAAAAAAAATAATCTTATGAAAGCAAGTTTTATAATTGTAAAGAAAACTCCTGAAATAATCACTATATTAGTAAGAGAAGATAAAAAAGTATTATTTAATTTTGGTTCTGAAATATGGATTGATTTTTTTGATATTCATAAATCTGAAAAACTAACTACAGATAAAGGTAAAAATAAGAAATTTAAGGAGTGGATTGATTCTAAGAAATTTAAAAAAGATTATCAAGAAACTTTAGAAGTTATAGAAAATAATGAATATGAAGATATTGTTAAAAAATTCATACATGATTTCAAAAAAGGAAGAGACCCTATATTTAGAAAAGATGTAGAAATAGACCCAAATGTCTCTATGGAGGATATGAAAAAATGAAACAAAATAAACAAGTAGAAATTCAGGAAATAGAAGAAGGGATAATTTGGGAAAAATATCTTTTTAGAGCTATAGTGTCTCTCTTCATTCTGATAATTATTTGTGAAATAAAATTAGTTGGGGGATTTGAAGGAATGAATAATCTATTTATTTTTTTAAGTTATGCTCTTGTATTTTATACTTTTCTTAATCTTTTGAGGTCAATAGGATTTTTTACACCCGAATCTAAAATAAATAAATTAAGAAATCAAAAATGAGACTAAATTTAAAAGGAATTATTAATAATGTCTAGAGACCAACTTGAAGAAACTGAAGAATATTTAAAAGCAGTAGAACATAATATGGAAACTTCCTTTAAAACAATAGGAAGAATGATTTATAAATTATTTTATATGATTGCAGGGGCTTTAGAACCTTTAATAAATATGTTTATGCCTAAGGAGGATAATGATGATGAACCTTTCTAATTTAAAAAATAAGGAATTTTGGAAGCAAGATATAAAGAAAATAGGAATTTCAGATATTTTAATTTGGATAGCAATATTCCTTATGTTTATGGCTAGTTGGCAGAATATTCAAGCAGGAAATGACCCTTGTTCTTATTGTATAGTCAATCATCTTCCAGGATATGATGAACCCATTACATGCAGAGAATACTTTGATAATACTATAACTAATGAAATACAGCCAAATTTAACAATCCAAAATGAAAATATTACATATAATCATCCTTGATAGGCTATATGATAAGTATGGTTATAGGGAAATTGAGGTTAGTGAAATAAGACATCAAATGAACAGAGTTCATAGAATCCCAAAAAATGTTGTAAGTATTATTATTGCTGAGATGATTAACTCAAAATATCTTATTAAAATAGGCAACCATAAGTATAAATTAAGAAAAAACATAAGGGATTTAATTGATTCTAATATGAATGAATACAATCTTATGAGAAATAATACTTTTTGTTAATTAACCCCTTTTATTTTTGATTTTTTGAATGGTATTATACTGAGGGAATTGGATTTTTTTGGAAAAGTGAGAGTTAGAGATACTAAAAACTTAAAAATAGAACCCCTATTTTTTTAATCAGATAATTCTCTAAAAAGGATTTGAAAACCTTGACATTTTGGCTATATTGTCAATCACTACTAACCAGTAACAAAAATAACAGGGTAAAACTATTATCATATAACTCTTATCTATGGTGTCACAGTTAAATGTAGTGCCTAAAAACTAATTATCTATGGTGTCACAGTTAAATGTAGTGCCTAAAAACTAATTATCTATGGTGTCACAGTTAAATGTAGTGCCTAAAAACTAAAAATTTAAATAGGAGCAATTATTTCTTGAGATAAGGAGTATTAACAAATGATAAGAGACATAATTTACGGATTTGTTGCATTACTTATTGGTGTAGCATTCTTAGGTCCTCTTAATACAATGGTTAGTGATGTTGTAGAAAACCTTTCAGGTTTTGCTGCTACAGTTACTGATTTGATTGTAGGATTCTTCTCATTATCTCTAGTTGCAGTTGGTGTTGGCTTAGTAATGAGAGCATTCGGACCTGGAACATTACAATAATCCAGGAGTAAATAATGATTAGAAAAGGTGAAACTAATAATTCAAAGGTAAAGGCTAAGTCCAAATTGGTAGTTAATTTGCCAAAATTGTTAGTAGTAACCTTTATTTTTTCTTTTTTTATTTTAAATTTAGTTGGTGCTATCCCTCAAGATAGGACCGAACCAGGTATTTCTTGGAATTATCCTGAAGAACCTATAAATTATTCTAATAAATCAGTTAATTTTTCTCAACATGCAGAAGAATGGATTACCAACGATGGAAACTTAGATAATATAGATACTTCTCAATTCAATAACAATGCAGGAACATTAGAGGCAGTAAAATCTTGGTGGGATAATTTGTATTGTGAATTAACTGGATGTGATATGGAAGGAGATTTAAATATGGGTAATAATTCTATTATTTGGATAAACCATACTGATTTTACTCCTATTCCTGAAGGAGAAGAACCAACAGCAGAGCAGGGGAGAATATTCTATTCAAGTGAGAGAGAAACTTTTTGTTATTATGATGCAGATGATAATAGAATTTGTCTTGGTTCTGACTTAATTACAAATGCAAAGAACACTGAAGGTTCAACAATTTATAGAGGAGATGCAGTATATATTGATAGTTCAACAGGAGAAAATCCTACTGTAAAATTAGCTCAAGCAAGTACATTAGGAGAAGCAAGAGTATTTGGATTAGTTCAAAAATCAAGTATATCAAATAATGCTGTTGGAAAAATTATAATAAATGGAAGATTAAATAATGTAGATACAAGTAGTTGGACTGCAGGAGATACTTTATATGTTTCTCCAACAACTGCAGGAGAATTAACAAACATAAAACCAACACAACCAGATAAATCATTTAGGGTTGGAACAGTAATTAGAAGTGATGCAAGTGATGGTTCTATTCTTGTAGATAATGATAGAGAATTAGATAATTTTAATAGTGGAAGTGTAATATTTGCAAATGGAAATGGAGAGTTAGCTCAAGACACTAATCTTACTTATAATCATACTACTGATACTTTTAGTGTTGATGGTAATGTAAGTGCAGATTATTTCTTAGGTGATGGAAGTCAATTAACAAATGTAAATTATACAGAAACAGACCCTATTTGGAGTAGTGATAAAGGTGATTATTATAACAAGACAGAAGTAAATGACTCTTATTTGGCAATAGACGGAAGTAATGCAAATTCTAATATAGATATTGGGAGTTATGATTATCAAGGATTTGGAACATTCTCAAGCGGAAGGGATACAGGATTAATTTATGGGGATGGGGTAATTTACGCGTGGAGTGATGGCACTTATACTTCAACCCCACCAGGTTCAGATTTAGACTTAGGAACTTCAAACATGGGAATTTTTAATGATGGATATTTCAAAGGGAGTTTATATGCAGGAAATTTAACACTAAGCTCAGGAAGCATAACAGATAGCAGTGGAACAATAGACTTTGAAGATGAAAATCTTACAACAACAGGAAAAATAACAGGCGAACAAATAACCTCCACAGATGATATAAATGCATCAGATAGTATAATTGCAAATATAGGTTTAATTATAGGAACTACAAAGGATGCAACTAAAGTAGTAAATGTCCAAGGTGATACTGAACAAGATGTATTTATGAAATCAGGAGCAGGGGAATATACAAGTGATCTTTTTGGAGAAGGTGGTATGGGGGGGGTATATACATTAGAAGCAGGAGATGGAGGTTTAGCAACAGGAGATATTATTACATTTGGCGGTAAAGGCGGAACATTTACTTTAAGGAGTGGTTCGGGTGGAAAATCAAATGGGACAGGAGATAATATTGGAGGAAAAGGGGGAATTCAAACTATACTAGGCGGTTCTGGCGGAGATGCACTTAATGGCACGAGTAATATAGGTGGCGATGGTGGAGATGTAACTATTGCAGGTGGTCCTGGTGGAGATGGTGTAGATACAAGCGGAGTAGGTGGAGATGTAAATATTAATGGTGGATTAGGTGGAGATTCAGGTACTGGTGCGAGCGGAAATATTTATATTGGAAATAGGGGAGATGTAAGAATTGGGAGTTATACAGCTCCAACCAGTAAATTATCAGTAACTGGAGGCATAGACATCACTGGATATATGTATTGGGGTGCTGGACAAGATGCCTCTATTTTTTATGACGGAACAGATATGATAATTAATCCTAAAGATGTTGGAAGTGGTGGATTAGATATACAAGGGAATATAGCGATAGGAAATGGTGCAACACCAACTAGTTCCCAAATACTTAATGTTGGACAAGATGTTACTAGAACAACTAATACTTGGAGGTGACTTGCTCAGTTAGATTGGGACGGCTCATCCGATAATACTGGAACTCTTTTT
>Ga0102934_1001364_pt1 | contig 17047 bp, 14 predicted proteins | sample SalPonR2_A_D1_MG_FD_78175 | JGI IMG/M metagenome (GOLD analysis project Ga0102934, IMG submission 78175) | Salt pond soil microbial communities from South San Francisco under conditions of wetland restoration - Salt Pond MetaG R2_A_D1_MG | ecosystem: Environmental > Aquatic > Marine > Intertidal... | reverse complement strand
GCCGAGCCGGATATTCCGCTCGACAATCCCCCGGCCAGGGACTTGGAAATCGCCGCGCCGCTGATCCCTGCGCCGGTCGTCATCGACGGGCTGTACCAGCCGCGCGACCGGATCGAACCGTCGGTCTCGGCCAGGCGAATGGCGGTCTCGAAGCGCTTGCCCCAGGTCTCGGCGCTGTCCAGGGCAATGGCATAGGGCAGCAGACGCTCGAACTCCTCGAGCGTGGTCGGTCGCTCCCCGCCGTGGCGACGCTCGAGGTCGTCGCGCTCGGCGATGTTCAGGTACAGCTGCAGGCCCTGGATCGCGTCGAGCAGCTCGCGGCCGCGTTCGGTCGGCGCCTTCATCAGCTGGTAGAAGGTCACCGTCAGCACCAGGTGGGCGATCAGGATCAGCAGCGGAATCGCACCGACCTGCCAGCCGAACACGCCCAGCACGGCCAGGCCGGCGATCACGAACGGCAGGATGAACACCGAGGCGAAAAGCATCGGGATCACCGCCAGACCGGTCGCCTGTTTCCAGCCCTTGACGAGCCCGGCGACGACGATGCTGACGAAGCCATTCCATATCACGGCAAAAATTGCCAGAAACGGAGCGAGCCCGGGTTCCGGGGTCTGCGTCAGCAGCGTCATCAAGAGCACCGAGACGATCGCGACCAGCAGTCCCGGTATCCACCATTTGCGGTTGTGCCTGAAGTAGTGCGATTCCAGCTTCGATCGAAGCGCCTTTTCGTGCGCCTTGACCGCCTTGCCGACGCGGGCGTGCCTGGATTGCTCGAAAGTCAGTTCGTCGCCGCCGGCGAACAACGCCTTGAACAGCGCGCGTTCGGTCTTCGAGGTCGGCTCGCCTTCGCCGCGCCTGGCCACGTAGTGCTTGCCGGGCTTGTCGAGCTTCACGTGGCCCAGCACCGCCATGTGGACCAGCGCCGCGGCGGTCGCGGTCTTGTCGTAGCCAAACTTCAGCACGTAGCGCAGCATGCCGGGCGAGTAGCCGGCCGGCGCCTCGTAGCGCGGATAGATCGCGCCGGGCAGCGGATCGCGCCCGACCCGATTCCATGCCCAGGCCTGCCAGCCGATCACCACCAGCAGTCCGATCAGCCCGATGATCGCGCCGCGGTTGTCGGCCATCATCCGCTGGCCGAGTTCGAATGCGCTCGGTTCGGGCACAAGCCCTTTCGGAAATCCCACTGCGACGGTCAGGCCTTCATGGGGCGGCAGCGTCCTGGCACTTTCGAACACGACGGTGTCCCGATTCGGCACACGGGCGGTCCACTCGCTGCCCTGCGCACCCTGTTCGCCCAGGTAGGCATCGATGCGCAGCGCCTCCCGATCCACATCGCCAGGCAGCCGCACGATGGCCTCGACGACGTCGATCGGAAACGCCCAGTCGTTACCGGTGACGTTCCAGTACAGCTCGTCGTGGGTCTCGAAGTGGCCGAGCTGACGATCCGTCGTGTATTCGATCCGGTAGCTGTAGTTGCCGGGGTCGAGAAATGTATTCGCAGCGCCGATGTACAGGCGGGTGCCGCCGGTCACGCGTTCGGTGTGCCAGGCCTCGCGCTGCCCGTCGCGCGTCACGGTCACCACGTCGAACGGCACCGTGACCCGGTTGCCCAGTGCGTCCCGATACACGGTCGGGAAATCGCGGTAGATGCCGCGACGAATCTGGCGGCCTTCGGCGCGAACGTCGATGGTCTCGGCCACGAACAGGCTGCCGTCGGGCTGGATCGTGATTTCCGAGGCAAAGCGTTCTATGCGTTCGTCGGCGCCCGAAACGCCGGCGAGCAGGATCATCAGCGTCGCGAGCAACGTCTTCATGCGTCGCTTGCCCCGAGCACCCGGCCGACGTCGGGCGCCCGGCGGGTCTCGATGCCGGCCGAGAAGAAAGCTTCCGCCCTGAAGCCGAAAGGGCCGGCCACGAAGCGGTCGGGCACGTGCTGGACACGGTCGTTCAACTGCCGGACCGCGCCGTTGTAGAAGCGTCGCGCGTGGGCGATGTCGTCTTCGACTTCGGTCAATTCGGTGGCCAGCTGGCGAAAGTTATCGCCGGCCTTCAGGTCTGGATAGGCCTCGGCGAGCAGCACCAGCCTGCCGAGGCCGCCGGCCAGTGCCTGCTCGGCGGCATCGCGAGCGATCACGTCATCGGCGCGTTCGGCCTTTTCCCGAGCGCGTCCGCGCAGCCGCGTGACGTCCTCGAGCACGGTCTTTTCAAAGCCGGCGTAGGCGCGCACCGCCTCGACCAGCTGGGGCACCAGGTCGTGGCGCTTCTGGAGCTGAACATCGATATCGGCATAGCCGGCGCGGACCAGGTTGCGGGCCCGAACGAGCCGGTTGAAGATCACGATGACCCAGACCAGCGCGCCCAGCGCGAGCAGTACGAGCAGAAAGATCATGACGGCGAGGCTGGACCACATGTGGCGAGTTTAGCCCAAGGCGATCGACACGCCGGATGATTCAATCGGTCGGCGCCAGCGATGCGTAGAAGTCGCCAAGCGCGCGATTGACCTCGTCGGGCTTTTCGGCGACGGTCATGTGCCCGCTGTCCTCGATCGTCACCAGCCGAGAGCCGCGAATGCGCTGGTGAATATTCTTCGCTTTTTGCGGCGAAGTGGCTCGATCCTGGTCGGCTGTGATGACCAGCGTCGGCAGCTCGATCTCGCGAACCCGGTCCAGGATCGACTTGCGCGACACCACGCCGCGCACCGCGCGACTGGCGCCGATCCGGTCGTTGTCCGTGATCATGGCCAGCCAGCGTCGGCGCTCAGGCCTGCAGTCGGGATCCTCGATGAACCTGTCCGAGAACAGCAGCGGCAGGATTTTCGGTGCGACCTTGTCCAGCCCCAGGAATCGGGCGGCCACGTTCAGCAGCGCGAAACGCGGGCGCTTGGTCCATCGCTCCCGTTCGGCCGAGGTGTTCATCAGCACCAGCGAGCGCAACAGGTCGTGGCGTTTCAGCGCCACGCGCTGCGCCACCATCCCGCCCATCGAGAAGCCGAGAAGGTGGGCCGGGGCGCCGTCCAGCGATTCGATCAGCGCGATCGCGTCGTCGGCCAGCGTCTCGAGATCGTAGCCCGTCCGCGTCACCTCGCTCTCGCCCTGGCCGCGAAAGTCCATCCGGACGCAGCGGAATCGGGACTGCAATGCATCGACCTGGGCGTCGAACATGCGGTGGGAAAAAAGCAGGCCGTGGAGAAGAATCAGGGTTTCCGGGCCCGTGCCCGATTCGACGACGTTGAGGTTGGCGTGGTTCAGGGGCTGCTGCGGCATGGGCGGGGCTCCGGGTCGGCTCGACGCGTCGGTTCAAGCTATCACGTCAGTGAATCCGGCGTCCACAGCCCCTGTCTTGATCGCCCGGCAGCACGCTGCAATCTGCCCCCCAGCACCTGAAGGCCGCCGGTCGCGGCGCGCCATGCCTTTCTGGCATTCGAGGTATAGCTGCGTTCGTCCATCCGTTGGTGGCCACGCTTGCCTATCTGCAAGCCGATGTCCCGATACACGCCCCTTGCCGTCGCGATCGCCCAGGCCGCCCGTGCCGGCAGCGCGCGCTCGCCGAGGCGCGCGGAGGCGTAGTAAGGTTCGGCGGTATCGATCAGCCGGCAGACCAGGGGGAACGCTTTTCTCTGGCCGGCCGCATCGGCCAGGTCGGGCACGTCGAGTCCGGCTTCGCGCAGCCATTCGGCCGGCAGGTAGCAGCGCCCGGCCAGCGCGTCCTCGACCACGTCGCGGGCGATGTTGGTGAGTTGAAAGGCCAGGCCCAGGTCGCAGGCGCGTTGCAGCGTGGCCGTGTCTCGCACCCCCATGATCAGCGCCATCATGATGCCCACCGAACCGGCCACGTGGTAGCTGTACCGGAGGGTGTCGTCCAGCGTATCCGGGTGCCACCCCTCGACGTCTAGCTCGAAGCCTCGTATATGCGCGTCGACCAGCGCCGGGTCGATCGGGTGCCTGGCGGCGACTTCGGCCAGCGCCTGGTAGGGCAGCGTGCCGGCTGGCGCGCTGCTGAGCGCGGCCATCGAATCGGCCCGCAGGCGCTCGAGCGACTCCAGCGATGCGGTCTGGAGCCGGCCGCGGCCGACGTCCTGGCCGTCGGTCACATCGTCGCAGTGGCGGCACCAGGTGTAGAGCAGCATCACGTCGCGGCGCGTTTCGGGGTCGAACAGCCGTGCCGCGGCGGCAAAGCTTTTCGATCCGCGGGCGATGGTGGCCTGGGCGTGTTGCTCGAGCATCAAGTCCATGGTTGCCGTTTACCGCGATTGTCCAGAAAGCACCTCGGTCACCGGGCCGGAACGGGCAGCCCGAAATCCTCCAGCATCAGCCCGGCGGTGGCTCGCGCCGACCCGACCACCCCGGGAATGCCCGCGCCGGGGTGCGTGCCGGCACCGACCAGGTAGAGGTTGGGAATCTTCGGGTCGCGGTTGTGCGGCCGGAACCAGGCTGACTGGGTCAGCACCGGTTCCACCGAGAACGCCGAGCCCAGGTGCGAGTTCAACTCGTCGCGGAAACCGAACGGATGCAGCGTGCGACAAGTGACCAGGTCTTCCTTCAACCCGGGAATATGATGTTTTTCCAGGTAGTCGAGAATGCGATCGGTGTATTTCGGGCCCACTTCGTCCCAGTCGATGTCGGCCGTGCCCAGGTGCGGTACCGGCGACAGCACGTAGTAGGCGCTGCAGCCTTCCGGGGCCAGCGACGGGTCGGTCAGCGTGGGCGCGTGGAGATAAAGCGAGAAATCCTCGGCCAGGTCGGGGGAATTGAAGATGTCGTTGATCAATTCCTGGTAGCGCGGCCCGAACAGCACCATGTGGTGCTTGAGGTCGGGATGGATGCGCTTGAGGCCGAAGTAGATGACGAACAGCGACATGCTCCAGTTGCGGTTCTCGAGCACCTTCTTCTGCTTGCGTCCGCGATCGGTGTGGCCCAGCAGCTTGCCATAGGTATGCAGCACGTCGGCATTGCTGGCGACGGTGTCGAAATCGGCCGAGTAGCCGTCCTGCGTGGCAAGCCCGGTGATGCGCCCGCTGGCGGTCCGGATCTCCGCGACTTCGCTGTTCAGCCGGATGGTGCCGCCCAGGTCCTCGAACAGCTTCACCAGGCCGCGCACCAGCGCGCCGGTGCCGCCGCGCGCGAACCACACGCCCCATTCGCGCTCCAGCGCATGGATCAGCGCGTAGATCGAGGAGGTCTTGAACGGGTTGCCGCCGACCAGCAACGGGTGAAACGAGAACGCCTGGCGCAGGTGTTCGTCGGAGATGAATTTCGACACCTGGGCATAGACGCTGCGGTAGGCCTTGAGCTTCATCAGCGCCGGGGCGACCTTGATCATCGAGCCGAAGTTGAGGAACGGCACGTGGCCGAGTTCGAGATAGCCTTCCTCGAAAACCGCACGCGAATAGTCGAGGAATCTTCGATACCCGTCGACGTCGGCCGGGTTGCGCTTTCGGATCTGTTCTTCGAGCCGGTCCGCGTCGTTGGTGTAATCGAACACGTCGCCGTCTTCCCAGCACAGTCGGTACATCGGGTCGACCGGCATCAGTTCGACGTAGTCCGCCATGTTCTTGCCGGCGATGGTGAACAGTGCTTCGAGCGCGGACGGATCGGTGATCACGGTCGGGCCGCCGTCGAAGACGAAACCCTGGTCCTCGTAGACGTAGGCGCGGCCGCCGGGCTTGTCGCGCTTTTCGAAAATGGTGGTCTCGAAGCCGGCGGCCTGGAGCCGGATCGCGAGGCTCAGTCCGCCGAATCCCGAGCCGATGACGGCGGCGCGTTTGCTGTTTGTCATTGTGTGTCTACTGCTCCCTTCGCATGAACGTGTCCTCGCGCACCAGCGGAATCGCTTCGGTGATCGGGACCGGCGGTTTGCCGACCAGGATGCGTGCCTTCTGTGCAAGTGTGAGTTTAGCCGCGTAAAAATTCGTGATGATGTTTTCCGACAGGCCATAAAAGCGTTGCAACACCCGGTATCGCTGATCCGCGCGGCCGGCCCGGAACAGCATGCGATTGAGCAGTCGGAAGAATCGCGTGCGCGCCCAGAAGTCTTCGGCAAAGCCTCGCGTGAAAGCCGCCAGCGCAGGTCCGTCCATCGGCCAGTTCGCTGCGATGGCGTCGGCCAGCCCCATCGCCTGGGGCAGCGAATAACCGGTGGTCGGATGAAACAGCCCGGCGCGCAACCCGGCGCGCGCGACCGGGTCGGCCGCCGGCCAGAAGCGATCGAAGTCGCCGGCCATCAGGATGGGCAGCACGCCGCGCTCGGTCCTGATCGTCTCCTCGATCGCCCACCCATGGTTGGCCGCATACTGGTCAATCGCCGAGGAAAGTTCATCGTCCGACAGATCGGCGCCGTCGCTGTAGCGGGTGTCCTCGACGAGAATCGTCGTCGCGTCGAACGGCAGCAGGTAGATGAAGCGATAGCCGTCGGCCTGCGAGACCGTCGCGTCCATGATTACGGGACATTCGACGCCGTGCGGCGCACGGGTGCGCAATTCGCGACCGAGAAACTTCTGGAAGCCCAGCACCATGCCGTCGGTGCTTGCCGGTCCGCGCCCGTCGAGCACGGCGGCGGCAGGCAGCGTGCCGGCCGCGGTCTCGGCCGAAGCCGGACCGAGTGCGGTGATCGGGCTGTCGACATGAATTTCGATGCCCGGACGATCGACCATGTAGTCTCGAAGCGCATCCGAGGTGATGCTGAAATAACCGGCCTGAAGTTCGCGCTGCAGTCGCGGAAAGCGCACCTGCTGCCTGGCCCAGGCATGGCGCACCAGCGGTTCGAGGAACGCATGCTGGGCCGGCGACAGGTCGCCGCCATGGAACGACCAGGTGTGGTTTCCGCCCAGTGCCTGGCCGGCTTCGACAATGGCGATCCGTGCCTTGGGGTGGCTTTCGGCCACACGCAAGGCGACCATGCAGCTGGAAAGCCCGCCACCGGCCAGCAGGAGGTCTGGTGCATCGAGGTTCATGCCGGTATTGTGAGCTATTGGAGTTCACGCGCGATTCACAATCATCGGGCGTATAGTGCAATTTTTGATCCGCCGCCAAGAGCGATTGTTTTCATCCGGCTGCAACATATGGATTGCCGGGAAAAGGTCCACCAGCAGGGAGCTATTTGATGGCCGCGATAGTCGACGTCGCATTGGTCGCCGAGAACCAGCGAAGTAGTGCCGCCGCGCCCGCTGCGCGAACGATCCGTATCTGGCGCGATCGGGTGAACGCCAGGCTCGAGGAACTGATACGCGCCGACGAAGATGCCTGCCCGACGCTGGTCGAGGCAATGCGTTACAGCCTGCTCACCCCAGGCAAACGGGTCCGCCCGCTGCTGGTATTGCTCACCGCACTGGATTTCGGCCGCGACCCGCGCCCTTTGATCGACTTCGGCTGCGCGCTGGAACTCGTTCATTGCGCGTCGCTGATGCTCGATGACCTGCCGTGCATGGACAACGCCCGGATGCGTCGTGGTCAGCCGGCGGCACATATCCAGTTCGGCGAGGCCACCACCACCCTGGCGGCGATTGCCCTGCTCAACCAGGCGTTCGGCGTGATTGCCTCGAGTACGGCCCTGCCCGAGCCGATTCGCTGCCAGTTGATCGCCCGGGTCAGTCAGGCGGTCGGCACGGCGGGCCTGGTTTCGGGGCAGTCACGCGACCTCGTCGAACGCAAGGCCGGGGTCGACAGCGACGGGCTGGCGCGTATCAACCAGCAGAAGACCGGCGTGCTTTTCGAACTCGCGGTAGTCGGCGGCGGCACCATCGTGGATTTGTCGCAAGAACGGCTGAAGGCGCTGAATCTTTACGCTGGCCACGTCGGACAGGCATTCCAGAACGCGGATGATCTTCTCGATTGCCGCAAGCACAGCAAGAACTCGGGCAAGGACTGCGGTGCCGACGTGGACAAGGCCGGGTCGGTGCACCAGGTCGGCGAAAGCGCTCTGCGCGAGCGGTTGCAGCGCGAACTGTCCCAGGCCGACGAGCAGATCGCACGGCTCGGTCTCGATCAGAGCCTGATGCGCGCCTTCGTGCTTTCCCTGTTTCAACGCCTGTTGTAGTCCTTCTCGATGAGCCAGGCCGCTACGGAGCCGATCCTCGAGATCGAATCGATCGCGTTTGCCTACCGCGACAAACCGGTGCTGCGTGAAGTCAATCTCGATCTCGCACCGGGCCGCATTCTGGCGCTGCTCGGGCCCAACGGCGCCGGTAAATCAACGCTGATCCGTTGTATCTGCGGCCGTTTGCAGCCCGACTCGGGCCAGGTACGGGTGGCCGGTGCCAATCCGCTCGAAAATGCCGCGGCGCGCGCGGCGACGGGGTTGGTGCCGCAGCAGATCGCGCTGTATTCGCACTTGACGGTCACCGAGAACCTGGCGACGTTTGCGCGCCTGGCGGGCGTGGCGCGCAACGCAGTCGATTCGGCGGTGGCCGAAACCGTCGATGTGTGTGACCTGGGTGCCGTGGCCACGCGTCCCGCCGGCAGGCTCTCGGGCGGCTGGCAGCGCCGCGTCAACATCGGCTGCGCGATGAGCCATTCACCGCGGCTGCTGATTCTCGACGAGCCTACCGTGGGCATCGATCCGCCGGCCCGCGAGGAAATCGAAAAACTGCTGACGCGTTTGGCCGGCAATGGTCTGGCCGTGCTGATGACCAGCCACGACCTGGCCCAGCTGGAGACGCTCGCCGACGGCGTCGCATTCCTGTCGGAAGGCCGGATTGCGGCCACCGGTACGCCGTCGGGCCTGATCCGTGAGTTCTTTGGCGCGCGCCGGGACTGTCGCGTCTTGTTGGCCGATCCGCCGACGCGCGAACTGGCGCAACGGCTCGGGGCGCTCGGTCTTGCCAGCGGCGACCGCGACGCACTTCACTGGAGCGGCCTGCTCGACGAGCAGCCTGCCTGGAACCTGAAGTCGGCGCTGCCGGCCGATGCGCCGGTCACGGAGTTCCGCGTGCGTCGGCCGGGGCTGGATTCATTGTGGACGCGTCTCTACGGCCGGCAACCCGAGCGCGTTTCATGATTGCCACCGTCGCACGGGTGATGTGGCTGGGCCTGCTGCGCGACCGCGGCGCGCTGATGCTCGCGTTCGTGCTGCCGCCGCTGATGTTCCTGGTTTTCGCCGAGGTCTTTTCCGGCGCCGGTGAAAGTGACCTGGAAATGCGCGTGGCGATTCTCGATCAAGTCGGCACGCCGCTGACCGGGCGAATTGCCGGTGCGATTACCGGCCTCGACGGCATCGTGGCGGTGCCCGACCGGCCTGACGGCGCATCCAGTGTCGCCGACCTGGAAGCACTGGTTCGGCGGGGCCAGGCCGATGCGGCGGTGTGGCTGCGGGCCGAGCCCGACGGCAACCTGGATGCCGATCCGCCGGTGGTCGTGATCGGCGACGCCTCGCGCGCGCTGGCGGCCGCGGTGGTGACCGGTCGCGTGCAGCGGGTGCTGCAGTCGGAATTTCCGTCGCTGGGCGTGGCGCGCGCCGCGTCGCTGATCGATGCGCTGGCCGGTCCATACACCGAAGACCAGCAGGAGGCACTGGACCTGGCGCTGTCCGAACTGGATCCGGCTGCCCTGGAAGAGCAGGGCGGCGATACCTCGCAGGACGGGCTGGTCGCGCAGCGCCTGCTGGGCGGCGGCCGCGAGATCGACGACGGCGTGAGCTACTACGCCGGCGCCGTGGCCATCCTGTTTCTGCTGTTCGCCGCCATGCAGGGCGCCATTTCCCTGATCGACGAGCGAAACTCCGGGATTGTCGACCGGCTGGTCGCCGGGCCGGGCGGCTATACCGTGGTGGTCGTGGGCAAGGGGCTTTTCCTGATCCTGCAAGGCGTGGTGCAGGCGGCGCTGATCTTCGTCGTGGCCTGGTGGCTGTACGGCCTCGACTGGTTAGGCCATTTTGGAACCTGGCTGATCACCGCCGTGCTCGCCGCGGCCGTCTCGGCGTGGCTGGGTCTGCTGCTGGCCTCGCTGTGCAGCTCGCGTCAACAGGCGCAAACGGCATCTGCATTCGTGGTGCTTATACTGTCGGCCGTAGGCGGCAGCATGATGCCGCGCTTCCTGATGCCGGGCTGGCTGCGCGAGCTCGGCTGGTTCACCCCGAACGCCTGGGTGATCGAAAGCTGGCAGGGCATCTTCTGGCGCGGCGACGGACCGGCGGAGCTGGCAGCCGGTTGGGGCGTGCTGGCCGCCACCGCGCTGGGCGCGATGCTGATCAGCGTCTGGCTGGCGCATCGGTTGGCGCGTGAAAAGTAATCTGCACATTGTTCAGGCATGCTTGCAGCATCGACTGAACCTGAAACATGAATTTCGAGCTATCCCGGACTGATACGAGATGAACATCGCCATCAACGCATTTCTGTTCTTTGGCACCGTCGTCGCCATGGAGGGCGTGGCGTGGTGGACCCACCGCTACGTGATGCACGGCTGGGGCTGGGGCTGGCACAAGTCCCACCACGAGCCGCGCACAGGCATGTTCGAAAAGAACGACCTGTTCGCCGTGGTCGGCACCGCGATTTCGATGTCGCTGATCGCCTACGGCGCCGAAAACCTCGGCCCCACCTGGTGGATCGGATGGGGCATGGCCGGCTACGGCTTCTGCTACTTTGTGTTCCACGACGGCCTGGTTCACCGCCGCTGGCCGCTGAAGTGGCACCCGAAGAGCGGCTATCTCAAGCGCCTCATCCAGGCCCACAAGATGCATCACGCCGTGCACGAAAAAGACGGCGCGTTTTCATTCGGCTTTCTTTACGCGCGTCCGTTGCCGGAGCTGAAGCGGCAGTTTCAGGCGGTGCAGGAGGGGAAGGTAAAAGTCAAAGGTGAAAGGTGAACAGTGAAAGGCGAAATTCCTGACGCTTGATCCTCTCTGATTACTTAGCCGACTCAGCCACTTTTTCGGAAAAGCGTTTCTGGCCGCGGATAGACGCGGATGCACACCGATGAAGACAGTTGATCGTAAAGGGAAAGGTCTCGGTCAGGCGCTTTCAGGCATCTGCCCCTGATGTGGCGCCGGCCTGCGCTAATTTGTGTTCACTCTTTGGTTTTCATCCGCGTTTTCCGCGTAAATCTGCGGCAAAACGGCTTTTCGGTGGATGCGCTGTGACTCCCCGTTTCCGCGGGAGCTGGTTTGGATTCCGGTTGCAAAGGCCGCGGCGGCGGGGCCGCCGCGAAAGTTTGAATCGGTGCCTCAGAAGCTCAGGCGCAGGTTGGCGCGATAGATATTGAGGTCGAATTCGTAGGTTTCGACGCCCAGGCTGAGGCCGAAATTGCGATGAAACTTGAACAGCAGGTCGGCGCCGAGAATGCCGTCGCCGCTGTCACCGTCGCTTTGGTAGCCGCCGAAGGCCCTGCCTTCGACACGGTCGTTGAAGCCGTGGCGCAGGCCGATATCGCCGCGAAATCCGTCGTCGTCAGTCGAGCCGATTTCAATTGCTGCGTACGAGCCTTCGACGAACAGATCGGTGTTCGGCTGCAGGTTGAAGCGGTAGCCGAGGCCGAACTTGTACAGGTCGATATCGAAATCGGAATTGATGAATGGTCGTCTGATGCCGGCTTCCCAGCGATCCCAGCTGCCGTGGACGTAGACCCCACCGGCAAGGTCGGCAGAGGCACGTACGTTGAATCCGGTTTCCGTTTCGGAAATGCCAACAGCGTCGATCTCGACGATCGAAACGCCACCTTCAAGGTAGCTGTAGCTCAGATCTCCCCCCGATTGAGCCATCGCCATATTGCAACCCACCGTGACTGCCGTCAACGCGAGGCCGGCAAGCATTGTTTTGCGCATTCTCATGTTCTCCAGTTTAAGTCGTGCCTGTTCCCCGCCCGGAAAACGGTCGGAGTCGGTCGCCGTAGGTACATCGGTCCTGATTTTTGATCGGCTATCAATCGGTCATTGATTAGAGCAGCATCCCACCGCTGGTCGCGACGATACACCAGATTCGGCGGCTGTGAATTGCCGAAAGTCAAATTGTTCCATGCGACGCCGTCTTGCGAATTTATTGCCCAGATTCAGGCGCTTGATGGTCCTCGAGAATTTCGAGCAGGGAGTTCAGTACCCGGTCGGCCGCCTGGATGCCCGGGTCGTCGGGTTCGAAGACCGACGGCACGGCAATGACGGTCATGCCGGCGGCCTTGCCGGCCGCGACGCCGGCCGGGGCATCTTCGAAGACCATACATCGTTCGGGTTCCACGCCCAGCCTTTCGGCAGTGGTCAGGAACACCGCTGGATCGGGCTTGCCGCGTGCTTCGTGGATGCCCGAGTGGGTGAGGTCCAGCAACGCCGCCAGTTCGAGCTTTCCGACGACCGCGTCGATCAGCGCCGGCGGCGACGACGAGGCGATGGCGAGCTTGAGTCCGGCATCGCGCAGCAGGCGCATGGTCCGGTGCACGCCCGGCAGCGCTTCGCCCTTGTCCAGGATCAGGCGCGTGACCTCGGCGAGCACCCGCTCGACCATCTCGTCGACCGGTGGGCCCTGCCAGTCGAAGCTTTCGTGCCACAGCGACAGCACTTCGTCGATCCGACGCCCGGCCGTGGCCCGGCAGAGCTCTCGGGTAACCGGCACGTCCCAGGGCGCGTAGGTCGCGATCTCGGCGTCCTGCCACAGCGGTTCGGAATCGATCAGCAGGCCGTCCATGTCGAAGATGGCGGCGGTGTAGTCGGACAGGTCGATCATCGGCTCGGATTGATGTTGGGGAAAGGGGATTCTGACGGAATCGGAAAGCGGGCTTTCAGGTTTCAGGTTTCAGGTTTCAGGAAAAGCGCGAGCCGGAACCCGGAGGCCGAGCGGTTATCCGACCTCGGATTGAATAAAATCCAATATTGTTGTTCCGGAAACCGGAAACCGGAAACCGTAAAAAAATGCCCGGCGCAAGGGCCGGGCAATACTGTTGGAGCAGCAGGGAGTGTCATTGATCCGCAGTGAATTTCGAATTACCTTGCCGATCAATACATGCAGAACGATACACCCCGCCTATGGATTTGTGAAATGAATTGTTTATATCGGAGTCATAGGTAGAGAAGATAGGCAATCACCTCAGCGCCTGCGCCAGAGCGTCCAGCTCGGGCGCCATGGGGTCGGCGCGACTGGGGCGTTGCAGCAGTTCGTCCAGCGCCGGGGGCAGTGGAATTTTCCGCCCGATGATGGGTTCGATCACGGTCTCGAACTTGGCCGGGTGAGCGGTGGCCGCGACCAGCGCCGGTTGCCGGTGGCCGTCGCCCCGCAGCCTCGACAGCAGTTCCAGCGCGCACGCGGTGTGTGGGCACACGATCCGGCCATGTACCTCGTATTCGCGCCGAATGCACGATTTGATGGCGTCGTCGTCGATGCTTTCGGCGTGAATGCCGGCATCGCGCGGATTGGTGTCGCGGTAGAACCAGGCCAGCCGCTCGAAGTTGCTGGGATCGCCCACGTCCATCGCGTTGGCCAGCGTCCGGAGACCGGCGCGGCCGCGATACTCGGCGCCGCCGAAATAATCGGGAAGCGTGCGATTTGCATTCGTGGCCAAGTACACGCGGCGGATCGGAAAGCCCATGTCGCGCGCCACGATGCAGGCCAGCGCATTGCCCAGGTTGCCGGTGGGCACGATCACGTCCAGCGGCTCGGGGCTGCGAAGGCGCACCGCGGCCAGCGCGTAGTAACTGATCTGCGGCAGCAGGCGGCCGATTGAAATGCTGTTGGCCGAGGTCAGGCCATGGCGCTCGACCAATTCCGGATTGCCGAGCGCCTGCTTGGCCAGCCGCTGACAGTCGTCGAAGCTGCCCTCGACCCGAAACGCCTGGACGTTGTCGCCGAACGCGCCGAGCTGGTGGGCCTGGCGACCCGATACGCGGCCGTCGGGGTACAGGATGACGACACGAAACCCCGGCTGGCGATGGAATGCGGCGGCCACGGCGGCACCGGTGTCGCCCGACGTCGCGACCAGAACCGTGCGCGGCGGCGACGATTCCGAACGCAGCGCACCCAGGCTGCGCGCCAGGAAGCGGGCGGCAAAGTCCTTGAACGCTGCGGTTGGACCGTGGAACAGTTCCATCATCCAGGCCGGGTCATCTCGATCGGTCGTCGCCAGGGGTTCAATGGGCAACGGCAGGTCCAGCGCGTCGCGGCAGATTGCACCCAGCCGCTCGGCCAGCGCCGAGCCGTCGAAGAACGGCGCAAGAACTTCGGTCGCGCATTCGGGCAGGCTGATATGCGGCTGGAAGGCGCCCGCATCGAAGCGGGGCAGGGCGGTCGGAACATACAACCCGCCATCGGGCGCCAGCCCGGCCTCGAGCGCCTCGGTAATGCCGGATTCCAGCTTCGGGTCGCGTGTGCTGGTGAATTTCATTCAAGCTCCACGATGCGTGCGCCGGGCGCGGCGACCGGCGAGACGAAGGCTTCCGCGACCAGGCCGGCGTCGGCGAAGGCATCGACCATTGCCCTGCCGGCCGATTCCGCATCGAACTGGTCGACAAACCAGCCGAACACGGTCGGGCCGGCGCCCGAGATCGACGCGCCCAGCGCCCCGTGTTCAAGCGCGGCCCGCTTGACGTGGGCAAAGCCGGGAATCAGCGCTGCGCGGCGCGGTTCGACCATCACGTCGCTCAGCCCCGAACGGATGAGTTCGATATCGCACTGGTGGCAGCCGGCCAGCACCTGGGCCAGGTTGGACGACTGGGCGACCACGGTCGCCAGGTCGAACGGCTCGGCGAGGCACTGTCGGGCGTCGCGGGTATTGACCTGGTAGTCGGGATGCACCGCTACCGCCGTCAGTCCGCCGGGCACCGGGATCGCGACCAGGCGATCGGCAGTGGCCAGCACCAGGCCGCCGAGAAGCTGGCAGCCCACGTTGTCGCCGTGCGCGGCGCCGCTGGCGACGGCCTCGCCGGCGAGCGCGAACGGGTAGAGCTGCTCGGGCGCGAGATCGAGCTCCAGCAGCGTGGAGGCAGCCACCACCGCCGCCACGGCAGACGCCGCCGAACCGCCCAGCCCGGACGCCAGCGGTATGCCTTTTTCGATAGCCAGTTCGATGCCGATATCGATTCGATGCGCTTCGAGCAGAGCCATCACCGCGCGTGATGCGGTGTTGGATTCGGCGTCAATCGGCAACGCATGCCGGCTGCCGCTGATCGAGACGATGCGAACGCCGGGCGCGGAACTTCGCGATGCGGTGACCCGATCGGACGGAGAAACCAGCGCATGCCCCAGCAGGTCGAAGCCGACTGCTGCATTGCCGACGCTGGCCGGCGCCGTGGCGGTGGCGAACGATATGCTCATTCAATCAATCCCGGTCTTCCAGGTGGTTGATTCGCTTGACCGCAATAAGCGACGGCGATCGTGTGAATCGGGAATTATTCAAATTGTGTTAATATAACCTGACAAGTTCAAAGCAAAGGGCTGGATATATTCCGGAACCCGGCTGCGACTGATTTGCAGTCATTGATGAAAAAAATTCGTGGTGAACGGGGAATCGTCACGATCAAACGACCTGCAGAGCCAGTACAAGAATACTATCGCGCTCCGATTGATCGCAGGTTGTCGATCGTGTAGATAATCCGAGTCCGGTCACGCGTTGGCCGGCTTCAATACGATCATTGTTCGACTGCGCTTTTTGAATGCGCTTCCTGATCGTGATTGTTTTCTCGTTTCGCGTTCGTTCGAGTCCTCGATCGGGGCTATGGACGTGCGTGACTTTGTCATCGCGGTGGAGCGCTATTACTTTCCGAACCTGCTCTTGCCGATCCCGATCGGTGGGTACGGGAGAGCGATAACGACCGTTTCTCATCATGGACCTTCCGGGAAATTCTCGAGTCAGGAGATCTCGAGCTGTCTGCCCCTGCTTTGTTTTCCCATTCATTTCTCCATTACAAAGGTGGAAGCGAAGACATGATGAGCAGAAACAAGTTATCCCAGGCGATTCTCTGGGGTCTGGCCGCCAGCGCCACCACGCTGCAGGCGCAGGACGAGCAGAACAACCAGGATGAAAATTCCAGAGAGATCGAACGAATCGTCGTCACTGCGACCAAGACCGAAGAGGTTGATTTGCAGTCGGCTCCGGTCACGGTCCAGGCGCTCGGGGCGGAAGAACTGAACCAGCAGAACATCGGCAACTTCGATGATCTTCGCAACAGCGTTCCCGGTCTGAACGCCGCCAGCCGCGGCCCGGGCCAGCAGACGATCTTCATTCGCGGCATGGCCGTGCAGCCGATCACGGTGCTGCTCTCCGGCGCCCAGGGCACTCAGCCGAATGTTGCGTTGTACCTCGACGAGCAGCCGGTCACCGCGCCGGGCCGCAACCTCGACGTCTACGCCACCGACTTGCGCCGCATCGAGGTGCTGCCCGGACCGCAGGGCACGCTGTTCGGCGCCAGCTCACAGGCCGGTACCATTCGCTACATCACCAACAAGCCGCGCCTGTATGAATTCAACGCCGGCTTCAGTGCCGAGGCGTCGTTTACCAAGGACGGCGAAATGAACGGCTCGGGCGAGGGCTTCCTCAACATTCCGATCGGCGACAAGACCGCGGCCCGCCTGACGTTCTACAACGTCAACTACGGCGGCTACATCGACAACGTGCGCGGTACCTTCACGACGGACCCGGAGATCAACCCGAATTCGGCCATCGATCTCGGTCCGGACGCGACATACGAGACCACCAGCAACAACGAGCTGGTCGAAGACAATTTCAACGACAGCTTCTACAAGGGCGTGCGCGCAGGTGTGTATCACGAGTTCAACAGCGACTGGAATGTTCTCGTCCAGAACACCTACCAGGAACTGGGTGCCGACGGCGTGTTCGATTACGATCCGGAAATCGGCGACCTGAAGGTTTCGCGCTTCTTCCCCGACGAGCTCGAAGACAAGTTCAACCAGACTTCCTGGACCGTCGAAGGCCGTGCCGGAATGCTGGATCTGGTCTACACCGGCGGCTATCTCTATCGTGAGGTCGAGCAGTCGGTCGACTACACCGGCTACAACAACGCCGGTGCGTTCATCGCCTACTACACCTGCACCTACGACAACCCGGCCTATATCGTCAACTACGATATCGATCCGCGGTTCATTACCGAGAATCGTCAGTGCCTGGATCCGACCAAGGGCGTGAAG
>Ga0102934_1001362_pt1 | contig 17051 bp, 16 predicted proteins | sample SalPonR2_A_D1_MG_FD_78175 | JGI IMG/M metagenome (GOLD analysis project Ga0102934, IMG submission 78175) | Salt pond soil microbial communities from South San Francisco under conditions of wetland restoration - Salt Pond MetaG R2_A_D1_MG | ecosystem: Environmental > Aquatic > Marine > Intertidal... | reverse complement strand
GTATGGTTAGTGCAGCATCGTGTATGGTCTTTACTTGTTCAGGTGATACCAGCTTCAGCTGGCCACCGGTTACTCCTTGTCTCACTTATGATCACTCCTTTAAATGTTCTGTTAATGTGAAATTGTGTGTTGTGCAGTTTTGATAGTTACATTGAACTAGGGCTTCTTTTTTGTTATGGAACTTCTCAAATGCTAATCTTCCCTGGAAAGTAAAATGTTAAATCTGTCTCTGATCTTTGCGTCTTTCTCTTTGTTGATTAAATTAGTTTGTGTCTCTTCCAATAATTTTCTTGCCCGAGCTTGCGCTCGCTCTCTGGTGCCTTTCTTTCCAGACTGCTCCCAGCTATCTCTGGACTCTCTATCCGTGGTAAGAGGAACGTAAAACTCGTCGGAACGAGAATACTTAATCGTATGTTTTTCTGTCAAAAAATTGTTGCCTGGGCCTACTTCTTTTATCACGTCCAGAGCTAGCGTCTCATCGTTTACGTCTATTCCGCGTAAGGCCCGTAGTGCCATACCGATTATGTCATTATCAATCACAAATTTTTCATAGCTTACCCCTAACATGGATTCCAGCATCCCTGCGGCATGATGAATGTAATTTCCCCCTGCAAGGGCAACCTGTAACGTATTGAACGCCCCTTCGAAACCAGCTTGAGTATCGGGGATTTTGGCTTCCGTTTCCCCGGCATCTGAGTAGATGGGCACGTCAATATAATCAGCCAGCTGCACGGCACCGACATTCATCATTCCAGTTTCGGGTGCACCAGCCAAATACGCCATGTTGCGCATGTTGGCTGATGCCGGAACCGGACCGTATAAAACCAGAGCTCCCTCGGCAAACATTTGAGACAACACAATTCCAAAAATCTCTTCCGCATGTACCTGAGCCAGCAAACCCGCGAGTGTAGCTGGTGCCGTGGAGCCAGTGACTGGGGCTGATGATAGTGCTACCGGTATGCCATACTCGTTAACCTTTTTGAGTACCTTTGTAGTACCTATATCTAGCTTTAATGGACTTATCATCCAGCTTGTCACAAAGGAGATAAAAGGACGCTCTAAGAGTTCTTCTTTGCTACCAGCAAGAATAGATGCCATTTCAACTATATCATCCACTTTGTCTGCGCTGGTGACAGACTCTTGAACGTTTTTGTGAGTTCCTGATAGGCCTGCGTAGAAACTGTTTAGACTCAGGTCATCTTCAGCTATATCTGTTGGCACCACCGGAGCCTGGAAAAAATGAATATTGTCTAATTGTTCGACAAGCCTTGCTAACCTCGCTTGATCCTTTAGGGTTGGAGAGCGCCTGTCTCCAGAGTCAAGGTCCAGAATACTGATGGCTGCCCCACCAGTACCAAGATAGACCTTTCTATCTCGTAAGCTCAAGTTAAATTCTTGCTTTCTGCCATACAACGTAACCTCTGAAGGCGCCATATCTAAGTATCTATTGATAGTCTTGTCGGTAAGGGTAACGGTATTCGATGACGAATCTATACCGGCTCCGTTTTTGCTCAGGATTGAAAGAATTTGATCGGCATCGACCTTTATTCCAACCTCGTGTAGTATCTGCTTTGCGGTCTCGTGAATCTTCTTTACTTCCTCGTCACCAAGAACTTTATATTTGCCACCGACCAGTCCTCCATAACTCATGTTAAGTTCACTCCTGTCCACGCTATACGTCGAAATATAACATATGTTCGTACGGATGTGGCTTATCGTGAAATTTGCTTATTTCGTGTTTCTTCAAGGAAATCCAATTGGTTAACTGTTTTTCAGTGTAAACATCTCCTTCCAATAAGTACTGATGATCATTTTCTAAAGCTTTTATCGCTCCTTCCAGCGAACCCGGCGTACTTTTTATTCCTTGTTTTTCTTTCTCAGAGAGTTCGTATACGTTTTTCTCCAGCGGCCCATAACCCAATTTTTCTGGATCTATCTGATTTCTTATTCCATCGATACCTGCCATGAGTATTGCCGAATAGGCTAAATAAGGGTTGCAAGTGGCGTCAACCGTACGTAATTCTAGTCGAGTGTTCGAGTCCGAGCGAACGTAGCCTGGTATCCTGATGGCCGCACTTCTATTAGATTTGGCAAACACGAGATCAGTTGGAGCTTCGTGTCCGGGTACCATTCTCCGATACGAGTTGGTAGATGGGTTGGTAAGAGCCATTAGGCTTCTGCCGTGCTCCAGGAGGCCACCGAGAAAGAAAAGAGCCAATTTGCTGAGACCCGCATAGCGATCCCCGAAAAACATGTTCTCTCCATCTTTTACCAAATAATGATGCAAATGCAGGCCATTACCAGGAAGTCCACCTAATGGTTTTGGCATAAACGTGGCAGACATACCCTCCAGGTCTGCGATTACCTTTACAATTTGTTTGATGTACATTGTATTGTCGGCGCTATCAAGCAAACTGGAGAAACCAACCTCTATTTCAGATTCTCCAGCTGCACCTGTCTCGTGGTGATGGTACTTGACATCGATTCCTTCTCGTTCAAGGTAAGAAACTATACGATTTCGGAGTTCCATCACACTGTCTGCAGGACGAGGGGCATGGTAGCCCAAAGATCCCAATAAGTAGTGGCCCTGATTTCTCTCCACGTCACCTTCTACCAATCCTTCTTCAGGAGTTTCGCTTGATCTTACGCTAAATCCACCCTTTGTGTGGCCGTAGTGGTAGTCTGCTTCGTCAAAGAGGTAGAATTCGAATTCGGGGCTGACTAAAAAATCTTCAGCTATTTCAGTTGTTCTCAGATATTGAATTGCTCTGGATACGGTCCTTCTAGGGTCTTGGGGGTAAGGCTCTAGCTGGTTGTCCTGCGAGAGTCGGTATATATTGCTAACGATACTGACAACCTCGCGGTTTTCAGTTGGTTCTAACTTCGCGGTTTGCACATCTGGCACAAACAAAAGATCACTGTTTTCAACCAGTTCATAACCGTAGGAAGAAGCGTCAAACCCTATTCCTCGACGGATAAACTCTTTAGTGAACTTTTTCGCTGGAATGGTTAAATGTCTCCAGTGGCCAAAAAGATCGACTACTTTGAAGTCGACGAATTCTATTTGATTATCTTCCATTAACTGAACAATTTCGGTAAATTTCTCGTCAAGATCTGAACCCATCAATGATACACCTTCCTTTTTTCAAGTTGTTAGGCTACATTAAAGCTTTGTCTGTAGAGTGCTTTTGCCTCTTCCAGCGTGGCCTGTCTTGGATTCGTTTCTGCGTTCACGTTATCGATAGCTCTTTGCGCAAGCTCGTTTAAATCCTTTTCGTAGATAGTAACCTCTTTTTCCTTGACGGAGTGCTCAAGGTATAGAGCTTGTAATTTTGTACGAAGATCTTCTCCGACGCACTTGGATAAATGTGTATACTTATCTTCTGCAACTTTGAGGTTAAAATCAATAACAACAGGCATTAACATAGCGTTTGCTAACCCATGATTGGTATCATAAAAACCGCTAACCTGATGCGACAATGCGTGAACTAAACCAAGACCCACATGTTGCATGGCTGCACCAGCCATTGTGCTGGCCAGCGACATATCTACTCGTGCGTGGAGATCATCACCATTCTTTACTGCAGCAGTCAACGAATTAAAAACCAGGTCAATTGCGGTTAAAGTCAACATGTCAGAAACCCTGTTGTTTTCGGACGAAAAAAACGCTTCTAATGCATGCGAGAGTGCATCAATTCCTGTAAAGAGCGTTAACCTGGGAGGTAATGTCAATGTTAGCTCTGGATCCACTATCGCCGTCCGGGGTGACATTTCCGGACAACCGATGGAAATTTTATCACGGGTTTGTGGATTGGATATCACCGCCCAATAATCGACCTCGCTTCCCGTACCTGAAGTTGTGGGAAGTGCAAACAGCGGAACAGAATCTGTTATTCCTCCTTGTGTTGAGTCAAGTTCAGTAATATCTGGTTGACCGTTCGCAATACAAAGTGCAATTGCTTTGGCGCTATCAATGACACTGCCTCCTCCTAGACCAACCAAAAAATCAGGTTTAAAACCATTAAAAAACTGAAATCCTGACTCTATAGTATTAACGTGGGGATTGCTCTTGACATCCGAAAATATCTCGATGTGACAATTTCGCTCTTTTAGAGTCTTTACTATGTCTTTGTGAAGTCCGAGATCCACAATTTCTTCACTGGTAACAACACCGACCCTATGCTTTCCCTTTTGAGGTATCTCTGCTCCTACTTCTTGTCGCATACCTACACCGAACTTCACTTTGGTGGGTAAAACGAAATCCAGATAATTAGAGTTTTCGCTCATGATGTACTCTCCGTTTCGTGTCAAAAAAAGAATGGACCAGCGAAGTTACTGGCCCACTCTCGTAGTATTATCATAAACGTCTTGGTTAATCAGTCTATAAGGCCTTTTTCTTTCAGGTATTCTTCTGCAGCCTCGTCCGCATCCATTTTATCGATGTCCACTTTCCCGTTTAACGCAGACCACACTTTTTGACATTCCGTCATGTATTCCGGTGACCAACCTTTGCCTCCACCTGGAAACGATGCGACCAGTTTATTCAAAATGTCTTTGATTTCTGGATACTGGTCAAGTACTTTGGCCCTGACAATGGGTGTAAGGTCATAGGGCGGATAGAAGCGCTTGTTGTCCCGTAAAACGACCCAGTCGTGCTCTGCGATTGGAGAATCAGTAGCAAAAACCATACCTACATCGGTTTGATGGTGCGCCAGTGCGTTTACTGAAGCCCCGGGGGCGCCTGTTTTCAGACCCGAATCTGCAATCTCGAAGTTGTAGGTATCTTCCAAAGCGGGTAGCCCATCCGGCCGTTGTGAGTATTCCAGATCGATAAAGGTGTCAACTTTGCCGTCTTTACTTCGGTAGAGTTCAGCTAGGTCGGACATAGTTTCTAAGCCATGTTCTTCCGCAAATTCAGGCCAAACTGCCAGCGCGTATGTATTGTGATTCCAAATTGGATCAAGCCAAATTAAGTTGTTCTCTGTTTTGTCTACTGCTTTAACGACAGCGTAAAGCGCTTCGTGACCTATGGCTGGGTTGTATGGATAACCCAGATGTGTCATCCAAGCAGTACCAGTATACTCGGCACTGATATCTATACTCCCTTTCTCAAACGGCGCACGCAGGGTCATTGAAGTCAGGTCTGATTTAAGTTTGACTTTAAACCCATGTTCTTCCAATATTTGCTTCATTAGTTGACCCATTATATACTGTTCTGTAAAGTTCTTGTTACCGACAACAACTTTCTTTTCTGCACTGAGTGCACCGAGCGTTGCGCCCACCAAAAAAATTGCAATCAGGATTAATACAGCAGCTTTTTTCATTTTAAACCCTCCTTTAATTATTGGTTATTCTGTGATCGGACAAACAGGTTCAATAAACTCTAGCACTCACCTCCCTTATTCTAACTAGTTTTGATCAACTCTTTGTTAGCCCTCTTGGGGTCATCCAGCCTTCAAATCCCCCCAGTAGAGTGTCAAGAATTACCGCTAGTGCCGCAGTTGGGGCGGCTCCCTGGACTATCAATAGCGGAATTTGAGTATAGAGGCCTGTTAAAATAATTTTACCTAGACCCTCCCCACCAACCAGCACCGCTAAGGTAGCAGTTCCGACACATATTACAGTAGAAGTCCTGATACCTGCCATTATTACTGGCCGAGCCAGGGGTAACTCTATTCTCCACGCAATTTGGGCCTTAGACATTCCCATGCCTTTTGCTGATTCGATAATCGCGGGATCGATGTCGTTTATTCCAGCGTACGAGTTTCTCAACACTGGAAGTAGCGAATATATAAATAGGGCGATGATTGCAGAGTTAAATCCATATCCTAATATCGGGGCCATAATCGCTATCACAGCAAGACTAGGTATGGTTTGTCCTACATTTGCAGTTCCAACTATTGGTGTAGCAAATTTTTTCATCCCAGGCCGAGTGACAAATATGCCTAGGGGAACACCAACTCCTATTGCGAGCAGCTCCGCTATGCCAACCATCTTTATGTGATTCCACGTTTGTCTTCCTATTTCGAAGTAAGACTTTGGCTTCATGTATTTCAGACTATTCAGCTGAGTAACCCAAATTGTTAGCCCAACAAAAATACCAAGGAGAACTATCAGGACGATTCTCCTTCTCATTGGGATACCCCGGGATGCTTGCCACCGCTCTCGGTGTACGTTTCACCGATCAAGCTCTGTAGGTCGTGAAAAGTTAGTAAGCCCTGAAGCTTGTTTTCCTCGTTAATAACGGGAAGATTTGCTACATCCCGTTCTAACATCAGGGTAAGCGCATCGGCCAAGCTTGTACCAACTTCTGCAGCCCCCGTGTCCTCTATCATGGCATCAGCTACTGTGCCTGAACTTACCTCCTGTACATCCTCCTGGTTTATCCAACCTTTCAACTCGTTGCCGTTCTTTACGACGATTAGGTAATTTACATCTTCTTTTTTCATTAGATCCTTAACTTCGTCTAATGGTTCATCCTCTGTAACTAGTCGTGGAGACTTTTTCATTGCTTCTTCCACCTTCATTAGCCTTAGGCTTTTGAGTGTTCTATCGGAACCGACAAAATCACGCACAAACTTGTTTTTGGGCGCAGCGAGTAGCTCAGCCGGGGGAGAATATTGAATGAGCTGGCCGTCTTTGAGGAGCGCGATTTTATCCCCCATTTTGGTTGCTTCGTTTATGTCATGAGTCACAAAAACGATAGTTTTCTGAATCTCAGCCTGGATCTTTAAAAATTCGTCCTGTAGCCGATCCCTTGTAATTGGATCAATAGCCCCAAATGGCTCATCCATAAGCATAATAGGTGGATCGGCTCCCAGCGACCGCGCGACACCAACTCGCTGTCTTTGCCCACCTGAAAGTTCCGAGGGGTATTTATCTATAAATTCGTTGGGTTCTAAGCCCATCAGTTTCAGCAATTCCTTAGCCCGGTTTTCTTTTTTATCACTAGACCAATTTTTCAATGTGGGAACAGTGGAGATGTTTTCACCTACCGTCATATGCGGAAACAATCCAATTTCTTGGATGGCGTAACCCATCTCACGCCGTAGCTCGTTTTCATCCATTTCCTTATTATCAGTACCGTCAATATAGATGCTGCCCTCGGTGATGGGAATCAGGCGATTGATCATCTTCATTGTCGTTGTTTTTCCACAACCTGAGGGGCCAAGAAGTACACAGAACTCCCCATCATCTACCTCAAAGTTGACACCTTTTACTGCCTCTGTTCCATCTGCATAGATCTTTTTTACGTTTTCAAGTTTTATCATTTTTTTAAGCCTTCCGGTGTGAGTTTTCTTTCTGCTAAAGCCAGTAAACTATCGACAATTAATGCCAGGATTGAGACAAACACGGCTCCGGTGATTATCATATCCGTTCGGGTGGTTCTTAGCCCCCGAAAGATTGGTTTGCCTAAACCATTGGCTCCTATAAACACAGCAATGGTGGCAATCCCAATATTGATCACCACTGCATTTCGCAACCCCGCCATGATTATAGGAACGGCTAAAGGCAATTTGATTTTTAAAAGTATTTGACGAGGAGTCATACCCATGCCTCTCCCTGCCTCAATCATTGCTGGATCAACCTCCCTAATGGCTGTATAGGTGTTTCGTAAAATTGGAAGTTGCCCGTATAAGATGAGGGCGATGACCGCAGGTAGGAAACCAATCATTGGCAGCTTCAAGGCCGAAAGCAGCGGCATGAGAAGACCAAAGAGAGCTAAACTAGGTATTGTCATCATAATACCGGCTAGGTAGAGGACAGTATCCGCAATCTTTTCTCTTCCCTTTCCCGCGATAAATATTCCTAGGGACACACCGATGAAAACCGCAACCGAATTCGAAACTAAGATCAACCAAAGATGTGCAACCGTCCAATTGCCGATATCCACCCAGTGTCCATTAATATAATTCCATACTTCCATATCTCACCTCCTGAATTAGTGCAGTAGTTTTTATTAATTGTTTTTTAAAGTTATCGATATTTTCAAGCAATGAGTTACATCAAGCAAATGATTAGTCAACCTCAACTAAAGAATATCAATAATCATGTTTTGTGCTCATGGTTTCCGATAGTAACGCAAGAAGGAGATCTTGTAGTTCTATTTAAAGTTAAAACAAAACGATCTCGCCTCTGCTTTTTTTTAGCCGTTTTTCAGTCTCCAATTTACTTAAGCTTCTAGTCGCAGTTTCCTCTGTCATACCAGCCATTTCTGCAAGTTCTTTTCTAGTGATAAACGTTATGGACGTTCCCTGGTTAGTCTCTTTCCCAAGAGGAGCTAATTGTTTTAATATAGAATGAATTCTTTCTTTAGCCGTCATTGAGATTTGTTTCTCTAAGGTACTATCTCTTGCCTGTAATTCCTCAGATATTTTATCTACTACTTCGAGGGCCAAGCTGGGGTTGGATAATAAGTACTCCTTGAACGTATCTCTGAGCAATTCTTTCAACGTTGAACTAATCAAAGCCTTAGCCGTACAAGGTTGCTTTATCACTCTAGAGGACAGGTGGTAAGTGGAAAAGATGTCGTCGGGCAATAGAATTTGAAAGGTAAGATTCTGGCCATTCGATAGCCTTTGTGATTGTGCGATGCCTCCCGAACTGATCCAATAAACTTTATTATCCGGCTCACCCTCTTTGTAAATAGTTTCACCGTGCTGGTAAGTAACGGTCGCGCCTTCTTTTTCGGCAAGAAAATCGAACATTTTACCTAAACTCGTAAATCTCTTATTCTGTATCATATATGAATGTACCAGAATACCCCCATAAATAGTGTTATGTGTAGCTAGCTATACGGCGTCTGGTTTTGATGGGGCCAAAATAACGGCAGCCCCTCAGAAAATTGTCCTCTGCCGTAATCTTCCTCTTCTTATTATAGCGAGTCACGAATTTTTTTCATCTTTTTACGTCTATTGCTGAAAAAAGGGAAATATTCTTCCTTTCAATTTCCCATTTCGAATAATATCCGGTATCGACATTCAAGCCAAACGAAGTGTCCTCCTTTATAAAGCCTGAAATGGGATCCAAGAATAATCGTCTCTTCGCAGTTACTAATTTTTACTTGCATTTGTTGTATAATATTTCTATTGTCCTAGTTCTAGCCAATAACTGTTGCTGGTAGAAAATGATCTGAGGTGAGTTTTATATGCAAACAGGCAAAGCTACTTGCAAAACAATGGTCTTTCTATTTCTTCTTATGTTTGCAAGCATCATTAGTTCACAAGCCAAGGATTTAAGTGATCTCGACCTCCAGTACTTAATTGAAAAACATGAATTACAACATGCTTTTACTGGCATAAAGGTAACATCACTCAAAAAGGATAAAGTTCTGTTGACCTTCAACGAGAACAAGTATTTTGTTCCCGCCTCTAATCAAAAGTTAATCACGACATGGATCGCGTTGAAGCGTCTTGGACCTACTTTCAAATATCAAACTGAGGTCTACACAAATTCCAAAAAAGAGGGCGGAGAAAACAATCGATATACTGACGTACTTATTAAAGGTGGAGGTGATCCTACACTGGTCGCTGCCCATCTTGGTTCAAAAATGAGCCATTATTTTCAAACGGAGAAAATTGGGGACATAAGAAATCTTATCCTGGACTTTTCATATTATGATAAGCAATATTTTGGCCCTGGCTGGATGTGGGATGATGATAACAACTTCATTGCCTCACTCTCCTTTCCCTCGTTAAAACGTTCTCTTCAATCACCTTACGATACAATGAGTGTTTTACAAGCTGTCGGCAGGGAGATCAAATCGTCACTCTCGGAAGAGAGCATCAATATTGTGGGTAATATCAAGGCAGGAACGCTTACCTCGGAGTGGAATAAGGTAATAACCTTAACTTCCCAACCTTTGATCGAAATTTTAACGGAGATGAACAAAACGAGTAATAACTACTACGCTGACATGATATGGAAATCCATCAGTGCCAATACATGTAAAGGGACTTTTCAGGATACTGTTGATATTGCAAAGAATGAATTAAGCTCTTTGGGGATATCAAATAAGGTCACGTTTGTAGACGGATCTGGATTATCCCGGTATAATCTGATAACTCCTACACAGATATCTACTCTTTTGACTTATGCTTTTGGACATCCAAGAATTCATCTTGTTAACACGTTTGGGTACCCGTACTATCGTTGGTCTTATCAACACAAAAGAAATTATTTTATTTCTACTTTGCCTGGATGGGGATCGGGGACGTTGGTGCAACGGAAGTACGACTTACCAGTTAAAGCCAAGACGGGTACTTTAACCGATACATCTACACTCTCTGGTTATTTGGAAACTAGCCAGGATGTAGTCGCTTTTTCAATTATGATCAACAGGGTCAAAGATATTAAGGCTGCCCGGCGTTTTCAATCAGACCTCCTAAATCATATCTACACCTTATTGAAGTAAATAACTGTGCTTTCCCGCGCTATGATCCTAGAACCATTTCATGCCTTAACTGTACCGAAAGCACCAGGGCACTTATCCTCATAGTATAAAACTTGAAGAAAGTCAACTTCGTAGTTAGTGAAAGCTTCTGGGTAGAGCGTTGGCTTGGTTGTCAAACTTTTTCTTCAATTTTATACTTTCGTCGTCCTTGTGATTGATTTTACATTGAACCTTTTTGCTTTGAACGAAAGCGGTAAAGAATTTTCTTTACGATATTACTGGAGGAATAAATGCTCATTCAGAAGTCAATTCGAAATCTTTACCTTTATATTGAGAGAATAGTAATAACTATTATCTACTGGCATTTAGGCGTGATCTCTATGCACTAAAGTCAGGTGGTACCAAAGCACCGAATGTATTAGAGGCTATAATGCTTGAGTTTCGCTGGTTATACTGAATAAATTAACTGGTACATATTCACATTGATCTGACATTCAACCTTCAGGAGGTATTTTTTTATGAAGCCTGAATTAATGGCACTATTCACGGGTCTATGCTGGGCACTGGGATCCTTTTTTGGTAAAAAAGGGTTACACCTTGCTAGCCTTGACCCTCATGTTGGTCTCATTATTCGATTGGTGGTCTCGTCCATTGTAGTGACTCTAATTGCGTTACCTAAATTGGGACAGCTGGGCCACGCTTTAACCCTAGATGGCGGCAAGAAGGGGCTACTGAATCTGTTTATATTTGAGGGGTTGCTCGCTGGCTCGTTGGGAATGATCTTCTTTTACAACGCGATAAAGCAAGGTCAGTTAACCAAGATTATGCCCCTTGCCTTTGCTACTCCAGTGTGGGGCTTTATTTTAGGTTGGTTGGTGGGAGGGGAACAACTTAACGTAGTCACTACCGTTGGCGCAGGTTTTGCCATTGTGGGAATTCTGATTCTGGCTGGGAGCTAGCGTACAGAGGAAATCGTATTTTACTTCGCTAGACCTCTATTGCTTCCTTGCCCCTTATCCAAGTAGGCTTCTCCAAGGGTTACAGAAGTGTGGCAAATAGTGAACATATTTCTTATTCTCGGGGGTCAACGGATATTGATAGAAAGATAGATATTCACTTAAATATAACTTACAGATTGTCTGCTATATCTAGCGGAAGTTCTGACTGGCTAGGGTGACCGAAAAGGCTCTCTAGCCAGTTCTTTCTTATGTTTACCTTGGAGGAAAAGATAATTTTACCGGCAAGCCCCTCAGTTTAGAGAATACGAACTTGTTGCCCAGTGGACAGAGGGTAGCTAAGTTAGCGCCAGTCGTCCAAACTGACCTCAGTTTCGGCGTAAAGTTTACTATCTCCATTTCGTTCTCTCCTGATCACTCCGACTTGCTCGGCATATTTCAATCTTGGTGCCCATTTCCGGCCATCGACATCCAGTTCCTGCCACAACTTGCTTTGCGGAAACCCTGGATTTTCCTCAAGAAACTCGATCATTTTTTGCATCAGCCCTGCGTCATCAATAGCATGATCTATTTTCTTAACCCACTTATCATCAACCTTCGGATTTGGGCTTATCTCCTGTTTGATTCTCTGGAGTTCCCCTTGTCCTTCACTAATCACGGGGAGATATATTGAAACCTCTTGGAGTGACCAGGTAAGATTTTTTCTGTCTACGTTTTCAACGTCTTCCAAATAAGGAATTGCTTGTACTGCAGCCCGAATGGCTTCCTGATAATTACCTTTTTGCTTTGCTTTTTGGTTGACATTCAATAATTCAAAATACTTGTCCTCTCCCGCGATTTCGTAATCTATTTGACCAGCGCTTCCCGTTTTTTCCCGTTTCATTCTAACGTTGTTGGTTGTTTTATCGGTGCCGAATAACCAACGAAGAAATCTTCCAAAAAATCGATTCCAGATGAAATTCCACATATTACCACCTACATTTGTTGAATTATAAACAATACCTTAAAAAACGCCAAGTCAGATCATGCTAGCAACGGGTGAAACCGCATTTCTTGTCCCATTATTCCGGATAGAATTATTCCGAGCTTACCAACGTATCCCGAAAAGGGGATAGAGTTCTGCTGATCTGCGGTCACAGGATATTGAACAGGTAACCTAACTGCATAAGAATTAAAGAGCGAATAGGATATCATATTACCTCCTGTAAGTTAATAGAAGTTTTGACTGGTCAGGGAGATAAGTTCAGTCTCTGTTGATTTGGTTTGCCGTTCTATGATTTTAAATTATTCATGTCTCCCTTAAAGGCTCCCTGGCCAGTCCTTCTACTCCCTTAATATTTAATCATAACACTTTTCTGAACAGGAGGCTCTATCCCTTCTCACGCCCGACGACGTGCGAGGGGATAGGTTATTGCTTCAGAATCAGCTTCACAATATAACCGAATGTCGCTATCTTGATTCCCTCCGAGCCGGTAGATTCCTTAGATTAGCTTTACTTTTTTCAGTAGTGCCCTTAACTCTGTCTTTATAGTTGAGTTCGCTGATTGAAAAGGAGATCTTGGGAATCCAGCCGGAAGACCCCGTAATTTGAGAGCGCACTTGAGCCCCGGAATCCCAAACCTCTTAGTAACTGCTCGGTTCAGATCCACAAGGTCGTAATTCAACTCTTGTGCGGAAGCAACCTGTCCCTTTTGGTGATCTTCAACAATCTCTACGCATTTTTCCGGCGCAATGTTGGCCAGGGCTAGGATTCCTCCACTTCCTCCTGCATGAAGTGTTGCAGCTAACAAACCTCCCGAGCCCGCATATACCTTGAAGTTCGCGTCGGCTGTGGTTCTAATAATATCTTGTATAAGGCCAAAATCACCACTACTCTCTTTGACGCCGATAATATTATCTAATTTGCTAAGCTGATTGACTGTCTGTACAGACATACTGTAGTGAGTGAATTTCGGGACATTATAGAGCAAAACTGGTAGGCTTACAGCATCTCCAACGGCCTGATAATGGTCGACTATTCCCTCAGGGGTGACTGGATAGTAGTAGGGAGTAACAATTAACGCTGCATCCGCTCCAGAATTCTCCGCAACTTGAGTCATTTCTATGGTTTCTCGCGTGCTAGGTAGACCTGTTCCGGCAATCACAGGAACCCGCCTGTCAACGTAATTAACAGTAGCTTGTATTACACGCTTACGTTCTTCAAATCTCATGTATACGGCTTCACCATTTGACCCGCAAGGAACAATACCGTGTACTTTTTTTTCAATCCACCAATCTATCAGTTCATGTAAGGCTTGCTTATCAATTTCACCGTTTTTTTCGAATGGCGTAATTATCGGCGGAGCTACACCTGCAAACTCGAACATTGTCTCTCACCTTCTAGTTAAAATTGGCTACGCTGCACATTCATATGACAATATCCTACGTCCTCCACGCTAGGTAGAATACATGTTAACCAAAATTTTACCTTATCACAGGATACTTACTACTGTCGCAAGTTACAAACTTATCGATCTTGGTCCATATACTTCGAAATAGTCCTTGTAGTCAATTCGGAACTAATATTGTATGTGCTCCTAAACCATATGAACAGGGCGAATTGGGTGCTGGAGGTCTCCCCGGCAAGTTTTGGTGAAGAGGTAATGCACACCGCGATTTTGGATATCTCAACTATTTTATAGTAAACTAAATTATAGCTAGGATCAGTAATTCGTATACATTTATTGACAAATTTCGGTTAACCTTATGTTCAATCTGAGGATAGGGTGCTGGGTTTACTGTCGTGAATGAAACTAGAATTACATCGATTCGGTTACACGGACCGGGTGAGAGAGCAGAGTTAATTACAGAGAAGTAATTTGTCCCTGTATTCTTGGGTAGAGATTGATCATGAACGAGGAAACTGCTCCATTTAGATCATAGTTAGTTCTTTGATTGGCCAAGGTTTGTTTGATATAAGTTCAGATCCGCTTGTTGAGTCACGGGAGGTGGTTCAAGTGGGCGTGTTAAGCTGGTTTTCACCGAAAACTAGATCCGAGGAAGAGTCGAGCGATGAATTGGTACGGTATTTATGTAGCATTGATAAGGACTATGGTGGCATGGAAGAGTTCTTGGAAGACTTCTTCAAGATATTGAACGAAACTATCACCAGATACAACGAATCGAGTCTAGTGCAAGCCGAAAAACTCGATAGGGATCAAGCTCAGAAAGTAGGAGGAAATTGGGTGTACAAGGCGAATATTAAGCGGCTCGATGATAAAGGAGAGAAAATAGAAGGTTCCAGAACGGAGTTTACAAAGAGAAAATCAACTCTCAAAGTAATTGCGCGTAAACAACCTCACTTTGCGATAGAGCTTAGCGGGACAGAGTCACTACTTTCACCGTTTTTAGAGGATTTGGAAGGGGTGCTCAAGGAACAGGGTTTCAATTATAAGGTAGACATAGTGGCGAAACCCGGTTTAGGGAAAGCCACACAGACGGAATCCTAAAAACAGGCTTAGTGCTGGTTAATATGTTACTTCTAGCTGTGAGGCTTGCTAACAACTGTTGGTGGCCTGCAGTTTGTACATAGATGTAGCGACAACGGATGGTTTTTGTACTTCCCAAACCTCGGAATAATCCGATAAGCGATACTTGTAGAAGTGATAATCAACAGTATAGGGTGAGAAAAGTTCGCTTAGCACAGGCAAAAGGAGCCCTTGATCACTCTGTAATTCATTGTGCAGGAGATCAAATCCCTTTAGGTAATCTTTTTCTGTAAATACGGCAGTAAAAGCCTCTTCAATTTTGTCATAGAAGAGAGGCCCTAATTCCTTTATAGCTTTTGGTTTCTCTCTAATCACCTTCGGCTCATTGTAGTTATTTCCAAAGTGAACTAAGTTTCCTGTTGCTAATAAAGCGGTATCCTCGTTGTTTAGCTGGTTAATTTCCGCTGCGAGACCTTCGGCTAGTTGAAAGGAGTCAGTAGCAGGATCAAATGAGACACCGCAGTAAATAGGAAGAAGTGGAATTGGTTGTTCATCGATTACATCAGCGGTGAGCTCAATGATGTTAAAGAGATAATCCAGGCAGAATTCGTCCTCTAGCAAGTGGTCGTTTTGCCTTATTATCTCCCAACTTTCTGGAGGTTCAAACCGGCTTAGCGTACCAAACGCAGATTCATCTTTTGCTCTATAAAATGCACCTTTGAATTCTGTGAAGTCTTCTTTGTACGAATCGGTGTAAGTTTGTTCAAATAAACTTTCCAATCGAGTGCTACTCTCTGGTGGCAGGGTGTCAGCATGAAGTACCCCCAAAGCAATGATACGAGAGATATCAGCGGAGTACATGGAACGGGCGACCTCAAGAATCATTTCGCTCGAGAACTTTAACAGGGTGTGTGGAAAAGAAATGATGCCGCCGTTTTCCACAGTTTGTATCATGTCACTATTGATGACAGAACCATGTTCTAAAACTTCTCGCAGCCGATCCTTGTTTTTTAGGAAATCTTTTTCGCACGTAACTCTCCAATTCATGGAGATCACCCCAGCAAAAGTTTCAAAAAACCAACTTACATATGTTGGATAAATCCAATTCAATCTGACTGTAATGGAAGAAGTACGCCCGGGAGGATTCGAACCCCCGGCCTACGGATCCGCAATCCGTCGCTCTGTCCAGCTGAGCTACGGGCGCATAGTGGCGGAGGAGGTGGGACTCGAACCCACAGGGCCGTAGGGCCTTACCGGTTTTCGAGACCGGCTCCTTGCCAATTCGGTCACCCCTCCTTAATCTATTTGCCTAAATGATGGTATCATTGCGATTGTTTCAGTTCAAGTTCCGGTTTGGATTAACCGTGCATTCATTGCCTTGAATACAAAATAGGCAACAAGGCTGTTGTAATAAGGTCCGAATAACTATAAAATTCTACAAGTCTTAATCATATTACTAACTTACATAAATGGTAATTTAATTGGAGGAAACATAATGTCCATACTCATCGACGAAAGCTCAAAAGTACTAGTTCAAGGCATCACTGGAGGGGAAGGGAAATTCCACACCGAGCGAATGCTAGACTATGGCACTAAAGTCATCGCTGGAGTAACTCCAGGGAAAGGTGATCAGGAAATACGTGGGGTGCCCGTTTTCAACACAGTTAGAGACGCTTGCGATAATCAAAACATCGATGTTTCCGTCATTTTTGTCCCCGCGAAATTTGCCAAAGACGCAATCCTGGAAGCAGCAAATAATAATATAGAATTAATCGTTTGTATTACAGAGAATATACCAGTGCACGACATGGCCGAAGTCTACCACTACGTACGAAATTTCAGTAATTCTCAACTGATAGGGCCTAACTGTCCGGGTATCATATCTCCGGGAAAGAGCAAGGTTGGGATATTACCGGGTGATGTATTTGACCAAGGGAACATCGGAATCGTGTCCAGGAGTGGTACTTTAACATATGAAATAGCCTCAGAACTAACAAATGTCGGTCTGGGGCAGTCCACAGTTGTTGGAATAGGGGGCGACCAGATTGTAGGTTCTAACTTTATTGATCTATTTACAAAATTTGATGAAGACAGCGAGACGGATCTCATGGTATTGGTTGGGGAGATTGGCGGCTCAGAAGAGGAGCTTGCAGCTCGTTACATCGCCCAAAATCTCTCAACGCCGGCCATAGCGTACATTGCCGGTTTTAGCGCGCCAAAAGGGAAAAGAATGGG
>Ga0102934_1001361_pt1 | contig 17056 bp, 13 predicted proteins | sample SalPonR2_A_D1_MG_FD_78175 | JGI IMG/M metagenome (GOLD analysis project Ga0102934, IMG submission 78175) | Salt pond soil microbial communities from South San Francisco under conditions of wetland restoration - Salt Pond MetaG R2_A_D1_MG | ecosystem: Environmental > Aquatic > Marine > Intertidal... | reverse complement strand
TCTCGAAAAGCCCCATGTCATGCTCGGGCTGAACGTCTTTGCCGCGCAGGACGATGCCACGGCGCGTTATCTGATGTCGTCGCGCCAGCAGGCCTTCGTCGCCCTGCGCTACGGGCGCCCCGGCCCCCTGCCGCCGCCCGTCGCCGATTACGAAGCCGGTCTCGACCCGGGCGAGCGTTCCCTGCTCGACGGGCTCGCACCCGGCACCGTCTGCGGCGGCCCGGAGACTGTCCGCGCGGGCATCGACGCCTTCATCGCCCGCACCGGCGCCGACGAGATCATGGTGACCGCGCAGATCTTCGACCAGGCGGCCCGCCTGCGCTCCTTCGAGATCGCTGCGCAGGAACACGCCGCGCTTGCGGCTTGAGACGAACCGTCGAAAAGCTTACGGACGACTACTGAGCGACCTTTCGTCGCCTCGGCGAAGCCTGGTCGAGCACGTTATGCGACTCGCAAAATCAGTACGCACGGAGTTCTCCCCCATGGTCTTGCGCGCCCTCTACTGGATCCCGATCTTCGGATGGCTTCTGCGCGATGCCGTCTACGGTGATACGTTGTCGCGGATCTTGTTCGTGGTGAACCTGCTGGTGCTCTGGGCCCTGGCCATCATGATCTTCGGCTATCCGGCGGTGATCGTACCTGCGCTGCTGCTCACCCCGACCATGCTTGCGATCATCGTGGTCTTCACCCTCAGGCCATAACGTAGCGCGCTCAGCAGACGGCGCGAATGCGGCAAGCGGGTTTGCGTGGCTGCGCCTTGCGCGTCATCATCCAACCGCGCACCCTTTCGGAAAATCAGCGTTCGCACTTGCAAGCCTTTTGCAAGGCTCAAGCGCATGCCGGGAGGAAGATGATCATGGCGCAGGATACGTCCAACAAGGATACGTCCAGTGGGGGCACGCCCCGCAAATCCGCAAAAAAGTCACCGGAAGATCTGCGCAGCCACCGCTGGTACGGCGTCGATGACCTGCGCGCATTCGGGCACCGCTCGCGCGCCTTGCAGATGGGCTATGACCACCAGGATTTCATGGGCAAGCCGATCATCGGCATTATCAATACCTGGAGCGACATCAATCCCTGCCACGCCCATTTCAAGGTGCGCGTCGAGGATGTGAAGCGCGGGATCTGGCAGGCCGGGGGCTTCCCCATCGAGTTGCCGGCAATCTCGCTCTCAGAGCCCTTCCAGAAACCCTCCACCATGCTCTACCGCAATCTCCTTGCCATGGAGACGGAAGAGCTGTTGCGCTCCTATCCGATCGACGGCGCGGTCCTGATGGGCGGCTGCGACAAGACCACGCCGGCCACCGTGATGGGCGCGATCTCGATGAACCTGCCCTTCGTCTTCATGCCGGCGGGCCCGATGATGCGCGGCCATTATGCCGGCACCATCCTCGGCTCCGGCTCCGATACCTGGAAATACTGGGCCGAGCGCGAGGCGGGCAATATCGACAATCAGGAATGGAAAGAGATCGAGGCCGGCATCGCGCGCTCGCACGGCACCTGCATGACCATGGGCACGGCCTCGACCATGACCTCGATCACCGAGGCGCTCGGCCTGACCCTGCCCGGCGCCAGTTCGATCCCGGCCGCCGACGCCGCGCATCCGCGCATGGCCTCGGCCTGCGGGCGGCGCATCGTCGAGATGGTCTGGGATGATCTCAAGCCGTCGGACATCCTCACCCGCAAATCCGTCGAGAACGCGCTCTACGTGCACAATGCGCTGGCCGGTTCGACCAATGCGATGATCCATCTGGTCGCCATGGCGCGCCGGGCGGATGTACCGATCTCGCTGCAGGATTTCGACGATTATGCGCAGAAAGTCCCCGTCATCGCCAATCTACGCCCCTCCGGCGCCTGGCTGATGGAGGATTTCCACATTGCCGGCGGGATCCGCGCGCTGCTGAAGCGGCTCGAAGGCGTGCTTCACCTCGATGCGTTGACGGTTGCGGGAATCACCATGGGCGAGGCGATCGCCGATGCGCGTGTCTATAACGATGACGTCATCCGCCCGCTCGACAACCCGATCTCCTCGTCCGGCGGCACGGCCATCCTCTACGGCAATCTCGCGCCCAAGGGCTGCGTGATGAAACCGCCCGCAGCCGAGCCGCACCTGCTCCAGCATACGGGGCCGGCGCTGGTCTTCGACAGCTATGCGCAGATGAAGAAGGCGGTCGCCGATCCCGATCTCGACGTCACCGCCGATCACATCATGGTGTTGCGCCATGCCGGCCCGATCGGCGGCCCCGGCATGCCGGAATGGGGCATGCTGCCGATACCGAGGAAACTCCTCAAACAGGGCGTGCGCGACATGCTGCGGATCTCCGATGCGCGCATGTCCGGAACGAGCTATGGAGCCTGCATCCTGCACGTCGCACCGGAAGCCGCCGTCGGCGGACCGCTCGCTGCACTGCGCACGGGTGACATGATCACCGTGGATGTGCACAATAGGCGAATCGATGTGGCTTTGAGCGATGCCGAAATCGTGGATCGTCTCAAAGGCTACGTGCCGCCGCCGCGGGATTATCCTCGCGGCTACTACAAGATGTACACGCAGCACATCGCCCAGGCGGATACCGGTTGCGACTTCGACTTCCTGGAGGGAAGTGGCGGCATACCGGAGCCAGAAATCAACTGACGAACGCCTCTGCCGGATGCGGAGGAAGGAGCGAAAAGCATGTCCGAGCCCCTGCGCATCACCGTGATCTCAGACGTCATCTGCCCCTGGTGCTATCTGGGCAAGCGACGTCTGGAGAGCGCTCTGGAGGAAAGCGGCGTCCCGGCGACCGTCTCCTGGCTACCCTTCGAGCTCAACCCCGACATGCCCGAGGAAGGCATGCCGCGCGCTGATTACCGCGCCCAGAAATTCGGTGAGGAGAAAGGCGCCGAGCTCGATGCCGAGATGAAACAGCGCGGTGATGCCGAGGGTGTGCATTTCGCCTTCGAGAAGCTGGTGCACACACCCAATACCCGGCGCGCCCACATGCTGGTGGCGCAGGCCTCCGATACGGGCCTCGGCGACGATCTCACCGAGGCGCTGTTTCGCGCCTATTTCGAGGAAGGCGCCGATGTGGGCGATCCGCAGGTGCTGATCAATATCGGCGAACAGATCGGCCTCGATCCCGAACTCGCGGGCGAGGTCATCCGCAGCGAGGCGATCTCGGATGCGGTAGCGACGATGGAGAGTCGCGCGGCGGAAGTCGGCGTGACGGGTGTTCCGTTCTTCATCATCAACGAGAAATACGCCGTCTCCGGCGCCCAGCCCAAGGAAGCGTGGCTGGAATTCTTCGAGAAGCTGCAATCGGAAGAAGACCCCGCCGGCTGATCCGCGGGCATCGAAAGCGGGCGCCGCTCGGTGCGTATGCGAAAGCCGATTTCACATACACGCCGGCGGCGCCTCTTTCCCTCTGGCAGGTCGCATCCCGAGCGAAATATCGTTTGCGGACCACGCTGTTACCCTAGCCGACAGGCGCGCGATGTCGCGCGCATTTCATGGGCAATCGCGCTCAAATTCTGCGCATACGGGCCGATCAGTGGGCATAGCGAGGCACGGCCAGTCCCGTAACCCGTCCTGAACCCGTCAAATTGGAACGCACTCCAGGTCATTGTTTGGTGCATCATGTTCCCGTCAGCGGGTATCCGCCTGACGGCATGATACTCTAGCCCGAACGCCCGGCAGAGCGTGGTTCGGACGCAGCCGGTTTGCCGGCGCCATCATCGAAGATCTGGTCCTGATCGTCGCCGGGATCGCCCTGCTGCGGACGGCTCTGCGCGGGCGCGGCCGTTGCCGGCGTGGTGCGCGGACGCACGGATTGATTCTGACGTGGTGCGGACGCGCCCTGCGCGGCGGGATTCTGCCTGGACACCGACGGAGTCGGGCGGGCAGCGGCGTCAGGCGCAGGCGCGGCCCGATTGCCGGGCACAGATCCGCTCGACGGGACAGAGGCACTCTGCAGGGCGGATGCGCCTTGGGCCGCAAACTTCTGAGTCGCCTGGGCCGGCCCCTGATTCATCACATCACTCAACCCGCTAACACCACCCTGATATCCGGACCCATGGCGTCCGGAACGCGTCTCGAGATGATCGAGCAGCGATTCGAGGGCGGCATTCTGGATTTCTCCATCATGTGCCGCAGGTTTGCACCCCAGCGCCACCTGGCGTGGTTCGCAGGTTTCCGCCTCACTCAGTTCGGTCCCGAACCATAATGGGGGGCGAAAGCCGCCGGCCTGCATCGAATCGGCGAAATGCAACAGGATGAACGCGCAGGGGAGAGGTGAGACGAAGCGCAGGATCTCGATATCGAGGCCACCACCACCCTCGAAGGGCATGCGTTCATAGACGACGCGTCCGGCGCAGACATCCATCAGCACCTCGCCCTGCGCCCGCGACACCTCCGTGCGCTCTTCGGAAATCCCGCCATCGGGCAGGAGATCCTGCAATACCAGAGTGCAGGCCTCCCCTTCGAGGCGCAGGAAGGAGCGCCTGTCCGACTGATCCGGAAAATGCCCTTCGACGACAGGCATGGCGGGCCGCTCCCGCCCGATCAGGCGGGCGAAACCGGGAGCAAGACGGAAGCGTCTCGTGAGTGTCATGAATACCTCGACTCGTCAGAACTGATACGACGGTGAGCGCGAATCATCGCCGCCCTGCCGCCGCAGAAGCGCGCAGCTTCGCCATGACAATGTCGAGAAAGCGGCAGGGTTCGATCCGGATTCCTGCAAATCCGCCGCGCGACAATACGATGTGGACAATGCGCTCCAGCCCGGGGCCGGCAATCCGAGCCCCGCAGCGCCGGGCGCGGTGTCGCGTGACGGCCTTACCGAACGGCAGGAAAGTCGGGTCTCGCTTCACTCTTCTTCGCGAGAAGCGGGCAGCACGTCTTCCAGGAATGCCTCACCGCGGATTCCGGAAATCTGCCCGTCCGAAGCGCCTGCGCGCGGCTCGGCATCATCCGGGCTCGCCTTCACCAGCCGCAGGATCTCGACGGCAACCTGCCAGGGCAGCGGCTGGGCGATGCGCAGAAAAGCGCGCCCGTCGCCGAGATCCTCGATCTGGACCTCCTGCGTGCTGTTTTCCGCCTCGGCGCCGCGCGGGGCATGGGCCTGCGTCGTCAGGAGCTCATCCGTATCGATGCCGAGCACCTTGCTCAGCGCTTCGACATGAGTCATCCGGCGCGGCAGGCTGCGGCCCTTGGCGTAGGACCAGACGCTGACATCGCTGATACGCGCCCCGGGCGGCAGATGCTCCTGTGCCCGTCGCGCGGTTTCCTTGTAGGTGAGGCCACTGCGCTTGATCGCGCTCCAGAGGCGCTCGGCGAAAACATCCTTGTCGATCGGCAATGTCCGCTCCTTGACCGGCTTGGCAGTCATGGCGGGCGACAGAGAACGACGTTGCATCACGAATTCCTTTCGAAAATGCGACCGCACGGCGCAACATTTGATGTTACGAACCGGAACGCCCCGCCCGGCAAGACATTTGCCCCGCATGCCATCCGGCCCAGATATGCAAAACAGCCCCGGTATCAGCCCTTCGACATGATCGCGCCCCGCCCCGAAAGCCCTGACGGCACCGCGATCCGAACGCCACAATCACCGTTCCCCCGAATCAATATCGGGCGCAACGAAGATGATTATTATCTCTGCTAGTTAATCAAATGTGAACACCCGAAACTTTCAAAATACGGCGATAGTCAAATTTTATTAAAATCCGTTCACCTTCAAATTTTCAAAACCGCGACTTCATGAGTTTAGGCATACATTCTGAAACGATTTCTTGAAAAAGACATGTCGGGCGGGACCAAGACTTGGCGCTCCATCCCTGCATCAGGCCGCGCCATGCAATGGGACAGCTTGGGGAGCAAAAAATGTTGCAAATTGACACGCCCTCTCAAGCCGAGCCAATTTCACATTTCAGAAGGTCCTTTGGATCAACACCACATGCCTATTCATGGTTACCTGATACAATAATCATTGTAAACTGCTTTGTCGGCGAACCGACATGAATGGATTCCTGAAAAGCGCCTCAACGGACGAGGATCAGCGTGACGACACCGCCGAGCACCGCGTAGACCACCGCCGGCATCAGCGTGGCGCGCAACACATCGCCCTCCCGCCCGCGCAGCCCCACCGTCGCGCCGCCGGCGATGATGTTGTGCGGGCAGGCCATGTTGCCGAGAGCCGCGCCGAAGGATTGCGCCGCGAGCATGATCACCGCCGGCAGATCGAGGCTGCGCGCGCTCGCCATCTGGAATTCGCTGAGCAGGATGTTTGATGCCGTGGCAGAACCCGTGACGAAGGTCCCCAGTCCGCCCACGCCGGGCGCGAAGAGCGGCCAGATCGGCCCGGTGCGCGCAACCGCCTCGGCCAGCGTGTCAATCATCTGCGCATGCACCATCAGCCGTGAGATCGCGAGCATGGCCAAAAGCGCCACGACGACGGGTACCAGCCGCCGCGCGGCTGCGCCGGCGGCTGAGAGCAGGTCGTGGATCGTACGCCCTTGCAACAACGCGCCGAGGATGAAACCGGTCATCAACATGGTGCCGGGGTGGTAGAGATATTCGAACCGCCCGGAAAACCCGCCAGGCAGGCTCCAGGCGATGCTGAATGCCCGCAACATCTCCGTCAAAGGGCCGATCATGCGGCTTGCGAGGATCAGGCCGACGATGACGAGATAGGGCGCAGCCGCGTGCAGCAACGCCCTCGCGCCGGGGCGCTCGCCCGTGTTTTTGCCCCCGCTTTGGCCTCTTTGTGCGCCATCATCCGCTGGCGTCTCTTCAGCGCGCTCCAGCCCGAGGCGCTTGAGCGCGAAGACGAAGATCACGGCCCCGATCACCGCGCCGGCGAAAGTCGGCAATTCCGGCCCGACCGCCCAGGCGATCAGCGCGGCAGGGGCGAGGAAGCACAAGGCGGCCAGAGCCGCGAGCGCGCTGTCGCGCATGACGAAGCGCCCGTCATCGGCGACGCGCATCAACAGCACCACGAGCACGGCGCCGACGAGCAGATGCATCAGCCCGGTCCATTGCCCGATCGCCTGCGCGGAGATGCCGGTGAGATCGGCCTGCGCGACGATCGGCGTCCCCACCGCGCCGAAGGACACCCCCGCCGCATGGCCGATCAGCGCCAGCGTCACCGCCTTGAGCGGCGTGAATCCGAGGCTCACCAGCAAGGGGGCCGCGAGCGCCACCGGCGTGCCGAACCCCGCTGCGCCTTCCATGAACAGGGCGAAGAACCAGGCGATCAGCAAGACCTGCACCCGGCGATCCGTCGAGACCGAGGCAAGCCCGGCACGGATCACGTCGAATGCGCCGGAGCGTTTCTGGAGCTCGTAGACGCAAAGGGCGGGAAAGATGATCCACAGGATCGTCGCCGCCGTGAACCCCGCCTCGGCGAAGGCGAAGATTCCTGCCCGCCCGGGGCCGATCTCGCCGAGCACCGCATCGCCGTAACCGAAACCGAGATAGGCGACGCCGAGCGCCACCGCGAGCCCGGCCACGCCCGCCCGCGCCGCCGACCAGCGCAGTCCGAGCATCAGGGCGATGATCAGCGCCAGCGGCGCAGCGGCGAGCAGGGCAGGCATGAACGGGCGAGACTCCGGTGATCAGGCAGCCGGTCTGTGCAACGCACAAAGCCTTACACCCGATCCACCGGCCTCGCCTCGGGATTCATCCGGATATGCCCCGGCGTCAGTGCGCCGCCGGAGACGATGAAGGCCATGGCGTCATTGGCGCTCCAGTCGAGCCAGACGAGACGGTGGGAGGGGACGATCTCGACATAGCCGGAGGTGGGGTTGGGCGTCGTCGGCACATAGACGGCGGCAACTTCCTCGCCGGTATCACTTGCGGTGAAGGTCGCGGTGACGAAGCCGATGGCGCGCATGTCGCGGGAGGGGAATTCGATCAAAACGACCCGCTGGCGCACCTTGGGATCGTGCTGGAGCGAGTTCATCAGGGTGCGCGTGGCGCTGTAGATGGTCTTGGCCAGCGGCACGTATTCCATGGTCTTGTCGACGTAATAGAGCATCTTTCGCCCTACCACCGCATTGGCCAGGATACCCAGCAGATACAGGGTGACCAGGACGAGGATCAGCGCCATGATCGATTGGAACCACCACGCCATCAACAGATCACTGAGAAGCTCGTTATCCGTGCGGATGCGCCGTGCGAAGGTATTGACCGTCGGCTTGCCGGCTCCGATCAAGAGATCGACGAGATAGCTCATCACGACGAAGGTGAACCAGAGCGGGATAATCGCGAGCAGCCCGGCGACGATGTTGCGGCGAAAGCGCATAATGGCGTCATGCCCTCCTGAGGCGATTCGAAAATTCGTGGCAGTTTACGCAGATCGCCCGTAAAGGCGATGATCACTTTGGGGAAAGCAGACCATGGCGAGGTGGCGTTGACGGTATCGGCATTGATGGGGCTGCTCGGCGGGATCGGGCTCTTCCTCCTCGGCATGAGCGCGATGACGAACGGGCTGCGCCAGGGCGCGGGATCGTCGCTGCGCGGTATTCTCGCACGCTCGACGGCGACGCGGCTGCGCGGCCTCGCGGCGGGCTTCTCGATCACCGCCATCGCGCAATCCTCCACAGCCGTCACGATCGCCACGATCGGCTTCGTCAATGCCGGCCTTCTCAACCTGCCACAGGCGGTCTGGGTGGTCTTCGGCGCCAATCTCGGCACCACCTCGACCAGCTGGCTGATCTCGCTGGTGGGGGTGAACGTGCGTATCGACGCCCTCGCCCTGCCCGCCATCGGCATCGGCGCCATGCTGCGCCTCGTCGCCCGCGAGCGCCGGGCCGGGTCGCTCGGCGAGGCTCTGGCCGGATTCGGCCTGTTCTTTCTCGGCATCGTCATCCTGAAGGATACGTTCGGCAATATTGCCGAGACCATCGATATCTCCCGATTCATCATTCCCGGCTTTGCCGGCACGCTGATCTTCGTCGGTATCGGCTTCATCATCACCCAGCTCACCCAGAGTTCGAGCGCCTCCATCGCCATTGCGATAACGGCGGCAAGCGGGGGATTGTTCGGGCTGGAGCCCGCCGCCGCCCTCGTGATCGGCGCCAATCTCGGCACCACCTCGACGGCGCTTGTCGCGTCGATCGGCGCGACGGCCCCGGCGCGGCGGGTGGCGCTGGCGCATGTGATCTTCAATCTGATCGTCGCCATAATCGCCATCATCGCCCTGCCCCTGCTCATCGCCTTGACCACCACGTTGAGCGACTGGACCGGCGCCGATCTCGACGGCGCGCGCATCGGCGGCATCGACGTCGCGGCAGCCATCGCCATCTTCCATACGCTGGTGAAGGGACTGGGTATCCTGATCATCTGGCCGCTCGCGACGCCGCTGATCGGCTGGCTCGGCACCCGTTACCGCTCGGAAGACGAGGATCTCGCCCGCCCGCGTCACCTCGACCCCACAACGAGCGCAGTTCCCGATCTTGCCCTGGGCAGCATCGCGCTGGAGATCCGCCGGCTCGGCGCCATCACCTCGGATGCCGCGCGCGTGATGCTGGCCGAGGCGGGTGATCCGCAAGACCGGGCGCACGCGCAAGGGCATTTCGAGGCTACAGACCGGCTGATCGGCACGATCCGCGATTTCATCGCGCGGCTGCGTCTCTCGGGCATGGCGCCACATCTCGCGGACGGGCTGAGCCATGCGCTGCGCGCGCTGCAGCATTATCAGACTCTGGCCGATCTCGCCGCGCAGGCGCGCCCGACGGACCTTTCCCGCCCAGGCCTGCCGCCACCGATCCGGGCAGCCCTGGCCACCTATCGCGACAATCTCGTCGCCACTATCGCGGGCCCTTCAGCCGACGAACCGGGATTCGGCACCGGTTCGGCACAGGCGGATGCGGAGCGTGTCGAGAGCGCCTATCAGCAGATGAAGAGCGCGCTGCTGGTCTCGGCGGCGCAGGGCGCCATCGACCCGATGACCCTTGATCGCCTGGTCACCGCCATCGACCGCTTGCGCCGCTGCGGCGAACATGCCGCCAAGGCCAGACGCCGCCTCGCGCTGGTTGAGAAGAGTCTCACGGATGGAGGAAGGGCACCTGTCGCGCAGGAAACCCGCGATGCGGTGGCGGAATAGACGATGGGCCGGTTTAATCTCCGATAGGCATCAGGCTTCAGCCGTTGCGGCCACACCGGAAATCGCCTGGACGAGGGAATCCTCGGTTACCTCCGCAGCGGTGAATTCCCGGGTGATGCGCCCGTGATACATCGCCACGATACGGTCGGAGACACGCAGGATCTCGGGCATTTCCGAACTGATCACGATCACCGCATAGCCCTGGGCGGCGAGTTCGCGCAGCAGGGTGTGAATTTCGGATTTCGATCCGACATCGATGCCGCGCGTCGGCTCGTCCACGATCAGCACGCGGGGCTGCATCGAAAGCCATTTGCCGATGACGATCTTCTGCTGGTTGCCCCCCGACAAGACTCCCGCCGGCTGGCGCCAGCTCGGCGTCTTGATGGCCAGCCGGTCGCGATACTGGTCGAAGATCGCGATCTCCGCGCCGGAGGAGACGAAAGGGCCTGCCGTGAGATCCTGGACCTGCGGCAGGGTCATGTTGTCGCGACAGCTCATCTGCAGGACGAGCCCCTGCTCCTTGCGGTTTTCCGGAACCAGTGAAATACCCATTCCAATGGCCCGTTCAGGTGAGCCGATCGACACCTCCTTGCCGTCGATCAGGATCGTTCCCGAAGCACAGTCGCGCAGGCCGAACAAGGCTTCGGCAATCGCCGTACGACCGGCACCGACGAGCCCGTAGAACCCGACGACTTCCCCGGCGCGCACCGAGAACGAAACATCCTCGAAATGCGGTTCGCAGGTCAGATTGCGCACCGCGAGCACCGTCTCCCCCACCTTTACCGGCGTGGTATCGCGCGACAGATCCAGGCTGCGTCCGATCATCAGCCGCGTGACCTCATCCTCGTTCGTCAGCGCCGTCTCGAGCGTGCCGCGATACTGGCCGTCGCGCAGCACGGTAATGCGATCCGACAGGGTGAATATCTCGTCCATCCGGTGCGAGATATAGACGATCCCCACACCCTGCGCCTTGAGATCGTTGATGATGTCGAACAGAACCACCTTCTCGGCATCAGTGAGCGAGGCGGTCGGCTCGTCGAAAACCACGACCCGCGCATCGACCGTCAGGGCGCGCGCGATTTCCACCATCTGCTGGTTGGCGATGGAGAGCTGCGCCACAACGGCCTCACTACGGAACTTGCAACGCAGCCGCTCGAGTATGGCGTCGGAGCGCGCATGAAGCGTCCGCCAGTCGACCCGTCCGAAGGATTTGCGCGGCAATTCGCCGAGATAGATATTCTCCGCAGCCGTCATTTCGGGCACGAGGCTCAGCTCCTGGTGGATCAGCACCACGCCCTGCTCCTTGGCCTCGAGCGGCGTTGTCATCCGCACCTCTCGTCCGCCGATGACGATCCGGCCTTCGTCGGGCTGGTACATGCCCGCGAGCACCTTCATCAGTGTCGATTTGCCCGCCCCGTTTTCGCCCAGCAGCGCGTGGACCTCACCGGGCATGACCTCGAAATCGACCCCGTCGAGAGCGCGCACCCCGGGGAATGTCTTGACGATTCCCGCGAGCCGCAGGGCGGGGGCGGTCGTTTCACGTTGCAACGCATCCGTCATAGACGCAGCCCTCCATTGGCGGTGCGGTTGAAGCGTTTGTCGAGGAACAGCACGGCGATCAGGATGCCACCGAGGATCACGTAGACATAAAAAGCCGGCACCTGCATCAGGTTCATGCCGTTGCGCAGGATCCCGATGGCCAGCACGCCGCCGAACGTCCCGATGATATCGCCCTTGCCGCCGGTCAGCTTGGTACCGCCCAGAACGACCGCCGTGATCACCCAGAGTTCGTAATCACGGCCCAGATTGGGGGTGGCCGCGCCCATCTGCGTGGAGAGCAACACGCCGGAAAGCGCGGCGAAGAAGCCGATGATCATGAAATTGATCATCATGTGCGGGCCGACCCGTATCCCGGCATTGACCGCCGCCTCGCGATTGCCGCCCACCGCATAGGTGTTGCGGCCATGGACGGTACGCGAAAGCAGAAGATGCACGGCGAGCGTACAGAGCAGGAAGATCAGCGCCAGTACCGGCAGCGGCCCGACCGACACGACGGAGAAATCCGAGTAGGCGAAGTTCATCGCATAGAACGACTGCTCACCGGTATAGACGAAGACCAGCCCGCGAATGCCCAGCATCGCGCCCAGTGTAACGATGAAGGCGTCGACGCCGGTCTTCCAGACAATAAAGCCGTTCAGCGCCCCCAATGCGATCCCCACCAGCAGGGCAAGGCACACGGCAGGCAGTATCTGCCAGTTGCCCCAGCTGGCGAATACGGCCCAGCTCTGCACGTCCACCGCGAAGGCGGCGGCGAGTGCAAGGGTGGCACCGACGGAGAGATCGATATTGCCGTTGATCATCACCAGGGTCATGCCCAGCGCGATCAGACCGATGGTGGAGGTCTGGACGAGGATGTTCTGGACATTGCTGAACTCGAAGAAATGTTCGGAGGCAAAGCTGAAAAAGACGAACACGATCAGCACGAAACCCCAGATCGGGTTGTCCATGAGCCAGCGCACGAGCGGGTTGTCGCGAAACAGGCTGATGCGCGCGGATGTGCCGCCGGGCAGGGTCTCGGCAGCAGCTTGCGGAAGCGGCGGCGCGGCGGGGCCATCGTCCTGCATCTGCCGGCTCTGCTTGACTGTATCTGGCGGTGTCATCGACGGACCTCCCGGGCGAATACGGTTTTCTTGCGCAAGAATTTGCGGAATCGATCACCACTACGCGATCGGTGAGAGCAGGCGCCCGCGCTTGGCAGCCACATCGAGCCAGACTGCGACGATGATCACGGCCCAGGTCACCAGCCATTGCGTATAATAGGGCTGCCCCATCAGGATCAGACCGTTCTGGATGAAGGCCAGCATCAGGACGCCCAGCACCGTGCGCAGCACACTGCCCGCTCCGCCCAGAAGCGACGTGCCCCCGAGGATCACGGCGGCGAGCACCTGCAATTCGTAGCCCTGGCCGACATTGTTCTGCGAACCCATCACCCGGCTGCCCAGCATGATCGCCGCGACGCCCACGCACAGGGCCGAGATCAGATAAGTTGCGAACACGACGCGCGAACGGGGAATGCCGGAAAAGGTCGAGGCGGTGGGATTGCCGCCCACGGCATAAACGCGCCGCCCGAACGGCGTCGTCGTCATGATCACGTGGAAGAACAGGGCCATCGCACCGAATATCACGATCGGCGTGGCGATCCCGAACACCGCGCCGCGTCCGAACACCGCGAACCATGTGCCCTGCTGATCGGCGATATCGACATTCTGCCCGCCGCTGTAGATCAGGACGAGACCCTGGATCACCGAAAGCATGCCAAGCGTGACGATCAGGGAATTGAGTCGCAAGATGCCCACGAGGAACCCGTTGACGGCACCGAGGCAGAGGGTCGCCAGCAGCATGGCGGGAATAGCCAGTTCCGGCCCGATCTTGTCGTGCAGATCGACCACCAGCACCGTGGCGAAAGAGAGCATGGAGCCAACGGAGAGATCGAGATTGCCACCGATCACCACGATGGTGACGCCCAGCGCCATCACGCCGATAATGGCCGATTGCCGGAAGACCGACATGAGATTGTCGGCGGTCATGAACCGGTCCGACATGAAGGTGAAGGCAATCATGAATACGATGAAGGCAATGAGGATACCCTGCCGCGCGATGGCAGGCCCTCCCGCCTTGAGGCGGTCAAGCAGCATCTGTTCCCTCCCGGGATGTTCGGGCTTTTTTTTACCCTTGTTACGCACCGGGGCGATGATAACACGCCCCGGTGCGAAATCTTGCACTCCTGCGTCGCGAAGACCGGAATTCTGCAGCTTCAAGCTGTCGCGGGCCGAACCGTCGCGTCAAAAGACCGGACGGTCGAATTCGTCCATGTTCTCCTGCGTGATCTTGGGCGTGTCGAAATAGTTGAGCTTGGGCACATCCTCGCCGGCGAGCACATCGAGCGCAGTCTGCAGTGCGGCCTCTGCGTCATCGACCGGGGACTGATAGACCGAACCCCAGTATTCACCCCGCGCCATGGCATCGTAGCCGACGGCGAAATTGGTGGCGCCGATGAAGACCATGCCCTCGGCCCGATCTGCGGCAAGCGCGGCATTGAGCGCACCCACGCCCATGTTGTCGTCGCCGGAATAGACGCCGTCGATATTGTCGAAGCGGGTCAGGAAGGTTTCCATCGTGCGTTGGGCGCGCTCGCGGTTCCAGTCACCAGGCTGGATGTCGAGCTGGACGACATCGGGGCACATCTCGGCGAGGCGGTCATCAAAGCCCTGCTGGCGCTCGATCGCGGTGGTGTAGCCGGGCATGCCGGTGATCTGCACGATCTCGCCCTCACCGTCCAGCGCGTCACACATCATCTCGGCAGAGTAGATGCCCTGCTGGATGTTGTTGGGGCCTGAGAACGCGGCGATGAACTCCATGCCGGCCTCGGCGATGTTCGAATTGGTCACGACGACCGGAATACCCTCACGATGGGCGTTGCGCACGGCCGGGACCAGAGCCTGACCGTCCGTCGGCCAGACGATGATGGCGTCGACCTGCTGCTGGATGAGATCCTGCATCTGGCTGATCTGGCGCGCCACGTCGCCACCGGCGTCGAGAACGATGACCTCGACATCGGGGTTGGCGTCCGCCGCAGCGATGAAGGCTTGCTCATAGGTCGTCTGATAGCTGTCGATGCCGACATTGTTCTGCGTGATGCCGATCCGTACCGTGTCGGCCGAAGCAGCGGTCGCGAGGGCCAGCGTGCCGCAACCGGCAAGCAAAAGGCGCATCGTATTGGTCATGGTGTTCCTCCCGAAAAGGTTCTGTGGCGCCCCTCGCCCAGCGCCTTGTTGATCGGCACTCTGGCATCAAAGGGGCGGGTTTGCAGCACCGGCATGCTGTCGCTCTCCACCATGGAGCAACATAGCAGACTTATTCGAAATGAATATTCTTCAGATCATTTTGGACATTTTTGACCTGTTGTCCGATGGTCGTTCTGGACAATTTGAGAGGCACAGCAATGCAAACGCGCCGCGACAACGCAACGCCGACCACATTTCACCGAAAGACGACAGACGTGAAGATGGAAAATATCCGTAATGAAAGTTTTGTCAGGGCACCCGCTCCCATCGAGGGAATCGCGGCCACCGGGCAAGCTTCGTTGCCGGATGTTCTCGGCTTCGTGGAAGCGCTGACGGCGGAGATTGACACGACGCTGGAGATCAGCGAGCCCAACCCGCATCTGAACATGGTGACCGCACTCCTGAAGGCGCATTTCAGTGGCAAGACTGTCACCGCCACCACGCTGATCTCCGCCTCCGGCGTTCCCTATGCAACGGCACGTCGGAAGCTTGCCCAACTGCTCGATGCCGGGCTGATCGAGCAGCGTGCGCGCACCCGTTCCGGGCGCTCCTTCTCGCTGCATCCGACGCTGCGCCTGATGACAAACTGGCGCCAGTTCTGCGACCGGATGCTTCGGCTGTGCGCCGAGATCCCCGGCGCCACCGCGCCCGGGGGCGAGGAATACTATTTCGGCGCATCCTATGTGCCGGCCAGCCACACCATCGCGCCGCCGCAAGTATTGCCCGAGCCGCTCACGCTGGGCGGGGGATTGCGTATCCTGGTGCACAGCGACCCGACCTTCATGGTGATGGACAACCTCAAGCGGCAGTTCGAGCAGATTATCGGCACCGATATCAGCCAGCGCGCCTTCTCGATCGACCGCCTGCGCGCCGAAGCGCTGCGCAATGCCGAACGGCGCACCAGCAAATACGACATCATCGCCGTCGATCTGCCCTGGATCGGCGAATTTGCCGAAGCCGGCGTGCTCGCCCCGCTCGATACCTGCTTCGAGACGGATCGGCTCGACCCGCCGGATTTCCACACGGCGGGCTGGATGGCGGCGCATTGGGGCGGGAGGCCTTATGGTGTGCCGAGCCAGACCACGCCCGAACTGCTGTTTTACCGCACGGATCTGTTCGCGGAAGCCGGGCTCTCCCCGCCGCATACGACCGATGCCGTGATCAAGGCTGCACGCCACTTCCACGCGCCGAATCAGGGGCGCTACGGCATCGCCTGGAATGCCGCGCGCGGCACGGCGCTCGGCCATCAGTTCCTGATGACCTGCGCCGATTTTGGCCAGCCCGTGATCAATCTCGAACCGATCGCCGGCGGCTTTGCCGCCGATGTCGCAACACGCGACGATATCATCCCGACGATCGACACGGCACTCGGGCTCGAAGCCTGCGCATATCTGCTCGCCCTGCTCGAATATTCACCGCCCGACATACTGTCGATGTCCTGGTACGAGCGCATCAGGCCCTATGCCGCCGGGACGATTCCCATGGCCTACGGCTATACGCTGCTCGCCCCCTATTTCGAGCGTGACCCCGCCTCGCCGGCTTTCGGCAAGACCGGTTACCTGCCCCATCCGGCAGGACCGAAGGGGCGCCCGGTCGCTCCGGTCGGCGGCTATGCGATGGGCATCCCCGCCAACATCGCCCCCGAACGCCGCGCCGCCGCGGTCGAAGCGCTGATCGCCTTCACCTCCCCCGAGGCGCAGAAGCTCTACGTGCTCAACGGCAGCCGCACGGCGCCGCGATATTCGGTGGGCGCCGATCCGGAAGTGCGCGGCATGTCGCCGATCTTCGAGGCGGTCGATGCCATGTCGCTGCGTGACGAACTGCAATACTGGCCGCGCCCCCCGATTCCGGAAATCGCCACGATCATCGAGATCTGCGGCCAGGAGATCCACGACATGCTGCGCGGCATCATCACGCCGCGCATCGCCCTGCAACGCGCCCAGTCACGGGCGGAAGATGCCTTGAAACAATCAAGAATGATGAGGAGGACGCCATGGACACCGCCCGCCTGAAAGGCAAGAACATCCTGATCACCGGTGCCGCGCAGGGAATGGGCGCACAGAACGCCCGTCATTTCGCGGCGCAGGGCGCCAATCTCTGTCTCGGCGACATCAATGCCGACGGCGT
>Ga0102934_1001359_pt1 | contig 17065 bp, 15 predicted proteins | sample SalPonR2_A_D1_MG_FD_78175 | JGI IMG/M metagenome (GOLD analysis project Ga0102934, IMG submission 78175) | Salt pond soil microbial communities from South San Francisco under conditions of wetland restoration - Salt Pond MetaG R2_A_D1_MG | ecosystem: Environmental > Aquatic > Marine > Intertidal... | reverse complement strand
TTCAAGATACCCGGTGCCTTTTTCCTGAGTGATCTCCGGGGTCAGCGGCTTGCCGGTCGCACCCTGGCGCAGCACGCCATGGCAACCTGCACAGCGCTCGAAATAGAGCTGCTGTGACTGGGCAAATTCCATCTCGCTGATGTCCGGGGCACCGGGTGATGTGATCATGGGGCCGGGCGGCACATTGGTCGGCGTGCCCTGGTATTTCATCTGGCCTTCGGTGATGCCGGAATGACGCTCACCTTCAGCACGATCGACCTGACCGGTCTGCACCCGCTGGGCCGCCACCTGATCAACGCTCACCAATTCACCGTCATTACCCCAGGCCGTCATGACGAAGTTGACCGCACCGGCGATGTCTTCATCGCTCATGTGCTGCATCGGTGGCATGACGCCGGTGTAGGTTGTGCCATTGACCTCGAGGGATTCATTCAATCCATTCAACACGATGGAAATCACACGCTCGGCATCACCGGTGACGCGCTCATTGCCGGCGAGCGGCGGAAATGCGCCCGACATGCCCTGACCGCTGGCCTGGTGGCAGGCGGCACAGTTGGCCTGGTAGGCCGCCTCCGAGGCAACACTTGCCGTGGCCGATCCCTTGGCGACTTCAGCCTCGTGCACGGCCGCGTCCTGAGCCCAGGCGGCATTGGCCATGCAGGCAATGGAGAAGACCATTCCCATGATCGTCATTCGAAGTTTGATCAATGCAACGGTTTTCATTTCTTTCTCCTCAATCGTTTGGATGAGTCGCCAATGAATCAGTCAGTCCCAGGCCCAGCTCAGCTGCGCCCAGAGTTTGGTCACATCCTGAAATGGCTGGTTGTCGTTTCGTTGGAAATGCGCGGCCTTCAACAGCAGGTGGATGTCCCAGTCCAGCGGAAAGGCAATGGAGGCATCGAGTTCGCGGCCGTACCGCTGGCTTCCCGCCTCGCTTCTAAATTCGTGGAGCATGACGCGCCAGACCATCCGCCCGGATCGTCCGAGCAGGCCGAGATAAAGATCGTCCAGACCTCGATCAGGCGTGGTCAGAAAACGGTCTGCCCAGCCATTGAAGGCATGCAGTGTCGCCAGGGGGGTGCGGAAAGCCCGGCCCGGACGGCGTGACCCCTCCAGGCGCTCCAGCCCGACCTGTGTGCGCAGCGCCGGGTTGAGATCAACCGTCGCCTCGAGGTGGAAATATTTCGCCGAGTAATCGATGGGTGCCCGGCCGGTGTCCTGCTGATAGGCAATCTCTGCCAGCCAGTCAACGCCCCGCGTGTCCCATTCACTGCCACCGAGATAGCGCAGGCCGACAGTGCTATTGGCCAGGACAGGGGCATCGCGGTTGTCGATATCGTAGAAATAGGCGACAAACCGATGATCATCGGCAATCTTCAGGGAGGCATTGAGCAGATGAGAGCGATGATCGTGTCGACCGATGGACAGGTCCTGATCGAAGATGCGGTTGACGCGATCGACATAGGCATAGAACGCCGTCCACTGATCGCGCTCGGCACTGATCTGAAGGGAATCATAGGTCTGCTCGTTCTGGCGCCATCCCACGTTGCCGATGAATCGATCGTTGTCGAGCTTGATGCGGTGCCGCCCCGCGCTCAGAGCAATGCCCTCGGCGATCAGCCAGCGCAGGGAAAATCGCGCAAGGCGCGTGTCCTCCGGATCTGCGACCACGGGAAAGCGGTTGCGGTCCGGATCCCCAACTGGGTCGTAGCGGTCAGACCCGAGCGCCAGGACGCTTGAGCCTTCAGCCATCAATTCCCAACGCTGGCCGACAGACACCCGACAGCCGAGGCGACTGAGCAGAGTGGAAGCACGGGCATTGACGTCAAAGGCTTCTTCGTCAACCCACTCGAACCGATATCGAAACTCCCCGAAGCAGTCAGACTCGGAACCGACACTCGCCCGGACAGGCCCCAGGTCCGCACCAGCCATTGTCAGAGCAGCCAGCAAGAGACAGGTGATTCGACCGGCCTGGACAGACATTCAGATGCACTCCCGTGTAACTCCTAATGAAGTATTCTACATGCATCTATTGTCGGCCTTGACCTGGATCAATTTCCGCCGGGCTCGGCCGTACATCGAGAACAGATAATCGATGTCAGCATGACCGGTGAAAAAGCCAAGCAGTCTCAGCGTGGAACTCTAAAAGTGAGTCAGGCTAGGAAATCAGGATCATTTCCAGTCTTTCGCGCTCCTGGGGTCCGAGCAGATCGGCCAGGGTCTGCTCGCGCATCACGTCGAGAAAGGCCTGGGTTGCCTGTCTGAGCATGCTCTGGAGCTTGCAGGGTCCCGTGATCACGCATTGATTGTCGGCACGCAGGCACTCGACCATGCCGAAATCGGGCTCCATCTCTTCGATCACGGCAGCAAGATTGATCTCAGCCGGATCGACGGCGAGCCGCAATCCGCCCCTGACGCCACGAACCGAGTCAACGAATCCGGCCGATGACAGCTGACGAACCACCTTCATCAAGTGGTTCTTCGAAATCTCATACTTGTCGGCAATCTCCTGAATGCTGCAGCGCCGATCAGGTTGCAATGCCAGATAGATGAGCACCCGTAGCGAGTAATCCGTGTATTGGGTCAAACGCAAGTCGCATCTCCAGCTATCCCGGGCGACCATCAACCCTGGGCTTGGTCAACATGGAGCCGAAGAATACCCCAAACGCGACAAAAGCGATCAACCAGGCCAGTGCGGAGAGTTCGAGCGCAGGCGATCGCGACACCCACCCGACGGCACTCAGTGTTCGAAGCACCGCGGCTAAGGTAATCGATGCAAACAGACTCCAGGCCAGATCAGGCATTTTCAGGTTGCGACCCGTGTGCCCCAGCGTCACGCGCGCCATGACACCCAGGATCAGGGTTCCCATGGCACCGATGGCCATGGCATGCATCCATGCCCGGTTCGGAATCGACATCGACAGAAGACAGGCGGCCCGCAGCAACAAGGCCACGGCAATCCAGATGTGGCCCAGATGCAGCACCGCCAGCAATGCGTCCGAGACGACACGATCGCCGCGCCAGAAAAACAGGCGGACAAGCAGCAGCGAGCCCGCCAGCAGACACAATACAGCCTGGAGTACGAAGCCGACGCCGATCTGCTGCCCTGCAACGACAGCGAGCACCATGATCCAGAAGCTGCGCTGCAGCCAGACCGGAACGGCAACATCGTCCAAGCGCAGCTGTCGACGATCGAGCCAGTTGCGCGTGAATGCGGGGGTGATTCTTCCACCGACGATCAGCATCAGGATCATGTAGAGATCCAGCGCCAGGGTTTCGGCTCGGACGACATAGCCACCGTACAGAAACAGGCCGTGACACGCCGATAGAACGAAAAGCACGGCGACAACGCCGTAATTGCGGGCATTCCCGGCACGCAGTATCGGAAGCGCGACGACTGCAGCAAGCACCGGGAGAAACGACCAGGTCACCAGATTGGCGAGCAAAGGCCAGCCATGAAACTGACCGGGAACGACGAACCATCCAGCCACGCGAGCAAGCAGCCATAGCGCGACCAGCCGCTGCAGCCCCCGACCCGAAATTGCCTGGCTGGAGGTCCATTTCGGCACGGCCGTCAGCAGGAATCCGGCGATGACCGCCGGCACGAAGCCGAACAGCATTTCATGGACATGCCAGACGATCGACCGACTTATAGCAGAAGGCAGAATCCCCAGCAACATCGCCAGCCAGGCCCCCATGCTCAATAATGCGTGGGCGGTCGCCAGCAAAAAGAAAGGGCGAAACCCCATCGCAAAAATGCGCGCCATTCGTCGCTGCTCCCGAAACCGGACTTCGAAGAGAGTCCTGTTGATCACTATTGATTCATATTATATACATCTATCTTGCCTGATCGAACTCCTGCTAATCTTCAATCCTTTGGTCCAATGCATTCGGAGACGTTCGTGCGCGCCATCCTGATTGAAGAATTCGCCGATCCCTCCACGATCAAGGTCGCCGAGAGCCCCGCACCCGAAGCGCCCGGCCCCGGCCAGGTGCTGCTGGACATCGCCGGCGTCGGCGTTGGCTACTTCGACGGCCTGCTGATTCGCGGCGATTACCAGATCCGACCCGAGCTGCCCTTCGTGCCCGGCAGCTCGCTCTCAGGCACGGTGGCTGCTGTAGGCGAAGGCGTCAGTCATCTTAAGGTCGGCGATACCGTGGCAGCCTTTGCCCTGCACGGCGCCATGGCCGAGCAGATGCTGCTGCCGGCCACCTCCTGCGCGCCGCTGCCGCCCGGCATTGACCTGGGCGATGCCGCCAACTTCTTCATCTCCTGGGCGACCAGCCTGTTCGGCCTGCGCGAGATCGGTAGCCTGAAAGAAGGTGAAACCGTGCTGGTACTGGGTGCTGCCGGCAGCACCGGCACCACGGCAATCGAGTGCGCCAAAGCGATGGGCGCCACGGTCATCGCCTGTGCCTCCAGCAAGGAAAAACGACAACACTGCCTGGACCACGGCGCCGATCTGTCCGTCGACTACACCGCTGAGGGCTGGCGCGAGGAGGTCAAACAGGCCACGGGCAAAGGCGGGGTCGACGTTGTCTACGATCCGGTCGGCGGCCCGATGAGCGAGGCCGCGCTGCGCCTGATCGCGCCAGGCGGGCGTTTTCTGGTGGTCGGTTTTGTGACCGGCATCGCCAGCATCCCGATGAATCTGCCCTTGCTCAAGCGCTGCTCGATCCACGGCGTCAACTGGGGCGGCACGGTCATGGCCGATCCCGGCGTGGTGCCCCCGGTGATCAGGACCCTGGCCGAGTGGACTCTGACCGGCAGGATCCAGGCCGCGCCGACCCAACGCTACTCGCTCGAGGATGCGGGACAGGCCTTTGCGGCGCTGTTCGGGCGGAAGTCGACGGGGAGTGTCGTGATTGAACCCTGAAGATCAAGACCATTGCGACGCAAAGAAAACATCGGGATTTTGATCTTTCCTGGCGTCCAGGCGTTGAAGGCTTTTGGTTTTCCGGGTTTCCAGCAATACCGACAGCACCGGTTACAATTGAGTTTTTGCAGTTCACCTTATCGAGGTTGCCCCGATGTTCATTCGATTAGTCCTTGCAACGCTGAGCGCCCTGTTCCTGTCCGCGGCCGTGCTGGCCGAAGACGAGGCCATTCGTCTGTCTGAGCCGGTGGCCTCCACCGATGCTTACGAAGACTTCGGTACCGTTCTGCCAGAGATGGGCGAGACCCACTCCCTCAGGGATGCGATCGCGACCCTGGACGAGACCAGCAGTGAGCCGGTCCTGATCCAGACCGAAGTCCAGCAGGTCTGCCAGAAGAAGGGCTGTTTCTTCATCGCCCGCGAGGGCCAGACCGTCGCCCGCGTGCGCTTCCAGGACTACGGCTTCTTCATCCCGACCGACTCGGCCGGCAAGACCGTGACCCTGGCCGGCACCGTCACCCGGGTCGAACTGAGCCCGGAGCAGGCCGCCCACTTCGCCGAAGACCTGGGTGACGCTGCACCCACCCCGGCCATGGCGGAGTTCGAATACCAGATCATGGCCACGGCCGTGCGCATCCCGCGCGCCTGAGCACGGGAGCTGCCAGGAAGTAGCTCGAAAAGCTCAAGGCGCTTCGAAGCGGTCGTCGAAGATCGGATCAGCTGCGCCCTGCGGCTCGACCAGCCGGAAGTCGGCCTCGAGCTCGATGGTCACCACGATCGGAAACGGATCCTCGATCGGGATATCCACCTGGCCCCAGAGCGTCAGCACCGGTTCGGGACCGGAAGCATCGACCCGGTAGACCGTACCCGACAGGGTCAGCGCTTCGCCACATTGATTGTCGAAGTTCAACAGCCCACCCGTCTGTTGGTAGGGTCCCGCGCCGGTCTCACTGCGGATTTCCTCGGCCGGCGCGGTGATGTTGACATCCAGCGCCGCGCTGAAATCACCCGCGCTGGGCGAACCGGCAACAAGCTCGATCACACCTGTTGCATCACCTGCGATCGTGATCGGAACCGATGTTCGATACAACAGCGACTCGAGCTCCCAGCGCCCGCCCGGGATCGCATCGGCACTGCCTGCCGGGTCCTGCGCCCCCTGAGCCAGCACCACCGGTGCCACGCCCGTCAGATCCGGGAACACGCAGGCCGGCCCCGCCGGCACCTCAGCCTGGACCCAGGGCGCAGAAAACAGCAGCGCCAGTGCGCTCAGTGATCGAATCTTCAACTTACTTGTACTCCACTGAATGGTTCACCCCCGGCTGAAAGAGGATCAAGCTAACCGCGCCCGCTGATCAGTTCAAAACCGACCCAGACACACAATATCCCGACGATAACACTGGACGCCACATAGCTACCCGCGATCAACATGTCACCGCGACGAAACAGATGAAATGTTTCCATGCCCAGTGCAGAAAAGGTCGTGAACCCGCCCGCGATGCCAGTGATCAGGAACAAACGCGCATCAGGCGATAAGAACTGGTGCTTTGCCATCAGGCCGGCAAGAAGCCCGACCATCAAGCACCCGAGGATATTGACCACGAAAGTGCCAATCGGAAATCGCCAATGCGCCGCCTGAGCGAACGTCCAGGCAGACAGCAGATAGCGCAGAACCGAGCCCGTGGCACCACCTAACGCGACAAGTACGACTGATTTCAACTGATCCACTAACGATGATCGAATGCCGTCAAGGCAGATTTCATGATTCTACACGGGCCAACCCTGGATACCCCAACGCGGAACAGCCGGACGCTCGAACGAACAACGCGCCCCCCATTCCTCGGACCGACATCCAAGCCGGAAATGGGCCATTTCCCTACTCAAATCGAACACCCAGGGCTGCCACACTGTCGCCACGAGCACCGCCCGCTCGCATCAAGCATCTGGTTGAGCTGCGTCAAGCAGCAAGGCACCTGTCAGCAGGCTGTCGGGATCGGCGCTGGATTCCTCGACCAGGTCGATCAGCGTGGTAGCCAATTCTTCATGATTGCGCTGAAACCCGTCCCAGCCAGACAGAATCAGGACCTGGTAACGAGCCGTCCGATCCTCCGGGCCGCTGAGCAGATCGGCCAGAGCATCCCAGTTGGCCCCGAACCAGGCCGGCCAGTTCAGATCATGCTGGAAGGTCCGCATCAGCCCCGATTTGTCGTGGACTGTGGACAGGTCGACCATCCGAGCGTCCAGGCCGTGCCGATCAAGAAAGCCGGACACAAGCTCGGCATCGGGGCCGGCCGACAGCCGTACGGTCGCCTCATCATTGTCCAGCCAGTCGGCCAGGTCACGCCGCCAGTCCGACCGCCCATCGCGTGTCTTGCTCATCGCAGCCTCCGGAAACTTCGATAATGGTCGGCCGTGTAGTAGACCTCGCCATCGTTGCCGATCACCAGACGCTGGGGACCGGCGTGCGATATCCCCGGTGTGCGCACGACATATTCTCGGTAATGGCCGCGTGGCCGCTGCGGCAGGCGGCGCTCACGATTCTGGAAGATTCCGCCATCGTTGCGGTGCGGATCGCGCTGACCGCGCTCGATGCGCTCCAGCACTGGCCGAAGATCGACATCACCGCGCCAGGCGATGCGGCCGTCCAGATCGCGCACTGACACGTTTCGCACGACCAGCAGCGACTGGACTTCTCCCGACTGAGCTGTCCTTGCTGACTGCACGCTAGCCGGCTGCCCGCTGGCAGACTCAGCGCGAGACGAATCCAGTTGGCTCTGCTCGGGCGCGGCCCACCACCACGCCAGGCCGATCAGACCGAGTAAACCTATCGATAGTAAGCGTCTCATAGCTTATCTCCGGAATGCTGCGGCATCATGCAAAACTCGAAGCAGTGGTCACCAGAAGCTGTTGCAAAAACTGGATCGGTCGGCTGAGTGACGTCCATATCCGGCGAAAAGAAAGCCGCCCCGGCATCGGGTATCGCGGCGTGCAAGGGAAGTATCCAGCGGCGGTCGGTCAAGTGGACCTCACAGGGGCACGAAGGCCAGCAGCAGGGCCGTCAGGGTGTAGGTCAGCACGAAGGGCAGCAGTAGATAACCCATGACATCGCGGGCATGGATGATCACGCCGGCGCCCATCACCGGCAGGACGGCGAGAAGAAAGAATGGCTGAAGCAGGTTGGTCGAGGTCTCGCCGTAGGCCACGGCCATGGCGATGCGGGCGACGAAGGCCTGCTGGTCTTCCGGCGGCAGATGCGCGCTCAGGGCCAGCGCGGTTTCGGTCAGGGATGGGCCGATCACGGCCCATTCGCCACCGGCCGAGGGAATGGCGAAGTTGACGGCAGCGCCGGCGAACTGGGCGATCAGCGGCAGCGTGGTCATGGACGCGCCTTCGGCCAGCCACAGCGAGATCTGCGCGCCGAGGCCGGAGAACATCATGATGCCCATGATGCCGGCGTAGAAGGGGTACTGAAAGACGATGCCGTAGGCGTTCGCGCAGGCGCGCTTCATCGCCAGGCCGTAGCGCATCGGCGTGCGGTGGGCCAGCAGGCCGAGCGCGATGAACAGGAAGATCATGATGTTCAGATCGATGCTCAGGCCTTCAGTCCAGAAATGCCGCGCCACGACCCACAGGGCGATCAGCCCGATCAGGGTCTGCAGCCAGGCACCGTTGTTGAGCCGGTCGGACAGGCTGCGGCCGTCGATCGACAGGGACGCGGCCTCTTCGGTAACGCTTCGGGCCTCACGCTGCTCGGGGTCGCGAAGATCATCGAGGGTCTGGATGACCCCGCCCTTCGGGCGCATCCACCACATCAACAGGGGCACGGTCAGGAAATACATCGCCACATAGGCCAGATTAAGGGTACTGCCGAGGGTCATGGAGGTCGGAATGGTGGACTGAAGCAGGCCGGACTCGATCAGGAAATTGCCCTCGGTGTTGAGCAGCAGCGGAATCGAACTCGAGGCCCCGCCCACCCAGGGCTGACCCGAGATATAGACGCAGGCGATCAGATAGGCATAGTCGACCCCCTTGACGCGGTGGGCCAGCTCCCGGCCCAGGACCGCGGCGAGCACGGTCCAGCCCCAGCTGACCAGGTTGAACAGGCCGCCGGCGATCAGCACCACCACATAGACCGCACCGGGCGTACGCGCGAACTTCGCCAGCGCATCGATCAAGCGAGCGGCCGGCGGCGACAGAGCGATGGCAAAGCCCGTGGCCAGAATCAGCACCATCTGCATGCCGAACTCCAGCAGCATCCAGAAGCCGCGATACCAGTCATTGCTGATCTGCGTGAAACCTGCGTCGGTCGTGGCCATGGCCAGGGCACCGACCAGCAGGGTCAAGACGAGCGCGAAAACGAAAGGCTCGGGAATCCAGCGCCGAAGCCGGTGAGAAAAGAGCTGGCCGAGTCGGGAGAGCATGCTGCCCCTTGTTCAAGCAGAGTTCGCTCAAGTATAGGCATGAGAGCAAACCCGGAGGCGGCCAAAACAAGCCGATTCGACAACTCCTCGAGCTCGATTCCTTTCCGTGAGCTGCGGGAGACATTCAGAACGGCGGTGACCGATAAGGCGTAAACTGGTCCTATGGAGAGGTCATCGCAACAGACTCGGGAACAGGCAGTGACGCTGAGCCGACAGGAACTGCTCGGCGTCGGTCGTCTGGTGATTCAGGGAGTGATCGGCGTCACCGACGTGGTCGAGGCCATGCACAGCAATATCTCCCGGGTTGCGCCGCCAATCGGGCGCGGCAGAAAGCCCAGGGCTCGCGGCTTGTCGGGCCAGATCTATTCCAGCGTGCGCGGAGTGACCCGGCTGGTCGGCCTGGGCCTGGAGACCGCGCACCGCTGGCTGCCCGACATCTCCCTCGATGCCAGGCAGCATCCGACCCGGGAAGCGATCATTGCGCGTCTCAACGGCGTGGTTGGCGATCATCTGGAGGCCAGCGGCAATCCGCTGGCCATACCGATGTCGCTGAGACAGGATGGGCAGACGATCCTTGCGCGCAATCGCCCGGCTCGCCAGCTCCCGGCCAACCCCCGCCCCACTGTCCTGCTGCACGGTCTGTGCATGAATGACCTGCAGTGGCGGGTCGACGGCCATGACCACGGTGCCGCGCTGGCCCGCGATACCGGCGTGGCTCCGCTCTACCTGCACTACAACACCGGCCGGCGGATTTCGGCCAACGGCCGCGAACTGGCCGACCTGCTGCAGTCGATGGTTCAACAGTGGCCCGGCAGGATCGAAGAACTGAACCTGATCGGCCACAGCATGGGCGGCCTGGTGATTCGCAGCGCCTGCCACTACGGCCAGTCGCTGGGCCATGACTGGCCCGGGCTGCTGGGCTCGGCGATCTTTCTTGGCTCCCCCCATCACGGTGCGCCGCTGGAGCGGATCGGCAATCTGACCGGACGCCTGCTGGAGACCAGCCCCTACAGCGCACCGATCGCACGAATCGGGCGGATCAGAAGCGCCGGCATCCAGGACCTGCGCCACGGCAATCTGCGCGACGCGGACTGGCAGCGGGTTCGCAAGGGCGCAGTGGCCGATCATCGTCAATGGGTCGGCATCCCGTCAGGAGTCAGCGTGCACGCTTTCGCCGCAAGTCGCAGCCCGCTGGATTCAGACCCGCAGGCCAGGCTGCGAAGCGACGGGCTGGTCCCCGTGGCGAGCGCCCTTGGGCAACATCGAGACTCCGAGCGGTGCCTGAACCTGCCCGAACACCACCGCCACCTGTTCCCGGAAACGAATCATATGCAGCTGCTGAGTAGCTCGACCGTCTATCGGCGGTTGCGGGACTGCATCAAGCCCTGAATTCGTCAACTCCCTGGCTGGGGCTTGTGGGTCAACACGATGCCCTGACTGCCGGGTCGCTCAGGCAAAGCAACTGCTCTCGATGGACAGAACCTGATGGAAACCGACTCAGCAGGGCCTCACGATATCGGTCCAGCCGAGCCTCGCCTTGACTCGCCCGGTCCTGCAGGAAATCGATTCGCGCCAGGTCGAGGTGCAACACCAGGACGACTGAATGCTCTGGATCGAGCGCGTTCATCAAGCGGCTTTGAACATCCTCGAATTCGCTGCGAGCAGCATCGATCTGGCCGGCCTCGATCAGGAACCCGCCGACCTGGATGCGCGCGTTCAGGACGCCGGGGTTGTTGTCGTCGAGGCGTGCGGCGAATTGGTCGATTGTCTCGGTAAGTTCCGCCAGCGTGGCCGGGTCCGGCTGCTCGGCGAGATCGATCATCAGGGCGAGGATCTCACTGCGCAGGACGTCGGGGTGGCCAGAGTCGAGACCGGCACGGCGCGCCGCGAGGGCGATCGCCAGAAACTGGCGAGCCTCGGCGAGTCGGCCCTGGAGATACAGCGCGTGGGCCAGGTTGTGGCGGGCGCGCTGGGTTGTGAGATCGTCCGGGCCAAAACGCTCGGTACGAAGCGCAAGCGACTGGCGATAGAGCGCTTCGGCCCTGTCATAAACGCCCATGTTGCGATAGGCCGCGCCCATGTTGTTGGTGAATAGCCAGTCACGGGCAGCACCGCCGGGACTGCGCTGATCATGCTCACCGGCTCTTTCGTACAGCTCGATCGCGCGCTGGAAGTTTCCGATGTCCGACTGCTGTCCGGCCAGCTCGTTGTAGGCGCGCCAGAGGCTGTGATGATCCTCGCCGAGCAGCTGCTGCAGGATCGCCAGATATTCCTGCATGGCGGCCTGAGCGGTGGCCGGATCTCCGAGCTGACCGGCTGTCAGACTCAGGCCATTGAGGCTGTTGGCATAGCTCAGATGCATCCGGCCGATGCTTTTTTCCTTGAGCTCCAGGGCCCGCTCGTAGAATGCGCGCGCCTGAGCGGGACGACCGGACAGGTCTTCGAGTTCTCCCAGATTGTGGAACGAGGTCGCGATGGTGCGAATCGGCGCGCCGTTGTCCTGACGCAGCGCCAGCGATTGTTCGAGGACAACACGCGCCTCGTCGAAGCGACTGGTCTCGTTGAGGTAGATACCGTAGTTGTTCAGGGCGGTCGCCTTGAGCAGCGGATCGATCTCCGGGTGGGAGTCCACGAGCATCACGGCGCGTTCCAGCGGCTCTCGGGCAATCTCCATCTGATCATTGAGGACCGCGTTGACGCCGAGCATCGACAGGGCCTCGATTTCCGTGACCAGGTCGCCGGTCTCGCGGGCCAGGCGCGCGGATTCGTTGAGCAGTTCCATGGCCGGGGCAAAGCTCTCGACGGTGCGATAGAGTCGGCCCAGCGCGAACAGCAACCGGGCGCGGAGCACCGGATCGGCGATAGCCTCGGCGGTGGCTTCCTGCCGCGCGAGTTCGATGACGTCGATGACTTCCACCGGCTCGCCGCGAGCACGCGCAGGGCCGGCCGCATCGATCATATCGACCAGAAAATCCAGCACCTGGTTGGCGTTCGCCGCCTCGATTCGGGCCTGAGATTCTGCGGTCCTTGCCCGTTCACTCTCGATCAAGATCCGGGAGATCAGAGTGATTGCAACGACCAGGGCCACAGCCCCTGTGACGGCAGCCAGCCGGTGGCGACGCAGGAACTTGCCGAGGCGGTAGCCGAAGCGCGCAGGTGCCGCGGCGACGGGCAGGCCCTGCTCGAAGCGTTCGAGATCATCGCGCAGCGCTGCCACGCTCGAATAACGCTCATCGGGCCGGCCGGCGGTGGCCTGATCGATGATGGCGACCAGCTCTCGCGGAACGCGCTGATCCTCGTCCGCAGGATGATTCCGGAGCAACCAGTCGAGGAGCTTGCCCAGGCTGAACACGTCGGCCAGCGTGGTCACGGGCGCGCCGCTGAGCTGCTCGGGCGGCGAAAAGCCCGGCGTGTAGTAGCGACCCGATCGTGTCACCTCCCCGGGCTCTTCGGTCGAGGCTTCGGCGTCGGACAGCTTGGCGATGCCGAAGTCCAGCACCATTGGTTGATCGCCCTGGACGACCAGCACGTTGCCGGGCTTGAGATCGCGGTGGATCACGAGATTTCGATGGGCGTACTCGACAGCGGCGCAAAGGCGTGTCATCAGCGCCAGCCGGCGTGTCCGCGACGGACGCTGTTCGCGGCACCAGACATCGAGCTGATCGCCGTCGATGTACTGCATCACCAGATAGGGCTGGCCGTCTGCCGTGGTACCGCCGTCGATCATGGCGGCGATATTCGGGTGGTCGAGATCGGCGAGGATCTGACGCTCGGCGCGCATCCGCTCGAGGCTCTGGCCGTCCGGGAAACCACGGATCAGCTTGACGGCCACCTCGCGTCGATACTCCTGATCGGCCCGCTCGGCCAGATACACGCTGCCCATGCCGCCGCGGCCGATCTCGCGCAGGATGCGCCAGGGGCCGATCGACTGGCCCTGATCCGGCATCACCGACCCCCCCAGCTCCTGAACCGACTGGCTGACCATCTCGCGAACCGGATCGCGATCGATGGCATCGGCGGCGAGCAACCCCAGCGCCTCGTCCAGCAGCTCGGTATCACCGCCGCAGACTGCTTTCAGCCAGGACTCCCGCTCGCTTTCGGGCCGGGCCAGAGCACCCTCGAACAGGGCCTGCAACCTCTCCCAGCGGCCCTCACTCATCCCAGACGCCGCTTCAGCCAGGCGCGACCCATCCGCAGATCACGGTCCAGCGTGGTCGGTGAGATCTCCAGCTGTTCCGCTACTTCCTGCCGATTGAGTCCGCCGAAATACATCAGCTCCATGGCCAGGGAGACTCTCGCATTCAGACCCTCGAGCTCTTCGAGAGCGTCGGTCAGATCGAGCATGTCGGCGGTCGGGCCCTCGCCCGTCAGATCGATCTCGTTGAGCTGGACCCGGACCCGATCGCCGCCGCGCTTGTCGCGTCGTTTCGACCTGGCGTGATCGACCAGCAGCCGACGCATGGTGCGCGCGGCCAGAGAATAGAAGTGTCGACGGTCGTTGAAGTCGACATCGGCCCGGTCGAGCTGCAGAAAGGCTTCATTGACCAGGGCGGTCGGCTGCAGCGTATGGTCGCCGCGCTCGCTGTGGAACTCTCGCTCGGCGAGTGTGCGCAGCCTCTCGTAGATCAGAGGGATAAGCGCGTCGCGAGCCTGCTCTTCGCCAGCCCGCCAGCGGCCCAGCAGCCGCGTAATCTGATCCGTGGTTTCCCCCATTGCTTCCTGAATGAAATCCCTTGCGTTTTGGGTTTCCTGCCTGATCTCCCGCCCGGCAGCCCCCGGGAGTGTAGCAGGGACGAGAACGAAAACGCCTGTCGAAGCGACACCAGAACACGTTCACTGCGATCGAGCTCTGCACCGCTATTGGGCCACTAAGGCCTTGTGGCGACCTTCACCCGGTGCACTGACAATGGACAGAATCGCAAAGGAATTGTCTTGTCATGGCAGAACCATCGCTGGAATCGGTCTGGGATTACCCCCGTCCGCCGCGTATCGAGCGCATCGACTGGTCGCTTCGGGTGGAGCAGGACGGGGCGGTCCTGGCCGAGACGACCGAGGGCGTTCGCGTCCTGGAAACTTCGCATCCGCCCTGCTTCTACTTTCCACCGGACAGCGTCGATTTCGATCGCCTCGAGCCGAGCCCGACGCGCACATTCTGCGAGTGGAAAGGCCAGGCGCGATACTGGTCCCTGAAAACCGTCGACGGGCTGGTCAGGGATGCCGCCTGGGCCTACACCGATCCGATCGACCCAGTTATCAAGGATCATGTCTCCTTCTATGCCGGCCGGGTCGAGGCCTGCTTCGTCAACGACGAGCGGGTGGTACCCCAGGACGGCGATTTCTACGGCGGCTGGATTCTCGGCTGGGTCAAGGGCCCGTTCAAGGGCGGCCCCGGCACTCTCGGCTGGTAGCAGACAGGACGCACTCCTCGAAATTTTATTGATCGACGGGAATAAATTCCTTCAGTCATCCGTTTACCCAACGTCTGAACTTGAAAGACATCGACTGAACGGGCACAAGCCTTCGATCCAAGCAACGAGGAGTTCAACATGAGATTGATCAAATCACTGACCCTGGCCGGCATGGTCTCGGTTACATCTTTCGCTGCCGCTCAAACCGGTATGATCAGCGGCGGATTTACCGGCAACTGGTTCAACGCCGATACCAGCGGCCAGGGTTTTCAGCTCCAGGTACTACCCGACGGCAAGGCCGTGGCGTTCTGGTTCACCTATGACGCCAATGGCAATCAGGTCTGGTTGATCGGCAATAACGATATCCAGGGCAATCGACTCGAGCTGGACATGGCTCGCCCGGTGGGCGCTCGCTTCGGTGCGAACTTCGACTCTGACGACGTTCAGCTCCAGCCCTTCGGCACCGTGACTATGACCTTCGATGACTGCAACAGTGGAACAGTCAACTGGCAGAGCAGTGACGCCCAGTTCGGGTCAGGTTCAATGCCGATCGAACGCCTGACCAGTTCGGCTGGCGTTTCATGCACCGCATCCGTGGTCGACAACCGGAAGGCCACGGATCCCGTCCTGGATTTCTACGTGCGCCTGATCAATGAAGGCACCTACCCTGGCGCTGAAGCCGAAGCTGACTTCGAGTCGCGCCCGAATCGCGTGGAATTCGATGTCGAAATCGAAGATGTTCCGCTCGGCACCTATACCCTGCTGGTCGACGGCATCGAACGCGGCGACATTCAAGTCAGGACGGTAGACGACGGCACCGAGGGTGAAATCGAATTCTCCAGCCCCCGTGACGACGACGATGTTCTGCTGGACTTCGACCCGCTTGGCGCACTGATTGAAGTCTTGGACGGCGACGACATCATCTTCAGCGGCATCCTCGACCCTGCGTTTGCTCCGCCTGGAGACGATGATGACGACGATGATGACGGCCAGGACGACGACTCACCGCCATTCGGAAACTCGGAGACAAAAGTCTACTTCACGAATACCGGAGTCGATACCGACGCTTATGGCGACGCTGAACTGGAACAATATCCGGGTCGCGTTGAGTTCGAAGTCGAAATCGAAGATCTGGACATCGGCATCTATGAGCTCTGGGTTGGCGGAGAACTGAGAGCCGAAATTCCCGTAGCCATGGTAGACGATGACGATGACACTCGCGGCGAAGTAGAGTTCTCCGACCCGGTCGAGGCCGGCAAGATACTGCTGGATTTCGACCCGCTTGGCCAGTTGATCACGATCGAGCAGGATGGTGTGATCTTCCTCAGCGCCGATTTCCCGTCGGTTCCTGGCACTGGTGGAGATGATGACGACGACGATGATGGCGGCAACGACGACGGCGGTAACGACGACGATGATGGCGGCAACGACGACGGCGGCAACGATGATGAGGACGACGACGATGATGATGGCGAAGACGATGAAGACGACGATGATGAAGACGACGACGACGACGATGAGGACGATGACGACGACGATGATGATGACGACTGATCAATCGGTCCGATAGTGGTCAACAAGGAAGCCGGCCTTTGAGAATGAAAAGCAGAGGTCAGCGGCAAGAAGAGCAGGATTGTCGCTCGATTGCCCAGGCTCCTTGAACTCGCCAGACAGCCCCGCCCGGATCGATGGGCGGGGTTTTTTTTACTTCGAGGCCCGTGCGCCTTACTATCAACGAATCTCTGAACAGGCCCGGGCGAGCGGGACGGTATTCCAGCGGGATCAGCCGGCGTGGCTTCTCCGTCTGAAACCCGCCCCGAGAAGACTTGTTCAGAGCTTGCATAAAAGCCCGGAATGCCAGCCTTCAGGGTTTTGGTGAATTTCAATTGAAAAGGTGTCCCATGCCAGCCTTCCCGGATTCAAAGCTCCGCTTTTTGTTGATCAGCCTGTCGTCACTCGCGCTTTCGATGGCACCCATGGTGCAAAGTGCAGGACACAGAATTCCGGTCTCGTTGCCCGTTGTGTCCTGGTCCGGCCTGACCGGGCTGTTGGACGACGACGAGTTCGAGGACGACATCGAGGACGATGCCGAGGATGATGCCGAAGACGACGCAGAGGACGATGCCGAAGACGACGCCGAAGACGATGCCGAAGACGATGCCGAGGACGATGCCGAAGACGACGCCGAGGACGATGCCGAGGACGATGCCGAAGACGACGCCGAAGACGACGCCGAGGACGACGCCGAGGATGATGCCGAAGACGACGCCGAGGATGATGCCGAAGACGACGCCGAGGACGACGCCGAGGACGACGCCGAGGACGACGCCGAGGACGACGCCGAGGACGACGCCGAGGACGA
>Ga0102934_1001357_pt1 | contig 17072 bp, 9 predicted proteins | sample SalPonR2_A_D1_MG_FD_78175 | JGI IMG/M metagenome (GOLD analysis project Ga0102934, IMG submission 78175) | Salt pond soil microbial communities from South San Francisco under conditions of wetland restoration - Salt Pond MetaG R2_A_D1_MG | ecosystem: Environmental > Aquatic > Marine > Intertidal... | reverse complement strand
GGGGGGGAGGGGACGGGCGGGATGGTGCCTCCGAGAACGGGCGCCTCTACGCTTAACCTCAGGCTTGCTCCGGCGTGGGAAGATGGCTCGGCAGGGGATGGACCCGCCTCTGGATGGGGCGCATCCTGGCCTGTGCCTCGCGTTGCTGGCTCCGTGCTCGTTTCCTCCCTTACCTCCGCACCGGCTAGCGCTGCCGTAGGCGGTTGGTCCTCGGACGGCCCTGCGAGGGTTCGCCTCGTCCACTCCGGTGCCCGCGCAAGGTCACACACCGCACTCTTCTCCGTCTCCCAAGGTCCAACTCCCGCAACCGAAGCGCGGTCAGGGCCTGAGGCTTCCCTAGCCCCGGGCGTCCCCTCTCGTGAGACTGGAGCCACCTCCCCGTTCCTCGCACCATCCGTCGACCCAACGGCCTCCCCCGCGACAGAGGGCTCGGCTCTTTGGGAGCTGAAAGGCGCTCGTAAGGAAAAGGGTGTCTGGTCTGGGGCGTGAGCGCGTGAGGTTATCTCATGTGCGGGCGAGCGGTTCGCAGTCAACGAGGAGGAGGAGGCGGGCGAGGTCGAAGTAGAGGGCGCCGAGGAGGGGGAGGAGCCCAAAAGACCCGAGAACGCCGCAGGAGATCGCATGGGAAAGGAGACAGGAGACAAAAGGGGACAAGACAAGGAGGGAGCAAGGTCCATGGCGGGGTCCATGCGAGACTTGACGCGTCGGAATTCAATCTCCGCTCGACAAGCCCTGGCCTCTGCGACGGCGCGACGGTGACTAACTTGCCGCATCGGGCCCCAGACGTCCCACAAAGCACTCTTAGCGCCCAGCTCCCGCTCAAACGCTCTGAGCAAAGCCTGCGACTGCTCCGTATCCGAGTCCTCCCCGTCCTCTCCCTCGCTCGGCTCGACGCGGTCGTCCCCCGCCACGTCCCCGGCTCGTTTCCGGTGCTCGTTTCCCTCGCGCCCATGAACTGAATTGCCATATCCGCCAATTTCTCTCCTCACCACCTCCTTGCTGATGCCACAGAAGCGGGAGGTCGGGACCCCAGAGGCCTGGCCGGGGTGTCTCTCCGATTCCTGAATCGACACGTTCTGAACCACGCCTCGGATCAAGTCGTTATGAACGTGTACTGTGGTAGCACGAGAAATTGACATCGTTCGAGTTTGAGTTAGAGACTGCCTATTGGCACAGCAGCGTCATGTTTCTATCACTTTATGCGCAACCACCCTCACTAAACAAAACAAAATGACCACCCAAGCACGCCTCCATCGCACCCGCCCTGCACCTGTTCTCGTACCATTTTCATCTCCCAGTGAATAAATGACTACAGCGTCCAGTTCAGGCTTTGTGAGCTCTCCTATCAGGAAAAGGCGGAGAGACTTTCTGTATAAAGCCCATAGTCTTGCTACTGGGGGGCCTGTTTGCTGGGCACTTCCGCTGCCTTCGTTGCCACTGGTCCGTCGTTGATGACGACGAGAAATTTTTTCAAAGACAGCGATTTTGAGTCCCGTCAAATCTCGTCGCAGGCCTGGTGAATGGTCGCGCGTCGGACTTGATCGAGGTCCTCTCCGCTCCCAGTCATAGCCTTCCGGCGGTTGTCTTGATGTTGGTGCATGGCACCCCGATGCTCCATCCCCGCTAAAATCCATCTCACTTTAGCACAAGCGTGATGAAACAGCCTCCTTTTAATCGTGCATTTGTCGGCACAAATGATAGAAAGCAAGTTATCGCAGATAAAAGTGGCTAAGCTTCCCGAAGCGGCTTCCTCGCATACACGGCGGTCAGGCTCTGACAAGGGCTTACTGCCTTTAATTCGTATGGAAGTACGCGTAGCTGTGCTGCACGAGGAGTGTGAAGGACAGCAGGTGACTGAATCAAATGTGCACTTTTGTTGAAAACGACTTGTTTCGCCGGCAAGCGCACTTGATGTGCTACCGGTGTCGTCACCAGCACCGTTGCCATTCTCTCCCACGCCGGGAGGTTGACAGCTTCAAATTTACAACAAATACATGTTATCCCCTATTTCCCAGCGTTTTTTTAAAAGGAATGAAATAAACACAGAGAATTCATGCGCACTTCATAGAAATGTGCTTTATTTCTTTTACAATCATAGCCGTGTCAACCGGCAATATCTGTGATTGCTGCGACTTTGACATGGCGCTACGAGCCGTTTTACTTTTTTAATCTGTGGATGTCAACTCCAAAATGCGAGCTACTTGTAGAATGCTGGCCTCTGCGAATCTTTGTCCAATGATCTGTAGACCTACTGGCAGGAAGTCGGAAGACGCAGAAGAAGAAGGCGCTTTCCCAACAGGTAGACTGATCGCAGGTAATCCGGCCAAGCTAGCAGGAACGGTGAACAAATCGTCGGCGTACATGTCTACTTTACTTCCCGCAGCCTTACCCAAGGGGTATGCCACCGTAGGAGCTGTTGGGCTGATTAAGACGTCCGCCGTCTCGAAAGCACTCTTAAAGGCCTCCGACAAGACAGAGCGCAACTGCTGACTCTTAAGATAGTAGGCATCTGCGTACCCAGCGCTTAATGAGAAGGTGCCAAGCAAGATCCTCTGCTTCACCTCCTCACCAAATCCCTCTCCTCGACTTCCCAGCATCACCGTCTTGGCACTTCCCGCATCCCGGGGTCGAAGCCCGTATCGGACCCCGTCGTACCTAGCCAGGTTGGCGCTCGCCTCCGACAGCACGTTCACGTAGTAGGAGGCGCAGTGTGCATCCAGGTATGGGATCGATACCTCCATAATCTCCGCCCCCAGGCCCTCCAACCGCGCCACCGCGTCCTGAACGACAGTGGACACGCCGTCTTCCACCCTTGTCTGGAGCGTCTCCCTGATCAAACCTATCCTCGTGCCCGCCAGGGGCCTCTCGCCCCGGGTCTCAGCCTCTTTCACGGCACTCACGTAATCCTCCGCGGCGGGCGCCAGACTGGTCGTGGCATCGTGCAAGGGATCTGCGCCGGCCAGGGCGGAGAGCAGTCGCGCCGAATCCATCACAGTCCCAGTCAGCGGCCCTATCACGTCTGTGCTGGAGCCGTACGCCAGCAATCCGTGCCTAGAGACTCGCCCGTAGGTGGGCTTCAAACCAACCGTACCCGTCCAGGACGCCGGCTGCCGAATGGATCCTCCCGTGTCTGTGCCCAAGGCTGCCAGGACCATGCCACTCGCCACGGCCGCTGCAGAGCCGCCGGACGACCCTCCCGGGCTCCGAGAGAGATCTCGTGGATTTCGGGTGACATGATATCCGGAGGACTCCGTGGTGGACCCCATGCCGAACTCGTCGAGGTTGGTCTTGCCGACCAGCACGGCGCCAGCGGCCCGAAGGCGAGCGACGGCTGTAGCATCGTACGAGGGGACATAGCCTTGCAGGACTTTAGAACCAGCTGTAGTGGGTATCCCTGCAGTGCAAATGTTGTCCTTGATTGCCACAGGTAAGCCCAAAAGCGGCATCGTGCTCGTGCCCGGCTCCCTGCCCGCCAGCTTTTCGTCCAGTGCACGGGCTTCGGACATGGCTTGATCCCCACTGAGTGTCAGAAAGGCACCGATCGCTCTGTCTTCCGCTTCGATTTGCAATAACGTTTGTTTGGTGACCTCCGCCACGCTGATCTGACCTTGTTGGATGCGTTCTACCATGTCATGGATGGTCGTGGAGGAGAATACTCGGGTGGACAAGTGCTTTCTCGAATGATATTTTCCAACTGATCCGGACTGAAATGCTTTCGCTTTGGCCAGCACAGCAAGGACGAGGAGTAGCAGTGGCTTTCGACGGCTGGTAAGGAGAAATGACATGCTTGCACTGCGGTGCCTGAAGGGCCGTCAACAGGAGCTTCAGAAAAGCCGGGAAACACGATGGCTGCAACCCCCTGTGTCGAAAAGTATATCGGGTCGATAAAAGTGAGCGTTGTCATTACGTTGTGCTGGCTCTAACAGGCATCCTCACGAGACTTATGTACAATTGTGCAGTCCAGGAGGCCGGGAGGTCAAGGGCTTTCCTCCGAGAGTCTGTCGTCGGTTGCTGTGGTGGCCAAGCCTGCAGGCATCCAAAGACTTGCTCCAGGCCATGATCGCGAACGGCAAATATGCGCTGGCCAGTAAAGCATAAAACCAAGGAATTCCTCAAGACCGTTGTCGGGTAGGCGTTTTTGATTTCGTCCGATCGAGCGGGCTCATGGAGTTAGTTGCCTTCGGGCGTGGCTGCCGATCGCCCTCAGGCTCGCTGGACGACTCGCTTTCAGACGCTACGCTGTACCCCTTGACACCCCCCGAAAACGTGTAAGAGCCCACATGTTGCAGTACGCTGCGACTCGCGGTGTTGGTACACATGCATCGTGGAGGCTTATTGTTTGGGGGACACCACTTTGGTCATAATAACGGACATTTTGAGGCTGATTTTTCCTTTTTTTTTTTGACACGCACGTGGTGCAGCGAAACATAAACCGAGAATGCCGCCACTCGGGGAAAATGCACGCGCCAAGGCCTGTCAAGCACCGCCATGTTTGAGACACCCTCAGAAGCCGATCATACCTTCAGGGTGCAAGACAAGCAGTCGTGCCTTTACAGAAAGCAAATCCGCGGACGAGCCCACGGGACTTCAGGCTCCCGCCGGGAGCATACCAGGTGCCATCCCACCCCCCTTTGCATCCCCTGATTTCGGCCTTCACAAGGCGTCGATCGTCGCCATTCCTCCGCAACATATCGCGTCGAAGCTCCCTTTCCCGTACCTTGCGCCGCGTTGGGAGCTGGCGTCCTCCCGACGGGCCTCGCGCACAAGCAACCCCCTCCGCAACATAGTCGACCACCTCAAACCCGACCCCGAGCACCCCTCTCCGGTGCTCAATTTCGCCCTGGGCGACCCTACTGCCTATGCCACTGAAGGCCACCTGCGTTGTCCTGATGTCTTGATCGAGGCAGTCGCAAAGCATGTGGAAGAGGGCCTTCATAATGGCTATGCTTGCTCGGCGGGGACGTTGGAGGCGCGCCAAGCCCTAGCAGCGGCCTATTCTTACCCGGGACGCAAGCTCTTGACGGCGGAGGACGTGATCATTGCAAGTGGAGGGTCAGGAGCCTTGGAGATTGTCCTGACCGCGTTACTGGACGAAGGAGACGCCGTCCTCATCCCGCGGCCGGGTTTCGCCCTTTACCAAGTGCTGGCCCGTAGCCTGGGAGCGGAGGCTGTTCCCTACGACTTGGTGCCCGAAGATAACTGGGCAATCGATCTGCCCGCCTTGGACGCCGCCATCGCTGGCTACAACAATCGGCAGACGGTGGGAAACGGCGGAGACGCAGGTCTCCAAGGCGACGTGAGAGGGATGCCTGGGTCGATGCGCTCTGATGGCCCCTCGACCTCTCGGACCTTGCCTGCCCGGATCAAAGCCATTCTGGTCAACAATCCCAGCAACCCCTGCGGCAATGTCCTCAGCAAGGAAAACCTCTTGGGCCTCCTGGATGTGGCGCGTAGACACAGCCTCCCCATAGTCGCGGATGAGATCTACGGCCGGCTGGTATTCCCGGGAGAGTCCTTTCACCCCCTAGGGGCCCTGACCACAGACGTGCCGGTCCTGACAGTGGGAGGCATGGCCAAGCAATTTGCCGTGCCGGGGTGGAGGGTGGGGTGGCTGCTGCTCCATGACCCGTTGGGAGCCTTGGATGGGCCCGGGGAGGAAGAGACCTGCGACCCGCCACAGCAGAGGAGGGCGAGCTTGCGGCGCGGGCTGAAGAATCTCACTCAACTCGTCCTTGGCGCCAATACTCTGGCACAGTCTACCATTCCCTTGCTTTTCTCCTCGAAACTCGGCCCTCGTCTCGAGGCTTTCTATGCCAATTACGTCAGTATCTTGGTCGACAATGCTAATTTTATCAAAGCGACGCTGCTTCCCGTGGCCGAGGGTAGGGAGGGTAAGGAAGGCATTTGGGGAGTGACGTTGTCAAATTTTCCACAGGGAGCTCTCTATCTGCTCTTGAAATTGTCACTGGATAAATTTATCGACCTCCCGGACGATGTGGCTTTTTGCGCCGCTTTACTCAAGGAAGAGAATTTGGTCCTCTTGCCTGGGCAGTGTTTCGGCATCCCGGGTTACGTGAGGCTGGTCTTGACCCCTCCTCGGCCCGTCCTAGTGGAAGGATTAGACCGTCTTCGGACCTTCTGCTTCCGGCATGCTCTTGTGACAAAAGCTGAGGAAGCGAGGCCGTTGCTGCCCATGGGGTGTCATGATAAAATAGCTAAGTGATGGCGGCGCGCGGTTACCGTTGCAATGGAATCGTCACGATGGCAGAGCGTTCTGGTATTTATTAGACGCGGTGGTCCTCTTCAAGGAGACTGTACAGGAGTTATTCAGCTTTCTGTTTAGTGGGTGGAAAGGTCAGTCTGTAGCTTAGTGAGCGACAGCGTCATTCAACCGTCTGTGCATATATTATTTTACTTGCAAACTGTTTTCAGAATAGAAAAAAATAAACCGACATAAATAGTGCATGGGGGTATCTAGCAAATTGTGGGCTCATGAAGTCTGTGTGGTTTGCGAGTTGCGTGTCATATTGTTGAACAACTTTTAAACTCGCGCCTAGGGGTTCATGATCGTGTGCTATGTCTCGATGAGATCCAATTCAAAATTGGCGAAACTTTATTCGCGTCAGCTCAGCTTTTTACTAAGTTTCTGAAATAATGTGCAAAGCTTACGGGTCTAAAAAAGATGTGTGAAGTAATATGTAGGAATACAGAAAAAAGTGAACGAGTATCTCATATAATTTAAGTACTACTTCTTCCACTTCCTTTGTCTCTGAAAGGCTTGTTCAGTCTGTCCATTTCTGTGAGCGCAAAGGGAAGTGAATCTGTGCAACCCCCGCCTGCTCCTGACGTCTTCGTTGTTGGTCCGCCTCCTCCTTCTGCATATGCTTCGTGCGAAGATACTCCTGTTGTTCTTCCAGTGCTACCCGATGTCGCTGAGCTTTTATTTGCTTCTCCAACACTTCACGATTTGAAAGGATCGCTAAGCGATGTGCCTCCTTTGAGCGCTGACATTCCTCTTCTTCTACTTTTTGCTCAGCTTCCCAGCGCCCAACAAGGGTTGACTCTGCCTCTGATTCCTCCGCAGCAGTCAAAGCCTTGTAAAGGAGTTGTTGTTGTCTTGTCGCGTCAATCTCTAACCAGAGCGCCTTTTTCTTTGCTTCCCGCTCCTGCAAAACAGCCTCCCGCTGCTCCCAGACCTCTTCCTCCTTTGCGAGTCGGATGCTCTCAATCTCCCGCTCGTCCTCCACCTCCTTCTGCATGAGTTCCTCCAGATATTTGCGATATATTCGACTTTCCTCTCTGGCCTTTACACCTCTATTTTTTTCCGCGGCTACACTTTTGGCTTCCTCCTCCAACGCGTAGTTCAGCAAAGTCATGTCTTGCTGTCGTTCTTCTTCTGCACGCGCACGCATCAGACCTAATCGCTGCTCATTGAATGCACGGATGTTTTGCCCTTCCAACCAGTCAGCTTTTTTGCGCTTTTCTGCAAGCTCTTCCTCTTTGGTCAGCTCTAGTTGAATCTGTGCGATTTCCCTGGCATCCTCAGCTCTTTGTTGAGTTTTTTCCTGCTGTTGTTTACTCTGTTTTTCACGGATTTGAGCTTCCAGGCAGCAAAGGTTGTCACGTTTTCGTTGCATACTCCTAGCTTCGATCCGTTCCGCAGTGTCAGCCATTTTTTGACAGTCTTTTTCTACTTTGTTGTCCAATGCTTTCTCCTCTCGGACACGTTGCTCGCGCGAATTCCTTTTTTCTTCAATCTGTCGACGCTGAAAATCTGTCGTGAAGCGCTGTAATGCTTGCCCGTTTAAAATACGAGCATCATCGCAGCTACTAAGCCATTGCTTGTCGTAGCAGGATTGCACGAGTGCCCGACGCGCCTCCTCGTTTCGGGATTGAAGAGCGTATGCTCGCGCTCGTAAAGTATTCTTTCGCTCCTGAAGTGTTGCCGCATCTGCCCAAGGCCTGCACCTACTCGACTGATTTTCGGCATTGTAGTCGGAACTTGTATCACCTCTTTGTTGAGCTTTTCGCTCTGACGCTTCCCTTTCTCTTTCCCAATTTTCTGCAATTGCTTGCTGCCGCTGTTCATGCCGAGACGAGGCCAATGCTTCCGTTCGAAGCTCCCACTCAGTTTTACTAAAAGCTCTGACGTCAGAATCAACAGCCTTAGCAAAGTCTTCCCTTTTGAGAGAACGTTCACGCTCCCTGTCGAAGATTTGCTTTGGCGTTTTGATAGCCCGCGACGAGGACAACATACACCTGGATAAAGTCGAGAAGGGTGCTTCTTATTCATTCGAAAGGGTCAACAATGGATGAAAATTATCAGTAAAGCGCTTTCGCATGTGAAGAATAAGAGCCTTTATTGGTTGAACTTTGCAATTTTATATATCAAGAACGAGGATTGTGCCGGTCAACCTCAACACGAAAAGTCAGCGGCAGTAAAAAAAATGAGATCAGATAACGCCAACTCAAACTTAAACAATGGTTACAACAGTGTCAGTGCCTGCTTTAGTATGCCAGGCTCAGAATGGAACCCGACTATAAGTAATACATTTCGCCGATCACACAAACAACTTAAAGCTTTTTCTTTTTAAAAAGGAGAGCCGTTAATCGCCGGTAGTGGTCAACGTTACGCAGCTTCCCGCCGGCCGTTAGCAGGAGTACTATATTATTCAACGATTTTATTGCGCTGCACCCAATGCAGAGAGTAAAAAACTAAATCTTCTTGGATTTAAGCTTACAACTATCGTAAAGTCGTCCGTACTTTCTTGCCCACGCCGAATACTCACAGTGTAATCCAATGAAGGCGTGAAGTACAGCCCTTGTTGCCCCATTTGATCTTTCCTTCAATAATGCGATTGGGTGTGCCAAATAGAGTAAAGTGAGTACGTTATGTAGATGGTGAGGAAGTGCTAAGCCAAAGGTTATGGATCGCTATCTCCTTTTGTCCCTCAATTACTTCAAATGTGCTACTTGGCAGACGCATACTCGACATATGACGAAAGCCGGTAAGAAACTAAGAGAATTAGTCAAATAAAGCTTTCGAATACATCTCGTCTCCCAAAGTAAGATGTGCTGGAATGAAAAGGACGCATGCGTTTAATATTGCCGACCACGAGCAAAGAATTATTTGGCCTTCCATCTCGCGTCAGTCGCAGAAAACCGCGGTTATACTGATGGACATTGGTGGCAATGAGGTCATGTCTTTTCTCATGCAATGCTCACAGGATTAAAGCCGAAACCAAAGATGTGGACTCAGACATACGAGTCTCCACGTATGTTAAATATCGCCGACAGTGATTCGTTCGTACATCAGCCGTCTAGCGTGGGTGGTTCGAGATGATTTGTTCTATCTATATCACCCTACTGCCTACTTCTACTACTAGGTCAAAGTCCCGAACGATCTATTCATGCGACCAATTGTCGAACAAAGAGGCTTTGCGCTCATGACGATTTCAACAATTTATCACGTCAGTGTGAAGCTTTTCTGTCAAAATGGTGCATGTGATGTAATAAGCTAAAGAGATGCATGTGTGCGCACAAACAGAGTACAATCTGCAGTATTACACCTTTACAAACGTTCGATGAGCACACAGGGCCTTGCTTTAGTGGTTTTGCAATACTTTATAGGGGGGCTAAACAGAAATTTGTGCTGAGCATTAGACCAGTAGCTAATTTCCCATGTAAAGACTATCTGTGAGTAATTATTTCTTATATTCGGGGAAAATCACGTGCTGATGGGATATTCTGCATTTCCAAAATCCGTATATTTATCTAGGGACTGTCGTCCCGTATTCTATATCCCTTCATCGTAGTTGAGTACAGCAACCCAAAAATTTATTGTTCCAAACAATGCAGGGATATTCTTCCGTCATCCTCTCACCGCTATTAAGAACGACATAGGCTATATTAAACATCTTTCAATCAGATACTTTATAACTCTGCAGATGGTCAAAAGAGAAATGTAATGCAATTCTTTGGGTGACAACGATAATTTAGTGCTTCACAAATTCAAATCAAATACTCTTAGAGCATTTTTCCAAGAGCACTTGAGCACAAATTCGATGCTCTCGACCGCACTAAACTTTGTACAGGAAAGCCCCTGACGTAGAACGACAATAATAATACACTGGAAAAAGGAAAGGTCCGGGCGTGGGGGTGGGGAGGTTAAGCATTCGCCGCTTTTTCGCTCCCTTTGTTCTTCTTCGCTCGCTTTCCCGCCTTTCCTTCCCCCCCCCCGCCCAAAAGGCAGCATGCTCTGCACTCCGCGGGGTGCATGACAATCGAGAAGTGGGTGATTTGCTGTCTTCTCCGTTTGCTGTCGGGTACAATCAGACGAAGCATAATGTGTGTGCTTGTCTCTAATCGCAAATTGCTTCATTTGTGAGCTCCTAGAGGGACGTAGTACGCCTAGGCTGCTTGCTGTCAGTCTCGTTCTCCGCGCCAAAGTTTGAGTAGAAGGATCTGCAAAAGGTGCCCTTTGTACCATCGCTACCTGTATATGGGATATTCAGGCCATTGTGAACGGCTATCAGGTGTAGAGCACTTCCTAAGTCAGCACTGCCATCCCATCGAGTACATTTAACCCGTGCACTCGCTTTTCCTTGCTCGCACGGTACTCATCTGTTCTTCATTCTGTGTTTCAGACTGACAACTACATAAAGTCTAGGAAAACATGTTTGAAGCTCGGCTAACGGAGGGAAGCCTTCTCAAGAAGATTATCGAGGCCATCAAGGATCTGGTCCAGGAAGCAAATGTTGACTGCTCGGAAGAGGGGCTTACCATGCAGGCCATGGACGCTTCCCACGTCTCCCTCTGCTCGTTGAATATGCGACACGGTGGCTTCGACCACTATCGATGCGACCGCTCTATCTCTCTGGGCCTGAACCTGGCCAACCTGGGCAAGATCTTGAAATGCGCAGGCAACGACGATGTGGTTACCCTCAAGGCTGAGGACGAGCCGGACACCTTGACGCTCATGTTTGAGTCGCCGAACCAGGAGCGCATTTCGGACTTCGAGCTAAAGCTGATGGACATTGAAACGGAGCACCTAGGCATTCCCAACGAGGAGTACAAGTGCACGATCAGCATGCCCTCCGGGGAGTTCCAACGCATCGTGCGGGACTTAGCCGTCATCGGCGAGACCTGCATCATCACTTGCACGAAAGAAGGGGTCAAGTTCTCCGTCTCGGGCGACCTGGGCAATGGAAATGTGACGGTCCGACAGTCCTCGGCAGCGGACGGGGACGAGAAGGACCAGGTGAAGATCCAGATGGAGGAGCCAGTGACCCTAAACTTCGCGCTCCGGTACCTGGGGTTCTTCACCAAGGCCACGCCCCTCGGATCCACGGTCAAGCTCCACATGTCGCCCGACGTGCCCATCGTAGTGGAGTACCCCATAGACGGCATCGGCTCCATCTCCTATTTCTTGGCGCCCAAGATCGACGAGGACTAAGCGGGTCGAATGTGGGCCCTGGGTGGGGAAAAGACCTCCAGTGAACGAGGGTCCAGGCCCAGGAGTAAGGATAGGGCAACAAGGTGGTCTCTGGGGCAGCAACAAGGAGACCCGCGGACCCAAACCTCAAAGAGAGGAGAAGATATGGGGGGGCCTCCCAAAGAATCATAAATAGAAAGCATCGAAACCTCCCATGCGAGCGTCTGGCAGGTCATGGCGTTTACTCTATGATCTTGTTTTTCATCTTCTACATCTTTATCCATCTGAATCAGGGTCTTGATCAAAGAAACACTTGCGTCTCCTGCTGGGAGAGGCCTGCCAACTTCCCTCACCTCTCACATTTTTTTGTTTCCTTTATCTGTACCCACACAGAAAATCGTCCATTTATCTTTACATTTAAAATAGAGCTTATTGTACATCAAGACACATACATACGCAAAGACATGAAAAGGCGAAAGATCTCACTATGTTCGTCTTCTACTAGTGGATAACAGGCTTCAAGTGGTCTCCTTTCAAAGAAGAAAGGTCAAGTGCGGCATCCGCCTCCTCGTCCATTTCTCCAACCACAGCAATATTATCCCCCCGCACGATGTACAAACCCAATGGAACTTGTTCTACCCCCGCCGTTGTTGAGAACACTCGTTCGTGGCATTCTTGCAAAATTATGTTGGTGGTTTGATCGAAACCCTTCAGAACTCCGACAATGTTGCGCCCATCGTTAGTTATGACACAAATGACACCTGTGTATAGAGGGAAAGATCTAGATCAATGCGTGGCAAATGGTTGTGTAGCTGATGAACGAACTTACGGTCTTTCAGTTTTTCCAGGGTTGCGGCCATGATAGCGTGCGGCTGGGCGGGTCCTCGTGCCTCTGTCTCCCTGTAAACCATGAAATAAAGACCTTGCGTCATCGCACAGAATGCGTGTCCCTGTCCTCTCTACACACCGAGGTAGCATCCACCATAAACTATGAAGGTCTCGCACGCTCGGAAAGTGCCATGGCATGAAAGGTCTGGTGGTGTCTGTCAAGGCTGGTTGGGGGGGTCGCGGAAATCTCAAGCAGCCGTTACGTAGCCAGATACGCGCGCGACCTGCCCCTTGATAGCTGTAGAATCGCGGTCATTCGAGGCGCAACTCATGCATGTGTTTGGCTTTTCGTATTATTAAGCTTTGTTTACAGTATAAAACTTTTTTTAAATGTTGTTTCCCCCCCATTTCACAGGACTAAACATGTCCGACATACCTCGGCCCATCCTGTGGCAGGATCCTGTTGAGGAAAATATTTTTGACAACGCTTCGAGTAGGTTTTGAGCCAATGGATGACAACTTTGGTGACATGACTCCTACCATTCGGGGTGACAACGACGCTAGCACGCATGAAGCTTGCCATCGTAACTACGGGGTGTTGAGTCATGTGGAGGATGGTGTGAACATGGCTGCCTTTCAAGAGATCGACATCGGCGATGGTCACGTAAATTTGATGACAACGTTGAATATTGAGGACGATCATACATCTGAAATCGATGGAATCTCAAATATAAGCGGTCTGGATCGTGAAGGTGGGGGTGTTTCGCTTCCTCCCAGACATTCATCCATGCAGTTCACACTTGACGAAAGCGGACGAGTAATGCGACGGAGTGAGAAAGACGCCGCTGAGGCAATTGAACAGGAAGAGCAGGACCGATCGGCGGCAAGACTTGTTAATCCGAGGTCTCCTGTGGTAATCCTCCAAAAGATCTTCGACCGTGCATGCGCTGTGTTCCCATCGTCAAATCCTCCATCGAGCGCGCCGATGAGGGAAAGCGGTTCTCTCGGCCAAGGCACGCTTGTTTTGTCCCTCACAGAAGACTCTCCGCCCAAAAAACGGTTTTTCTTCTCCAAACTCAAGTGTAGACGGAAAAAAATGGCCATGCCGGCGGGGGACAGGAACTTGTCCCGCGAGGATGTTGGTGAGGACCTTCCACTGCCTGCCGACTCTCCTCGTCCGCCCGATGAAGACGTGGTCTCACCACGCGTTTTTCGCCTAACTACAGAGCAATCCGAGATAAATGATCCACACCTCCTTTTTTTCGAGCAACCTGTACGAGGCGACGAAGGCGAGGAAGAGGATTCTCGATCGTTGATACCTTGGACGACGCTGACGAAAATGCAGTTGCTGGAGGTCGAGGAAGACCAGCGTGGGGTCGTCGAACAGGAGTCAGGGCACAACGAGCAGGCAGGACAGGAGACTAAGCATTCTAGGACACCGCCCCGAGGGACCGGTTTGACCATCATGCAGGCGCTGGAGGCGAGAGAAATGGAAGCGGAGGGTGGTGGAGGGGAGGAAGGGAAGCACGGGCTTGCCGATGACACTCCTGACGGACAGGTCATGGTCTCTCTGCGGGAAGGCGGCAGACCTGGCTTTGAATCTGAGCCAATGCCCAACACCAATGAGAAAGAAAAGCGGGAGAGGACCAATGCTGCCCAGTTGGCCAGAACAAGCCGCGAAGATATCCTAGACGACGATTTCGATGTGTCGATGCCAGCCCACAGGCCGCGTGAGAATGACGTGGCCGAACGAGCACCATCCGCAAAGAAAAGAGGGCACAGCGCCGATCCCAAAGTGCATGAAGCTGCACAGACCCCAAGCTCGGGTGCGCCTGCAAGGCCACGCTCCACGACTCCGGTGGCACCCGCGTCCCCCCTTCCACGCAAACAAGGCGTCTCGCCTCCTCTACCAGCCGTGAGTGGCACAGCCGTCAATGACACGCCGCCATCCTGTTTACCCGCACATACCGCTGTCACCCCTCCATGCCAACTCCCTGGAGCAGAAGCAATCCCGGCACAGCAAGGGCTAACGCGCGCCTCTCCCTCGCCCAAGCCGGCGCCTGTGCCTCCGCCCGCTTCGAAGGCTCGAGCTGCCAAGGAGACGCCCATACAGGGCACACGAGCGATGCCAAACCGTACTTCAATAGCTAAATCGGCAGGCGAACCTTTAAGGTGCAGCCCTTCAGGTACGAAAAGGGAGCCTCAGTGTCCATCGTCCCCGCGACCGGTCGCCACGGCGCTCCCCCCCCCGGCGAAGCCCATCCTGACGCGGCCCGCCCCTGGCGAGTCTCTTTCTCCCCGCTCCCTCTCCCCCATCCTTTCCAGCTCGGCACGGATCCCAAAGTCAACGCCGGCATTATCGCCTCAAGTTGTCGTGGACCCTGGCGATCGCAGAGAAACGACTGAAAGGCCCTCTCCGCCCCCCGTGCTGTCTTCAAAAGAACGATTTTCGTTTCCCTCTGGTTCGCTGCCGCAGGACATACCAGAGCACCCTAAAGCCTGTCATGCAAAGTCACCGCCCCGTCCCTCCAGCCCTCCTCGTGCAGCATTTCCTTCGGCATCGGCAGGGCCCGTGGTGCTTGGGTACCCCAATTCCTTCTCGTCGACACAGACAGGTGCCACCACACCCCCACTCCAACGACCACCTCCCAGCACCACGCAGGGCCCTATGCTCCCATCCACATTCCCGCCAAATTATCTGTTGCAAGCATCTCTTCTTGTCACGGGCTCGCCTCTACCTCGTTTTGATCAACCACCTATTCCAACTGCGTCGTCATCAGCAGTGCAGTCCCGCGGCCAGCTGACTCTTTATCCTTCCCGCTTGACCAAGGTAAATAATGACACCGATGATCAGGTTTCGAGCCTGACCTCGAGCCCTTTCGCTCAATCGCCAGGGGCACAGTTGCTTTCAACCACCGCAACGTCTTCGCCGCGGTGGGAGTTCGGTACGAGGTCCTTGGGCGCAGACATGTTCAGTCTAGGCCGGAGAGTAAAGAATCAAAGCCCGGTTAATGCCCAGTCTCATCACCAGGAGACCCACCTATCAGTCAGACAGCACAGACGTCGTAAACGGAAACGCTCCTTTGTTTCCAGCGTTCTGAATGAGCGCCAGGATGAATGCCCCCGGTTGCCTCCCGATCTGGCGATTCCTACCGCATTAAGTTTGTTGAAATCGAAGACACCACCGAGACCACATGTGAATCGGCGGCTGGAAGGGCATGAGCGGAAAGGCCAGAAACAGCTGCTGCTGCATCAAGGTCACCATGGCTCGCGAAAAGGGCAAGCGGAGAAGCGAGGCCGAGAGAGAGGGACAGAGCAACCAACCTCACTACAATCACCACCGCAACAATTACCACGACTCCAGGGTCACATTGAGCACGCTGGAAAGGAGGAATTGGAACCCACTACACAACGTGATCAAGCACCAAGACTGCTACTGGAGCTACCGGAGGAAGTAAACGTGAGCTTTAAAAGTCCCTCGTCCTCGGAAGGAGAACAGCAGCATGTCGACGGGACCCCTGTTGAATTAAACGCCGATTGCGCAGAAGGAAGCCGAGGCTCTAGAGCCACACAGGCCTTTCCCTCGAACTTCCCGGGCTCGCCGCCTGCGACACCTCAGGCGGCTTCAATGTCGGCTACAGGATCTGCCTCGTACACCGCCTACGCCGGACTCTCGCCCTCCTCTCCGCCACGCCCCGCAGGCTTGCATGCGGCGAATACCTGCCCACCCTCCTCAAAGGGAGTTCCGTCCGCTTCTCCTGCGGCTTCCGGTTCACCTGTGCATGGTCGCGACGACGTGGGCCTGAGCGACGACGGAACGACGCTGACGCTGGCCCACCGAGGCCTTGAGGATACCGCCGCGGTCAGGCGCTTCTCCCGGCAGCAACGTCAGGGTGGCTCCAAGACGTTGGGGTCTGTCCTCCAGTCCCTCGACCTGTCTTTTAATCGGCTCTCTGCAGCAGACGGCTTGCGGTATTTGTGCAACCTGAGGCATCTGGACCTCTCACAAAACCGGCTGACTGACCTCCGGGCTCGGTACCCGCCTCTCCTAGAAAGCTTGCTCGTGGCCCACAACAAGATCAGGTCCATGGAGGGCCTGGGCGGCCTGGAGGGAGGGAAACTCCGGACCTTGGACCTCTCGCACAACCCCATACGTACCGTGGAGGGAATTATGCACCTGAAGGCTTTGGCCTCCCTTGATCTCTCGCACACCCGGCTGGGCAGGTCCCTGGATGTGCGCCTTCTCTCCTTCAATGCCGGTCTCCAATCTGTCAGTATCCTGGGAACACCTCTCTCCAAGACGGCGATTAATCAGGGGAAAGTGGTGGTCATGGCACTCTTGCCGAAGCTGCGGACATTCAACGGGAAGCCTGCCTCCTCCACTTTCCGCGCTAGGCCGATCAGGGCCGAAGAAGGGGAGCCTATACCGGGCTCCGCGCCGGCCTCCACTCCCTCCTGCCCCACCCCCGCCCTGACCCGGGCCCAGCAGCTCCAACAAGACGCGCAACGCAGCTACCATTACCTGAGGCTCATGCAAGCGCGGGAGCACGCCCGTTTGGTGGATGATTTGTCCCGACAGCATGCAAGTCCGCATCCTCCGCCGGTCCCGGCCGATGTGCAGCAGATCCACGTCACGCATTTGAGCGTCCCTCGAAGCCACAACCCCTACGGTCACTTGCTCTGTCAGCTTCTGCGAGCCCGTCAAGAGGCCTGGGATGGAGCGCTTGATGTTTCGAGGGTCGCAGGGAGGAAATGCCGCCGTGATAGTGGGGATCAGGGGGGGGAGGAGGAGGAGGAGGAGGAGGAGGAG